>Ga0126371_10000291_pt1 | contig 40298 bp, 36 predicted proteins | sample PanSoiMetaPlot_4_FD_110145 | JGI IMG/M metagenome (GOLD analysis project Ga0126371, IMG submission 110145) | Tropical forest soil microbial communities from Panama - MetaG Plot_4 | ecosystem: Environmental > Terrestrial > Soil > Tropical forest > Bulk soil | place: Panama | collected 2016-02-17
AGTTCGACAGCACGGAACCGGAAAGTTGAGCGCCAATGTAGCGGAGCGGGATCAGATCAGATGCGAGCGACCGTTCAATAAAAGTCAGATCGCGGTCTTGCCGGAGAACTTCTAGTCCGATCGGCTCTTTGAACTTGCCGACGCGTAACTTAGCAAAGGGAAGAGTCTTCAACTCCAGGAAGGCTTCCTGGATTTGAGAGTTGCTCTGTCCAAAGTCCGGCATGAAGCGAAAATCGACATTGTTGAACAGCGTGCCTTCAAACAGGGGACGAATGCGGCGGAAGAGGAAAGCGTCGAGTTCTTCGCCATGGCTGTTCGATGTGAACATGCGGTTATCGGCCTGAACGTAGCCGTGGACCTGAAGATGGGTGCTGCCATCATTGGTCGACAGCCAGAATCCGTCACGGCGAAAGTACGCCGGTCCCCTGGAGTGGTTCTCGGTGACGGTGGGCTGTATGGGATCTGGTCCAGGATTGTCGGAGAGTGCAGACTGCCTTGACCCGGACACGGAAGTGGTCGAAATGGGCTGCGAAGCCGGAGTTTGCGCCTGTACCTGGATACTCGTTGCGACATGAGCGAGCGCCAGGACTGCGGCGATTGTGGTGAGAATGGTCTTCATAAATTTCCTACTTTCTACGTTTTTGTATTGCTTCGCCTAATAATCCCTATTCCGATCGCAGTACTAGAGATTACGAGAATCGAACCGGATTTTGGTTAACCCCACGTCAATTTCTGAGAGCTTTCGGTGTCCAGCGAGGAGGCTAAGAGCCTTTACCACAGAGGACACAGAGGATCACAGGGGAAACTGGCGACTAATAAATGTCGATTTTTGACGCACTGCACTATGTGGCCGGCGTCAATCCCCACTTGTTCTGCAGATGACGTTCCATGCCTTTGAAGACGACCCCATCAACGATGTATCCGATTGCGATAATCAAGAGCATGACTGCGATGACCGCGCTCATGTCGTTCAGGTCACGGCCCATCATGAGCACCTGGCCCAGTCCAAGACTCAGATAAAGCATTTCTGCCGTGATGAGCGAGCGCCACGCGAACGCCCATCCCTGCTTTAACCCGGAGACAATGAACGGCAGACTAGCCGGCAGAAGCACATACCAGAACAGCTTGAAACCTTTCGCGCCGAGGTTGCGTCCGGCCTGGCCGAAGATCTTGGGCATCTGCTTCCGGCCGTCTTCCATGGCGAGCGTGACCGAGAGCAGTGATCCCATAATAACGACGAAGAGGATCGCGTTTTGATTCAGGCCGAACCACAATAGAGCGAGAGGCCACCAACAGATGCTGGGCAAGCTCTGCAGGCTGACCAGCAGGCCACCCACGGTCTCTTCAAGGAACTTGTTGCTGGCGACGCCGAGACCGAGGATCATGCCGAGCACGACTGAGATACCGTAGCCAATCAGAACCCGTTGCAGGCTGACGCGAATCGCGATCCAGTAGGTGTGGTCGGAGAAGCCGGAATACAAAGCTTCGGCGACGCCCCCTGGACTCGGGAAGAGATAGGGAGGCCAAATCTTCAATTCGGCCAGCAGTGTCCACAGTCCGAACAGCGCCGCGTAGAAAATGATGTAGCGGGCGGTGCGCTTCATGACTCGACTCCTGGTTCGACATGCGGCTTGATGCCATTTCTGTACTCGGCTTCAAGCGAGCGATTCGTTTCGTCGCGGAGTTCGTCGAGGACAGCGCGGGCAGCGAGAGCGACTTCGGGATCTTCGAGGCTGCGCGGCCGCCGGAGTTCGACAGGGAACTCGCTCTTCACGCGGCCCGGACGGAATGTAAGCAGAACGACGCGATCGCCAAGGCGGACCGCCTCGCGAACGTTGTGTGTGACGAAGATGATGGTGCGTCCAGTGTCGCTCCAGATGCGCTCGAGCTCGTCGTGAAGGAGGTCGCGGGTCTGGGCATCAAGCGCGGCGAAAGGCTCGTCCATCAGAAGGACGTCGGGCTCGGTCGCCAGGGCGCGTGCGATGGCGACCCGCTGGCGCATCCCCCCGGAAAGCTGATGGATGTAACTCTTTTCAAACTTGGCGAGATGTACGAGCTGAAGGTAGTAACGCATTTTCTCCAGCCGCTCCGTCTTGGGAATGCCCTTCATCTTCATGCCGAACTCGACGTTTTCGCCGACGGTGAGCCAGGGGAACAGACCGTGATCCTGGAAGATCATGATGCGGTCAGTGCCCGGACCCTGCACAGGCGTGCCGTCGATGAGTACTTGTCCCGAGGTTTGCGGGTGCAGGCCCGCGATCAGATGAAGCAGTGTGGATTTGCCGCATCCGGAGGGGCCGACGATGCAAACGAACTCTCCCGGGTGCACTTGCAGGTTGATGTGGTCGAGTGCTAGCAATCGCTCGCCAGCCTGCGTCTTGTAGCTTAGGCAGATGTTAGTGAGACCGACCTTCGGTATTTGTATGCTGGTGCCGTGATCTTCGAGGCCGACCGATACCGGGTCGAGTCTGGTGCCACGAGCAGGGAAGCGGGAATCGACAGGTACAGGGTATGCGCTACTCACCGTTTGTGCGTTCGTGCTCATTGAATTGCCTTTCGTTTCTTTTCTGTGAGTACGTCATTGAGCAGCGTCAGATCGTAGAGTTTCGCGAGATCTGGCATTTGCAGGCCAAGGAATCCGTCCGCGAAGGCTTGCTGCGCGGCGTTCATGAGAGCGGCGTGGAGCGGGTCGTACGTGACCTGCAGGCGTGAGAAAGCCTCATCGAGCACGTCGGCAGGGAGGGACTTGCCGGTCTCGCGCTGGATCTGTGCATTGAGGAGCTTCTTGGCTTCAGTTTGGTGTGTGTTGATCCAGTCGGTCAGTTCAACGTTGGCGCGGATCCAGCTCTTGACGAGATCCGGGTGAGCGTTGAGGAACTTCGTGTTCACCACCAGAAGCCCGATCACAAATTGACCATTCGGCCAGAGTGAGCGCTCATCGACGAGAAGACGGCCGTTGCCTTCGTGAATCAGACGCGTGGCCCAGGGCTCGGGAGCCCATGCGGCATCGAGATCTTTGCGGAGAAAGAGCGTGAGCTGATCGGGGTTTGCCATGGGGACGATCTGAACGTCGCCGCCTTTGTCGTTGGTTTTCAGCCCATTTTTCTTGAGCCAGTTGCGCAGTGCGACATCCTGCGTGTTGCCGAACTGGGGCGAAGCAACGCGCTTCCCGTGAAAGTCCTCCGGCCGGTTAATGCCGGCATCGTTGCGGACCACGAGAGAGGCTCCGCCACTCGCGGCGCCGGCGATCACACGCAAGGCTTCGCCATTGGAGCGGACATAGCCATTGATGGCCGGATTCGGGCCGACATAGGTCAGGTCGATGGCTCCTGCGAAGAGAGCCTCAATGGCAGAAGGCCCGGCGTTAAAGCTGGTCCATTGGAGTTTCACTTGCGGGCCCATCGCTTTGTCGAACCATCCATTGGCCTTGCCGACCATAGCTTGCGCGTGCGTGATATTGGGGAAGGCTCCGACGCGGATTACGGTCTGACCTGCTTGCCCCCAAGCGAGCGAAGCAATGAAGATTGACGCCGCCAGCGTGAGTAGAAGACGTTTAGTCACCTTTCTGGCCTCCGACCACCATAGGGAGAACACTGGCGGGATCTTTTTTCTGGGACTTCGGCTTCGCGGCTTTCGCCGGTCGTACGTCGTCATTGGCGAGCAGATCGGCGAGCGTGGTGTGATCGAGAATTTTCGCCGCTGCGTCGCGGACATCGAGAAAGACCTGGTAGAGAGCCCGTTGGGGTAGATCGCGTTCAATCAGTTCACGCAACTGGTCGGCGTCGCCGAAGGGAGCCAGCGGCCCATCGACGAGGCGGATCACTTCGCTGAGTGCAATCTCCCCGGGACTGCGCCGCAGTTGATAGCCACCGTTAGCCCCGCGAACACTTTCCACCAGACGGGCATTCTTCAGTTCCAGAAGGATGAGTTCCAGGAATTTCTCTGGCAGCCCTTCTTCATAGGCGATCTCTCGGATCTTGATCGCACCCTGCTGATGATGGCGCGCCAGCATCATCAGCGCCTGCAGGGCATACAGACCTTTCTGGGAGATTTTCATAGTCGTGAATTATGCCATAAAGTCTATTTCACTAATAGACTTTATAAAAGTTACGGACATGCACGTCATTTGCCAGTCTCTACGGAGACGACGTCGGACTCGGATTGAGCGGAATCAATGATTTAGCGGGAAGCTTGCAGGCTGCAAGAAATTGCAGTGTGCACAAGATTTCAGTTTTGTCCTGATTTGTGTTGTGATCCGGTGGAAAAGTTGGTGTGCAGTTTCATGCACATTGCGGGCCATTTGTGGCAGTGGGAATTAGCGTAGTCAATGGCCCGTCGCTTGCAAATTGTCATTTCGAGCGGGGCGAGGAAACCCTACCCGCGGCAGTTGCTAAAGGATGGGGATGCTTCGACTCCGCCGGAGTTCCGCTTCGCTGCACTCCGGCTCCGCGTAGCATGACACTGTTTGGGTGGCAAAGGCGGCTCACACTAATTCCTAAACCGATCTAGTGTGCGGTTTCATGCACCGAGCGATCTAGAGAGCGACGCGAAGGATGATGACGGTTACGTTATCCGGGGCGCCGCGCTCCAGCGCCGCGCGGACCAGTTTGCGGCAGGCCTCGGCTGGCGGATTTAGACTGGCGATTTGTGAGAGTTGGCGCTCGCCGACCACACTCCACAGTCCGTCGGTGCAGAGGATCAGCAAATCTCCATTTTGCAGGGGGACGGGTTGCGCGGGTCCATCCGGAATCAGTTCGTGGCCGGAGCCGAGGGCGGCGGTGAGAATATGACGTTGCGGATGAGACTCGGCATCTTCGGAACGAACAAGGCCAGTTTCGACCAGGCGTCCCACGTATGAGTGATCGCGCGTCAGGCGTTGCGTGGTCTCGCCGCGGATCAGGTAGAGACGGCTGTCACCGATGTGCGCGAAAAAGAGTTGGTGATCGACGATTGCCAGAGCGGTACAGGTCGTCCCCATTCCACTGAACTGGGGATACTCGACGGCGTAGCGCTGGATGGCGTTATGCGCCGTCTGCAAACTGATACTCAGAGAGGATTGAGGATCGCCATTGAAGTCATGATCGTAGACGTGGCGCACGGTCTCGACGGCAAGGCGGCTGGCCTCCTGACCGCCTTCGTATCCACCCATGCCGTCAGCGACGATGGCCAGTCGGCCCTTCTGGCGAAACTCGTCTTCCGCTTCTGGTTCCCAATAAAGAGAGGAGTCTTCATTATTGTCGCGCTGCAGGCCAACGTCGGTCAGGCTGGCGGCTTCGACTCCCGGTTTAGGATTTGTGATATCAACCGGCATAGGCGGAGAGTGTCGCGCGGGCTCGGGAATGTTGAGGTTGAGTCGCGTTAGCCAGCAACGTGGAGATCCCCGAAGGCGTGGTCATTATAAGGGATGAGCGATTTTCGAGTTCCCCTGGACCGCCGCTGCCAAGCTCGCACTTTCTCACCAATTCGAGTTACCCTCCTGCCAAGAGTTTCACCCCGGAACCGGACCATGCCAAAAGACAAGAATCCGGTAGGGTACCATTTTCACGGGCAATTTTGGATGCTCATCATGATTTTGTTACGCAAAGGAAAAAAGCCGCGAGACTTGTGCTCAGTCTGATGGCAAAGCCACAGCAGCGAGCGAGACATCACCGCAGGAGCTGAAGCCGCAACTCATTTTCATCTTTGTCGGTGCGAGTGGAGATCGTGATCTTCCCAATGCGGCTGCGGATTTGGCAATGAACCGTAAGAAGGATTAACATCACCGATTCCGAGGGCCCTTTCATGATCAACCATGCTCACTTCCGTCTGGTCTGTTTCCTCGGTATTTTCGTCGCAATTGCGTTGATGCCGGCACATTCCGTCGCGCAGTCGGCGTCCACACAGGCGACCGCTCTGCCCAGCGAGATGCCTGAGAAACTGGTACCGGTCACCGACAGCTTCGATTACGTCAAGCGCGATGTGATGATTCCGATGCGCGATGGCGTGAAGCTGCACACCGTGATCCTGATTCCAAGAGGAGCGAAGAATGCTCCAATTCTGCTCACGCGCACTCCGTATAACGCCTCCGCGCTGACAAGCCATGCCGCAAGTTCACATCTTGGTCCAATTCTGAACGGATATGACAACGCGCTGGAAGTGATTCTTGAGGGCGGCTACATCCGCGCTGTGCAAGACGTGAGAGGGAAGTATGGATCAGAGGGCGATTATGTGATGACGCGCCCGCTGCATGGGCCGCTGAATCCGACTGCGGTCGACCATTCGACCGACACTTATGACACCGTGGATTGGCTGGTAAAGAACATTCCTGAGAGTAATGGGAAGGTCGGCATTCTCGGAATTTCGTATGACGGATTTCTGCCGCTGATGGCGCTGGTGAACCCACATCCGGCGCTGAAGGTTTCGGTGCCAATGAACCCGATGGTCGATGGCTGGATGGGCGATGACTGGTTTCACAATGGCGCTTTCCGACAGCAGAACATGCCTTACATCTATGAGCAGGAGGCTACGAGGTCGAATTCGGAGCAGTGGTGGACCGATCACTTTGATGACTACGACGCGTTCATGGCGGCGGGATCGGCGGGAGAGTTGGGTCGGCGACATGGCCTGGAACAAGTCGGATTCTGGCGGAAGTTGCTGGACCATCCGAGCTATGACACGTGGTGGCAGCAGCAGGCGATGGACAAGATTCTGGCTGCTCAGCCGTTGAAGATTCCGGTGATGCTGGTCGACAGTTTGTGGGACCAGGAAGATATCTATGGCGCTGCGGCAGTCTACAAGGCGCTGAAGCCCAAAGACACGAACAACGACAAGGTCTTCATGGTGATGGGACCGTGGCATCACGGGCAGGAGATTGATGACGGCAGTTCGCTGGGGGCGTTGAAATTTGGCAGCGATACTGGACTGTATTTTCGCGAGCACATCCTGCGGCCATTCCTGGATCAGTATTTAAAGGATGGCGCGCCGAAGGCCGATATTGGGCCGGTTATGGCGTTTGAGACGGGAACAAACACGTGGCAGCGTCTGCCATCGTGGCCTGCAGGGTGCGAAGCGGGATGCGCGGTGCATCCGAAGGCGCTTTATCTGCAAGCGGGACTCAACCTGGGTTTTGATGCGCCGAAGGCTGGCGGACCCGAATTTGAAGAGTACGTTTCCGATCCGGCGAAGCCGGTGCCGTTCCGCTCGCGCCCGATTCAGCCCGTCGGATACAGCGGCGACTTCACATGGTCGCAGTGGCTGGTGGACGATCAACGGGAAGCGTCGGGGCGTCCGGATGTGCTGGCGTTTGCATCTGACGTATTGAAGCAGCCGGTGAAGATCAGCGGCCAGCCGGTGGTGAATCTGATTGCGTCGACTAACGGAACGGATTCGGATTGGGTTGTGAAGGTGATTGATGTGTATCCGGATGAAGTGGCGGGACAGCCGAAGATGGGTGGATATCAGCTGATGGTCTCGGCTGACATTTTCCGCGGGCGGTATCGCGAGAGTCTGGAGACGCCGAAGGCGATCGCTCCGGACAAGCCGCTGCTTTACAAGTGGACGCTGCCCACCGTGAATCACGTGTTTCTGCCGGGACACCGGATTATGGTGCAAGTGCAATCAAGTTGGTTCCCGCTGTATGACCGGAATCCGCAGACGTTTGTGCCGAATATCTTCTGGGCGAAGCCGGGGGATTATAAGAAAGCGGTGCAGCGCGTGTTCCACTCCCCGGAGCATGCGAGTTTTGTGGAGTTGCCGGTGGCGGAAGTGAAATAGAAGTGCGAGTGATGTAGAGGCGGTGGAGTCGGCAGGGGCGAGCGAGCAATCCCTAACCGCGGCAGTAGTCTTAGGGCAGGGATACTTCGACTGCGCCGCAGTTCCGCTTCGTGACGCTGCGGCTCCGCTCAGTATGACATTGCTCTGGACGCGACAGAAAATGGGTCGCCCGATCCCCTAACTCGCGCAAATCCGAATGCGAAACGAGCGTGCTCGATTCCTCGAACGAAACTAACTATGCGAAGAGCATTTCCGATTCTATTCGGCCTCATTCTGATTGCTCTGCCCTTGGTCGCCCAGACGAAACGCCTTTGGGTGCTGCGTTCGACGGGGGAAATGGTGGAGTACGATTCGGCGACATTTGGCTCCAAACAGACGGTGAAGATGCCTGTGGAAGCTGGGCGGGCGCCCGCTGGTGTCGACGTGAATCACGTGGGACAAATCCTGTTTGCTCCGACTGTTTCGCTGCCGCTCTCGGAGGGAGATGTCGCCGCCCCGCATAAAGTTTGGATCTGGAACGGGCAGGCAGCAGCGAGCATCGATCTCGGCATTGCGAGGAAAGAGGAGCCGACCGGATCCAATCAGGCCGTCACAGACTTGGTTCCAGCGGCGTATCTCTCTGCGGACGGAGCGCACCTTTATTGGTTTGCGAACGACGCGCGGCGACTGCAGCGCGAAGATGTCGATCTCTCGATCACAATTACGTGGAAAGCGTGGCGCACCGATCTGGCCGGTGGCGGACGAGAAGAGCTTACTTCCACCAAGTTTCCCGATTGCCGCTGTACGACCGGATCTTGTGAAGAGAGTTGCCCCATCGGTGTGGTGTGGGTTCCTGACAACGGCGTGGACAAGTTTTTCCTGATGACGCAGTTTGTCGCGGGGCAGACTTCCGCGGTTTACAAGGCCAGTGCTAAGTACGATGGTGAGAGCGGCAAGTGGACTGCGAAGAATTTGGCGGATCCGCTGCAACGTGTGCTGGACGCGAGTTCCGGCGGAGATACGATTGTTGAGGCTATTCCTGATACAGGCTGCTGCGGCTGGTCGAACCAAAGCAATGATCAAACGTTTGTGCTAACGAATGGCAACAAGATCGCCGTGTTTGACGAGCAGGCGACTTACAAGAATCACGATTACGACGTCAGTTTTCTTACGTCGAACGCCTACTTATCGCCTGATGCGAGCCGGATCGCGATGACTGTTACCGCAACCGCTCAGCCCAACAAGCCGATTCAGCTCGCGGAACAGGGGCAGGCCAGTCCTGAGGAGTCACAAAGGATCCGCAAGGCTCTGACGGAATTGCCCGCCTTGGTGGTGAAGAGCGTGGAGGACACTCCGAAGCAGATTGCATTCGTGCCGCATGCGACGCTGGTGGGGTGGATCAGCGACAAGGAGATCCTGATCGTTGAGGATCATCTGCTCATTGTTTACAACGTTGCCAGTGGCGGGCGGAAGAAGTCGAGCGTGCGGGTCGAGGATGCGGCGCATGTGTTTCTGCGATAGTCAATGGCGCTATGCAGGTTAGTAGTTGGAGTGGTCCAAGTCCATCCTTGACAACTGTCATTCTGAGCCGAGCGAGGAATCCCTACCCCCGGCAGTTGTTCCAGGGGAGGGATGTTTCGACTCCGCCGGAGCTCCGCTTCGCTGCACTCCGGCTACGCTCAACATGACATTGCTCTGGGTTGCGGAGATTGGAGCTTTGCCCTGGCCCGCCTGATAAATCACCCATCCAATCAAATTTGCGCCTGCGACTACACCTGCAATCTTTAGCGAGTAGCCCAAGGAATTTCCAACTTCGATGATCGGGAAGACGGACAGGACGACGAATAGAAGCGTCGTGATCAAGCCCAAAACTGCTGCCATCCTTACCCAAACTGACGGGCGCAAGCCTCGCTCGCGTCTAGAGAAGAGTGGGATGGCAAACAGAGCCAGGTACGCGATGCCGTAGAAAGTGAAACTCCAGGTGAGCAGGAGTTCGTAGGATTCCTGCTGGCCTACCCCGATCATGGCGGCGATGGCCACGGCAAAGGTTGCTCCCCCGAGAAAGAGGACGGAGTTGATCGGAGTTCTATAACGAGGATGAAGGCGGGAGAACCATTCGGGGAGAAGGTGATCCCATCCTGCAACCATAGGCAGGCGGGTGCTTACGGTGAAGAATGCGCAGAAGGTCGCGAGATAGTAGACGAGAAGCAAAAGCACGCCCACAGGCACGATCGCATTTTGCACGCCGAAGGCCTGAAATCCGCGGCTGAGCGCCTGCGGAATCGGGGCGACGACGTCCTCTGAAGTTGGAGACACGAAAGCAAGGATTGCGCTGGTTGCGAGAATATAAATCACAGCGACAATCGGTGCGGAAAACCATACAGATCGCGGCAAGTGGCGCTGGGGTTTGCGGCATTCGCCCGCGAAAACTGCGACGTACTCGAAGCCGGTGAGGGCGCCGAAGGTCATCTTGCTGAAGACGCTCACGGTAAACAGGGAGAGCGGCGGGGCAACGATGCGAAGGGGGTGATATGCGGGGAGAGTGCCGCGCCACAAATTCAAGAACGGAGCCGCGATCAAGGCTGCAATTGTGATCAGAAATGCCGCGGCTCCTACGTTGTTAATCCACTTGCCAATGCGCAGTCCCAGCCCAGCGCTGGCCATGGTGAAGGCGACCATGCCAAATGAAGCAGCGATGATCAGCGCTTTGCTCGAGGCAATCCAGGCACCGCCGGGCACTACATACGAAAGGAAAGAGACAGTCAGCAGGCCGCCAAGTCCGACGTAGATGACGGCATAGAGACCGAGATTCCAGGCGACTATGAATCCGACGCGGTCGTTGAAGGCGATGCGCGCCCATTCATAGAGGCCACCCTCGACGGGCAGGCGTGCGCTCAAATGAATGACCACCAGCGCCAGCGGTATGAAGAAGGTGGCGATCGCCAGGACCCAGAAGACGACGTGCGATGAGCCTGCCTTGACGGCCGTGCCAATGTAGTCGGCAACCAGAATGATGAGCAGTTGTGCGAGTATGAGGTCGGAGATTCCTAGTTCTCGCCGTAGCGCGGAGCTGTGGGATTGGACTTCAGATTCGGCTTGGGCTAGTGACTGGCTTTGCGTTGTGGACACGGTTTTGGGATCGAACGTCTAAATTCTCACTCTCGCAACGGCGGAGAGAAGGAATACCCACTGGCTCAGATTGATGACAAACCCCTTGGCGATCTCATCGGCCTTTTTCGATGATCTCGGCGACAAAAAAAGACTTTACCGCTTAGAACGCTGAGGGTTCGCCGAGTTCGCTAAGAAACCCAAACCTGTGACCTCAGACTCAATGTCTCTAAACATTTCCGCCCGTTCGTAGTGAAGCGCATTTCTTCAGAAGAAGCTTTCCTCTGCGGCTAAAGCCGCATTGATTCAGCTTCGGTTACGGTGCGGCTTGAGCCGCACCCTTTCAAAGCAATTTTGAACACAGGCTTTATCAGCAATCGGGAAAAAGGGACCTACTCCCCTCCAGATTTTCGCGTTCATTACTTCTTTTCTGCCACGGCTGGCTTCAACAACAGGTCCTGATAGTCGAAGCTGAAGTCTGCCAGTGGCGATACGGCTGCCAGGTTGGCACTCTCGATTGAGCCATCGGGGTTCAAGGAAAACGTGACGAACGCGTCTTCAATCGTGCGCACGCGCCAGTGAGCTTTGAAGGTGTCATATTGCCAGTGTTGCAGGTCGCCGATCATTCCTGGTGTGTGATCGAAGCTGATGGTCAGGCCGGCGCCCTCCTTTCGAATGGTGATGGGACCGTACCATGCGTCGTTGTAGGTTCCCACATATTTCTCAAGTGGAAGGGATGGCTTGGAGTTGGCGGCGCGTGCGCCTTCCGCCTTCTTCATGGTGTCGGCGGCATCCTTCTCTTCGTCGTCTTTCAGCTTCTTGAAGTTCGCGATCCAGTCCGAGGGAGGCAAATGGAAGTAATAGTCGAGTGTGTGGTAAAGAATGGAATCGAACGCCCCGCCTTCTTCAGCGTTGGTCAGCACCACGACCCCCAGATTCTCTTCAGGCACCAGCATGACGCGCGAGACGAATCCACCGACGCCGCCGGTGTGTCCGACGAGCTTGCGGCCGTGATAATCGCGGAGTCCCCAGCCAAGAGCGTAGTCGGCGAAGTTGGTCTTGAGCCCGGCCAGCGGCGCCGGAGGATCACCGGTGGGAAGAATGGTTTGCGGCGTCCACATTTCCCGCGACCGCGGCTCGGTGAACAAGCTGCCGTCGCGGCCCACGAACTTACCCCGATTGAGTTGTAACTGCACCCACTTCGCCATGTCGGCGGCGCTCGAATTGATGGAGCCCGCGGGCCCCACATTGTCGAGATCGCCGAAGGGAATCACCTGTAGCTTGCCATCAACGCGCGAATGGGGGAAGGCGTAGTTGTCGCCGGGTTTGTAGGAACTGTTGCTGACGTTGGAGTGATTCATGCCGAGCGGCGTAAAGATGCGCTGGCGGATGTAGTCGTCCCACGAGATGCCGGTGACGGCGGGAATGATCTGTCCGGCCGTCATATATAAGAGGTTGTCGTAGGCGTAGCGGCTGCGGAAGCTTGAATGCGGCTTCATGAAACGCAGCTTGTAGATGACCTGGTCGCGTGTGTAGGTAGAGTGCGGCCAAAAAAGAAGATCGCCCTCGCCGAGGCCCATTCCGCTGCGGTGGGTGAGTAAGTCCCGGATCGTCATCTCGTGCGAGACATAAGGGTCATACATCACGAAACCCGGCAGCCGTTGATAGACCGGATCATCCCACGAGAGCTTGCCTTCATCGACCAATGTGGCGAGCGCCGCGGTGGTGAAGGCCTTGCTGTTCGATCCGATGGCGAACATGGTGAATTCATCAACGGGAGTCGGGTCTCCCAGCTTTCGGACGCCGTATCCTTTCGCGGCGAGCACCTTGCCGTCTTTCACGATGGCCACACCCATGCCCGGGACGTCGAAAGTCTTCATTGAATTTGCGACATAGGAGTCGAGGTCAGGGGGAAGGGCGTTGGGTGAGCTGCCACTTTGGGCGATGACGGCGTGAGTAAGAGCTACTGACAGGAATCCATGAAAGAGCTGTTTACCGTGAAATTGGGGCATGAGGTTTCCCGAACGCGTTCTCCTTGGGCTGAGTTGCGACGGGGAGATTAGAACACAGGAAAGGGAATTTTCCGAGAGAGTTGGTCAAGGGAACTGTATTTCCCAGTTTCGCGAGAATGCGGGAGAAATCTGGACGGGCGTTGATGACTGCAAATCAATTCCCGTCCAATGGTGGCGGTTTAGAAACTGCTGTGGTACAAGCGAGAAATCCCTACCCGCGGTAGTTGCTCGAGGTTAGGGATGATTCGACTCCGCCGGAGTTGCGCTTCGCTGCACTCCGGCTGCGCTCAGCATGACATTGTTCTCGGTGGCACAAACGACGGGTCACACTATTTCCTAAACCGCTCTAATATTTCAGTTCATGCGGTCAGAGACCACCGCTGTGATGTACTCCAGCAAGTGATCGATATTCAGTTCGCAGTCCAATAGTTCCTGCATATCGGTCGAACTGAAGCCGGTGCGGGCTGCGACTTCTTGAAGAAGGCTGCCGTAGTCGGCTGGTTGTGTACGGTCAAATAACATTGCGATGCTCCTCACGAATGTTTTGTTTTGAATTGGCGACGCTTGGCCCATGACCAACGCTCAGCCGGGTGGAACGGCTGAGACAATTCGTCAGCATCGAATCGCGCGGAGGAGTATGGGACGGAAATTAGGATCCAGATTTTCCGCAAGCCCTTCGGGCTCTCGCGGCGAACTCGAGATCTGGGTGGGATCGGGTAACTGAAACGCCGCCGCAACCGTAACGGCCGCTGGCGCCGTGGTGCCGCGGGCGTGGACGACCAAAGGGGCCGTCCCCTGATGAAAGGCAGTATCCGGCAGGTCGACGTCGGGCAGGACGACGATCAGCAGCATGATGAGAGTCAGGCCGCTGAGGATAAATAACGTCGACTTGTTAACCTTCCACCGCGACATAGATCGTTCTCTTTTTACAGAGTTTGATGCGTAAGTCAATCCCTCGATTGTGCCATTTGGAGAAAAATGCGAACTTACGGTTCTGGAGTGGGGCTTTGGTTTCGAGGCCTCTTTCCCGCCAAAAGGCCGCTGTACAAACCCTTCGCCTTCGTATACAAACTGTCGAAGCGAACGGCGGTGCGGGATTCTGGGGCCTAAACCTTGTACCTCAAGCCAAGAACTCTAGATCAGGCAGTCTCCCTGTTGGCCGCGGCCGGTGGGCAGATTCTGGCGGGCGGAACGGATTTTTATCCGGCGCTCGGCGAGAGGTTGCCGCAAGGCAATATTGTCGATATCACGGCGCTCGACGAAATTCGCGGCATCTCGATTGAGCATGATGATGTGCGCATCGGTGGCCTGACGACCTGGACGGAAGTGATTCGCACCCCGATGCCGCCTTGCTTTGACGCCCTTAAGGCGGCCGCGCGCGAAGTGGGGTCGATCCAAATTCAGAATCGCGGTACGGTCGCGGGCAACTTGTGCAACGCATCCCCGGCGGCGGATGGGGCGCCTCCGCTCTTGGCACTGGATGGGGAGGTCGAGTTGGCGTCTGGCGAAGGCAGGAGGCGAGTTCCTCTCGCTCAATTCATTACCGGAAATCGAAGAACTCTGCGTGGGCCGAATGAAATTCTGACCGCGGTGCTGGTTTCCAGGCGGATGGAAGATGCTAAGTCTGTGTTCCTGAAGCTCGGCGCGCGGCGCTATCTCGTGATTTCGATTTCCATGGTTGCGGCTGTTGTCCAAGCCGTAGCAGGACGGGTATTAGAAGCGCACATCGCAGTCGGATCGTGCTCGACTTCGGCAAAGCGGTTGAACGATCTGGAAAAAGACTTGGTCGGCGTGGCTGCTGCTGCTGGGATCGGCGATGCCGTCAGGGCGGAGCACCTGTTGCCTCTGTCGCCGATCGACGATGTTCGCGCTACGGCAAACTACCGACGCGATGCCTCGCTGACGCTCGTGCGGCGTGCTCTCGAAGCATGCGTGGGAGGCCGTGAGTGACGGTCGTCGCAGCACATAGGAGCATGATTACGTTCTCAGTTAATGGCCGAGACGTCGAAGTCAGCGCCGATGGGGCGCGTCGGCTGTCTCGCGTGTTGCGCGAGGATCTCGGCCTGACGGGCACGAAAGTTGGTTGCGACGCCGGCGATTGCGGAGCATGCACGGTTCTGCTGAACGGGGAGCCGGTTTGTGCGTGCCTTGTCGCAGCAGCGCAGGCCGCGGGATGCGAGGTCGTTACTGTTGAGGGGCTGGCCAAGCGCTCACCGATGCTCGGGCGTCTGCAGCAATCATTTCTGGCCCACGGGGCTGCGCAATGCGGGGCATGCACGCCGGGGATGCTTGTTTCGGCAACCGCGCTCCTCGAGAAGAATTCATCTCCCAACAAGAACGAAGTGATGGATGCGATCGGTGGAGTGCTGTGCCGCTGCACGGGGTATCGCAAAATCATCAGCGCGATTCTTGAGGCTGGCACCGGTGGCGGATCGCGTGTAGTTAAGACCGCCGAGGCTGGTGCCGCCGTTGGCACGCGGCTGGTTCGCCTCGACGGACAACGCAAGGTGGAAGGCAGCGAGGTCTTCGGTGCGGATGAGATTCCGAAAGACGCTTTGGGCGTTCGGGTCGTGCGCTCGCCGCATCATCGGACTCGCTTTCATTTCGGCGATTTGGACGCGTTTGCGGCTAAGCATCCCGGCGTCGTCGTGGTGCTGACCGCAAAAGACGTGCCCGGCGCCGACTGCTACGGAGTTATTCCGCGGTGTGCCGATCAGTCGGTGTTTGCGCATCACGAAGCCCGGCATCGCGGGGAGGCTGTCGCGGCCATTGTTGGTGAGCCGTGCGCTCTGGAGAAGTTGGATCTCAGTGAGTTTCCGGTGCGGTGGGAGGAATTGCCCCCCATTAAGACGGTTGACGAAGCCCTGGCAGATGGCGCACCTAGGATTCATGGACATCGTGAAGAGAATGTCCTGGTGCGGGGGCGAGTTGTACGTGGCGATGTGGACCAGGCCCTGCAGCAGGCAGATTTCGTAGTCGGGGGGGAATTTGAGACGGGGTTTGTCGAGCACGCCTACATCGAACCTGAGGCGGGATTTGCGCGAAGAATCGGCGACACGATTGAGGTTCAGGCATGCACGCAATCTCCGTACATGGACCGGCACGACGTTGCGAAGATCCTGGGCATTGCGCCGGAAAAAGTGCGGATCATTCCGACCGCAGTGGGTGGCGGATTCGGATCGAAGCTTGATCTTTCGGTTCAGCCATTCATCGCTCTCGCAGCATGGAAGTTGGATCGGCCGGTGCGCATGGTCTACTCGAGAACAGAGTCGATTGTGTCCACGACGAAACGCCATGCGGCGCGCATGCGGTTGCGTGCAGGTGCGACGCGCGACGGACGATTGACGGCGCTCGACTTCAGTGCTGATTTCAATACTGGTGCGTATTCCTCCTGGGGACCGACTGTTGCCGGACGCGTTCCGGTGCACGCTTCTGGACCTTACATAGTGCCGAATTACCGGGCGCTGACACGGGCGGTGCATACCAACATCGTTCCGGCAGGAGCATTTCGCGGATTCGGCGTGCCACAGGCGGCAATTGCGCAGGAGCAGATTTACGACGAACTTGCTGACCGCGTGGGGATGGACCGCCTCGAGTTTCGCATTCTGAACGCTTTGAGCAACACCACTCCCACTGTTACCGGCCAAGTGCTGGGCGAGTGCGTCGGCATCCGGGCTTGTTTCGAAGCCTTACGGCCGAGATGGAATTCGGCCCGTTTCGCGGCATCACAGTTCAACGCCACAATCAAAGGGCCTCTGCGCCGCGGAGTCGGGGTTGCGGGCATGTGGTATGGCTGTGGGAATACTTCGTTGCCGAATCCGTCAACGGTGCGCATTGGATTGACGCGGGATGGTCGAATCGCGTTGCATCAAGGCGCGGTCGATATCGGTCAGGGCTCGAACACCATCGTGACGCAGATCTGCGCCGATGCCGTCGGTGCGCCCATTACCCATTTCGATCTGGTGTCAGGCGATACGGCCATCAGTCCGGATTGCGGAAAGACGTCGGCTTCGCGCCAGACTTTCGTGACGGGCAAGGCGGCGCACATGGCGGGAACAAAACTACGTGAGGCGATTCTGAACCTGGCGGGTGCGTGTAAATGCGGAGATATTCAGTTTGGAGAGGGCGGCATTTGGGTTCATGAGAACGGGAAGAGTCAGGCGCTCGATCTGAACGCGTTACCACTCGATGAGCACGGATACGTCATCACGTGCCAGGAGACCTTCGATCCTCCGGTCACGCCACTCGATGAAAATGGCCAGGGGAATCCTTATGCGGTTTATGGCTTCGGCGCGCATCTGGCGGAGATCGAGGTCGATATAGAGTTGGGTACTGTGCGCGTGGTGAAGGTAACGGCGGCGCACGACGTCGGCAAAGCAATTAATCCGACTTTGATCGAGGGGCAGATTGAGGGCGGGGTAGCGCAAGGACTCGGCATGGCCTTGATGGAAGAGTTCTTTCCCGGCAAGGGCGAGAATCTGCATGACTACCTGATTCCGTCGGCTGGGGATGTGCCCGAGGTCGAATCGATTCTGATCGAGGAGCCGTCGTCCATCGGTCCGTTTGGCGCGAAGGGAATCGGCGAGCAGGCCGTGATTCCAACCGCGCCGGCGATTCTGAACGCGATCTACGACGCTGTCGGGGTGCGTATTCCTAAAGTTCCTGCAACGCCTGACCGCGTACGAGCGGCGATGCTTGAGAAAGCTCGCGGAGGTACGCGTGGCTGACGACGCCATCCGTTGCGATGCGTGTCCGGTGCTTTGCTATATCAAGCCGGGACGCACCGGGTCGTGCGACCGCTATGGCAATCACGATGGCAAACTGGTGCGTCTCGATCCGCACGTGGTGCTCAATCGCGCAGTCGAGCGCGGAGATTCCGTGGTGCCGTTTCTGGAGCGCTGCGCCGAGTGGGATGGATCTCTGGTCAGCCATGGCGAAACGTTTGTGACCGCGATTGGTGCGGGTACGACATACCCCGACTACAAGCCGGCGCCGTTCATTATCTCGTCGCAGGTGGAAGGCGTCGACATGGTCACGGTGGTGACCGAGGGGATTTTCAGTTACTGCGGCGTGAAGGTGAAGATCGACACCGACCGGCATCTCGGAGCGGAGTGCAGCAAGGTGCGTGCGCAGGGCGAGGAGGTCGGGCACGTGACGACGAGCGAATACGGCTCGCAGATGCTCTCGCTGGGCGGTGTCCGTCACCTGACCGGAGGCAGTCGGCACGAGGGAACGGCGACTTGCGACGCACTGCTGAATTTGTGCAACGGCAAAGCAGTCGAATTGGAGATCGACGACGGAGCTACTGTGGTTGTCGAAGCTGGGAAGCCTCCCTTTGTCGATGGCGTGCGGGAAGAGCGCATGCGCGTTGGTTGTGGATCCGCGACCATCGGAATGTTTGCCAAGCAGTGGTTCGGCAAGGTCGATGAGGTTGTTGTCGTTGATGATCACATCACAGGCGTGCTGTCGGAGCATCAAGCGGGTAAATTGCTCGGTATCCCTGAGACCGGCATCAAGCTCAAGGGAAGAAGATCGACGCCGGGTAGATATTTTCAGGTGGCGGAGCCGGGAACGTCGTGGGGCGGAACGAATATCGAGGATCCGCTGTCGATCCTGGGAAAGTTCAGCGCGAAGAAGGCATGGCCGGGGCTGCGTCTGCTAATGGTCAGCACCACCGGCGAGCACTACGGATATTTCGAGTTGGGCGATGATCTTCGTCCTAAGGAGAAGGAACTGCCTCCGGCACTTCGCGCGTCGGTTGCTCGAATTAAGGAAAATTGCGAGCCGGCGCTGTGTACCATGCTCTTCATGGGCGGTGCCGGCGGCTCGCTGCGGGCTGGCGTGACGGAGAATCCGGTGAAGTTGACACACTCGGTGCGTGACGCTTTGACGCGCGTTACATGCGGCGGAGCGCCGGTGTACGTATGGCCCGGTGGCGGCATCACCTTTATGGTCGACGTCACGCGTATGCCGCAGAATGCATTCGGATACGTTCCGACACCGGCGCTGGTGGCGCCGATTGAATTCACGCTGAGGCTGGAGGATTATGGTGCCTTGGGTGGATATATCGACCAGGTTCGGCCGCTGAGTTCGATTTCTGCGGAGAAGGGTGGGAAGAAGACGGTCGCCGCGAGGCAGGACAATCCTTGGCCGCTCGAGGCCGGGGCGAAATCGAGATGAAGCAGCGTGCACAAATGCGAATACTGCCAGACGGAAGGCGTCTGCATCTGCAGGATGGTCCCATCGACCTGATTGTGGAGGCATTTGGTGCGGCGGGTGAAGTGGATCTGGCGTATCACGCGGCGTGTGCGAGATTCGTCACCGTTCTCGACGAGCTGTGCGGCGAACTGAAGTTTCTGCGGCAAGAGTGTTGTCGCGACGCTGAATGGCCACGCGGGTCTGTCGCGCGTCGCATGGTGGCGGCGGTCATGCCTTATGCTTCCGAATGCTTCATCACACCGATGGCTGCGGTTGCGGGCGCAGTTGCGGAAGAAGTCTTAGCGACCATAGTGTGCGCGGCGAAGCTGTCGCGTGCGTACGTCAACGACGGCGGAGATATCGCTCTGCATCTGACGGTCGGCGAGAAGTTTGTCGTGGGGATAGTGGAGCGACCAAATCGTCCATCGCTGTTTGGAACTCTTACGATCGATGCCGACAACCCGGTTCGGGGAATTGCGACCAGCGGATGGCGCGGACGCAGCTTCTCGCTGGGTATCGCCGATGCCGTGACTGTGCTTGCTGATCGGGCGGCTGCAGCCGACGCGGCGGCGACGATCATTGCCAACGCGGTCGATCTGCCGGGGCATCCCGCGATTGTGCGAGTTCCCGCCTGCGACTTGGCGCCCGATAGCGACCTTGGCGGTCGGTTGGTGACACAACGAGTAGGAACGTTAACTGAGGCTGAAGTGCATCGAGCCCTCACCGTGGGTGTGCAAACTGCCGAGCGATTGCGCCGCATGGGCTTGATTCGCGCGGCTGCGCTCAATCTCTGCGGTGAGACTCGCTTGGTGGGAGCGGATCGCATCGCGCAATTGAGCTCTGATGTGCACGAAAGGAGTCTGGTGCATGCCTGAGGTGGTTTTAAGAAAGAAGATCACCTGCGTGGAGGAGATCTTTCATGAAGGCGGTCCGGTTGCCGAAAAGCCTCTGCGGCGTGCCGCTGCGCTGGCGATTATTCGAAATCCGTTTGCGGGTTCCTACGTCGCGAACATCGAAGGATTCATGGACCACTTGAAGCCGCTTGGGCTCGAGATGGCGCGATCGCTCGTTTCGGCGCTAGGGGGAGATGCGAAAGCTGTTGAAGGCTATGGTAAAGGTGCAATCGTTGGGTCTGCCGGCGAACTCGAACATGGAGCGCTGTGGCACGTGCCGGGTGGATACGGCATGCGCGAGGTTCTGGGTGGAGCAAAGGCAATCGTTGCTTCGACAAAGAAAGTTGGGGCACCGGGAACGCGACTCGACATTCCAATTACGCATATCAATGCTTCCTACGTGCGCAGTCACTTCGATGCGATGGAAGTTGGCGTGAACGATGCTCCGCGTGCTGACGAGATATTGCTGGCACTGGTGATGACTACCGGGCCACGCGTTCATGCTCGCGTCGGCGGGCTGAAAGCGTCGGAGATCAAGGGAGAGGACGGGCTGCGATAACGTCCGGAGATAAACCTGAATGAAGGCAAAGATTCGCAAAATCGCAACGTTTGTCGAAGAAACGCAGCGCGAAATGGACCGCGACATTAATCCTGGCACGCGCAAAGCGGCGGCGGTCGCGGTGATCGAGAATCCTTGCGCCGGAAAATATGTCGAAGACCTTACAGAGTTGATGGCGATCGGCGAAGAGCTCGGCGAGCTGCTGACGGCGCGTGCCGTTGCGGCACTGGGAATTGCCGGACCGTCGGCCGAGAGTTATGGCAAAGCGGCCGCGGTTGGCGAGAACGGAGAGTTGGAGCACGCGGCTGCGATCCTCCATCCCAAGCTTGGCACTCCGGTGCGGCGCGTCCTCGGCAAAGGTGCGGCGCTGATTCCATCGTCAAAGAAGCGCGGCGGATTGGGCGTCGTGCTCGACATTCCGCTCGGGCACAAAGATGCGGCGTTCGTTCGCAGTCATTTCGATGGAATGGAAGTCCGGCTGAATGATGCGCCGCGCGCCAATGAAATCATGGTTGCCGTAGCGGTGACTGATAGCGGCCGGCCGCTGCCACGCGTCGGCGGACTGACTAAGGATCAGATCAAAGGCGAAGACGGCCTGCGATAAGGCTCATTTGCCGGCTGGAGCACGCATTAGAAAAGAGATATTTCCCGCCCTGTAGAGAACTTTCCCCAGGGAGTCCGGTGTGGGCTTCACCTTGCCTGCCCGCACAGCGTCGAAAGCGTCCACCAACTCCGCGAGTACCGCAGTTTTCGCGACGGGAATGTTGTGAGCTCCCAAGACAATCTTCACTTGCAAAGCAAGTGCTGCCAGACGGCGGATCGAACGAGAATATGCGTCAAGATCTGTCTCCGGGCGAAAGAGCCAAATCGGAGCGGGATAGTAAGTGTCTCCTGTGAAGAGAAGACCGTTGGCGTGGTCGAAAAGCGAGATTGCATCTGGAGTATGCCCCGGTGTGGCGATGACCTCGATGACGAGACCACCGAGATTGATGCGCTCGCCGTCGTGAATGTACTGCGTGATTTTCCAGGGACGAGTCTGGTATGACTTCGCGTCAAACGCCGGCGGCAGCGTGCCACAGATCTGGTCGGGCGTGATCTCGGCTTGGGCGTCTTCGCGGGAGCCGCGTGCATTCTGGCGGCTGAAGTCGGTATCCATGCTGTAGATCGTGTCGAACTCCCAGTTGCCTCCCACGTGGTCATCGTGGGTATGGGAATTCAAGACAACAATTGGCAACTTTGTGAGCTCGCTGACGACTTTCTTGACGTCGCTGATGCCCATCCCCGTGTCGAAGAGAATCGCTCTTTTCTGGCCCAAGATGAGATAGCCGATGGTTTCTTCGGCTTGGTGCGGTTCGTAGATGGCGAACACATTGGGAGCGGGCTTGTAGACTTCGAACCAGGGATCGCTGACGGGCACGCGCTCGAGTGTCTTGTATTCGGGACGCGGGAGGGCGCGGCACCAGTTTGGAGTCGTTGTTTGGGCTGGCAGGTGCGCTGCGCACAGAAGAAGAGAGATCGCAATAACGGATGCGACCTCCGCAGTTCTGCTGGGCTTACAACTTCGCGGGACGGCCGAGGCGGCCATCTCCACATCATTTGTATCAGTTTCCGCATGATCTGTGTGGATTGTTTTCACTTCACTACCTCCGGAACGCGCGTTGCCGGCGGCGTGTTGCGGCTGCGCTGGATGCTGACTGCGCCATCGGTGACGACCATGCCGACTCCCGGCAGGTCTCCCTTTTGAATGCTGTCGAACAGATTCTTTCCTGAGGATTGTTGGGCGGTGTCGAGGAAGACGAAGGTCGCTTCGCGGCCCGGAGTGATCAGACCGCAGTTCAAGCTGCGCATCTTTGCGGTGTTGCCGGTGGCCAGGCAGAGCGCTTGCTCAGCGGGAATGTCTCCGAGGGAGGACAGCATCGAGATCATGCGCAGAATGCCAAGCGGTTGCACGCCCGAGCCAGCAGGTGAATCGGTTCCTAGAATCACTCGATGAAGTTGTTTCAATTCTTTCGCCGTTCGCAGCGCAAGAAGCCCCGCACGCTCGTTTCCGTTGTGAACGATCTCAAGCGCGCGCGGGGAGCGTTCGCATAGCTCGACGATCTGATCGTCGGGGAGAGCCGTGTGCCCTCCGTTGACATGTCCGATCACGTCGGCATCGGTCTCGAGCACCATGTCTTTGTCGATGAGGCTTGAGCCCGGAATTGACGGGCCGCCGGTGTGAATGGTGCTCTGGATGCCGGATTTCCGCGCCCAAGCGACCATGCGGCGTCCGGTGGTTCCGTCTTTCACGCTGCCCAGGCCAACTTCTCCAAGGAACTTCACGCCAGCAGCCGCGAGCTCCTTGAAGTCGTCTTCAACCATGCCTTGCTCCAGGACGGGAGCGCCCGCGTAGATCTTTACCCCTCCGGGACGAAACGCGTGAAAGGCTCGCTGCGCGAAGATCGCCATCGCTTTCAATCCGACGATGTCTTTCGGGCGTCCGGGCGTGTGCACCTCGCCCGCAGAGACCATCGTGGTAACGCCTCCATGCAGGCAGCTATCAATCCATCCGAGTTGACTCTGGCGCGGCGTCCAGTCGCCGCAGACGGGATGGACGTGGCTGTCGATCAGCCCCGGGGCGAGCGCCGTGCCCTTCGCATCGATCGTGATGCTTGCCCCGCTGATGTCAATGTCTTTCTGCTTGCCGACCGCTTGAATCTTGCCGTCGACTGCAAGCACAGTGTCAGCGTCAAGAATCGGACGATCTAGGTCGCCGCTGAGAAGCAGTCCGATATTGCAAATGACCAATTTGCTGGAGGCAGCCGGAGCTGCCGGTGCGTCCTGGCTCATGATGTCCTTCCCAGATTTCCGATAAGTCACAAATCATACGCGACGGTTTTGTGTGGGTGAAGCGGCGTTGTGGAGACGTTGGTATCCGCCGTGTTGTCGGGGGTGAAATAATAATGTTAGGCTTTTCCACGGATGGAGATCGATGATTTCGCAGGACTTCATATTCTGGGAAGTAGATGTGCAAAGGGATTTCATGCTGCCCGGAGGCAACCTGTATGTCCCCGGAGCCGAGAAGTTGCTGCCAAACATCCGGAGGCTCACCGATGCGGCGCGTCAAGGAAAAGTGTTTCTGGTGTCGCACGGGGATTTCCATGCTCCCAACGATCCCGAGTTCAAAACGTTCCCGCCTCATTGTGTCAAGGGAACGCCCGGATCGGAACTCGTGCCCGAGGCGCTCACCGACAAAGTGGCTCGCGTGGAAAACACAGACTCCGCAAAGCTTCCAGAGGATCTCTCGCAGTACAAACAGATCCTGCTGGAGAAGCAAACGCTCAACATCTTTGAGAGCAAGCATGCCCATAAGCTTGTTCAACATCTAGGCAGCCAGGCAGAGTTTGTGGTCTTCGGAGTGGTTACCGAGTACTGCGTTAGTTTTGCGGCAAAAGGTCTGCTCGAACGCAGGCGGCGGGTTGCCGTGGTGAAGGACGCAATTGAAACTCTAAAGGGCGAAGATGGGGAGTCGACAGTCGCGGAATTGCGGCGACTGGGCGCGCGACTCATAACAACAGATCATGCTCTCAACGCACTTGGCTGAGAGCCTGGAGTACAACCCAGTTTATTGCACGAAGTCTAGTGATGGTCGTCGTGACCATGGTCATGGTCGCCATGGTTGTGGCGCCAGGTCCAATACTCCTTCTGCTCCTCTGGTGGCAATCTGCGAAAATCCCGGCCGGGGTCACGATGTGTCTCATTTGCCCAGCGGTGATAGTAGACGGTTTCGTCATCGCTCCACACATGGTAGTCAGTGTAGTAAGGGTCGTAGACGCGAACATAATGATGTTCACAGGCGATTCCCGCCAACGACGAAGCGAGTCCTGCTGCCAGCAACAGAGTCCCGAATGATATCGAACCACGGCTCATGCTCTTTGTTCTCTCCCTTTTAAGTGAAGAAACACCATTAAACCCAGATTAGTTGCCGGTGGAACTGAGTGGTTGTAGAAAATTGAGTAAAGGTGTGTCAGCATAGCCAGATTGTTGGCCCGTCCGGCATGCTGTCGGCGATGCTAACGTTTACTTGCGATAGCCATTTCTTTTTCTTTCGAAACCTTTTCAACCGACCATACAGTGTAATAGACTACTGTGTCCTTGGTTAGGGGAGGAGTTCGGTGGGAAATCCATTACGCACGTTGCTCGACCTGCCGGAAAAAGAAAGATCCGAGCGTGGACTCGAGCACACGCCTCGCGAAATCTGGCAGCAGCCTGATACGTGGAAGACCACGTACCAGATCTGTTCCAGCCGTCAGACTGAGTTGAAGGATACCATCCGGCGAGCGGGGATCGGGCGGGGGAGCACTGCGTCTCCAACGGTTTATCTGGTCGGTGCGGGCACATCGGATTACACCGGACGTGCGTTGGCTGCGCTGCTGCGCGACAATTGGAACACCGACGTTTGGGCCCTCCCAAGCACAACTCTGCTGACTGAATTAGACGCGTTTCATCGGTCTGGGCGCGAGTACCTTTGGATCTCCTTCTCGCGATCAGGACAAAGCCCAGAGGGAGTCGCGCTTCTTGAGCGCGCACTAGAACGCTATCGATCGATCCATCATCTTGTGATCACTTGCAATCCTCAGGGCGAGATGGCGCAGGTTTGCGCGCGCTATCCCGATCGGGCCGTCACTCTGGTGCTCGACGACGCGGTGAACGATCGCGGGCTAGCCATGACCAGTTCCTTCAGCAATATGCTGCTGGCGGGACAATGCGTTGCCAACCTCGATGGTCTGGAGGAGTTCGGAGGGATCGTTTCGAAACTCACCGAGTGCGGCACGCAGTTTCTTCCACAGGCTGCGGAAGTGGCAGCCGAGGCCACTGCTCTGGGATGCACGCGAGCCTGCTTTGTGGGATCGGGTGTGCTGCGTGGAGTGGCCGATGAGTGTTCGTTGAAAGTGGTGGAACTCAGTGCCGGGAAAGTCACGACTCTTGCTGAAACCCCACTGGGCTTGCGTCATGGTCCCATGTCGAGCGTGGATGGGCAGTGTTTGTTCGCGGCGTTTCTCTCGAGTGAACCGCGCCGTCGTGGATACGAACTCGACCTCTTGCGAGAAATTGACCGCAAGCGTCTGGGACGCGTTCGAGTGGTTGTCACCACGGGCGATGGCGGCGATGTGAAGGATCTCGCAGACTACCGTTTGTCGCTGTGTTGCGGGGCGGATTTTCCAGACTATTACCGTCCGATACTCGACGTAATGTTCGGACAACTGCTAGGATTATTCGCATCCATGCGCTGCGGTCTCAAGCCAGACCAGCCTAGTCCGAACGGCGCGATCACGCGCGTCGTGCAGCCGATCAAGTTGTATTCGTGAGAATATTTCCGTCCACAATCTGTCTGTCCTAGCGGTAAGATTCATTCGGAGGCCCTTATGACCAAGGACATCTCTCGCCGGGAATTTCTCGAGAACGTCGGATTGGGAGCGGCTGCTGCGACCACGCTTTTGAGCCTGAAAGACGTGGCTCATGCTGAGCCGGAAAAAGTTGTGCTGCCTTCGCGGATCTTGGGGCGGACCGGTGCGAAGGTTTCGATTCTTGCTTTTGGCTGTGGCAGCCGCTTCCTGATGTACAAAGACGAAGAGAGTGCCACCGCGATCCTCAGTCGTGCAATTGATTCCGGGATTACTTATCTCGACACTGCTTACTCGTACGGAGATGGCGAGAGCGAAACGCGTGTGGGCCGAGTTATGGCGACACGGCGGAAGGACGTGTGGCTGGCGACGAAGATTCCGGATCGCACGCGCGATGGGTTTCTGCGGCGGCTCGAGGCGAGCCTCAAACGGCTGCAAACCGATCACGTCGATTTGGTGCACATCCATAGCCTGGGTCAGGCTGACGATCTCGCAAAAATCGAGGCGAAAGGTGGCGCTCTGAAAGGGTTGATGGAAGCGCGCGAGCAGAAGATGGCGCGCTTTGCGGGAATGACCAGTCACACAAACGGGGAAGTCATGGCGCAGGCGATCCAGCACCACGACCTCGACTGTGTGCAGATGGCATTGAACGCATCGCGCAACGGGCGTTTTGAAGAACTCGCGCTGCCTGCGGCGAATGCCAAGAACTTAGGTGTGATTGCGATGAAAGTTACCGGTCAGGAATTTCTTGTGGGTGAGGGCGTCGGGAAGGCGAGCATGAACTCGCTGCTGCGGTACTCGATGAGCTTGCCGGTGACGGCGGCGGTCGTGGGAATGCCTCGTCCAGAGATGCTGGCGCACAACGTCGACATCGCGCGCAGCTTCGCGCCGCTTAGTGATGAGGAGAAGGACCGCTTGCGGCAGCAACTGAATAATTCTCGCGAGGGACTGGAGAAGAAACTGGTCGGGCACCTCGATGGACCAACCGAGAATCCAGAGATGTTTCTCGCCTAGCCGTCTTCATTCGCCAGGGTGGGATACATCGTTGGCTCTTGGAACTAGTTGACGATAGATGTAATCGGGGACATCTCCATTCCAGTATCCCGAAGCTCTCGCGTAGCCAACGACTCCTAGAAACAAGACAGCGATCGCAGCGGCCATCGCCCAGGCCGGAAGTTTGCCTTCGCGGGGTGCGTGCGTCCACTTCGGGAGCGACATGTGTAGCGCGCCTTCTGCGGGACAAACCGCTACGCACTCTAAGCAGCTGGTGCATTCTGCGGATTTTATTGTGACAAGCTTGTCGACTGGAAGATTCGAGGGGCATACCTTAGCGCACTTCGCGCAGTCGATGCAGGAATCCTCGGAGCGGCGAATGCGCAGCGGACTGAAAAAGGAAACGATGCCGAGCAGCGCTCCGTAGGGACAGAGATAGCGGCACCAGAAGTTCTGTATCAGGGCCGATGCGATCACCAGGATCGCGAGCACGATTGCCGCAGTCTCTCCGAGATAGAGGAAGAAGTTGAGCATGCGCACGTCGGCGATCGCCCCGTACGGGCTATGCATGAACTCTTCGATCGCAGCGGCTGGCATGTTCGCGACGGCCCACACAAAGAAGCCGAGCAGCAGATACTTCAATCCGCGCAGAGGAATGTCGAGCCAACGGGGCAGGTGAAAGTTACGGCTGAAGATTTGGCGTCCGGAGCGCCAGAGATATTCCGATAGCGTGCCGACTGGGCAGAGCCAGCCACAGAATGCTTTGCGAAGCAGGAACGCAATTGCCAGAAACGAGACAAAGAGAAAGAGCGCAGCGGGATGCGTGGCCGGCAGCTTGCCGGTGCTCAGCCAGTATTTGAAGTTCATCAGACCGGCGATGGGGAGCCAGCCTTCGACGCCAGCAGGCCGTGAGGTGGTCCCATCGTGAAGTCCAGCTTCGAAGCTGCGAACCCAGAGATAGAAGGCGGCGCCGACCCAGATGTTAAGGAACAGGAACACGACTTGGAAACTGCGGCGAATGAGCTGCGATTGGTCGCGAGCAACGCGGCGGCTGAGCCTTTTGTGGCGCGCCATCTGACCAGTGTGATTGGTCGGAGCCGGCGACTTGATTTCTTCTAGTTCGGTCATTTGATGCAGGGTCGCCATTGTTTCATTCAGTCCGTGTACCGACGTTCGATTCTCGCTACTCCTTCGTGTTCTCTGCGGGGATTCTCAGCGATCTCGGTAGTACAAGCTTTTGACCGCTGAGTCCGCTGAGGAAATGCCGTAGAGTTCGCGGAGCTCACAGTTCCTTTTCGAAGTTCACATCATTCAACCCTCTAGGTTGCGTGCGCTGCCGTTTCTGGTTCGTAAGGACAGAAGGGATCTGTGCCCAAAGCGTCGCCGGTGTGGACGTAGGCGCGGGCGCGAGAGCCTCCGCAGATGTGGCTGTACTCGCAAGCTCCGCATTTGCCGTGGAACAGATCGGGATTGTGCAGTCCGTGGAAGATGTCGGAGTTGCGGTACACCTCGACCAGCGAGTTTTGGCGTACGTTGCCACAGCGCAGCGGCAGGAACCCGGAGGGGTAGATTTCGCCAAGGTTCGAGACGAAGACGATGCCGTGTCCGTCGCGGATCTGGAATCCGTGATAGACGGAACTGGTCTTCATCTCGGGCGCGTGCATTCCCGAGCGGCGCATGGTTTCGATGGCGATGCGGCGATAGGACGGCGCTTCGGTCGTCTTGACCTGGAAGGGGGACTGCTGTGAAAGCTCGAAAACCCAACGCATGATGCGCTCGCCTTCTTCAGGAGAGACTTCGTTGAGCGCCTTGCCCCGTCCCACGGAGATCAGCATGAAGAGACTCCAGCGCATCACAGGAAAGCTGGTGCGGAGAAGTTCGTAAATGGCTGGGAGGTCGTCGGCTGTTTCTTGCGCGACGAGCGTGTTGACCTGAATTGGAAGTCCGAGTTCGCCGCAGTGGCGAGCGGCGGCGATGGTGCGATCGAAGGTTCCCGGAACTGCGCGGATGTTGTCATGCCTTTCGGCGCATGAGCCGTCGAGACTGAGGCCGAGGCTTTGGATTCCGTGTTCTTTCAACTTCGTGATGGCATCGTTGGTGAGCTCCGGCGTGGCGCTCGGGGTGATGGAGACTTCGAGGCCGAGTCCGTTGGCGTAGTCGATGAGTTCGTAAATGTCGCGGCGACTGATGGGATCGCCGCCGGTCAGGATCAGATGGGGGAAAGGATTCCCAAAATCAATGAGCTGGCGGAGGAAGCGCTTGCTCTCTTCAGTGTTGAGTTCGAACGGATTGGCGGTGGGCATGGCCTCGGCGCGGCAGTGCTTGCAGGCAAGGCCGCAGGCATGGGTCATCTCCCAGTAGCACAACAGTGGATTCTTGGAGAAATCATGGGCCAGGTGACCCATTTTTGGAGTAGTGCCTGCTACGACGGCCATGACGAACTCCCTTCGGCGACTGGCTATGAAAGAACCCCAACAAGCATTCTTAGGGTAATTTTGGGTTTGCAAAATGGCTGTGATTTCAATCACAGGAAGGAGTGATGTGGTTCGCAAAAGGGGTGTGGTTTGTGGTTTCGGTCTCCTGGTACAAAGCTATCGTCCAGAATTGGTTATCTCCAAGTTGTTGAAAACAAGCGGTGTGCTAACTTCGGGCCCAAGCGCGTGCCCTTTTTGGTTCGTGCCCAATCTCGGCTCACTCTGGCGTCGGCAGCCGAACGCCTCGCTTTGCATCGGCGGGGCGGACGAGAAATGCGTCCGCCCCTACACAGGATTTTCCTTCCCATAGCTTGTCGAGTGGAGTATGCTTTCTCACCTAGATCGTCGATGGGAGCTGGGGCATGGGGGAACGGAAAGGGACGAGTTCAGAGATGGTGCAGGGCACCCTGGAGATGCTCATTTTGCGGACGTTGATTACAGGGCCGGCGCACGGACACACGATCGCGCACGTGATTGAGCATGGCTCTGAAGACGTATTGGAGGTGGAGCAGGGGTCACTTTATCCGGCGCTCCACAGGATTGAACATCGCGGGTGGGTGACGTCGTACTGGGGGACGAGCGAGAACAATCGCAAGGCGAAGTTCTACAAGCTGACGCCAGCAGGCAAGAAGCAACTCACCGCGGAAACGAATCGCTGGCGGCGAGTGGTCGCGGCAATCGGGCGGGTGATGGGAGAGGCTGCAGAGTAGGAGGAGTTGACATGAACCTCAAACGAATCTTGCGGCGCTCTCGCGAGGATGCCGAACTGTCGCAGGAACTCGGTTCGCACATTCAGCACGAGATCGACGATAACGTCGCTCGGGGCATGACCCCTGATGAGGCGCGGCGGCAGGCATACATAAGGCTGGGAAATCCGCTGGTGATCCGCGAGCGGGTGTGGGAGACGAATCGTATCGCAGTACTGGAAGACCTATGGCGGGATCTGCGATACGCGGTGCGTACGCTGACGAGGGCTCCTGGATTCACTTTCGTGGTTGTACTGGTCATGGCACTTGGCATTGGCGCAAATACATCGATCTTCAGTTTTCTGGATTCATTGCTGCTGCGTTCGCTTCCGGTTTCCGATCCGGACTCTCTGGTCGTATTGAAATGGCACGCCAAGTCTCTGCACTCATCCGGGCAGCAAGATTTTGTGATGGAGAGTATGAGCGGTGGCACCGATGATGATCCAAAGCTGGGTATGACGAGCGGGATCTTTCCGTACCCAGCTTTTGAGTTGCTGGAGAAAGACAATGCGGTCTTCTCGGACATGTTCGCTTATTGCCGGTCGAGAGAAGTGCGAACGTTGAACGTAGTAATTCGAGGACAAGCCCAGATTGCCGGCGGTGAACTGGTATCGGGAGGTTATTTCCGAGGTCTGGGAGTGGTTCCTGCAGCGGGGAGGATGATTGCTCGTGATGACGATCGAATTGGTGCTCCGCCGGTCGTGGTCGTGAGCCACGCTTTCGGGGAAAGATACTTCGGCGGATCAGCCAATGGAGCGGGTCAACCCATCGTGATTAATGGTCTTCCTTTCACAGTCGTGGGTGTGGCCCCAGCGGAATTTTTCGGTGTTGATCCATCAACGGCTCCCGACATTTATCTTCCCATGCATACCAATGTGCTGCTTGGGGCGCAGATTCCGTTTGGATTTACGAGTGCCGACTACCTGGGTGCGAATTATTACTGGGTGGAGGTAATGGCGCGGTTGCGGCCGGGCGTCACCTTGCAGCAAGCGCAAACTGCGTTAGCGCCAAGATTCGAGCAGTGGGTGTCCACGACGGCGCACAACGATGCGGAACGCGCGAATCTGCCGGCCCTGTCTCTCCAGGAAGGTGCGAGCGGACTTGACACTCTGCGGCGGCGATATTCAAAGCCAATGTACCTTTTGATGACGCTGGTGGGATTGATTCTGGCGATCGCCTGTTCGAACGTTGCGAATCTGATGCTATCACGCTCCGCTTCACGAAAACGGGAAATCGCTCTGCGATTGAGCCAGGGAGCAAGCCGGTTTCGAGTCATCCGACAATTGTTGACGGAAAGCGTGCTGCTCAGCGTGGCAGGCGGGCTTGTGGGAGTCCTGCTGGCGGTTTGGGGGATTCGCGTTCTCACGGCGGTACTCAGTGAAGCGTCACATGGTAGTGGCTTAAGAGCCGATCTAGATGGGCGAGTACTCGTACTCTTGGTTTCTCTCTCGTTGCTCTCAGGAGTTCTGTTTGGGCTTGCTCCCGCGTTGCAATCTGCAAAACTGAACCTCGTGACTGCGTTAAAGGAGACACAATCCACCCAAGCACGGGTGCGCCATTCTTTTTGGAATGCAAGAGGCACGGATGTGCTGGTCGTGGGACAGATCGCCATTTCAGTAGTGATGCTGGTTGCCGCTGGACTTTTCGTACGAACTCTTTCGAACCTGCAGTTGGTTGATTTGGGATTCAATCGCGATAACTTGCTTCTCTTCCAGCTGAATGCTCGCCAATCCGGACACAAGGACTCGGAGATTTCGGGATTCTATTGCGAATTGCAGGAGCGGTTCGCCTCCATCCCAGGAGTGCAGGCCGCAAGTCTGGCAGATACATCGCTGATTGAGGCGGGCGACGGATTGCCGATCAGCGTGCCTGGCAAACAGCCCAACAACGACTTTCGCTTTTTTCCGGTTGGTCCGAGATTCCTGACCACGATGCAGATTCCCTTACTCGCGGGCCGTGATTTTGGGGATCAGGACCGGCCCAAATCCAAGGCGGTGGCAATCGTAAATGAAGAGTTCGCAAGGATCAGCTTTCCCGGAGAGAATCCGATCGGGCGGCACCTCTACATGTGGAAGGAGAGCGAACTGTCGCGTCCGTGGGATGACAAGAATAATATCGCGCGGGATATGGAGATTGTTGGCTTAGCCAAGAACGCCAATTACGGCGGGGTGAAACAGAAAATTCCTCCGGTGGTCTATCTGCCGTACGACCAGGGTTATCCCGAACCGGCTGAAATGGTGTTTGCGTTGCGCACATCCAGCTATCCGCTGAGCTTCGTTAGTTCCGTCCGTGAGATCGTTCATCAGATGGATCCGCGCTTGCCCGTTTCGGAGGTGAGAACTCAGAGAGCAGAGATCGATGCTAGCATGCACCAGGAGATCATGCTGGCACAGTTATGTTCTGCATTCGCCGCGCTTGCGTTGACGATCACGTGCGTCGGACTCTACGGAACAATCTCGTACAAAGTGGCGCAGCGAACGGGAGAAATCGGCATTCGCATGGCACTCGGAGCTCTGCGCGGTAGGGTGCTGTGGATGGTTCTGCGAGAAGTGTTTGCCCTGGTGGCCCTAGGCCTTGCGATTAGCATTCCTGTATCGCTGGGAACATCGAAGTTCGTGAGTTCGTTTCTATTCGGGATGAAGGCAAACGATCCTCTTGCGTTGACGTGCGCCGTGGTAATTCTGGTGGCCACGGCGCTCTCGGCTGGCGGTATACCTGCCAAGCGGGCGGCTAGCGTTGAACCGATGAGCGCGTTGAGACACGAATAGTAAGGAATTCGATTGGGCGAAGGCAAGGGAAGTAAACATCAGCACAGCAAGAAGTGTGATCGATCGTTTCAGCATCTGATGGCTCCGTTTACTGAGAGTGGAATTGGTCGTTGTCATCGGTGTCGGACGGCCCAGTCGCAGACATAAACCGACGCACAGTGTAGCCTGGGTTCGATATTACCGATGTCAAATGTTTGTTAAGGTCCTGACTCCGGATGCCACGTTAAAGCCGGGCGAGAGTGCCATAGAACCCGCGACTGGTCTGTGATTGCGATCACAACGAGATTACGTTCCCGGTTGATAATTGGAGGCCTTGCAATGGAGTGCAAACAATAACCCGGGTCCGGGGGTGAGCACCCGGACCCGGGCTGGCTGTTCCGAGCGGGCAAGAGGAGAGGGGATATCCGGTGGTCCGGCGATGTGCCAGATCATGCCGGCTGGGCGGATCGCTCACTCTCCTAATGGGACGCCAAGCTTGGTTTGGCTGCGCCGCGCGGCATCAGGAACAGCAATGTTCAAATCACTAACTATTTCTTTTGCGCTTCGCGGATGTAGGAGACGACTATCTTTATTGGTCGGGCGTGACTCCCTTGTTCGCGAAGATATGCATAGCCTTCTTGTTCTTACCGCCGTTACCGATCATATCGGTGAGATCGGCGTCGGAGGCTTTCTTGGCGTCGTCGGAGATGAGGCTAGGCATCTTGGCTGCGGGTTTTCCGGCTAGATCGGCGCCGTGGCAGGCAGCGCATTTTGCCTGGTAGATCGTGGCTCCTTCGTCTGCGGCCCAGGAAAGGTTGGGCAAGATGAGGAATAACGCAACTGCGATCATCACGATCAGGATGACGAGCTTCATTACCTTCATAAGTTATGAGTCCTTTCACCGCCCTAGTGTCTTGCCGATCAGCCGGCGCTGAAGCGTGGAAATTGCCGACAAACCCCAAGACGCGATGAGAACTTACTAACCGTCTAGCAGTTTCCACAAAAGTAGGCAGAGTCATCAGTGATTGGAATCACTACGAGTGGTGATTGGAGGACGGGGCTTGGGAGCAGTTTTCAGAGTTTCAAGGATTCAATGTTTCAAAATGCATCGAGACCCCACGTTGGGTGTTGAAAGGGTGAGCGGAGTTTTTACCGTCGTCTCCGGCTGCTTCGCGGCTGGAATCAGTATCTCCGCCAGAATTCGTCTCCAAAATCGTGAGCCGTACGATCAATTTGTTCTCTTCTTCTCCCCGGACCAGCCCTAGCTCGCCAGCTAAAATACCAACCTTTTCAAACTGTCTGTGAAATAAAGCTCTGACTGCGGCGGATGGGGTTAAAAGACTCGCGGTTCGGGGCATATGCCGCACTGTGGAAAGACTGAACAGAGCGTTTCGATTGCTGTGCCGAGGTAAATGATTGAAAACAAATCTGTCCTGCAGTTGCGATCACACAATCATTTGGCATTGGGCTTGCCTTTATAGATTGCAACTTGTGCCGAGGTTTCGCCGTGGAACCAACTCTCATGGTGATCGGATTGAACCACCGCACGGCCCCTCTGGCTATGAGAGAGCGGTTCTGGATTAGCGAAAAGCGCCGCTACGAAGTGTTGCAGCAATTGAAAAGTGCGGAGGGCATAGAAGAGATTGCAGTGCTGTGCACGCGCTGCCGGACCGAGTTTCTGGTGTGGGCGAGTGAACCGACGCTCGCCGCGGCCTCGCTGTTGCATTTTTTGAGTTCGGATTATGGATTGAAGCTGACCGAATGGCAGCATTTCTACCGTTTGCTGGATGAGGCTGCGGTCTCGCAAATCTTCCGCGTGACGGCGGGGCTGGATTCACTGTTTCTAGGCGAGCCGCAGGTGATGTCGCAGGCGGAAGGTGCATGGCAACAGGCACGGGCGGTGGGCGCAACCGGACCCTTCCTCAACACCACGTTGAACAAGGCCTTGGAAGTTTCAAGCCGCGTGCGAAGTGAAACGGGCATTGGAAAACTCGCGGTTTCTGTCCCTACCGCGGCTCTGAAATTGGCGCGACAAATCTTCGGTACGTTAGAGAACCGCCGAGTGTTGCTGCTGGGAACCGATGAGATGTGTGAGCTGTCGGTGCGCCACATGATGGGTCATGGAGCCGGATCGGTTGTGGTGATTGACCAATCTCCGGCACGAGCGCAAGAACTTGCGGAGAAATTAGGAGGGACATCGGCCACGCTAGCAGATCGCTGGCAATGCATGGTGCAGGCTGACATTGTGATTACTGCGACGGGGTGTCCGCACTTTCTCGTAACCCGCGAAGAAGCTGAGCGCATTGCCGCGGAACGCAATCGGGTTGCGCTGGTGATCCTGGATATCGGTATGCCGCGCGACGTGGATCCGAATGTCCGACGAGTGGATGGCATCATGCTCTACGACCTTGAAGGCCTGGAGCGCGCCATCCAGCAAAAGAGCGAGGGGCGGCTGGCGGCGTCGGGGGATGCCGAGAAGATTGTGGCGGGGGAAGCGCAAGCGTTCCGCAGCCAATTGAAGGCGCATACCGTTGTGCCGACGATCGTGGCATTGCGCCAAGGACTTGAAGAGATTTGCCGGCAAGAACTGGAGTCCTTTACGGAGGAACGCGGGCCATTTACACGGGAGCAGGATCAATCGCTTCACGCAATCACAGCGCAGGTCATCCAAAAGATTGCCAGCTCCCTGGCACGCGAACTCAAGGAAGTCCCGGAGAAGGAGGAGCAAGAGCGTATGACGGCAGCGGTTACGCGCTTGTTCCACATCGCCTCGCCGAAGCAGGCGCTTGCCGGCACCAGATCTGCCAGATCGGCAAAAGAAAGAGAAGAAGATGAGCGAACCAAGAGAACCGCAATCGCAATCTGACACGCGCAGTGGGCAGGCTGAGTGGACCAGCGTGCAGGCCTATTTGCTGGCTGCTGTCTGCCTGTTGCTCGGCGTGCTATTGGGTTATTTGTTCCACGGATCGGCATCGCCTGCAGTGCAGGCGAGCGCTCCCAGCGCGGCACAACAGGACGTGAGTGCCCAAACCCAGCAATCTGCGCAGGCGGCAGAGGCGGCACTGGCGCAAGCAGTTGCGCCGTTTGTCCAAGCAGTGCAGAAGAACCCGAACGATTTCGATGCGCTGGCGCAGTTGGGAAATATGTATTACGACGCGCGGCAGTATCCGAGTGCGATCGAGTACTACGAGCGGGCGCTGAAAATTCATCCGGAGAATCCGGATGTGCGCACCGACATGGGGACAGCGTACTGGTACGCGGGAAATATCGAAAAAGCTCTTTCGGAACTACAGACTTCTTTGAAATACCGGCCGGGGCATCCGCAAACCTTGTTCAACCTGGGCTGGATTCGCTGGCAAGGCAAGGCCGATCCCAAGGGGGCAGTGGAGGCCTGGGAAGCATTGCTGAAGGCGAATCCAGACTATCCGCAGAGACAGCAAGTAGAGCAGAACATCGCAAAGGCGAAGGAGCACGCAGCAAGAGGATAGTGCCGAAATTGGCGCTTCTCTCATCTTTCAGATTTGCGCCGGGCTTCGATATTAGGAGGCCCTTTCGTAATAGCCGCTGTTAGCAGAGGAATACAACCTTTACAATTCTGTACACATCCTTCTTACAACTTCACAACTCCAGGTCTATGATGTTCAGTTCTCCACTCCTCCTTTGAGTTAGATCTGCTGGAGGGCGACTTAAAGCGAAGCCGCATCGGACCTCTCCCGTCAAGGTTCGGACATTTACCTGGTTAGTTCCATGGTCTGATGCCACTTCAGTTCATACTTCCTCTTTCCGATTTTCAACTCAGGCATTTGATTGTGACTGTTGTCATCTCTGCGGGAATTTCGGCAGGCGTGGTGCTCTTCAACCAGAGAAGGCTGCCCAACTCGACGTCTGTATTTATAGGCGCGATTCTTGCGAGCTCGGTCGCATGCGTTGCGGCAATTGTCGGGTTATTTGCCGTTGCTGTCAGATTCTGGCCAACATCCTGGCTCCTTAAGGGCGATTCCAATCACCACTTCACCGCCCTCGATCTCCATTAACGAGTGGCCTATACGCTCGCGCAGTTTCCGAATGGTTAGTAATGGCTATCCTGCAGGATTTTCTGACGGGACCGAGTCAGCAGCTTCATCTTCCCCGGCTCCGACTAGTTCGAATTTCTTCAGCTTGTAGCGGAGGGCATCGCGGCTGATGTCGAGCAGGCGAGCTGCATGAGTTTGATTGCCGTTCGCGTGGCGCATGGCGAGTTCGACCATAGCGCGTTCCACCTCTTCGAGCGATGTGCCTTCCTCGGGAATATAAAGCCTAGGTAGAACGCGGCCGTTTGCCAATTGCTTTCCAACTCCGTCACCTGACGCGCTCGTATGTTCGAAGGCGGTCAGGCCGCTGCGGGCGGCTTCTCCGACCGCGAAGGGCATGTAGACCGGGCGCAGGATGGATTCGTCCTCGAGAATCATGGCGCGCTCGATGGAGTTCTTGAGTTCGCGAACGTTGCCTGGCCAATTGTGTGCGAGCAGAAGACGGCGGGTCTCGGGGCTGATGCCGCGAATCGATTTCTTGAACTTGCGGTTATACCAGTCGATGAAGAAGTCGACGAGGGGAAGAATGTCCTCAGTGCGCTCGCGCAACGGCGGGATGAAAATGGCGATGATGGCGAGGCGGTAATAGAGGTCCTGGCGGAAGTGGCCTTCGCGGACGGCTTTTTCGAGATCGCGATTGGATGCGGCGATGACGCGGACATCGACCTGCATGTCGCGCACGCCTCCGATGCGCCGAATGACCTGGTCCTCGAGCACGCGCAGCAGCTTGGCCTGCAAGAGCGGCGATAGTTCTCCGATTTCGTCGAGGAAGAGCGTGCCGCCGTCTGCCGTTTCGAACAGACCTTTCTTCATTTGTTTCGCGTCGGTGAAGGCCCCTTTTTCGTGGCCGAAGAGTTCAGCTTCCATCAGGGTCTCGGGAATTGCGGAGCAGTTGATGGCGACAAAAGGTTTGTTTTGGCGGGAACTCTCGTAGTGGATGGTCTTGGCAACGAGATCTTTGCCGGTGCCGCTCTCTCCTTGAATAAGGATGGTGGTGGCTTCGCTGGCCGCAACTTTCTCTACGAAATTCATCAGTTCGACGCTTTTCGGCGCCACGGCGACGAAGTCGTGATAGCCCGTGTGGCGTCGGACCTCGCCGCGTAGGGAACGAACCTCAGTGCGCAGGCGGTTGGCTTCGAGAGCGTTCTGGATGGTGACGTGTAATTCGTCGAAGTCGAGGGGCTTGCCGACGAAGTCGTAGGCTCCGAGCTTGAGAGCGCTTTTGACGTCGTCAAGCTGCGGGTCGGCTGTGATCATGATCACAGGCGGAGCGTCCTGGGCCTTCTTGATCTGCTCCAGGACCCGAATGCCGTTGATGTCGGGCATGCGGACGTCGAGAAGGACGAGGTCGGGAGACTCGAATTGAGCCAGATGTAGTCCGGGCTCGCCACTTGGGGCCTCGACGACCTGATATCCCCACTCCTCACATTTTTGGCGAAGCGACCAGCGCACCAGGCGCTCGTCATCGACAATCAGAACCTTTTCAGCAGGCATCCACGAGATAGATTACTACGGAAGGAACCGGGGGGTAAGGCGAGCCGGGACGGCACTCTTCGGCGGAGGCCAATTTTCAGTTGCAAATTCGAGCATTACGGCTTGACTGGATCCTGGGGCGGATCAGAAATGGCTGGGAAATCTTCAGCGAACACCTCTGGGCGGCGAATACCTGTAGTTGTGTGAAGACATAGCCACATTCACCTTTCGGCTTTGAATGACCAGTTCAGAAACGCTCGGATATGAACTGAATCGAAAGCAAAGTCGAAGTTTTGGTGCAATCGCTTGATTTTCGGCAATTGACCTTCTCAGCGTTTGCCGCGCGCTTTTTCGAGGTATTTTGCGAAAAACGCTTCTCTATTCCCTACATGCCCTTCGATTCTTATACGACTCATAACAGCAGGCAGCACATAGGCACTAATGGTGCGATTCTGTTTCGTCGCTGCAGTACGATTCTGCTCTGCCTCTTCGACTGAGCAATTGATTAGCAAGGTTGTTCGATTCGCGTTCTTCATCCTTAATGATATTATTCAATATTGAACAATATCAATTGTTCCCTTTGTGACCATTCGAATCTTGCTCGTCGACGATTTCCATCAAATGGCGTCTCGCGGCGCGCTTGATTATGGAGAAAATTGCCGCGTTTCGAGTCATCGGCGAGGCCAGCAATGGACTGGATGCCGTTGAGAAAACCGCACTATTGCTCCCCTACGTAATCGTTCTCGATATCGGAATGCCACTGCTTAACGGGATCGAAGCCGCTAGGAGAATCAGGCGCGTGTGTCCCAATCCAGAATCGTTTTTCTAACGGAGAATGGTGATAAGGACGTAAACTGTGCCCCCGCTTGCCACGGGCGCTATGGGTTACGTCCTGAAATCGAGCGCTGCTTGCGACCTTCTGCCTACCGTCGAGAGGGCATTACTCCGGCCGGTCCCCGCTTACGTTCCTTAGCTGGTCAGCCGCTACAGTCGGGTCATCACCATAGTTCTCGCGAAGGCTTCTCAGTTCCCGCCCCTCTAAGGTCAATTCAGCGAAGCCACAGTTGAGGCAAATCAACAGCAATGGGAATGCCCAGACGCACGGAGAGTCCGGCTCTTTCAGGCCGCTAGGAGGGTGAATATTGATTTCAGAAGGAAACTCCCTTTGATTTCCTGATGCACACATCTTGCAAAGCATCACACACTCTTTTCTCCATTGCCCCAATGGTCAAAAGGTGTAAACCGCCAAGGTCAGTGATCTCTTGATCAACCGTATGAGATCGTATTACATTATGATCGTTTGTCATATAGAGGATACGGTGCTCTTGGCGTATCCGTAGCTGTTTAAGAATCCCCATACACGCAAAAACCCAATAAGCATCCCGACGGCACGGCGATTTTTCACTGATCGCTATAGTTCATCCGCGCATCTCAATCAAGAACGTTGTGGTTCAAAATAATCAGTACGCAACCGAAATATCACGTCTGCATAAGATCGCAGCAGAGTCCCGTCTCAGAGTGGTCGAGTCCCAGATTGCACTCGCGTTTACGTTATGCGCGATTGCAGAAACAGAAATTCGATACAGTCGACGCGATGAGGCCATCAAAGTGGTAACCAAAGTACGGCATCACGCCGAAACAATCAGCTTCCACGTCGAGGAGCCGCACCATGTGCCGACGGGGGCAATATCCGGCCTTCGAAAGCAGCTAACACAGCTTAAAAAGCGCACTGAAGAAATCGAACTGTGTCTTCGTCAGCGGTGAATTGGCGATAAATCGCGTTTACGCGTGCGCCGTGAAAAGGCACTGGACTTCAGCGGGTGCAACTCCCGGGTAGCGGCCGACAAGGCTGCAAGTGTAGGAGGTGAAAGTCTTCCGCCGTCAGTTGCCTGATTCGGACGGCTAGCATA
>Ga0126371_10000293_pt1 | contig 40277 bp, 37 predicted proteins | sample PanSoiMetaPlot_4_FD_110145 | JGI IMG/M metagenome (GOLD analysis project Ga0126371, IMG submission 110145) | Tropical forest soil microbial communities from Panama - MetaG Plot_4 | ecosystem: Environmental > Terrestrial > Soil > Tropical forest > Bulk soil | place: Panama | collected 2016-02-17
GCCAAGATTCGCTACGGAATCCTGCAAGCGCGCCGCGCCTGGCTCACAAAAGAAGATGTCCTCAACACGCTTCCCGCCGACCAGTTCGCGAAGGCGGTCAAGCACAGTTGGTAGCAAGACGGTCTATTCGTTCCGGATGGATGAATAAGAAGAAGTCGGGATGGGAATTTCTCGCCGCAGGCAGAAACGAAACGCCCGGACTCTTCGCAAGTCCGAGGACGTTCGCCCGAACAGCCCTCCCCCGAGAATGCTGTTCACGAATAAATTATGTGGGATGTGAGCTGCGAGAAATGACTACGATCACCCTTAGTGGTGCGATCTCTCACAAATTTTGCACAATTTTTTGAATTTCCGGCGAAAACGAGCGTTTTTTCCGACCCTCAGACGCGCCTGCGGTGCCCCGGGTTCGCGTACGTTCTTTGGACGCTACACTTGGATTGAGAACCATCGAATCGGACTCGTGGCGCGCACACTCTTGTGCGCGAGGCCAGTTCGCACCGTAAGAGTGCATGGCGCGAGCCAGCACGGCTCACGTGGGGGCAGACGCCTCGTCTGCCCAGCGGAACGAAGCTCGACAAACGCAACGCTGCATCTGGCTCAACTTGTTGCCCGACGGCTACGCGCTCGCTTCCGCTTCGGCTTGCGTTTCGAAGCGCTCCGCGTTCTTTCGAACTTATGCTCGTGCACGCGCATGTTCACGCGCCCACCGCGGAACGTAACCCCCTCGGCCTCGAGTCGCAGTCTTTGCTCGATCGCCGAATCGCCCCGCAACCTGATCGCTCCGCCCGCGCCCACGATCCGGTGCCACGGTACGTCGTAGGCGGAGCGCAGAGCCGCCACCACCTGCCGGGCTGCACCCGGATACCCCGCCGCCCGGGCAATTCCGCCGTAGGTGGACACCTGTCCCCGGGGCACGTTCCTTATCGCCGCTAGAATCTCATTCCGCATTGCCAAATCAGCATACGACAAAATACTATCCTTGCTTCGACCGGGACTCGTTGCTACTGATCCATTTGATCTCCAGCAATCATCCGCAGCCACAAGGCATCTGGCCGTCGGCAGTCTGCATCCAAACTGGTCCAAGGGGCGGCGGCGTGCCTGTTTTCAATCTCGTTTGAGGAGAGAAGTGAATGAGAGGCAAGCTGTTCAGGATTCTTCCGCTAGGAGCCGCGCTGATCGCCCTCGGCTCCTTTCTTCTGGCCATCGGTTGTGGCAACAGCAGCAGCGCCCGCTTCCGTTTCGTTCAGGCAGCGTACGGTTCCCAGGGGACCAACGTTGACATCGATGTCGACAACAATAAAGTCTTGACCGCTGTTGCCTACGGTTCAGCCGCAACCTATCAGAACATCAGTTCGGGAAGTCATACTTTTGAACTCTTCCTGACAGGCACCACCACCAACCCCTTCTTCAACGGCTCGGTTCCCATCAACAAAGGCGACAACACGGTGGTCAGCACCGGCACTTTCAGCACCATGGGAATGCACGTTTTTAGCGATGACAATGTCGCCCCCACATCCGGCGACATCAAGCTGAAGTTCATCGACGTCGCGCCCGACGCCGGCAGTATCGATATCTACGTGATCACGCCAGGCAGTGGTATCGCTGGCCTGAGTCCCCAGCTTTCCAATCTGACCTATACAAATGCCGCGGGTCCGATGACCCCTAGCGCAGGCAACTACGAAGTCGTGATGACGCAGAGCGGAACACAAAATCCTGTTCCCGGCCTCGATGTCACCTATACATGGACCGCGGGTCAGGTTCGAACCATCATGATTCTCGACAACGTTGCTGGCGGCGCTCCGTTTCAGCAATTGGTCCTCGCCGACGCCAACTGATCATTCGTTCTGCGCAAAAAAGCCTCGATCGTCGATCGAGGCTTTTGTATTCCACAATCTTATGTAAACCCGCTTTACAAACGAATCCAGCCCGTAAAAATCAGCCACAACGACGTCACCGAAATCAGCAGCCACAAAAGAATCCCCTGCATCAGCGGACGATGCCCTACCTGCTTCACAGTGGCCACTGAAATCCCACTCCCAATCAGAAAAAGCGTGGCCGTCAGCCCGAGCTTCGCGATCTTCACCAGCACCGCATAAACGGCCCAGCCCGCCGGCAGATACGTATTACAAATGGCCGCCAGGCAGAAGAAGCCGATAAACCACGGCCACCGGATCTTCGCCTTGGCGCCCTTGGCGACCGCTGTCGCCAGCGACAAAGGCACGATCCATAGCGCGCGTGCCAACTTCACGGTTGTACCTACCTGAAGCGCTTGCGCCCCATACTTCGCCGCGGCGCCCACCACCGAACTGGTGTCGTGGATTGCGAGCGCCGCCCACAATCCGAATTGGTTTTGGGTCAACTTCAACCACGACCCGATCGTGGGGAAAATCAGGAGCGCCACCGAATTCAGGACGAACACGGTGCCTAGCGAGACCGCCATTTGCTCATCCGACGCGCCCGTAATCGGACCCACCGCGGCAATCGCGCTTCCCCCGCAGATCGCCGTGCCCGTCGAGATCAGATACGCGCTGATCTTCGGGACCTGCAGAAATCTCCCCAGCAGCATGCCGGCAATCAACGCGAAGCTGATGCCCAGCAGCGTGTACACAAACCCGCTGCGCCCCGCCCGAACCACTTCGTGCAGATTCATTCCAAAACCGAGCCCGATCACCGCCAACTGCAACAGGTACTTGGAAAGCTCCGTCGACTGCTTCGGATACGGATGAGGAAACAGCAGACCGAACGCGAGCCCAAGTGCTAACGCGAGCGGCGGCGACACAAAGCCGCTTAGAGCTGTCAGCAGCCCGAGCACAAAAACAATTCTTGATGTCATGGAAAAAATTGCCCGGGGATGGTTCTCATCCCCGGTTCTTCTGGAAGCATCCTACGCGGCCGCACCCTTTCGGAAGGATTGAATCGCTTCTTCCTCGGTGTCGTAGACTTCGAAGATCGTCAGCAGCTTCGTCACCTGTAGCAGATCGCCCACGCGCTGGGTCAGGTTCGACAACTTGATCGCGCCGCCCGCGTTGTGCGCCGTCGTGTACAACGCCACCAAGGTTCCCAGCCCGCCCGAATCGATGTAGCTGACGCCACCAAGATTCAGCACGATCTGATTATTTTGGCCCAATAGTTTCTTTACGCTATCCCGAAGTTCGGCCGATTCTTCTCCAAACACGATGCGTCCATCGCAATTCACCACCAAGATTTTCTCGACGGTGCGTGTCGTCAGTTTTAGTTGCATGGGGAGAACTCTCCTCGTACTTTCAGAATCTTTTCTGCAAAAAAGTCCGCCGAAAAGCCTACGCCTTGCGGCTTCCCGGTGCAAGCATTCCGTGTTGAAAACTCACGTGTTCGAATTAACGGATTTCCACTTTCGGCGCTCGTTTCCGCGTCCTTCCTGCAGCCGATCATCACGTATAATTGAGGCTCTCTTTCATGAGCTATCAGGTTCTGGCGCGCAAGTATCGGCCGCAAAAGTTCTCCGAAGTCATTGGACAGGAGCATGTTACCCGTACGCTCAAGAACGCTATTGAGCAGGGACGTATCGCTCACGGCTACATTTTCAGCGGTCACCGCGGCATCGGGAAAACCACCGTCGCCCGCATCCTGGCCATGGCGCTGAACTGCCGATCCTCACAAAACCCCGTCGCCGAGCCCTGCGGCATCTGCGAATCCTGCACCGAAATTCGGGCGGGCAATTCCGTCGACGTTATCGAAATCGACGCGGCCACCAACCGCGGTATCGACGAAATTCGCGAACTGCGCGAAGCCGCACGGTATCGGCCGGCACGCGACCGCTTCAAGATCTACATCCTCGACGAAGCCCACCAGATCACCGACGCCGCCTTCAACGCGCTTCTGAAGACTTTGGAAGAACCGCCCGGGCATGTCATTTTCATGCTTGCTACCACGCAGCCCGAAGACATCCCGCAGACTATCCGCTCGCGCTGCCAGCATTTCAATTTTCGCGCGGTGCGCTTCGAAGAAATTCTCGGCCAGCTTCGCGATCTTGTGGGACGCGAGGAACTCGAAGCCGATGACGACGCGCTTGCGCTTCTCGCCGAAGCTGGCGACGGATCCATGCGCGATGCGCTCTCGATTCTCGACCAGGCCATCGCCTCCAGCACCGGACGACTCACCGCAGAATCCGTACGGCAACTCGTGGGAGCTGCGCCCTCCGGAATTCTCGAAGACGTAATGCAAGCGGTTGCGCGCAGATCGAGCGAAGAAGTTCTCCGTCTCGCCGACGCGCTCATCAGCGAGGGCCACAGCCCGACGCACTTTGCCCGCCAGCTCGTGCGATTCTTGCGCAACGCTACCGTCGCAAAAATCGCTGGGAAAGATTCTTCCCTTCTGCAGATCTCGGGAGACGAGCGCGCACGAGTAGCCCGCATCGCCGAACTTTTCAGCGAGGAAGATCTCGCCCGGCATCTGCAAATCATGCTGCGCACGCACGCTGAACTCGGCTATCGACAGGAACAGCGCTTCCATCTTGAGTTGGGGCTGCTGAAGATGTCGCATGCACAGCGCCTGCTGCCAATCGAGCAATTGCTGAGCGAGGCAGGCCTTCCAGCCACAGGATCGTCAAAGCCTGCAACGGGTAGACCTTCTCTGGTATCGGAAAATCGCAATCCGGTTTCAGGCGCGCAAGCGCGTTCGGTAGTCTCGCCGTTCGCTGCGGATTCCGCTCGCAAGAGCGGCTCGAAGCCAGAACTCTCGACCGAAAGCATTCCTGCCACCTCGGCCCGAGGTTCGACACCGGTCATCATGGGAAGCGCCGCTCCGAACGCAACCGGTGAGTCCGCTCCTCAGCCAGCAACGCCGGCGCCAGCACCACAGCAGAATGCGGCACCTCGGCCCGCCGATGAACCCGAAAAGGTTAAAGTGGCCGATGCAAAACCTGCGGCGAACCTTGACGGCCTTCGCGGGGCGGTTCTGAACGCTCTCTCGGAAGCCGGACACCGCATGCTCGTCTCGATGCTTGAAACGGGCGAGTGGGCCGTCGAAGGCAACGAAATTGTCATCAAAGTCTCCGCGTCGGCCACGGTGATCGACATGTCGCTCGGTGCCGACGCGAAACGCCTCGCCATCGCCACTGCGAGCGGCGCCATGGGAAGAGCCATGAAATTGAAGGTGCTGCCTGGTGGCACGGCCCAAGCACCGGCGCCGCGCGCACAAGCCTCCTCGAACGGCAGAGGACGCGGACGCGCCGAACAGGATCCCATCGTCCGCCGCATGCAGGAAAAATTCGGCGCCGAGATTCGCACCATCATCGATCAACGGGACAAGAAGTAGAGAGGAAGTCACATGGGTGGGTTCAACCTCCAGCAACTGATGTCGCAGGCCAAGCAGCAGTACGAAACGCTGCAGAAGAAGATGCAGGAAACCATCGTCGACGCCTCCGCTGGCGGGGGGACCGTCACCGTCAAAATGGACGGCCGCAAGCAACTCGTGAGCCTGAAGATCGATCCCGAGGCAGTGAAAGCCGGCGACGTCGAGATGCTGCAGGACCTGCTCACCGCCGCGATCAACGAAGCCGCGCGCAAAGTCGATCAGGCGATGCAATCGACCGTCGGCGGCCTGCTCGGGGGCATGGGACTTCCGGGGCTCTAAGGGGATCGGGCGATCCGATCGACACAAACAACTAACATTCAGCACTGAACTCGACCCTATGTCCAGATTTGCCGAGCCGATGACCCGGCTCATCGATGAACTGAAGAAACTTCCCGGCATCGGGAGCAAGAGCGCGCAGCGCCTTGCGTTTCACATACTGCGCTCGAGCGATGACGACGCCGAAGCACTCGCCGCCGCCGTCCGCGACGTGAAGGCCAGTCTTCGCCTGTGCTCGATCTGCAACAACATCACCGACGTCGATCCCTGTATCTATTGCTCCAGCCCCACCCGGAATCAGCGCCTCGTGTGCGTTGTAGAAGAACCTACGAACATCGCCGCCATCGAAAAGACCAAGCACTTCAACGGCGCTTACCACGTCCTCCACGGGTCGCTATCGCCGCTGCACGGCGTCGGTCCCGAGCAACTGCGGATCAACAACCTGATCCGCCGCGTCGAATCGGGCGACGTCGACGAAGTTATTCTCGCCACCAATCCCACCGTTGAAGGTGAGGCCACCGCGACGTATCTGTCCCAGCAACTTCGTCGTCAGGGAGTGAAGATCACCCGCATCGCGATGGGCATTCCCGTCGGCAGCGACATCGAGTACACCGACGAGATCACGATGCTGAAGGCGATGGAAGGCCGCCGCGAACTGTAGGAAGACAGGTCTTGGGTCTTAGGTGTCAGGTATCAGAGCTTGGGGTTGAACCAACTGACGTCTTGCAAGACTTCCCACCGAACGACTAAGCGGTTCACGACTGAGACCTGATAACTAGCACCGGTTCTCTTCGAGCTAAGTTATTGAAAACCCGTTTAGGCTTGTAAGTCATTGAAAATCACCCCAGCGACATTTGCTAGGATGCCCATTAAAACCGCCTAGGAGCCCTGTAGAGCGCTGTTTGGACCCGCAGGCATGGTTGAGTCCATCGCGCACTTTTCAACGAGCCTATATCTCATTTAAACGACAAATAATCTTTAAGCTAACACGTGCGCCAACGAAATCCAGGAATTCATAGAACCCCAGGAGGAGCACTTCACTACTCGACAATTTCAATCGCCTCCGCACGTTCCTCTTCCGCGTTCAGGTAAAAGTTCGTTTCCTCCTCGGGAGGCGTTACGCCCTCGGGCAAACTGCCGCGGTTATATTCCGCCATGCGGTTCTTCCACTTCAGAAACTCGGTCACGGTTTGTGGCTCGATGCGGATCTCCACCCGCCGCAAACTCGCCAGCAGCAAATTCATCTCGCAACGAATGCCCTCGTCGGTGCGCAGATTCTTCTTCGACGCCTTGATCATCTCGATCGCGCGATTACGATACTCCAGCAGTCCCCAACCCGGCAGAAGTTCCTCGACCCGCACCAACCCTTTTGGCACCAGGTAGAACCGCTCGCTCCCCACGCCCGTCTGCGGATTCAGACGAAAGGGCTTGTTCCGATCGGCCAGAAAATCGGTGCGCGAGATTTTGCATTCAACCAGCACGGAGTGACACGCACGCTTCCATCCGATCGCATCCGGCATCTCGCCGCTGACACAGGCTTGCTCCGATAGCACAACGCCGCAGCGATAGCGCCGCAGCCAGGCCACGGCCTTCGCCACCAAGAATGCATGGTTCATGACGCTAACAGCTTGCCGGGAATCGGGGAGATTGCAAAGTACCTGACTGGTTTCGGTCAGAGCCGCGCTGTCACCCAAGTGTGCGCCACACGCAACGCCATTTCACGCGAGGGACGCTTCACGCAACTTGCGTTCGCGCGACGATACGCGGCCCGCTGGCGCGGGTTCTGGCGACTCTCATCGGCTTGATCAGGATCGGCCGCCGCAAAACCACTTCCAGCACATGTCGCGCCGCCGCGACGTCCTGTGCCGTTGCAGTCCACGGCGAATATCCGGCCACAGACATTTCCATGCATCCATCTTTTACGGCAACCGCGACGCGGTCCGCCTGCCCGTCGCGTCTTGCATTCAGAGCAACGGCAAGGCGCAGAACACCCGCAAGATAAACCACGAGTTTTCGGTCCGCCGCTGCTAGTCCGCGCAACGCTTTGTGACGGCCCTGCGGTAAAGCACCGCGGTGAAACCGCGCTACTACACCCGCGAGATGAAGATCAGCCACGCTCCAACCCAACGGCGGCGTCATCTCCTGAATCCATCGATAGGAAACTTTGTGATGCGCCCTCTGTCGTTTCGCGCGGCCCACGTCGTGGGTTAACGCAGCAGCGAACAGAATCTTGCGGGCATCGTGTTCGCTCGCGGGATTGAGTCCGTTGCGTTCCAGGCCTTCGTACAATTGCGTGCTCAGCGCGGCAACCCGTTCCGAATGTGCGAAGTCGGGATCGAGGAACGACGCCCACAAGCGCAGCCTTGCCATCGCCGCCACTTCGATCTGGTCACCCGTCGGCAGTTCCTTCCGCCACACGCGCCACAACGACGCGGGTCCCACCATGCGCTCGCGATATCGCGCAATGCGCTTTTCCCGGGCTTCGCGCACGATCTCGTGCCAGCGGGCGCGCGATTCTTCGTTCGCGAATGCGTTGATCTGCGTCGCCGTCGTCCAGAGCACATCGAGATCGTGGACGTCGCCCAACAAATCCTGCAGTTCCTTCAGATCCGAGCCCCACGCTTCATGTTGTTGCGGCAGAAAATTCTCGACGATATAGCGGAAACGCTTGATACCGATGCGCAACGAATGCAGTGCCACCTGCGACCGGTTGTGCATCGCGCGGCGGTGCAAGGCATAGGCCTCCGTCCAGCGTTCCAGCGCAAGATGCTTGAACGCAATGCTTCCCCGCTTGATCCGTGCCGATTTACGCGGCAACTCTTTGCTCCATCTGCGCCATTGCCGTACATCGAACGAACGCATCGCCTCGCCCGCCAAGACCTTCTTCTCGGTCTCCCGCTTCGAGAGTTCATCAAGAAGGGCTTTGGTTTCCGGATCATCTTTCGGACCGAGTTTCTCAACCCACTCCGTCATCACCTGCACGTCGCGCAATTCGCCGAGCGCGCTGAAGATGCGCTTCCCGGCCTTCTTCATGTCCTTGAAAGACTTCTCCGAAGAAATCGCGTAGAGGCCGTCGGCCATCGATCGGCAGCGGCGCAGCGCGACACGCAGGTCATGCACGGGATCGGCGGCCAAGTCCGAACCTGCGCGCTCCCACTCGTGAACGACGCGCTCCATCCAGTGGGAAAATCCCAACGGCGAAGCAGGTTTCTGAAGGCTTTTTTCAGGCGCAACGGGGCCGACCGGCATTGGGTGCAAACCGTTCAATGTTTTGTATTTTCGCACGACTCTGGAGCTATTACCTACGTAATGTGCGCGGGCTTCTCTTTCGCATTACTCTCAGGTTGAAATCGAGAAATACGGGGGAAGCTTATCTTGACCGCGGGCACATCGCAGGCTGGCCGGGGCGCCTCGGCAAGCGCCTTCGTTCACAGCCTGAACATTCTGGTTAAGTACGTTCGTCTCTACGGTTTCGAGCACAAGCGAACGGAAACCCAGTTCGAGGTCGCCTGGAACGAATTGCAAGCGGCGCTACCGAAGGCCGCTGATCAGGGCTTCCTTTTGGGCGTGTCAGGAACCAAGCTTCTTCTCGATGGGATTCCTCTGGAAACAGGCCAAGCCGAGCGCAGCTTTGCGCAACTCTTGACGACGGCCGGTCTCGCCAGCATCAATTTCTCCACAAAAGTAACGGTTGAAGATTTCGCGCGCCTCGTCCGCGCCTTCGCCGTAGGCGGATCCAAGGCGCAGGACGTCGCCAAGCAGATCAAAGAGACGTTAGGCGATGGCCGCAGCACAACTATCAAGATCAATGAAGTGAAGTTCGTAGCCGCCGATCCGGCGACCGGCGATGTTACGGTTGCGGCGCAGATCGCGGCACAGACCCTCGGCCCGGAGTTCAAGCAATGGTTGAACGATCCGCAGAAGCTACTGCAGTTGATCGCAGCCGCTGAAGGCGCCCACGGAGGTGGCGGAGACCCCGGTGGCGCGCCCATCGGCTCGGTCCCGACGGTTCGCGGCGGCGGAGGCGGCACGGGAAACGGCGGCGGAACTGGATCAGGCAGCGGCACATGGGACGGCAAAACTGTCCCGCTCCAGGAAGAAGAAGTTGTGCAAGCAATCCGGCTGCTAACGCGCTTTGGCGAAACCGGTGCGAATCCATCGGCGGCTCCCGAAGATCTTCAGAAAGAACTCAGCACCGTCGATCCGAACACGCGGCTCAACCTGCAGCAACTTCTGGGAAGCCTGGCGTCGAATGTTCAGACGGAGAATGACACTCCGCTGCTGATGAAGGCAGCCGAGCACATGGCCATTCGCTTTGCCCTTGAGCGATATCAGAAGGGTGAAGTCAAAGTGAACGCCGTTCACCAGATGCTGGAACACATGAGCCGGCAGATGGATACCCTGCGCCAGATTCTGAAGGTGCAGGAAGAGAAGATGAACAAGGCGGGACTGCTGGTTGAGTCGCATGCCGACATCCTGGACCGCATGTTCTGGGCCGAGGTGCCCGAAGCCGGCAAGAAGAGCGTCCTTCTGTCCAATGAAGCTCCCTGTGTGCCTCCGCGTAACGTGCGCCAATTTGTGGAACTGCTGCTAGAGCGTGAAGACAAGGAGAGCGCCGACGCCATCCTGAGAAATTACGCGAGCTGCCTCGACGCGAAAGATCCCGAGCCGCGGCGCAAAATCGCCACGGGACTCGCGCAACTGGCCGATCTTTATCCGGACCCGGGTGGCGACCTGATGAAATTCACGGTGGCCAAGGTGGGTGAGCATATCTGCAAAGAGCCCGACCCCGAGCTGCAAGGCATGCTGTGCGCAGCTTTCGTCCGGTTGAGCCAGGAAGCAAGCACCCGCAAAAGTTATGGTGCGGTGGGTGAGGTTTGCGCCGCGATGGAAATGGTCGCCAAGGCGCGGCCCGTGCTGGCGAATGATCTGCGTCCGCGCATCGGCGTGGAAAACCGGCTCCCCGAGTTCATCGAAGAAGCGCTGAAGCTGGATGAGGTTCCCGGCGATCTGCTCGCCGTTCTGCATCGCACAAGCCAGGCTGCCGTCGAACATTTGGCCGACCGCTTTTTCCGTTGCCTGCGCCGCGACGAGTGTGACCGCATGGTCGAACTGGTTCGCGCTCTCGAGAAACCTGCACTTGCGCAGCTCCGCGAGATGCTTCGCACCGGCCAGCCGCGGCAAGCGGCTTCGGTCGTAGGTCTTCTCAGCCGGCTCGACGTCCACACGTTGCTCGAGCTGCTTCCGGTTCGCCTGCCCGAGTTCAACCGCTTCTATCACGACGTCGTGGTCCGGCAGATCGCGTATGGCGCCGCCAGCGACCGCGGCCGCACGCTGCTTGAGCTGCTCGAAATTCTCGATCCGCTCGTGGTTCCGCAGGCCCTGGACGAGATTGGCATGAGCGGCGACCGCAGTGCGGTGGGGCCGCTGCTGATCATGGCGAAGAGCGGCGACGCAGAGGGGCGCTCTCCCTTCCTGCTGCTGAAAGCCATCGAATCGCTAGGCAGACTGCGCGACAGCGAGGCCACTACCGTGCTTCGCGAGTTGCTCGAAACGAAAAAGATGTGGAAGTGGGTTCATCACCGCGAGATTCGCATCGCGGCGGCGCAAGCGCTCGCCAAGATCGATCCGCGCTACGGCAGCCAGATTCTTTCCGACAGTGGCCTTGAACCTGGCGAACTGGCTATCGCCGCGCTCGATTCCGCCCCGGCGTGTCCGTGGGTGCGCCAGCGACGCTACGAGCGCATCGTTCTCGCAAAGGCGCTTTCGGCGACGATCTCCAGTTCATGGGGTAAATCGAGCATCCTGATCCGCGAGATGAGCCTGGGCGGCGGCATGGGCACGAAAGAAGACAATCTCCGCATCGGATCAGAAGCAAACCTCGACATCTCCATAGGCGTACGCCATGTGCGCGCGCAGGTTTTGCTGCGGCGTGCACGCGTGAACGAAGTTGGATTTGAAATCGTCAACACCGACCTTGAAAGCCGATACCGCCTACGCCGCATCCTGGTTGAGTCGATCGACCGCGCGCCGGAAAGCCGCGGCGGAGAGTGGGACGGGGAGAGAAAAGGCTGAGGAGCAGGTGTTAGGTGTCAGGTCTTAGGTGTTAGGAAAACCAAGTTCCCAGTCCTCAAATTGATTTCCTATCGCGAGTCACAGATTCCCCAACGACAATCGTAACCTTTCCTTTCGAACAAAAACAAAGCCCCTGCCTGACGACAGAGGCTTTTTGATCTTAAAGCTCGTAGCTCGTAGCTCGAGCTGCCTTTCCTACTTCACCTTGGCGAAGATGATGACGAGTGTGTAGAGCGCGAGGGATTCGATCAGCGCCAGACCGAGAATCAGCGCCAACTGAATTCCAGGGCGTGCCGCAGGATTGCGAGCAAGACCTTCGGCCGCTGCCGCGGTGGCCTTCGCCTGGGCCAGACCGCAGATGGCCGAGGCAATCGCCATCGAGAAGCCTGCTGTGATGGCGACCCAATTCACCCCAGTCGCTTCCCCGCCTTGCGCGAATGCCGGCATCGCGAAGCAAAGAGCAGAGAGCATCATGAACAAATAGCTGAGTTTCCGCATCGATTGTTTCTCCTTGTATCAATCGCCGCCAGTGGGTGGTTGACGTCAACCCGTGCAGACGCCCTCACGCTGATGGCAGAAACCTATTTCGGGTTTCAAGTTTCGAGTTTCGAGACCTCGTTCGCCCCTCGAAACCGGAAACTTGAAACTCGAAGCTAATCAAAATTTCAGAGTTACAAGGTTGCGAGGTTTCATTGTGCTTTCCTTCGAACCTTGAAGCTCTGCAACTCTGAAACTTGCCCTCTAGTGCTCTTCCGCGACCGCACCAGCCAGGTACACCGTCGTCAGCAGCACGAAAATGTAGGTCTGCAGTAACGACACGCCGATGTGCAGACCAAGGAACAGAATCGGAATTCCTATTGGGACCAACGAGAAAAATACGAGCGTGACCATGTCTCCCGCAAACATGTTCGCGAAGAGACGGATGGTCAGCGACAGCACGCGCGCCAAATGGCTGATGATTTCGATCGGGATCATGAGAGGCGCCAGCAACGGCATGGGACCTGCGAAATGTACAAGGTACTTGATGCCCGCATGCTTGAATCCCTGCGCCTGGTAGTAACAGAATGCGACGATCGCACACCCGAGAGGCACGATTGGTACGGCGGTTGGCGACTCGAAACCGGGAATTACTCCGATCAAATTACAGAACAGAATGAAAAGCGCAAGCGAAACCAGGAAGGGAGTGTGCGCCTCGCTGTGGGGTCCGATAATCTCGTGACTTTGCTGCTCGATCCCGCCGTGAAGCAATTCAAAGGAATGCTGCAGTGCGCCGGGCTTGTCGACGGACAGCCGGGTGCGCACGATCAAGAACAGGATGATCAGGAAGATGCAGACCAGAATCTCCATGGCCACGGAGTTCGGGATTGGCGCTTCGGGGTGGTGGGGATGGATGTGCATCGCTTCCATCAGCCCTGCGACAGCGGTTCCGAACACACGATTCAGGATTGCGGTAAACCAAAGCTGCTCAGGCATTAAAGGCAGTTCTCAGTTCTCAGTTGTCAGTTCTCAGTCATGTGCTCGCATCGATCGATGTTTCGCTGGCGACTGGAGACTGACGACTGAAGGCTGGTATTACAGACCACGCGCCAAGGCCACGTAAGCTTCGTAGGCGGCTTCGCACGCGATGGCCGCTACGGGAAGGAACAATCCAGCAAAGAGTCCGTAGAGGCTCGCGGGGGAAACAGTTAAGATACCATACGCTACCAGTCCCATCAAAACGTAGCGAACCACGAATCGAAAGACGATCCCCTTACCTGACTGCGACTTACCTGCCTGGACGATACGGTCAGCCAATCCCTCAACGCCGCTCTTCAACCAGTGAAAGTTCAGGTAGGCGACCGTGCATCCGAGAAGCATACCCAGGGCGATTCTCCATCCGAAAAAGCACCAGGCTCCGATCGGGAACGCAACAGTGAGAACCAGCATGACGCGGCGAATGCGGTCTAATGCTCCAGAGTAGACCGTGTCGGGGGCGGATGTGTCTGGGTTGCACATAGAGGCGGGTATCTCGGTGCACTCAAACCCGAAAAGCAGGTCCTTCAGCTTCGCTCAGCCGCTTCGGCCTTCGCTACTCTTCAGGATGACAAACATTAGAAAGGCGTATCAAAGCAAAATGGAACTCCAGTATCGTGCGCTTCCGCTCCTTAACCGTAAATGGCTGCCGTAGGAAGAAGCCACTTCCGGACGGGCGAGGGCGCCCGTCGCTCCATCGTCAAAGATCGTGACGCTGCCCCTTCTCCGAGATCATGCGGTCAATCTCGCGAGTCTTTTTGCTCCGAGGACAGCACAGTTCGGATCAGCTCCACAAACCCGGCAATGATTCCGAGGATAAGTCCAACGAGATAGAGCCAGGTGGTGTGCAGCCAACGATCGAGCGCTTCGCCTGCTAACCATCCGACGACAGTTGCTGCGGGAAAAATGAAAGCGAGCTGGCTGTAGTTGGCCAACTGGACCAGCATCCTTCTCTTGGAAGTCTCGGGAGGCTGATCGGCCATAAGCCATTCCTTCTCAGCGAAACCCTGCCACGGTCACCGCAGCAACTGCGCCACGGGTGAGACTGGACCGAGACCCAACACGTGATCGACTGTGCGGATTACCGGATCCGGGAATATGCCGATCCAGACGGTGGCGATTGCGCTGAGCGCCAGCGCCAGACCCATCATCGGGCTCAGCCGCAGTCTTTCGGTCTCGAGCGGCTGCCGCATGAACATCGCATTGGCGATGCGCAGATAGTAGTAAAGGCCGAACACCGAGTACACCACCGCGAGCGTGGCCAGCACATAGTGTCCGCTTTCGATCAGACTGAAGAAGATGAAGTACTTCCCGTAGAAGCCCGCTAGCGGCGGGATCCCGGCAAGAGAGAGCAGAAAGATGAGCATCAGCACGGCTTCGACCGGCGCTCGCGAGTAGAGGCCGGCGATGTCGTCGATCTCGTCGCCAATCACGTTGCGGTGCCGCAGCGACGTGATCACCGCGAACGCGCCGAGGTTCATGAACGTGTACACAAGCAGGTAAATCAGGATGCCTTTGATTCCGGTGGAACTGAGATTCGTAGAGCTTCCAGCAATCAGGCCCAGCAGCATGTAGCCGACATGCGCGATCGAAGAGTACGCCAGCAGGCGCTTTAGATTGTTCTGAGTCAGCGCGGCGAAATTCGCACCGGTCATGGTGGCGATCGAGACGAATACCAGGATCGGCACGTACACCGGGCGCAGAGCCATTAAACCCGGACGATAGACCTGACCACCGTACAAGATCGGATAGCCGAAGACGCGCAGCAGCATCGCCCAACCCGCGGCTTTCACCGAAACTGACATGAAGCCGGTCACGCTGGTCGGCGCGCCTTCGTATGCGTCAGGCGCCCATTGATGGAATGGAATCGCTGCGATCTTGAAAAACAGGCCAGTTGCCGTGGTGAGCAAGGCGACGATCATGATTGGATCGAAGTGCCCGTGGGCGCGCAGTACCTGCTGCTGCAAGGAGGGGCCGATGGTCACTAGATTGGTGCTGCCCGTCATTCCGTACAACAGCGACAATCCGTACGCGAAGATTCCCGACGAGAAGGCGCCTAGCAGCATGTACTTAAGCGCGGCTTCGTTCGAGCGCTGATCGCGGCGCAGAAAGCCGACGAGGACGTAGGTGGAGATGGCCATCAGCTCGAGGCCGATGAAGATCAAAACGATGTCGCTGCCCGCCGCCATGCACATCATCCCGACCACCGAGAACAGCAGCAGCGCGTAATATTCGCCATGGTTTTCGCGCTCGATTTCCAGATAACGCACCGACATCAGGATCGCGATCGCCGTCCCCGCCAAAAACAGATAAAAGAAATAGATGGCGACCCGGTCAACCAGCATGGTGAACCCGAAGGCGAACGCTGTGGTCACGCCATGTGCATTGAAGTTCCGCTGGATAATCATCACGCCGGCCGTGGCAAAAACAATGCCGGTCAATGCAGTTGCCCAATTGATCCACTTCTGTTCTGGAGTCAACAACAAATCGAGGAGCAGGATGGCTGCCGCGAAAAGCGTCAGCAGCATAATCGGCAACGCCAGCAGGTAGTTGATCCCCGCGAAATTTTGAGCGATTTCGGTCACTCAGTCCTTCCCTTTCGCAGGCACGGCGGCCGAGGTCGCCATGGTTGAGACGGGCGCCGCAGCTGGCGCGGTCACCGGTGTGCGCGCCACGACCGCTCCGGCGTGTTGATGCACGTCACCGGAGATTTGCGTCGCCGGCTGCTCGAGAATCTGGAAAAACGGTTTGGGATAGAGGCCGATCCACAGCGCCAGCGCGATCAACGGAACGAAGGTCGCGATCTCGCGTGCGCTGAGATCGTGCAACTTCTCGTTCTTGGGATTGGTCACCGGCCCAAAGAACACTCGCTGGTAGAGCCAGAGTAAGTACGCCGCAGCCAGAATCACGCCAGGAACGGCCCACGCAGCCCAGCGCCAGTTCTCCATGAATGTGCCCCACAGGATCGTGACCTCGCCCACGAAGCCATTCAGCAGAGGCAGCCCCATCGACGACAGGAACATGATCAGGGTGATGGTGGCGTAGATCGGCATCACGTTCGAGATGCCGCCGTACTCGGCGATCTCGCGCGTGTGCCGGCGTTCGTAGAGCACGCCGACGATCAAGAAGAGAGCACCGGTCGAGATGCCGTGATTGATCTGCTGCAGCACCGAGCCGCTGAGTCCCAGCGGACTCAACGCAAAAATTCCGAGCGTGCAGAAGCCAAGGTGGCTGACCGACGAGTACGCTACCAGCTTCTTCATGTCCTTCTGCATGAGTGAGACGAGTGCGCCATACAGGATGCCGACAATTGAGAGTCCGATCATCCACCCGCGCACCGTGGGATTCATCACCACTTGCGGGAAAAATGGCAGCGAGAACCGGATAAACCCGTACGTTCCCATCTTCAGAAGAACGCCGGCCAGGATGACCGAGCCCGCTGTTGGCGCCTCGACGTGAGCGTCGGGCAGCCAGGTATGGAACGGGAACATCGGGACCTTGATCGCAAAGGCGAAGAAGAACGAGAAGAACAACAGCGTAGCCGCGCGGGCGCCATAGTCGGTGTAGATCGAAGGCGCGGACTGGTAGAGCGCGGGAATGCTGAATGTGTAAACTCCGGTTGCCGCGTGGTGGTGGTAGTAGAGGAACAGGATGCCGAGCAGCATCAGCACGGACCCAGCCAGCGTGTAGAGGAAGAATTTAATGGCGGCGTACAGTTTGCGCGGACCGCCCCAGATGCCGATCAGGAGGTACATCGGCACCAGCATGGCTTCCCAGAAAACGAAGAACAGGAAGAAGTCGAGCGCCATGAAGACGCCCAGCATGCCTGTTTGCAGAACCAGGAACCAGACGTAATATTCTTTGACGCGATTCTCGATCGCGGTCCATGACGACAGGATAGAGATCCAGCCGAGCAGCGTCGTAAGCATGATCAGCAGGAAGGAAATGCCGTCGATGCCGAGAAAGTAGCCGGCGCCGATCGTGGGGATCCAGTTGTTGGATGCGCCTTCGACGAACTTGAATCCCGACTCGAAGCGCTTCTCCCAGAACATCGGGATCAGCGGCAGCGAGATCAGCAGGCCACCGAGCGCGAAGATGTTCGCGATCCAGCGGATCGCGTCCTTGTTCTCCTTGGGAACGAATAAGAGAACGATCGCGCCCACCAGCGGCGTGAATAAGATGATCGAGAGAATGTGATTCTGCATATGAACAGTTCTCAGTTAGCTGCGAGCTTTGAGCTACGAGCTTCGAGCGGACCAAATCTGCGACGTTGCTTGCAAATCGTTCTCAAAGCTCTCTCGCTTCCTGGTCTCAACAATCCGGTGCGTGCTTGCTCGAAGCTCATAGCTCGCGGGCTATCGCCACGCGTAATAAAAGACAAATCCCAGCAGTCCGGCGATCATGACCAGCGCATACCACTGCACCTGTCCCCATTCGAACAGGCGGAACGGATAGGACAGGATGCGCGCCAGGATTGCTGGACCATTTACACCGATACCGTCGATGACCCACTTGTCCCACCAGCTTGATAAAGTCGCGATGGCTTTGGTGCTCCAGCTGGTGCCGTTCACCACACCGTCGATTACGTGGACATCGAACCACGCCGAAGCATCGCCCAGACCAAGCACTCCGAGGCGCACCTTGCCGACCTTGCGCCGTCCGGTGAAGACGTAATCGTAGGCTTCGTCGACGTACCACTTGTTGTAGAGCGTCGTGTAAAGCGGCTTCGCCGTTGCCTCAATCGGCTCAACGTAGCCCTTGTCGGCGTGACGATAGAACTTCCACGCCATGCCCCAACCGACCAAGCCGGCAGCGACCGAAAGGAACATCAGGCCATATTCAGTTCCACTGGTGTGTCCCTCTTCCTTCTCGCCCGCGACGACTTGCCCACCCTTGCCCTCTTCGCTCAGGACATGTGCTTCTTTGGCGAATACCGGTTCCAGGAATTTTACAAAGCGATCATTGCCGCCCAAGCTGTGCGGCCAACTCAGCATCCCCGCAAACACAGAGCAGAAAGCCAACACGACGAGTGGCCCAGTCATCGACTTAGGCGATTCGTGAATGTGGTGTTCGACCTCATGGCTCATGCGCGGCTGGCCGTGGAAGGTCAGATACGTGAGGCGGAACATATAGAACGCCGTCATCAACGCGGTGCCGTAGCCGATCACCCACAACCAGATGTATGCGCCGTGTTCGGACGTCCAGGTCTCCCAAAGGATCGCGTCCTTGGAAACGAATCCGGCGAAGGGCGGGATACCTGCGATCGCCAGCGTCGCGATGAACATCGTGATGTGCGTTGTAGGCGTGCGGTGGGCGAGGTCGCCCATGTTGCGCATGTCCTGCTCGCCGCTCATCGCGTGAATCACCGAGCCTGCGCCAAGGAACAACAGTGCCTTGAAGAACGCATGCGTAAACACGTGAAACACGCCACCAGCAAAGGCTCCCACTCCCAACGCCAGGAACATGTATCCCAGCTGCGAGACCGTGGAGTAGGCGAGCACGCGCTTGATGTCGTTTTGCACCAGGCCGATCGAAGCGGCGAAGATTGCAGTCAACGCGCCCACAATTGCGACAACCTTCATCGCTTCGGGCGCGAGCACGAAGATGGCATTCGAGCGCGCCACCATATATACGCCCGCGGTCACCATGGTCGCGGCGTGGATCAGCGCGGAAACCGGAGTCGGGCCTTCCATCGCATCGGGCAGCCAGATGTAGAGCGGCAACTGCGCCGACTTTCCGCAGGCACCGACAAAGAGCAGCAACGCCGCGGCGGTCAGCAAGGGATCTCCACTGTGGAAGTGGCCACTGCGTGCTATCGCCGTGACGTCGGTGAAACGCACCGAACCCATCACCCAGGCGATCGTGAACATGCCGAGCAGGAAGCCGGCGTCGCCGATGCGGTTCACGATGAATGCCTTGTTGGCCGCGTCGCTGGCCGACTTGCGCTGGTAATAGAACCCGATCAGCAGATAGGAACAGAGGCCGACGCCCTCCCACCCCACAAAGAGCTGCGTGTAGTTGTTCCCCAGAATGAGCGTCAGCATGGAGAACATGAAGAGGTTGAGGTATCCGAAGAACCGGTAGTATCCCTCCTCATGCGCCATGTAGCCGGTGGAGTAGATATGGATGAGCAGGCCGACGCCGGTGACGAACAGCAGCCAGATGCATGAAAGTGGATCGATCAGGAATCCGACTTGTGCCTTGAACTCCGCCGGGAAGCCGTCGCGCGTGGTGTAGGTGAGGTGGGTCGTATCGCTGCCGAGCCAGGTGTAGATCGGCTTGTCGAAGGCGGTGTTGGTGCCGTGCACCGTGACGTACTGCCAGACCGCGCCGCACGACATAACGAAGGCGAGCGCGATCATTCCGACGCAGACGATGCTCACGGTCTGCTTCTTGAGTTTGCGCCCGAAGAAGAACATGAGCGTCGCGCCAAAGGCCGGGAACAGCGGGACGAGCCAGATGTTTTCGAGAAAGACCATAGAAGCTTTCAGCTTTCAGCCAGACCACTCATTGCGACTTCCAGACTCGAACTCAACTCGAATTACCAACAGCGGACGCTCTCGCGTTGGCTGACAGCTGATGGCCGATAGCTGACAGCGGTTCTCACCACTTCAGTAAATCCACTTCATCCACATTGACCGTCTCCTTATTACGGAAGAAGGCGATCAGGATTCCCAGGCCGACGGCCGCTTCGGCGGCGGCGTCGGTGATGACAAAGATTGCGAACACTTGTCCGTGCAGATCGTACAAGCGCGAGAACGCAACCAGATTCAGGTTGACCGCGTTCAGAATCAGTTCGACCGACATCAGCACGATGACCACGTTCCGACGCGTAAGCACACCAATCACGCCCAGCACGAACAGCGCCGCAGCGACGACAAGATAGTGGAGCGTTGTGATATCCGCCATAAAAACCAGTTCTCAGTTCCCAGTTCTCAGTTGCCTACGCACCTGAGGCTGAGGAGCGACTGACGAGCGATGACTAAATTCTTTTCTTCGCCATCACGACCGCGCCGATGATGGCTACCAACAACAGCAGCGACGCGATCTCGAACGGAAACATGTAACCGCTGTACAGCATCTCGCCGATGCGCTGGGTATTGTCGATCTCGACCGGGGGCTTCATGGAAGCCGGAAAAATGTCGCGCCCCTTCAGGTAAATCGAAACAAACAAACCGCCCAGCGCCAGCGCCGCAACTACTCCGGCAATCCACTGCCGGTTGAACTGCTTTTCTTTCTCAGATCGCTCGATGTTCACCAGCATGATCACGAACAGGAACAGCACCATGATCCCGCCGACATAAAGAATGATCTGTACGCCGGCAACGAACGGCGCGTAGAGCATCAGGTACAACCCGGCTTGCGATAGCAGGGTCAGGATCAGCGCGAGCGCAGAGTGCACCGGGTTTTTGCGGGTAATCACCAGCACGCCGCTGGCGATCGCCAGACCAGCGAGAAGGTAGAAGAAAAATGCTGTCGCTACCGGTTGCATAGTTATGCGTGAAACAGTTGCCGCACGAAATCGAAGATCTCGGCTCTCAAAGCCACGATGCCGGTTGCCATGAGCACGCCGATTCCCATCGGCAGCAGGATCTTCCAGCCCACCCTCATCAGTTGGTCGAAACGGTACCGCGGGAACGTTCCGCGATACCAGATATAGAGGTACATAAACACGGCGATCTTGGCGACGAACCAGTAAATATCCTGGATGCCTGTTCGCACAGACGGAATCAGCAGGAGTAGTCCGATCACCACGAATACGCCGCCGAACGCTCCCAGCCCGATCGTCTGCAGGCGGAAATACGGATGCTTGGGCATGCGCATCGTGCTGTAGAACGTGAGCCCGGCGATTCCGAAGAACGTCAGCGTGGGAAAGAACGAGAAAGCCAGCTCCCACGTCGGGCCGCTTAGCAGGTTCGGGAACGGCCTCATCCATCCGCCCAGCCAGAGCGTGATCGCGATGGACGAGACGGCGATCATTGCCGCGTATTCGCCCAACATAAATAAAGACCAGCGCAGTCCGCTGTATTCGGTGTGGAAGCCGGCAGTCAGCTCCGACTCCGCTTCCGGAAGGTCGAACGGCGCACGGTTGGTCTCAGCCACCATCGCGACGGCAAAGATGAAGAACGCAATGAGTCCGAGCGGAAAGAATTTGAAAATGAACCAGGTGTGCTGCGCGTATTGCGCCTGCACGATACCGATCATGCTCAGCGTGCCGGTACCGGAATCGTTGAGGCTGGTCATCAGGATCGCCGAAACGACCGCCAGCCCCATGGCGACTTCGTACGAAACCATCTGCGCGCTCGAACGCAGCGCACCGATCAATGGGTAGTGCGAGTTCGACGCCCATCCCGCCATCACGATCCCGAGGACGCCGAGCGACGAGACACCGAGCATGAACAGAATCCCGATATTCATGTCCGTAATCGCGTGGGTCGGGCCGAACGGGATCACGCAATAAACGCTGAAAACTGCCAGGAGAATAATGAGCGGGGCGAGCCAGAAGACGAAACGGTCGGCACCGTCGGGAATGATGTCTTCTTTCAGGATCAGCTTCAGAGCGTCGGCGATCGGCTGCAGCAGTCCGTGCGGGCCTACGCGCATGGGGCCGAGACGCACCTGCATGTGCGCGAGAATCTTGCGCTCGAGCCAGTTCATGCAGACCACGGCCAGCGACACTCCACCGAACACCAGCAGGATGTAGACCAGCGCCCAGAACGCGCTGCCGGCCTGGCCGGGCGTCAGAGTACGGGGATCGTTGATGTAATTGGTGATCCAGCCGGGCATCAGCGGTCCACCTCGCCCAGAACGATGTCCAGGGTGCCGATGACGGCAATCACGTCGGCGACGAGTTGCCCGCGGCACATGACATCGAGCGCCTGCAGGTTCACGAACGAGGGCGGCCGGACGCGCACGCGATAAGGCTGCGTCGAACCGTCGCTCACGATGAAGTATCCGAGTTCACCCTTGGGCGCCTCGATCGAATGATAGATCTCTCCTACGGCAGGCTTCATGACCTTCGAAACCTTGGCCATGATCGGGCCTTCAGGAATTCCGTCGACGGCCTGCTGAATGATGCGCAGCGACTGCCGCATCTCAGCCATGCGCACCAGGTATCGGTCGTACGTGTCGCCGTTCTGTCCCGTGGGAATCTCGAAATCGAATTGCTGGTAGTTGGCGTAGGGCTGCGCCTTGCGCAGGTCCCATTTCACGCCGCTTGCGCGCAGCACGGGGCCAGTCACACCGAGGGCGATGCAGTCTTTCGCAGAAATCGTGCCAACGTTTTTGGTGCGCTCAACCCAGATGCGGTTGGTGGTCAGCAGCTCCTCGTATTCGTCGATCTTCGGTGCGACGAAGGCGACGAATTTCTTTACGTCTTTCTCGAAACCCTCGTACGTCTCGTACTGACAGCCGCCGATGCGAAAGGCATGCGTCGTCAGGCGCGCGCCGCAATACTTCTCGAAAATCTTGAGAATCTCTTCGCGATCACGGAAGGTGTAGAACAGCGGCGTCATGGCGCCGATGTCGAGCGCGTGTGTGCCCAGCCAGAGCTGATGGCTGGCGATCCGGTTCAGTTCCGTCAGGATGACGCGGATGTAGTTCGCGCGCGGCGGCGCTTCGATGTTGAGCAGCTTCTCGACCGCCTCGCAATATCCCAGCCCATTCGAGACCGCAGCGACGTAGTCCATGCGATCCACGTAAGGATTGAACATGGTGTAGGTGCGGTTCTCAGCAATTTTCTCGACGCCGCGGTGCAGGTATCCGATGACGCACTCGAGGCCCAGAACTTTTTCGCCGTCGAGGCGGAGGATGACGCGCAGCACTCCGTGTGTCGCCGGATGCTGCGGCCCCATATTGAGGATGAGCTCGTTCGCGTCGAGATAGGTCTTCTCGGGTGTATCGAGATCGAGCGGCGAAACGGGAATGGTGCGATCGCTCATTGGCCGCTTTCAATCCCCAAGTTGATCTGCACCCATTCCTGATCCTGCTGAATGATGCCGTAGTCCTTGCGCAGCGGATGACCTTTCCAGCCGTCGGGAAGGAGGATGCGTTTCAGGTCAGGATGGCCGTCGAAGCGAATGCCGAACATGTCGAAAGTCTCGCGCTCCAGCCAGTTTGTAGTCGCCCAAATATCGACCGACGACGGGGTCGATTCGCCCTCGGCGATCTCGGTCTTCACGCGGATGCGCTCATTCTTCGGATGGGAGTATAGGATCCAGACGATGTCGAATTGGCGCTCGCGCTTGGGATAGTGCACCGCGGTCAGATCGACGCAGTAGTCGAATTGCTCTTCGTCGCGCAACTGCTTCAGGATGTTCGGAATGAGTGAGCGATCCACGCGCAGGTAGTTCTGGCCGAGATACGTCTGCGCCTCGAATCCAGATCCATATTGCTTCTTCAGTTTCGTGACCAGTGGAGAATCCCACGGCACAGGGACCGGGCCAGCAGGCTTCGCGGGCGCCGCAGGCTTCGCAGCGGGAGTAGCGGGCTTCTCTCCACTCGCAGCCGGAGCAGCCGGCTTTGCGGGCGCACTGGGCGGTGCAGCAGACGCTGGCGCACCGGAAGTGGGGGCGGCAGCAGCGGGCGGTGGCGGAGCTGCGGGCTTTTCCGCCGTCGGCTTCTCGCCGTCCGGCGGTTGTGGGGCTGGCGTCTTGACGTCCTCGGCCATGCTAGGGTCTTTCTGACGAAACCGCTTCGAGCTTCAAGAAACTCTTACTTCGTGCGCCTGAACGCGTAGACCATCGGTCATAACCGTCGCACGCGGCGTGAATCTTAACAAAAACATGCGGACCTGCTCTAAAACCGTCCGCGTCTTCGCGACTCAAGCGCCGAGCCTGCTTAGTAAGAGCCTTTTCTTCAGACGCATTAGCTTTGCTAAATGCGTCCAGTCTGATGCATCTCAACCAGGTCGCGAATCCGGATCGCATCAGCTTTCCGGTGGCCGTGACTGGTGATCGGGTCGGTGCCTCCGGTCGATTCAATCAGGATGTCTGACCAGAAAACGCCGGTCGAGATCTTTACCGATGCCACCTGTCCGATCGAAATGCTCTCTTCGGTGCTCCCGAACAGACGCCGCTTCACCCGGCTGACGCGCAGCGAATTCACCACGATGCGCGTTGGGAAAATCAAATTTCCTTTCGTCCAGCGGCTGGCGGCAAACGACTCCTCGCCCGAAGCCGGACTCGGCGTACCTGACGCGCGAGCGCTCACACCCACTCGAGCGCGCCCTTCTGCCAGATCCAGATATAGCCGACGATCAGGATGCCGAGAAAGATGAGCATCTCAACCAGTCCGTACAGGCCGAACACCTTGAACTTGACCGCCCAGGGAAACAGAAAGATCGTCTCCACGTCGAAGACCACGAACAGGATCGCGACGATGTAATAGCGCACGGTGTAACGGCCGCGCGCGCGGTCGACCGGGTCGACGCCGCATTCGTACGGGAGAAGTTTCTCGCGCTGGGGATTATTGGGCCGGACCAGCTTCGTGAGCAGAAGCGTTATAGGAATGAGCGTTCCGACGACCGCCACAAAGATGAAGATCGGCACATAATTCTGAGGCAAAGCTTCTTCGCGCCCCTTCTTCTTTCCCGGCGAATTATCGGGAAGTGGAATAGTAGCGCTGATGCGCCGCGGCTTCAAGGGCTAAGCTCTCATCGCGATGTCAATTTGAATGCCGCCAACGGCACAGCCGAGCGCTCCTGCGCACTTGTTTATAATCTTTGTTTCTTATCCGCACATGCCTTCGCTCCGTGGGCTTGTGCTCTACATCTCATCGATGCAAAGGATCGTTTTGGCTCTCGACGAGAATATCTACGAACTGCGCCGCGAGAAACTCAAACAGATTGAGGCGCTAGGACAGGAAAGCTACCCGCGCCGTTATGACTTCACCCACACCGTGCCGCAGATCCTGGCGGAGTACTCGGACAAGACCGCCGAACAGCTCGAGGCGCAGCGCGTGGAAGTGCGCGTCGCCGGGCGGATCATGTCATTGCGGCTGATGGGAAAGGCCGCCTTCGCACACCTGCAGCAGGGCGGCCTACGCCTGCAGATTTATGTCAAGAAAGATGCGGTCGGCGAAAAGGGATTCGAGCTCTTCAAGCTGCTCGACCTCGGAGACCACATCGGCGCGCGCGGTTATCTGTTCCGCACGCGCACAGGAGAGCTGTCCGTTCACGTTGAGGAGATCACGTTTCTCTCGAAGGACCTTTTGCCGCTTCCGGAAAAATGGCATGGCCTCACCGACGTCGAGCTTCGCTACCGACAGCGCTATGTGGATCTCGTGGTCAACCCTGAGGTGCGCGAAGTCTTTCTAAAGCGGAGCAAGCTGGTGCAGTCGCTCCGGCGCTACATGGAATCGCAGGGCTTCATCGAAGTTGAAACGCCGATGATGCAACCGATCGCCGGCGGCGCGGTCGCGAAGCCCTTCAAGACGCATCACAATGCACTCGACATCGATCTTTTCCTGCGCATCGCGCCGGAACTGTATTTAAAGCGTCTGACCGTGGGTGGCCTCGACCGCGTTTACGAGATCAATCGCAACTTCCGCAACGAGGGATTGGGCTGGCGCTGGAATCCCGAGTTCACCATGCTCGAGTTCTACCAGGCCTATGCCGACTTCCGCGATGTTATGGACCTGACCCAGAACCTTATCGAGCAGGCTGCCAAGGATGTCAACGGCACCACCAAATCGAAGTGGGGCGATCAGGAGATCGATTGGGCCAGCTCGAACTGGCGCCGGATGACCATGCGAGAGGCCGTCATCGAGTTCTGGCCCGAGAAGGCCGGGACGAAGCCAGTGATGTCGGATTTTGCCACGCACGACTCAGTGAAGGCGTTGGTCGCGCGCTACAACTCTGCGGGCAAGCACATGGCGTACGATCCGGACGAGCCGACCGGGAAGACCATCGCAAATTTGTTTGAGGCCGTCGCCGAGGAGCACCTGCTGCAGCCAACGATCATCTACGAGTTCCCGGTCGCGGTCTCGCCGCTTTCGAAGAAAAAAGCCGAGGAGCCCGACTGGGTGGAGCGCTTCGAAATTTTCGCGGGCCAAATGGAGCTTTCCAACGGCTTCAGCGAACTTAACGACCCCGAAGATCAGCGGCAAAGGTTCGAGGAGCAATTGAAAGAGCGCGCCCGCGGCGACGAAGAAGCCCATCAGATGGACGAAGACTACATCCGCGCGCTCTCGTATGGTATGCCGCCGACGGGTGGCGTCGGCGTGGGTGTCGATCGTTTGGCGATGCTATTTACCAATTCGCAGACGATTCGCGACGTGATTCTGTTCCCGCTGCTGCGGCCGGAGAAAGCGGCCGGAGAGGAAGAGGCGGAAAAAGAGTAGGTCTCTGCAGCGAACCGCTGTGCCGAACAACCGATGAGTTTTCCCAGGTTAGCATCCCAAGAGCAGACGCGAACCTGGGGCACCGTCCGACGCGTTCAAGGGCGTGAGAGACACTGCCTCTGCTTCCAATGTGTGAGCGATGTCAGTGTCTCGTCTACGTCGGCAGGCTCAGCGATCGTTACTTAGTAGGGATGATTCCTGCGCATCCGTAAAGCGACGGTCACCGTCCAATCCACTATGCGCTTTGATCTCGATTCTGAGACTCGCCGAAAACTTGGCTACCAGCTGATCGACAAGGTCGATCAGTACTTCGCTTCCCTGCCCGATCGCGCGGTCCAGCTTCCCGCCGATGAGCGCACCTACGGTCCGTCGCACAATCCGCTTCCCGAGTCGCCCGAGGATCCTGTCGCCGTCTTCGACGACGTTTGCCGGCAGATGGTCGATCTTGGATTCCATGTTCCGAGCGCGAACTACTTCGGGCTTATGAATCCGACGCCGACCTACGTCGGCTTCCTGGCGGAAGCCTGGGTCGCGGCTCTGAATCCGCAGCTCGCGACGCTGGCGCGCTCACAGCTGGCCTCGAAGATCGAACTCGAAACCGTGCGCTGGATGGCGGAGCGCATCGGGTGGGCCGAGAACTTCGGCGGAACGTTCACCAGCGGCGGAAACGAAGCCAACTTTAGCGGGCTGGCGCTCGCTCTGGCCGCCAAATTCCCAAACGCTATCGAAGACGGTGTCGCGACGCTTCAAGGACAGCCCGTCGCCTATGCGTCGGCGGAATCGCATCATTCACTCGACAAGTCGGCGGGATTGCTCGGCATCGGGCGCCGGGCTCTGCGGCGCATCGCACTCAACGACAATCTTCAGCTCGATCCCGCACAGCTTGAACGCGCAATCGAAGAAGATGTGCGCGCAGGCCGCAAGCCCTTTTGCGTTGTCGCTACCGCGGGAACCACGAGCTCCGGAATCGTCGATGATCTGCCGACGATTGCCGACGTTTGCCGCAGGCACGGATTGTGGCTGCACGTGGACGGAGCCTACGGCGCAGCGGCCGTCTTCTCCAACAAGCATCGCGATCTGGTGCACGGGATCGAACTGTCAGATTCGATCACAGTCGATCCGCACAAATGGCTGGCCGTGCCGTTCGCCGCCGGGATGATCCTTACGCGAAATCCGCAAGCTCTTGAGCGGGCGTTCTCTGTCGCGTCGCCATATATGCCGAAAGCCGCGGGGGCGCAACTGCCCGACAATTCGCGCATCAGCACGCAGTGGACGCGCCGCATGAATTCGCTCAAGCTATGGCTGACACTGCGCATCCATGGCCGACAGGCTTATGAAGAGCACATCGACCGACAGTTGCAGCTGGCGAAGGGCTTCGCGGATTGGATCGAGAAGTCGTCAGCATTCGAACTTGCTGTGCCACGGATGCTCACCATCGTCAACTTCCGCGTGTGCGGAGAGGCTCCTGAAAACCTCAAGAAGACTCACGCTCAGATCGTCGACGCGGTGACTGGTGACGGAAAACTCTGGATCTCCGACACGATCGTCAACGGGCAGAGTGTACTGCGCATGATGGTGATCAGCTATCTGACGGAGGAGCGACACATCCGTGCTCTGCAGGAAGCTTTGCAGACGGCGGTCGAGACAATTTCGCGCGAGTTGAAACGGTGAGCCCGAGCACACGCTGGCGGCGACATACGATCCGGCTGTTAAGTTCGGCTATTTCTTTGAGAGTTTCGTCGTGGAATTCTGCAGCCGATCCGCTGTATATGCGGGTTTGTCGGTGCCGAAGTTGGTGCTCAGGTAATCGACGAATGCGTCGTGATCTTCCGGGGCTACCAGCGCTCCCCACTTGATCATCTTGTCGACTTCCTTGGTCCAGGCAGCTTTGCTGAGCCGCTGCTGCAGGATGATTCGCGACTCATGGCACCCGGTACAAGCCGTCGTCACTCTTGCCTGCATCGGGCCTTCCGGTAGAGCCGGAGCCGGCGATTGCGCGAAGACAATGCACGGCACGGTCAGCGCGAGAGTCGAAACCGCGAACATCCTAACCTTGCACATGAATCTTCACCGTATCGATGGCGTTGTTGAGATAGCCGCTGGGGTTCCAGACTGGCGCCGCGGGCTGCACGCGGCCTTTGCTGTCGGTAGCGCGTGACGAGATCGTATATTCGCCCGCCTTCGGCGCCTTCCACGGCAGGCTCCACATGCGCCACGCGTAGCGCGAGTTCTCTTTCGCGAGCTGTGCGCGTTGCCAGCTGGCCCCGCTATCTATCGAAATCTCGACCTTCTCTATGTCGGCCTCACCCGCCCATGCGACTCCCTGCAGAGTCAGCGCGCCCAATCGGGTAGTGGATCCATCAGCCGGACTGACGATCAGCGACTTCACATTGAGTTCGGTGACTGGATGAGTGTCCTCTGGCTTCACAACCTCACCCGGCTTTATCAGTTGGTTCGGCAACCGATATCCGGGATTCATGAAGTTACCGTCAAATTCTTTATCTAACACTTTAATCTCAGTAATCCATTTGCACGAGGCTGCACCGATCCATCCGGGTACCAGGGCGCGCGCGGGAAAACCGTTGTGCTTAGGCAAGGGGGAGCCGTTCAGCTGTGTGGCGATGAGCGTATCGGGATCCATCGCCTTCTCAAACGGAATGCTGCGGATGAACGGCGGCACCTTGCCCGGCACTTCGTCAAGGCCGCGGAACATGATGTGTTTGCCGGTGGGCTTCACTCCTGCGCGAGTCAGTACATCGCGCAACCGTGCGCCGGTGAAGCGTCCTGTACTGACGGCACCCTTCTCCCACTGCACGCCAGGCACCTTCGGATTCTGGAATGCGCGTCCGTTGCCCGCGCACTCCAGCGTGTTGACGACCGAGTGCGACTCGAATTTCGAGAGCTCCGCCAGAGTGAGCGTGTACGGCTTGTTGACCTCGCCGCCGATTGTCAGCTTCCATTCCGAGGGATCGAGCGTGGACGGCTCGTGCATGTGATTGCGCACGAAGAAATGTTGTGCTGGAGTCAGCCAGGAATTGAAGTATTCGACCGGCGTCTCCAGATCCACGAAGCGGGAGGAACGAACAATCAGGCCTTCTTTACCGGGGAATGTGACCGTGTTCTCGCCCCTTGCGTGACTGAAGAGTGGAAACGCTGTGGCGGCCGCTCCTGCCAGAGACGCATTTTTCAGAAAGAGTCGTCTGGAGATCATCTTGTTATCTCAAAACCTTCTGACACGCGCCGGGAACTGCAATCGTATCCCATAACACGCGCGGCTGGTTGGATGTTTGATTCGCGAATTTAGATGGATGACGCCAGACCCCAACGACTTTGAAGCAAGCGTTCCGCCGTGCGGAACACGAGACGGTCAACCAGGTACCCGAGAGCGATAATCAGGATCATTACCGCGATCACCTGGCTCATGTCGTTCAGATCGCGTCCGGCCATTAACAACTGCCCGAGTCCGAGCGTCAGGAAGATCATCTCGGCCTGGATCAGTGATCGCCATGCAAACGCCCATCCCTGCTTGAGGCCCGACACGATGTACGGCAAGCTTGCCGGCAACAGCACGTGCCAGAACAATCGGAATCCGCTCGCTCCCAGGTTACGGCCCGCCATGCTGAAGATCTTCGGCAATTGCTTGCGGCCATCTTCCATAGCGATCGTCACCGACAGCAGCGATCCCATCAGCACTACGAACAAAATCGCTCTTTCCGTGAGCCCAAACCACAGGATTGCCAGTGGAACCCAGCAGATGCTGGGAAGTGACTGCAGGCTGACCATGAGCCCGCCCATGGTTTCCTCGAGAAACTTGTTGCTGGCGAGCGCGAGACCGAGAATCATGCCGAGCACGACCGACAGGCCGTAGCCGATTAGCATTCGCTTCATCGTGGCCGCGATGCCGATCAGGAAGCTGTGGTCCTTCAAGCCGTCCCATAAGACTTCCCCGACACTCCACGGTGCCGGAAACAAATACGGCGGCCAGACTTTGAGCTTCGCCAGCAATGCCCAGATGCCGAGCAGTGTCGCGTAGAAGATCACCTGCCGGGTGATCCTCTCTGCTGTCTTGCGAACCGAAGGATTGACGAGCGCGCTCGGAACGTGAATCACTGATCCCGCCTGGGCGACGAAGTGACGGTCGTCCCGCCCGTCTTGCGCTTCACCGGAGGCGTACACCGCGTCTTTTTCCACGTCGCTAGCCATGCTTTTCCTCGGCGTACTCCACTTCCAGGGACTTGTTGATCTCGTCGCGCAGGTTGTCGAGAATTTCTCGCGCGGTGCGCGCCACATCGACCTCTTCCAGATGACGCGGGCGCGGCAGTTCAACTTCAAATTCGCGCTTCACGCGACCCGGACGAAAACTCAAGAGCACCACGCGATCGCCGAGTCGAACGGCCTCGCGAACATTGTGCGTCACAAAGATGATCGTGCGGCCAGTCTCGGCCCAAATGCGCTCGAGTTCGTCGTGCAACAAATCACGTGTCTGCGCGTCGAGAGCGGCGAACGGTTCATCCATCAAGAGAACATCGGGTTCCGTCGCCAACGCGCGCGCCAGTGCCACGCGTTGCCGCATGCCTCCAGACAATTGATGCGGCCGGCTGTCTTTGAACTGCGAGAGGTGCACCAGGCGCAGATAGTGCCTCGTGCGCTCTTCGCGTTCGGCCTTCGAAAGCCTCTTCATCTTCATGCCGAATTCGACGTTCTCGCCGACCGTGAGCCATGGAAACAGTCCATGTTCCTGGAAGATCAAGATGCGATCCGTACCCGGTCCGGTCACGCTTGCATCGTCAATCAGAATGTTTCCCGAGGTCGGCTTCTGGAGCGCTGCGATCAAATGCAGCAACGTCGACTTTCCGCATCCTGAAGGCCCAACGATGCAGAGGAATTCACCCTGTCTCACCTTCAGATCGATACGATCGAGCGCCAGCAGTTCCGTGCCGGTTTCGGTCCGGTAGCGAAGCGAGACGTTCTGCAGGCAAACCTTGGCAGCGCCCGAATCAAAATTCCGGATCGGCACAATCGCCGCTTGTCCATTTGCGCGTCCCCGCACCGGAGTCCGGCTGCCGTTGCGTGGTTCGGTCGGCAGGTAAGGGACTGAACTTGCCAGATTTGAATTGACGCTCATTGGATCGCCTTCTTCCCCTTCTCCGCGAGAACCTGGTTCAGCAGCGAAACTTCGTAAAGATTCGAGAGATCGGGCATTTGCCGCCCGAGAAAACCGGCATCGAACGCCGACTTTGCCGAATTCATCAACGAACTTCGCAGCGGGTCGTAAGTCACCTGCAACCGGCCGAAGGCTTCGTCCAACGTGCCGTCGGGCAGAGCCTTGCCCGTCTCCTTCTGGATTTGCTGATTCAGCAGCTTCTTCGCTTCAGGAAGATGGACGTTGATCCAGTCGGTGAGTTCCACGTGCGCGCGCAGCCAGTTCTTCACGACGTCCGGATGCTCTTTCAAAAACTTGACGCTGACGATCAGGTTCGCGCAGACGAATTGCCCGTTCGGCCACAGCGTGCGTTCGTCGAGAAACAAACGCCCGTTCCCTTCCCGAATCAATCGCGTCGCCCACGGTTCCGGTGCCCACGCCGCGTCAAGATCTTTCTTGAGGAACAACGTCAGCTGGTCCGGATTGGCCAGTGGCACGACCTGCACATCGCCGCCTTTGTCGGTGGTTTTCAGTCCGTTCGCCTTCAGCCACGCGCGCAACGCGACGTCCTGTGTATTGCCCAACTGCGGAGACGCGACTTTCTTCCCGTGAAAGTCAGCGGCCTTCGAAATTCCAGAGTCGTTTCGAACCACCAACGCCGCGCCACCACTGCTCGCCCCAGCGACCACGCGCAGCGCTTCACCTTGCGAACGGACATAGCCGCTGATCGTCGGATTCGGACCGATGTACGTCATGTCGATCGCGCCCGCAAACAGCGCTTCAATTGCGGACGGTCCTGCATTGAAAGACTTCCACTCAAGCTTGACGTTCGATCCCATGGCCTTCTCGAAAGCGCCATTCGCCTTCCCCACCATGGCCTGCGGATGTGTGATGTTTGGAAAGGCCCCGACGCGGACGGTGACCTGGCCGAACGAAACAGCCGACACCAACATCACCAGCAAACTTCGGATCAGGAGTTTGCCCATGGTTAGCCCTTGGTCCCCGATCCATGTACCACCATCGGCAGAACGCTGCCGCCCTCGCCCTTCTCTTTCTTCTTGCGGCCATTTTTGCCCCCCTTCGCTGCACCACCGCGCGAGGGACCCTGCACAAGGTCCTCCAATGACGTATGTTCCAGAATCTTGGCCGCCGCGTCGCGCACATCCAGAAACACTTTGTAGAGCGCTCGATGCGCCGGATCCTTGTCGATCAGCGTGCGCAATCCTTCGGCGTCGGCAAAGGGCGCGAGCGGGCCGTCAATCAGGCGGATGATCTCGCTCAGATGGATCTCGCTCGGCGGACGCCGCAACGCATATCCGCCCTTGGCCCCACGCACGCTCTCGACCATCCGTGCGTTCTTCATTTCCAGCAGGATGAGTTCGAGAAATTTCTCAGGAAGGTTCTCTTCGTACGCGATATCCCGTATGCGAATTGCGCCCTGGTTGTAACGTCGAGCCAGCATCATCATGGCCTGCAACGCGTAAAGGCCCTTCTGCGAGATCTTCATAGTTCGTATATTCCCACAAAACTCGACTTAGTTAATAGACTTAATTTGCCTACTCTGGAAAGCACGCCATCCGCCATACCGCGCAACCAGCGCCTTTTCGCTATCTCGATTAAATTGATAGACTTAGGCTACGATCGCAGTAGGCTCTCGCGGGTCATGAGCCGCATTGTTTTGCACAAGGAAGAAGAGCCAGAGGCGAAAGCTCCCGGAAAACCACAAGAAGGAACTACAAGACGACTCGCAAACGTTCACGCGTCTTCACGATCCGCCGTTCGCCGAAACGCGCAACACTTGCACCGTGATGTTGTCGGGACCACCGCGTTCGCGTGCCAGTCGAACGAGTTCCTTGCACGCTGCGGAGGCGGGCTGCTTCGTGACGATCTCCAGAATCTCGGGCTCGTGAATCAGGCTCCAGAGTCCGTCCGTACAAAGCACGAGAATATCGCCGTGCTCTAAATCGATCGGTTGCAACGGCGCATCGGCCACGATTTCCGCCCCGGCACCGAGCGCTGCAGTCAAAATGTGCCGCTGCGGATGCCGCTCGGCCTCGTCCGAACGCAGCACTCCCGATTCCACGAGCCTCCCCACATAGGAATGATCGCGTGTGAGCCGTGAGATGGTCGCGCCACGAATCAAATACAGCCGGCTGTCGCCTACGTGCGCGAAGTAAAGATGAAGATTGTTGAGCGCGAGCGCGGTGCAGGTCGTTCCCATACCTTCAAATTCCGGATGCGCGGCCGCATACTGCTGGATTTTTTCATGCGCGGTGCGAAACCCGTGCAGCAACACGTCCCGCGTATCACCTGCGCTGTCGTTGTAGATATTCTGGATGGTTTCTACGGCGAGACGGCTGGCTTCCTGCCCGCCTTCGTAGCCGCCCATGCCGTCAGCGATGAGGGCGAGCCGGCCTTTTTTCTGGAAGTCTGCTTCGCTGTCCGGTTCCCAGTACGAGAGAAAGTCCTCGTTGTTCTCGCGCTGGCAGCCGACGTCCGTCAGGCTGGCCATTTCGATGCCCGGCCGAATGTGCATTATGCCTCGCTGGAGGGTTGTCCTATGCTTCACTAACCTCGTGGCGCTTCTCGCTTACGGTCGCAAACCTTGCCACGATTAGCAGGGGATGCCGCGTCCGAAACTCCGGCGGGCCCCTCCGATTATATAACTGATGCCAAAATCAGCGCATCGACCCGTCTCCAACTTGTAACAAGATTGTCTAGTGCCCCATCGGCGCGCCCGTGCCTGGCAGTCCACGCTTCATAAAGAACGGCAGCGGCACCAGGCATGCGACCACCAGTGCCATGATCGACACGACATCTACGTAAGCCAGGTTCGCCGCATGCGCCTGGATCATCGCTTGCATCTGCGCCCATGCGTGATTCGAAGCGGTGACGGGATCAAAGCCCTTCTGGACCCACGTGTGCGTCAATCCACTCAGCATCGATTGAAATTGCAGGTTGGCGCTCGAAGTATGCGCGGAAAGAAAGTTCTGGTGCTTTTGCGTCTGCCGCGACACGAACGTCGTGATCAGCGCGATGCCGATGCTCCCGCCCACGTTGCGGATGAACGTATTCATCGACGAGACCTGGTTGTTCTTCTCCTGGGCAATCCCCACGTACGCCAGCGTGTTCGACGGAATAAAGATGAAGGGCAGTCCGCCAGCCTGCAACGTTCGCAGCAGTGCCGCCGTCGTGAAGTCTATGCCGAGCGTCATGTGCGTGGTCATGAAAACCAAAGCTGCCGCAGTTGTCGCAAAGCCGAAAGACATAAGCCCGCGCGGATCGACCCGCGACACGAGCATCCCCGAGATCGGCATCATGACCAGCATCATCACCCCGCCGCCCGCCAGCGCTTCACCCGCCCGCACCGCCGGATATCCCAGCAGCGACTGTAGGAACTGCGGAATTAGAACCGTCGTCCCGTACAGCACGATGCCCAGTACGAACGTGAAGAACATCGCGGTCGCAAAGTTGCGGTGCTTGAACATGCGCACGTCGACAATGGGATCCGGATGCCGCCACTCCCAGATTACCCATGTAATCAGCGCTACCACCGCCACTGTGAAGAAGAATGTGATCCAGGGCGATCCGAACCAGTCCGACTCTTCGCCCTTATCGAGAACGATCTGCAAGGACGACATTCCCAGCGCCACCAGGCCGAGCCCCATGTAATCGACGCGTGAACCGAACGACCGCTCGCGCTCGACAGCCAGATACGGCGGGTCTTCAACCATGCGCTGCGTCAGGAAAAGCGAGAGCAGACCGACCGGAACATTGATATAGAAGATCCAGCGCCAGGTATAGTTATCGGTGATCCATCCGCCGAGTGTCGGCCCGATCGCCGGCGCAACCACCACCGCCATCCCGTAAACAGCGAAGGCAATTCCCCGCTTCGAAGGCGGGAACGTATCGGCGAGGATCGCCTGCTCGCTAGGCGCGAGTCCCCCGCCGCCGGCTCCCTGCAAAACGCGGAACAGGATCAGCATTCCGAGGCTTGGCGCCAGCCCGCACAAAAAACTGCTCGCCGTGAACACAGCGACGCACGTCATGTAGAAGCGCTTGCGTCCAAAACGAGTGGCCAGCCACGCGCTGATCGGCAAAACAATGGCGTTCGAGACGAGGTAGCTGGTGAGCACCCAGGTGGATTCGTCCTGCCCCGCCGAGAATCCGCCCGCGATGTGGCGCAACGCGACGTTGGCGATGGAGCTGTCGAGAACCTCCATGAAGGTCGCCAGCGTGACCGTGAGCGCGACGGCCCAGGGATTGTGGCTTGGCCGCCAGCCGGTCCATTCGCCGGTCGCCGTGGTCGGCAACGGTGACTTCGGCGACAGGGCCGACGGAACTACCTGTTCCCCCACAGCCATATTGACCAACATACATACACGTATGTATGTTGTAAAGATTCCGGACGATATGCGCGTCCGCGCTCACACCTTGTCCACTGTAAAAATGCAGCCCGGCGTCTCCCGCCAACAACAACGCACCGCAGCGACCCGGTTGAAACTACTCAATGCCGCCGAGCACATCTTTGCGCGCGATGGATTTGAAGCCTCTCGCCTCGAGGACATCGCCGCCCGCGCCGGGTTTACCCGCGGCGCCTTCTACGCAAACTTCGCCAGCAAGGAAGACTTGCTCTTCGCGCTGATGGAACGGATCATCTCCGATAGAGTTCGCGCGGTGCGAGCAATACTTGAGCAGCATGAAAGTCCGAGACAGCGATTGCGCGCCCTGCGTGACTACTACTCGCGCATCGCTCGCGATCGCCGATGGGCGCTCCTGCAGTTGGAGTTCAAGTTGTTTGCAGTTCGCCACCCGCAAGCCCGGCTACGACTCGTAGACCGCTACCGCAAGCTTCGTGCTCCGGGACGGGAGCTTCTCGAGTCACTCGCCAAGACCGCCGGCGGCGAGCTTCCGATTTCCAGCAATGGGTGTACGGTGGCACTGGGCGCCGTATCCAATGCGCTCCTTGTCGAGCACCTGATGGATCCGAAGGGACTCACGCCCGCAGAAATTCAGTTTGTGCTGGGAATGGTTTTCGACGCGCTGATCGGCGATCAGCTGCGCAGCTGACGCGCATCGCCTGTGCGGCGCGCACAGTCTTGTGCGCGGAACTTCGCAAAATCACCACCAACCCGGACAGCAAAACGCGAATTTCTCTTCGGTACGGCGCGTTTGTTTTTCTTCACTGTTGCTGTTGCTGCATCTGCTGCGCAGGCGGCGGTGCGGCGGGCTTCGGCTGCTCCTGCGCCTTTTCCACCAGCACCGACCAATCCGCCGGCACCGGCAGCCCCTGATCCACTTCCGGAGCCACTTCCGACGCCATCACGCGCACGGCTACAGAAAGCTCACTCGCTGTCTTCCCGCGAAAAATCCCCTTCGTCGGCGGAACGTCTGCGTAATCGCGCCCAATCGCGGTGCGGATATGGCGCTCCCCGGCAATCAGATGATTCGTCGGATCGAAACCCACCCATCCCACCTGTGGCAGCAACGCCTCCACCCATGCATGCGTTGCGTCTTCTACCGAGCGGTCGTGATCTTGCACTCGACGGTGCAAGTATCCACTGACATACCGCGCCGGAATCCCCAGCGTTCGCATCAGCGCGATCATGATGTGAGCGAAATCCTGGCAAACGCCTTGCCGCGTGCGGATCGCCTCGTCGATCGGCGAGTCCACGCGGGTGCTTTTGAGCGCGTATTCGAAAGACGAGTACAGGGCCGAGTTCAATTCTCGTAAGACCGTCAGTGGGTCGTCGCGTCTCCGCACATTGAGTTGCCCGGCCAGCTTCAGCAGCGACGCAGTCGGCTTCGCGAACTCGCTGGGCAGAATCATCTCCCAATAGTCTCCGTCACGGACCAGGGCATCGAGTTCGGTCCACGCGGACGATGGCAATGCCTCGGGCAACGAAAGCGGCGGCTGCAGATCAACCAGTGCCTCGGCGATGATCACGAGTTGCGCGTGCTGACTGGGAATATCGAAATGATGGACGTGGTTCCCGAGGTAGTCACGATACGAAAACGCGCGGCACCGCGGACTCACGGCTAGATGAAATGTCAGGCAGCGCTGCGTTCCCTCGTTGCGCGGATGCATCCGCGTCTCCATCACGCTCTCGCTCACCGGATTCGCGTACCGAAACTTCGTTAAATGTCGGATCGAATAAAACATTCGTTTGCTATCCCGCCAGGGCCGTTTGGATCGAGTAGTTGATATAGATCTGGTAAATATTCTCGTGAATGTCGCGACATTGGTCGAGGATGGCCTGCAAATACGACCCAACGTCCTCTGACAAAATCTCTGAAATCTGCCCGAAACTCAGCGATGCCTGCAGACGCCCCGCCAGCCGTGTCAACGCCGCCGCCCGCCGCTTCCCTCCCTCTCCGTGAATGGCATCGAGCGCCGATTGCAGGCAGTCAATCGAATAGCGCACGGAGTGTGGGAATTCCGGATTTAAAAGCAGGAACTCGAGAATGCGATCCGGATTCAAATCCGCTGTATACGCTTTGCAGTACGCCTCGAACGCCGTGCACGAACGAAGCAGCCCCACCCACTCCAAATACTCCGTTCCTTCGGGCGTGCTACCCGCCTGTCCCCAAAACTCGCGATGGTACAAGTTGAGGAGATTCGCCGTGGCCGACGCCCGTTCGATGTAGCGCCCGACCTGGATGAAGTGCCACCCTTCGCCATGGCTCATCGTTGAATCGGTGACGCCCTGAAACAGGTGGATGCCCTCAATCACATCCAGCAAAAATTCCGACGGCAACGCATCCATGCTCTCGGCAAGGTTGTAGTGCCCGACCTGATGAAAGAGAGCATTCACCCGCTGCCATTGCTCCGTGCTGATCTCTTCGCGGACTTGCCGCGCATTTTCTCGCGCTCCGGTAATGCACGCCGTGATCGACGAGCGGTTACTGCTGTCGAAGGTCAGGATGTGCGCGACCTGATACGCATCCCCGTTCCAGGCAAGGTCGGGCGGATTTCCCAGTGCCGCCAGCAGACGCTGCCATCTGCGATCGATTCCGGAGGCCGACTCGTCAAGCATCAGGTTGAGATTGACATCTAGCAGGCGAGCAGTATGTTCGGCGCGCTCCAGGTAGCGGCTCATCCAGTACAGGTTGTCGGCGACTCGTGAGAGCATGGCTATTGATTCAGTACCCAGGTGTCTTTGCTTCCCCCACCTTGCGACGAATTCACCACTAGCGATCCTCGGCGCAGGGCGACGCGCGTCAGTCCCCCCGGAACAATGGTCACCTTATCGCCAAAAAGCACGTACGGCCGCAGATCGACGTGTCTGGCCTCGAGTGTGTCGTCGATAAAGCAGGGCGCACGCGAAAACGAGATCGTCGGTTGTGCGATGTAGTTCCGCGGGTCGGCGAGAATCCGACGCCGAAATTCCTCGCGCTGCTCGGCGGTCGAATGCGGCCCGATCAGCATGCCGTAGCCGCCTGACTCGCCCACGGCCTTAACGACGAGCGTTTCTAGATTTTGCAGAACGTGATCGCGCTGCGCGGAATCGTTCAATAAATACGTCTCGAGATTGTTGAGGATCGGATCTTCATCAAGGTAATACTTCACGATCTTTGGAACGTAGGCATAGAGAGCTTTGTCGTCGGCGACGCCCGTTCCGAACGCATTCGCCAGTGTCACGTTCCCCGCGCGATACGCGTTAAACAGGCCCGCCACCCCCAGAACCGATTCCATTCGGAAGGCCAGCGGATCGATGAAGTCGTCATCCACGCGGCGGTAGATCACATCTACTCGCCGTAACCCCGTCGTTGTTCTCATGTAGACGACGTTGTCATGCGTCACAAGGTCGCGACCTTCCACCAGCTCAATGCCCATCTGGCGTGCGAGATACGCGTGCTCAAAGTATGCGGAGTTAAAGACGCCGGGGCTCAGGAGAACAATTGTCGGCTCGGCCCGTCCTTCCGGGGCTAGCGAACGCAATGTACTCAGCAAGGCCTGCGTGTAATGCTCGATCGGTCGTACCCCGTAGCGCTGAAACAGTTGCGGAAAGATCCGCTTCATCACGCGCCGGTTGGTCAGCATGTACGACACGCCGCTTGGCACGCGCAGATTGTCTTCCAGTACCACGAACTCACCCCTGGGCAGGCGGATCAGATCCGACCCGACAACCGCGATATACACGTTGCGAGGGACCTGCAGTCCGCGCATCTGACGGCGAAATTGTTTGCAGCTATAGACGATCTCGCGCGGAACAACGCCATCGGCGAGAATGCGGCCTTCGTTGTAGATGTCGCGCAGAAAAAGATTCAGCGCGGTAATGCGCTGCGTAAGACCGCGTTCGACGTGATTCCACTCGGCGCTCGTCACGATGCGCGGCAGCAGATCATATGGGAAAATTCGCTCCGTTCCCTCTTCGCGCCCGTAAACGGTGAAGGTGATTCCCTGGTTCAGGAATGACAGATCGGCCGAGTGCTTGCGGCGCCGGATTTCATCTCCGGGCAATGATGTCAGCGTTTCAAGAAGGGGGACGTAATGTTCGCGTGGGTTGCCGAGCGCCACAAACATTTCATCGTAGGCGCCGTCGAGCTGGTAATTAGGGAGTGTGGACGAGTCGTAGCGACCGATCCCTGCCGA
>Ga0126371_10000294_pt1 | contig 40148 bp, 36 predicted proteins | sample PanSoiMetaPlot_4_FD_110145 | JGI IMG/M metagenome (GOLD analysis project Ga0126371, IMG submission 110145) | Tropical forest soil microbial communities from Panama - MetaG Plot_4 | ecosystem: Environmental > Terrestrial > Soil > Tropical forest > Bulk soil | place: Panama | collected 2016-02-17
CAAACCGTTTCTAGCGAAGGATCTCGTTCGCTCGGCTAAGAAGATTGTCGACTGCCTGCATCTTGAAAAGCTCCAGAAGCGCGCTTCGCGTCCCGGTGTCATTCAAGGCCGCCTCGAAGAGATGAGTATGATTGACCTGATGCAGTCGCTCGAAATGGGACAAAAGTCTTGCCGCCTGGTGGTGCGCAAGGGCGGGGAATCCGGCGAGCTTTATTTCGCCAGCGGACAGTGTCGTGACGCCAAGATCGGATCGCTGATCGGCGATGATGCAGTTTACAAAGTTTTGCTTTGGACCGAGGGGGAGTTCGAGATCGACTTCAACGCCGCTAACGCCTCCTCCAACACGACCACGACGCGCACCACCACCGGCTTGCTCATGGAAGCCATGCGGCTGATGGATGAAGCCAACCGCGACGCGGTTCCTTCGAGCTAACCGAGCCTATGCGAGTCGCGGTCCTCACCATCAGCGATACCGTGGCCAGCGGCGAGCGCGTAGACTTGTCCGGTCCTGCCATCGTACAGCGTTGCCGCGACCTCGGCTGGGAAATCACCTCGGCACAGAAATGCTCCGACGACCCCAATCAGGTACGTTCACACCTGAAGAAGCTGGCTGATTCGCGCAGCGCCGATTTAATCCTCACCACGGGCGGCACCGGCCTCGGCCCACGCGACAACACACCCGAAGCCACTCTCGAAATCGGAGAAAAGGTGGTTCCCGGTTTGGCGGAAGAAATGCGTCGGAAGGGAGCAGAACTTACTTCAACAGCGATCCTCTCGCGCGGCGTAGCGGTTCTTCGGCAGCGTTCGATTATCCTCAATTTGCCAGGTAGCCCCAAAGGTGCCGTCGAATCTCTCGACGCTCTTGCGCAGCTTCTCCCCCATGCCATTAGGGTCCTGCACGGCGCTCGCCACGACTAGCGCCTGCGCTTGTCGTCAAAGAAAGCACCGGATCGAACCGGGATTCAAAATAGCGCTCCAGATTCAAACCGTTTGCAGTTGGGTATCCGGTTGCGCAATGCCCAAGACTTTTGGAGTTAGGGTCATTTTGTAGTGCAAACGCAAAACGGTCAGCCCGGTAAAGCGGACCTCGTGGTCAGTACGGAGGATGCCGTCCGGATCCACATAGACGTGGAAAATTTCGTGGAGCGTGGAGAAGTACCGCACCTTCCAGACGTCCGGTCCTATTTCGACAATCCGATAGAATCCGGATTTGCCGAAGGTTGTGCCTGTCGAGTCCAGACCGAATGAGCCGTCCGGGTAATTTATGGGCCGCAGATAGACGTTAGCACTGCCGTCGCAGGGGAAGGTGACTTTCACGCTGGGATTTTCTTCCCCCGGGACACATGTCACGGAATACAGGCCCGCGTAAATCACTTGGCCGGTGGCGCGGAAGCGGCGAAGCCAGCCGGTATTCACCAATCGCCCTGTACCGCGCTCGCGCAGTTGCACGATTTCGCTGGTCATGCCCTTGGCCACTTGCAATGAAGAGATGGGAAAATTTAGCTGGTCCATGCGGCGGCTGACGAATTCGACCAGCAGCCACAATACGAATTTTCCGGCGACGTATACCTCGCTCCAGACTTCCAGGTGATAAAGGGCGGTATGCTCGTAAAAATGCCGGATGCGCGGGTCCACTGCGTCGGGATTGAACGAGGGGCCGCGCAGCGTCTCGAAGTCCTCTAGGCCGGCGTCGGGCGGCGTGGAAAGCTCCAAGCCTTGTTCCTTGGCAATCTTCTGATAGACGCCCGTGCCAATCTTGCCGGATTTCCCCATTGGGCACTCGAGCCAGGGGGCATCTTTGCGTTCTACGCGCTGACCGGTGAAACGTACGAGTCGGTTGATAGAAAACCGCAGGATCACGCCAATTGCGTTCGAAAAGGCAGATCGCGCTGCTGACTCAGGCTTGGTTGCTGCCGCGGAAACCATGCCGGAATTGGGAGTTAGTCTTGCGGCCGGGTCGCACATCGCCCCCCAGTATGTCACGCAGCGGAGGCGGCGACGATGGCAGACCGGGCCGATGTGCCTGCAAGGGCATTACTTCACAAAAAACGAACGATTCGGAGCTGGCCATCAACCGGAACTACGGAGCACCCACAATCGGCACGATGACTCGCGAGGCGTGTACCGCATCGTGATAGATGGTGACACGCCCAATCTTCATCTCTTTGGCCATGATCTCCGATTGCCCGGTCTGCAAATTACGCGAAAAGTGGGGATAAAAGGCGCCGCTGAGCTGCACGCGAATCTTGTGGCCCTTTAAGAATGTGTTGCTGGTGAGGAGGCGATCCAACCTCAACTTGTAAATCTGACCTGGTGTCAGCAGTCCTGGCTTGGGGGTTTCGTCGTGGTAGCTTGCGCGCTGGACATCCAGTCCGGGGCTCATCAGGTTGAACGCCGTGCCATCCGGTGCCACATCCAGCAGCCGCACCCACAAATCAAAATCCTTCACATCCGCCGAGACGTAGATCTCGGCGGTGATCGGCCCAGTCACTTCGGTGTCTTTTTCCATAGGCTCGCTGTCGAATCCCAGCACATCTTCGCGTCCGGCCAGCACGCGATAGTCGTGGGCGCCGTATGCATGGTATGTGTCGCTCACGGGATTCCTAGGATCGGAGATAAAGGAACTTTTTCTTGCTTTAGAGTTGGCAGGGCCGTTTGTCAGTGTGCCGGTGTGAGCGATTTCTGAATCCGCTGACAAATAGAGACTAGTTTCCTTTGCTCGCGGGAGTGGCCACCGCCGTTCGTCTCGCCACGCGTTGGTGCCCATTACAAAAATGCGTACCGGTGCTTCTTTTTCGACATGATTCTCCACGTCCTTCAGATAGTGGTCCATCCAGCGCAAAATCAATTCGTCGTAGTCAACAGGCGCCGTCGCACCGAAATCGCGCTCGCCGCTGTTTTGGGAATCCTGCGCTCCATGGGTCCACGGACCGATGATGGTACGCGTCGCTGGATCGCTCGAGCCCTTTCGTGCGGCCAGCAAGCCGTTGAAATTGGTGGTAGCTCCGTCCGGGCCGTAGCCCTCGTCATACCAACCGGAAAAATTCAGCACCGCACAATGCACGCGATCGTATTTGTTCCGAAGTTCCGCCCAGTCCCACCATTTATCGGCCGGCGGGTGAGCCAGCCACTCGTAGTAGAACGGCGCCACCAGTTTCAGATCTGGCAAATCGCGCAGCGGTAGATAAGCTTCCAGCCGCTCACGCTCGGTCTTCCACGCTTCCCTTGCTTCCTTGTACGTCTTCGGACCGTCGAGATTCTTTCGTTTTCGCAAGTCAGGCGCGATATTCATCCAGATCCATTCGAGCCACGAGCCGTCAAACAGACCGCCGGAATAAAAGAAATTGCGCGGCGTGGCGAAGGTCATCGCCGGAATCATGGCTTTCAGATGCGGAGGATTCTCGACCGCCGCCAGCCACTGCACGGCACCCGGGTACGAAAGCCCAAACGTGCCGACCTTCCCGTCCGACCATGGCTGGCGCGCTGCCCACTCGATGGTGTCATAGCCGTCTTTGCCCTCGTTCTGATACGGCACAAACTCGCCATCCGAGGCGTAACGCCCGCGCACGTCCTGAATCACGACTGCGTAGCCCCGTTGTGGCAATTTCTGAAAAGTGGTCCACTCTTTCGGCGCGTCTTCCTTCCCGTACGGGGTGCGGTAGACCAATGTGGGGAAGCGGCCTTGCTTGCCCGGTAACCACACGTCGGCGCGCAACACTGTGCCGTCGCGCATAGGCACTTCGACGTTGTTCAGCACCATCTGCGCGGTGATACCGTGTTTGTTGTTTCCGCCCTGGAAAGCAGTCTTTGACAGGCGGATATAGACGACGCCAACCGCCACCAACATGGCCAGCGCCGCAACCCGTCGTAGAATTCCGGAACGCATCGCGCCCGCATTCTACCCGAACCGTTGCGGAAACGCTTGTTGACCGCCTGCCGCGCCTCCGTGACAATGTTTCCATTATGTCCAACAAACTTTCGGGCAAGAAACTCGCCGTGCTCGGCACCGGTAAACTCGGCGGTATCCTGCTTCGTGCCTATCTGGATCAGAAACTGTTCATGCCGAAGAACGTCACTGCCACGGTGCGCCACGAGGAAAAAGCGGCTGCCATCAGAGAAAGGCTCGCTGTGAACGCAACCACCGACAACGCCAGGGCGGTTCGCGAAGCCGACATCGTTTTGCTAGGCGTGAAGCCCCAAGTCGTGGGAGAAGTTCTCAAAGAGATCAAAGCCGAAATCGGCAAAGACACAGTGCTCATATCGGTGGCCGCATCGGTGCCGACTTCCTATATCGAGCAGCGCCTCGGCGACAAGGTCCCCGTAATACGCGCGATGCCCAATACCTGCTCCGCGGTCGGCGTCGGAATGACCGGCATTTGCAAAGGCGCACACGCTTCGGCGGAACACCTGGAAATCGCCAAAACCCTGTTCAATGCTGTCGGGCGCACCGTGGTTGTGGATGAGAAAAATATGGACGCGGTCACCGGCCTTTCCGCCAGCGGCCCCGCATTTGCCTACATCATTCTCGAATCGCTGGCTGAAGCCGGCGTCAAAGTGGGCTTGCCGCGCGATGTCGCGACACTGCTCGCCGCGCAGACGATGAAGGGCTCCGCCAGCGTGGTTCTTGAAACCGGTGACCACCCCGCTTTGCTAAAAGATTCTGTGACCACGCCTGCCGGCTGCACCATTGACGGCATCATGGAACTCGAGGAAGGAAAGCTCCGCGTGACCCTGATTAAAGCGGTCGTCAAGGCCACGCATCGCGCAGGTGAACTCCTTTTCGAGAAATAACCGACCGCTTCGACTATCCACCCACCCTCGAGCGCCTCGGGAGATGGAAGTTACGGTCAACTCTTTCCGATTGCGCCGGGGCGAGTAGCCGTACGGGTCGAGACAGATGCATAGGAGTGAGCGGCTGTGAATTGTGTTAGCATGCGCGGTAGAGATAGATCATGCCGCCTGCGTACATACCGTTGCTGCTTTTCTCCCTGCTGGTTTTATCGTTTCCTGTTCTGACGCTGATTGTTTTCAAATATATTCGTCCCGGTTCCCGCGGCGGACCTGCAAAATTCCAGCCCTATGAATGCGGGGTTGTTCCGGAAGGCACCGCCAGAGGCCGCTACTCGGCGCGTTTTTACATCATCGCAATGCTCTTTGTGGTGTTCGACGTCGAAACTATTTTTCTCTTCCCCTGGGCGGTACTGTTTCGCACCTGGTTGGCGGCACACCTCGCAGCGTTCGCGCTGAGCTCGATGTTCGTATTTTTGGGCATTCTCCTGGTTGGCTACATCTGGCTCTATAAGAAGGGCGTGTTGGACCTCGTCTGATCGCCGTCAAACTCTTCTCAAAGTCCTCGATCGATTGCTCATCGACTCCAGCTGGTCCCTTATTTGCTTTACTCGTTTCCCAAAACCTCCCTTTTGGAAATGCAGAACGGCTTTGCCTCATTCATCGGGCTCCTGCCATGTCTGGTTGGCTCATTGAATGAGGCTCCTTGACACAACCTCTTTTTTCCATCGCTTTGTTGACCAATGTCACAGCGAAGCGAGAACGATCCGTTTGCCAAAGATCCCTTGAATCGTTCACGAGGGAAAAAATCGCGAGCGTGCCAAAAAAAGAAAGCCCCGGTCGGTTCCGGGGCTCTCTCAATGAGGAGAGGAATGGCGCTCAGGCGCGGCCGAGGAGGAGTGCCCGCCGGGCAAAGGGAAGGGAGGAAAAACCGAGGCCGAGGAGTAAGAGCGTGCCGGGTTCGGGGACGGCCCCGCCACCGCCAGTGAGTGTGGCGTCCTCGCCGACTGTGAAGGCGTAGTAGTTCTCAAAGACCGGCGTGGTGAAGCGGATGGTGGTGAACGTCCCGTTGAACTGCACAACTCCGTTGCCTTCTCTTCCGAAGACGCTGCTGCTTACGACGGTGAGGGCGGAGCCGCCAAATTCGGCGGAGGGTCCTCCTCCGAGCACGTTGAAGCGTTCAGACGCAGTGAAGTTAAAGGAGGCTGGGAACCCCCCTTGACCGAGGCTCCAGATGGCAAAGATGGGATTCACGACCGGGGAGGAGAAGGTGATGGTTTCGGTAAAGGGTACGCCGCCTTCAATCTGGATGGAGTTATTGGCGGCCGGAGGAGCGTTGCCGACGATTCCGCCGGAGAAAGTTGTGGTGGGGGTCCAACTGGGGAAGTTGTGCAGCAAAGCGCTGGTTTGGCCGGAGTAACTGACACTGAGGCTGCCGATGGTCCCGGTTCCAGTGCCCGGACTGCCTGGGGTGACGGAACTCCAATCGGTCCAGGCGACGGTGTCGGCGCAGGCGGGAAGGGCGGAGAAGGCGATGCAGACAACCGCGAGGACGAACATGAGTGCAAAACGTTGTCGCATGAATGTTTCTCCTTAACGGATGGATTGTCCAGGACTGGGCTATCTTGGCGGGACCTAGAGGGCTTATCGCACTCCGTTTTCGGGGGAAGTCAAATTGGAATCCAGTCAAAATTGGCGGGATTCTCGAATGGTGAAATGTCGCGGCTAGGACATGATCCGGTATTTTTTCCGACACACGGGCGCCTGACGAAATACGGCATGCCCGGGGCTCGGCCAACATCGGATGGCGTGTCCTGGTCCGTTGGCGACGTACGCGCGGTGACGTATGTTGCCGGCTCCAGAAGGTGCTTGGCCTCACCTGAATCTGTTAAGATTCCCCTGCCAGTAGAGTCACCGGATCTCTGGAAAGGAGATTTGATGGCTCGCAAGCGTTTCCAAAGATATGTGTATAAGCGTGACGGCGCTTGGTATGGTCGTTGGCGCGAGGACGTGATTCAGGCATCGGGCAGAGCCGTGCGCGTACAGAAGAATATACCCATCGGCAGCTTAGCCGAGTACCGGACCAAGCAGTTCGCCGAGCGCGCGATGCAGCGCCTAGTGTTTTGCGTCAACGATCCAGGGTATCGCCACCTCGGGGACGCCCCCATGTCCAGGTCCGGAAATGGGATTCTGCGGATTGACTTGCTCGGCTTCTGGCGCTCCAAAATAGCGGCTTTCCGCCGCACGGAGAACTCTTCCGGTGGCTACGCGCCCCGGGCGCACAGCGACAGATGCGCCATTTAGATTCCGGGCTGAGCGGATCCCCAGGGCAGCTGTGAAAGAAGCGGCGGAAAAGTGGTTCCGAAGTTGTTCCGCCGTAAACGGTAACGTCAACTAAGTACGTTGGTTAGGTAGGACGTTTCATGACAGACGAGTCCAAGGCACCCCAATCATCCGAACCTTCGCAGCCAACCGCGCCTGCGGCGGCCACTCCGGCGCCTTCCGCGGCCAAACCGGTTGCACCGGCCGCGGCAGCGCCTGCACCCGTGCTTGTTCCCCTCGACAACGAACTCTCCCGGCGCTATCGCGAGCGTTTTGGCGCGGCGATTCAAGATGCGCTTGAAGACCGTAAGCAGTCCATTCTGATCGTTGATGCTGCACAGCTTTTGGAAATTGCACGGTATTCGCGCGATCAGGAGAGATTCGACCTACTCGAGGACTTCACCGCTGTGGACTGGCCCCGCCGCGAGAGGCGATTTGACCTGGTTGCGCAGCTCTATTCGTTTGCCCACAACACGCGGCTGCGCCTAAAGGCGCAAATCGCCGCGACTGAAGAAGCCGCGTCGCTGACTGCCGTTTGGCCAACCGCCAACTGGTACGAACGGGAGATTTTCGATCTGTTCGGCATTGTCTTTCGCGGGCATCCCAACCTGAAGCGCATCCTGCTTCCTGACGAGTGGGTAGGGCATCCGCTGCGCAAGGATTACGACATTCTTCAGCAGGATACTGCGTGGGTACGCGAGAATCTTGGCATTGAGAGCGGTCAATAGGGGCAACTTGACGGACACGGTACACGACGACGCGTTCGAGAAAGCCGACACGCTTTTCGGGGCCGACGAACTCGTCATCAACATGGGGCCGCAGCATCCTTCGACTCACGGTGTGCTGCGCGTCAAGCTCAAGCTGGATGGCGAACGCGTCATCGGCTCGGAGTGCGTGATCGGCTACCTGCACCGCGGCGTGGAAAAAATTGCAGAAAACCGCACCTACCAGCAGTTTGCGCCGTATGTAGACCGCATGGATTATGTCGCGGCGGTGAGCAACGGTCTGGGCTACTGCGAAGCCGTCGAGAAGTTGCTAATGGTAGAAGCTCCTCCGCGAGCCCGTGTGGTTCGCACCATTCTCGCAGAGCTTCAGCGCATAGCTAGCCACCTGCTCTGGCTGGGAACGCACGCACTCGATATTGGCGCGCTCACCCCGCTTTTTTACTGCATGCGGGAACGCGAGGAGATACTGAAAATTTTTGAGAAATATTGCGGCGCGCGGCTGACCACGCACGCGTTTCGTATTGGGGGGCTGCAGTATGAGGCGTACGACACACTGGAGAAGGACGTCGAGCGTTTTTGCGAAGACTTCGAGGCGCGTGTTCAGGAATATTCCGACCTGCTCACCGGAAACAGCATCTGGATCGGTCGCACGCGCAGCATCGGCCTGCTGAATGCCGCCGACTGCGTCGCGCTTGGCGCAAGCGGACCGATTTTGCGGGCTGCCGGGGTAAAGTGGGATTTGCGCAAGCAGGCGCCGTATGCCGCATACGACCGATACCAATTCGAAATTCCCGTCGGCTCGCGCGGGGACACTTACGACCGTTACATGGTGCGCCTGGAAGAGATGCGGCAGTCGCGCCTGATCTGCCTGCAAGCGATTGCCAACATTCCGCCGGGACCGATCATGGCGCGTGTTGGCAAGGTGCTGAAGCCGCCGCCGGGCGAGGTGTATCACGCTATCGAAGCGCCCAAGGGGATTCTCGGCTATTACATCGTGAGCGATGGCGGCACGCAGCCGTATCGGGTGCGCATTCGCCCGCCATCGTTTGTAAATTTGCAAGCGCTCGACAAAATGATTCGGGGCCATCTGGTGACTGATGTGGTGGCCATCATCGGCACGTTGGACATCGTGCTAGGAGAGGTGGACCGCTGACCATGGCCGCGTTGCTCCATTCCATCCTCGCGTTTCTGCAGGCATCGTGGGTGGAATTGCTCTGCGGCTTTTTGATCGTGCTAGTGGTCCCGCTCATCGCAGGCTACGTGGTGCTGGTTGAGCGCAAGGTCATGGCGGATATGCAGGCGCGTCTTGGGCCTATGCGGGTTGGTCCCCACGGCCTGCTGCAACCGATCGCGGACGCTCTCAAGCTGCTCATCAAGGAAGACCTGATTCCCGACGGTGCGGACCAATTGGTGTTTTGGTTTGCTCCGGTGCTTTCGATGACCGCCGCGCTGACTTCGATGGGGGCGGTGGCTTTCGGACCGTGGTTTCAGGTCGCGCGCGACATCAATATCGGTTTGCTTTTCGTTGTCGGTATCAGCGCACTAGGCCCATTCGGCATTGTGCTGGGTGGCTGGGCCTCGAACAATCATTATTCGATCATCGGCGCGATTCGCAGCACGGCGCAGCTCATTAGCTATGAGACGACTGCGGGTTTCGCGCTCGTCAGTGGATTTCTGCTCTCCGGCACGCTGAAAGTCAGCGGCATCGTCGAGCAGCAGCGAGCCGACCAGGTCTGGTACGTTTTCCTCGCTCCCGTGGGTTTCTTTACCTATTTGGTGGCATCCATCGCGGAAACGAATCGCGCACCGTTTGACCTGCCCGAGGCGGAATCCGAACTTGTTGCCGGCTACATGACCGAATACAGTGGGTTCCGTTGGTCGCTTTACTTTTTGGCCGAGTACGCGAACATGATCGTCGTTGGGGCGGTCGGCACCACCCTGTTTCTCGGAGGGTGGCTGCGGCCGTTTCCAAATGTACGCTGGATGGGATGGTTGGATGCGATGCCGGCGATCCTGCTAGCGGGCACCGGTGTCTATTGTATAGTACGGGCCGGAAGGCAGCCGGTGAAGGTGCAATCCGTTTTCATGTGGGCGGTGGCCGCTGCGTGCTTTGTCATCGCTTTGCTGTCTGCGCTTGTCGAAATCGCGCATGTCGCGAATGCATGGAAGCCGGCCGCTTTTCGGCCGCCGGACTTGTTTCGATTCCTAGGTGCGATGCACAGCGGCTTGTACGGCGCATTCTGGTTCGTGCTTAAGGTCAGCGCCTACATCTATATCTTCATGTGGTTGAGGTTTACCTTGCCGCGATTCCGTTTTGACCAGCTGATGCGACTTGGCTGGCACATTCTGATTCCTCTTGCCTTGGTGAACGTCCTCGGAGTGGGGGTTGGGCTGGTATTGAAATCCGCGTTGGGCTGGAGTGGCGCGCTCGCCATCGTGGCCATGCTGCCGACAACCGTTGCGACCATTGTCGTCGCCGTGTTCCTGATCCGATGGAACGACAAATACGCGGTGGCTGCTTCCGCTTCTGCCGCGGCGAGTCCATCCGCACAGGAGGATTTCGATGCTGGATAGGGTGATTTTCTTTTCCTTTGCAGGCATCGCCGTAATTAGCGCCCTGCTGATGGTTACGCGCCGCAACGCGATTCACAGTGCGATATGTCTGATCACTACGCTGCTTGCTACCGCGGGAATTTTTCTGCAGCTCCGCGCGGAGTTTCTCTTCATTTCGCAGATCATCGTGTACGTGGGTGGCATCATGGTGCTGTTCATTTTTGTGATTATGCTGGTGCGACTCGATGTTCCTCTGCCGCGCGTCCGCTCACGCTGGCGCCAATGGGCAGCATTTTTCGTTGCTCTCGCCGTATTTCTCGAGGCGGCGGTCGTCCTTTTGATGGCGAGGAAGACGCCAGGGCAGGGTTTGCTCATCCTGAACCCGGCAGCGGCCGACAAGCTTCCTCCGAACACCGAGGACTTGGCGAAAAGTCTGTTCGGGACCTATTTGCTGCCTTTTGAAATTGCCAGTATTTTGCTGTTGGTAGCGATGGTCGGAGCGGTGGTCATGGCCAAGAAACGGACCGACGCTCCATGATGCCGATTGGCCACTACCTGTTTCTGAGCTTGGCGTTGTTACTGATCGGCTCGTTCGGCGTGATTGCGCGGCGCAATGTCATCATCGTGTTGATGTCGATCGAGCTCATTCTGAATGCCGTGAACATCAACCTGGTGGCGTTTTCCCGCTACTACGGCGAAGTGGCCGGCCAGGTCTTCGCACTGTTCATCATTGCCGACGCTGCGGCGGAAGCGGCCGTTGGCCTTGGAATCATGATTGCCTTTTTCCGGAATCGGGAAACCGTGCTTGCCGATGAAATGGATCTTTTGAAATGGTGAACGCGCGCCCACAACCCGCGAGGTTGGTGCTTTCATGAACGCGCCCGGTTATTTCCTCACGCATCTGTGGCTGATTCCACTGTTTCCACTGGCCGGCGCCGTGACCATGTTCTTCATCGGACGGCATCTGCCAAAGTCCGCTGTCAATTTCTTTTGCGTTGGCAGCGTTCTTTTGTCATTCCTGCACGCGCTCGGTGCGGTCCTAAGCTTGTTCGTTCTTCCGCCAAACCAGCGCTTCTACCAGCAAATCCTCTATCAATGGGTAACGCCGGGACCGATGCCATCCGCGGTTGGCATGGTCAACTTTGCCGCCGATTGGGGCCATCTGCTCGACCCGCTTTCCTGCGTGATGGTTATTGTCGTTACCGGCGTCGGCTTTTTGATTCACATTTATTCCATGGGCTACATGGCGCATGAAGGCGGTTATTACCGCTTTTTCGGCTACATGAACCTGTTCATGTTTTCAATGCTCACGCTGGTTCTCGCCAACAATCTAGTTTTGCTGTTTGTCGGTTGGGAAGGCGTGGGCCTGTGCAGTTATCTGCTGATTGGTTTCTACTTCTTGAAAAAATCGGCTTCCGATGCGGGAAAGAAAGCATTCATGGTGAATCGTATCGGCGACGCAGGATTTCTTCTTGGGATTCTGCTGGTTTCAGCCACGTTTGGCACGGTGCGTTTTACGGCGAATGGTCTCGCGAATCCTGCTGCATTCAACGGTATCGTGGAGACGCTGGGGCGTCTGGTTATGCAACATCAGCTTAATTATGGTGCACCACTTTTCACAACCATCGCGCTGTTGCTTTTTGTCGGCGCGGCGGGAAAATCGGCGCAGATTCCGCTCTATGTCTGGTTGCCGGACGCCATGGAAGGCCCCACGCCTGTCAGCGCGTTGATTCACGCGGCCACGATGGTAACCGCCGGGGTGTACATGGTTGCACGCATGAGCGCAATCTACCAGCTGGCGCCTCTCGCGATGGATGTTGTGGCGATCGTCGGAGCTGCCACGGCCATCTTCGCGGCCACGATGGCCGTGGTACAGACTGACATCAAGAAAGTGCTCGCGTATTCGACCGTCAGCCAGCTTGGCTACATGTTTCTGGCGCTCGGTGTCGGCGCTTTTGCCGCAGGCATTTTTCATCTAATGACCCACGCCTTTTTTAAGGCCCTGCTCTTTCTTGGGGCCGGCAGCGTGATTCACTCGTTGGGCGGCGAACAGGATGTCCGCAAGATGGGAGCGCTTCGCTACACGATTCCTGCCACATGGATCACATTCTGGATTGGCACGGTGGCCATCGCAGGCATCCCGCCATTCTCCGGCTTTTTCAGCAAGGATGAAATTCTCGGCCATGCCTTCAACCGGGCGGCCATGCTCGACCGCTATCTCTTTCTTTGGGCCGTGGGCCTGATCACGGCGGGCCTGACGGCGCTGTACATGTTCCGGCTTCTGTTTGAGATTTTTCATGGGATGTCGCGGATACCCGTGGAAGCCGAAGGGCACATCCACGAGTCGCCAAAGACGATGACCGTGCCACTCGCCATTCTCGCGTTTTTCTCCATCGTTTCCGGATGGCTCGCGCTGCCGGTGCTCTGGGGAGAGGAAAGCCCGTTTGAGCGTTTTCTGGAGCCGTCATTGCACGGCGTAGAGACTGACACGGGAAAGATCTTCTTCGCGCACCACGGAATGCTCGTCGAGCTCGCGCTAATGGCTGCTTCGATCGCCTTCGCTTTGCTCGGCCTTTGGCTCGCGCGCAAGCTGTATGTCGAAAACCCCAAACTGCACGCGCGATTGGCTGCGTCGTGGCCTCGACTGCACAGACTTCTGCTGCACAAGTACTACGTGGATGAGATTTACGACGCGTTGTTCGTGAATCGGGTCAAGGACCTCAGCACCGCTCTTGGCCTGTTCGACTCGAAAGTCATCGACGGTCTTGGCGTCGATGGCTCGGGTTGGCTCACGCGTGCCTTTTCGCGCATTTCCATGTGGTGGGACAAGTGGGTTGTGGACGGACTGGTTAATCTGCTTGGCTGGGTGCCGAAGTCTCTCAGCATGCCCGTACGCATGTTTCAGACGGGCGTTTTTTCGACGTATGCAGTCTTCATACTGATTGGCTTGGCGGTCTTGCTTGGGTACTACGGCCGCCACGTGCAGACGTTTGTGCGTAGCTTGCACTGAAAGGCGATCCGCATGGCGCTTTTTTCGCATCATCTGCTTGGCGTGATCCTGTTTACGCCGCTTCTGGGCGCGGTTGTGATGCTGTTCGTCCCGCGTGAAGCCACCACCGTGCATCGCCTGGTCGGAAACCTTTTCGGGGTTCTCGGCTTCCTGGTTTCTCTTCCATTGATGCTGCATTTCCCCACCGGCAGCGGTGCTTATGAGTTCAGGGAAGTCGCCGATTGGATTCCTTCGATTGGCGCGAAATACTCGCTGGGTGTCGACGGCATCAGCATGCTGCTCGTGATGCTCACGACGTTGCTGGGCATGCTGGCGATCACGTCCTCGTGGGGAGCAATTCAGCAGCGCACTAAGGAGTATTACATTTTGATGTTGCTGCTGCAGACCGGCATGATCGGCGTCTTCGTGTCGCTCGACTTCTTCCTCTTTTACGTTTTCTGGGAAGTGATGCTCGTGCCGATGTATTTCCTGATCGGCGTATGGGGCAGCGACCGGCGTCTTTACGCGGCCATCAAGTTTTTCCTTTACACGTTGGCTGGCTCGGTAATCATGCTGCTGGCGATCCTGGCTCTCTACTTCAACTACGCAAAGACCCTTGCTCCGCACATACCGGGAACGTTTGATATTCCTACGCTGCTTGCCGCTGCGCAGGGTTTTCCTGATTCGCTGAAAATATGGCTGTTTTGGGGATTCTTCTTTGCGTTTGCGATCAAGGTGCCGATGTTTCCGTTCCACACCTGGCTGCCGGACGCGCATACCGAGGCGCCCACGGCGGGTTCCGTTATTCTTGCCGGTGTTCTGCTGAAGATGGGAACCTATGGATTCCTGCGTTTTTCGTTGCCATTGTTGCCGAGCGATCCGGCGCTGCGCGGAAAAATCGTGCACATCCTGATTGCGCTCTCGCTCATCGGTATTATTTACGGGGCGGTGGTTTGCCTGATGCAGAAGGATATGAAACGGCTTATTGCCTACTCCTCGGTCAGCCACCTTGGATTTTGCACGCTTGGTATTTTTGCGCTTACCCCAAACGGCCTGTCCGGCAGCGTGCTGCAACAGATCAACCATGGCATCTCGACAGGAGCGCTTTTCCTGATCGTCGGTGTGTTATACGAGCGTCGCCACACGCGGCTTATTTCTGAGTTCGGCGGGCTGGCGACGCCGATGCCCAATTTCGCAGCGATCTATCTCATCATCAGCCTCAGTTCGCTCGGTATGCCCTTGCTCAACGGTTTCATCGGAGAATTCACGATCCTGCAAGGCGCATTTGTTGTGAGCAAGGCTTGGGCGGCGTGGGCGTCGCTGGGAATCGTTCTCGGTGCCGCATACCTTCTTTGGCTTTATCAGCGCACCATGTTCGGGCCGATCACGCATGCCGCCAACCAGGGCCTTCCCGATTTAAGCCCCCGCGAATACGTGGTTCTGGTTCCACTGGTTGTGCTGGCGTTCTGGATCGGCATCTATCCGAAACCGTTTTTTGATTACATCGAAAAACCGGTGCAACGCATCGTGCGGCAGGTAAATCCGACCTTCTACCAAAGTGCAGGTTTACCGTCCTCTACCTCGCCGATTACCGCCACCTCCTCTACGGCGTCGCCAATTTCCGGAGCGAAATAGAGGCCAACTATGCACCCCCTCCTCGATCCCTTGTCGAGCTACCTAAATGGCGACGGCCTGACTGTGATGCCGGAAATGGAATTGCTTCTGTTTGCTCTGGGAATCCTGATTTTCGATTTTCTCCTGGAGCGCAAAGAGAAGTGGATGAACGCGAGTCTGGCGTTTTTCGGGGTGGCGGCAAGTTCAGTCGGCCTTTTCAGGCAGGCCGTCCGTTTCAACGCACAGCGGGAAGGACGTCCCGATCTGCCCGGTCTTTTCGGTTTTCAGAGTGCGGTTGTGGTAGACGGCTTCTCGCTGGTCTTTGCCTCGATTTTCCTTGCCGCTACTGGTCTGGTGATCCTGCTCGCGGTGCGGTACCTCGAAATCGAGCGCGAGCAGGAAGGAGAGTTCTACGCACTCATGCTCCTTGCCTGCAGCGGGATGATGTTCATGGCTTCCGGGAGCGACCTCATCGTCCTTTTCCTGGGTCTCGAAACGATGACCCTCAGCCTTTACGTGCTCACGGGCTATCTGCGCCGCGAAAAACGGTCCAATGAAGCAGCGCTGAAGTACATGCTGCTCGGCGGATTCAGCACCGGAATCCTCGCATACGGTTTTTCCATTCTCTATGGCCTAACGGGAAGCACGAATATCTGGGAAATCGGCAACATTTTGGACCGCCGTTTTCAGTTCGTGACCAGCCGGGGGATGAATGATTGGCTAGTCATCCTGGCGTTTGTCACCGTGGCAGCCGGGCTCTTCTTCAAAGTGGCCGCCGTACCGTTCCACCAGTGGGCGCCGGATGTTTACGAAGGCGCTCCAACTCCAATCGCCGCGTACGTGAGTGTGGGCTCGAAGACTGCCAGCTTTGCCCTCCTGGTGCGGTTATTTATCTGGGTCTTTGGTGGATCGCAGCCGATGTGGCAATACATGATTGGTGGCGTGGCTATCGCTTCGCTGACCTGGGGAAATCTTGCGGCACTGACGCAGTCGAACATCAAGCGACTGCTGGCGTACTCCTCGATTTCGCACGTCGGCTACATTCTGCTCGGGCTTGTGGCTGCAAATGAAACCGGCGTTGCCGGAATCCTCTACTATCTGGTCGCCTACGCGTTCATGACCATCGGCGCTTTCGCAATCGTCGTGCTTCTCCGGCAGCGCGGACTGATTGGCGACGAGATTGATGACCTCGATGGACTTTACCAGCGCAGTCCGGCCGCGGCAGTTTTACTTCTGATCTTCATGCTATCGCTGGCCGGGATACCTCCCACCGCCGGGTTCATGGGAAAGTATTTCATTTTTCTTTCGCTCATTGAAACGCACCATACGGTGCTCGCCGTTTTCGCTGCACTGTATATCGTGCCGGCCCTTTACTATTACTTTCGGATCGTGGTGCACGCCTGGCTGCAAAAACCCGGCGAAGCACCTATGCCGCAGATGAGCAACGCGCAGGCGGTAGCTCTGGGTATCACCGTATTTGTGACACTGGCAGCCGGGTTGTATCCTGAGCCTTTCACGAGGCTCGCACACTATGCCCTTGGACAGTAACGAAAAGCCGTCCGCGAACCTGCCGCCTGCTGCGAAAGACGTGAAGAACTTTTCGAGGCAGTTCGCGCAGGCGATGGAGTTGCCGTTTGTGCTCGTTGCGGCGATTTTGGTCGGAGGGGCGCTGGGATATTTTCTGGATCGTTGGTTGCATAGCAAGCCCGTGCTCATGCTGATTCTGGGGGGAATAGGATTTGTTGCGGGCGTGCGGGATGTGCTGCGAAGGCTACCTAAGGACTGATGTAAAAACGAAGTGAGGATATAAAGGAATCCTGAAGAAGGCAGGTTGCGTGATTGGGGGATATCTCGAGCAGCGATTTGCAGTACCTGGAAACCGAGAAGTGGATTGCACGGTTAACTTTGGCTCTGGGCGCTGTCGCGGCGGGTATCGTCACCTGGTTCTACGGCACGGTCTGGGGCGCAGGGATTTTCATCGGCGCAATTCTCGGGTGGTTCAATTTTCGGTGGCTGAAACTGGGGCTCGACGCCCTCACCGCTGCGTCGGCCGCGCAGCAAGGGCATTGCAAGCCCGAGATACCCGTCTCCACATACTTCAAAGCTGCGTTCCGCTACGGGTTGATAGGCCTGACCGTCTATGTTATTTTTAAGTATCTGAACGTTCCCGTTCTAAGCATGATCTTGGGTTTGTGCGCCCTGGGAGCGGCGACCATCGCGGTTAGTGTGTATGAAATTCTGCGTCCTCAGGAATGACGGATGGAAGAACATATAAGCCAAATAACACACTGGTTTAACCAGGCCTTCGGGCCGATTGCACTTCGCCTCCTTTACGCGCTCCACGTGCAGCCGGCTGATTCGGATCTGCCAGTCCCAGAGTATGTCGTGATGTCGCTGATCGTATTGTTGGTTTGCACCATCCTGGCGCTTGTTCTGCGCTCGCGCCTTTCCGTGGAGCGTCCAGGAGCGCTGCAGCAGGGTGCGGAGATGCTGCTGACCAACCCGCTTGGCTTTGGCATCAAGGATCTGCTGGAAGAGAATGTTGGGCACGGCGGAGAGAACTACATCTGCTTCACCGGCTCGGTCGCGGTTTTCATTTTGTTTGCAAATCTATTGAGCGTTTTCCCGGCATTCAGTTCGCCAACAGGCAATGCAGTTGTTCCTCTGGCTTGCGCCACGTTGACATTCATCTATTTCAACTGGCAAGGCGCCCGGCACCACGGGCCCGGGCGCTATCTTCTGACATTTGCGGGCTCGCCAAAAAACGGCGGGGATTGGGCGTTGGCGTTCCTTCTGTTTCCGGTGGAACTGATCAGTACGACCGCCCGGTTGCTGTCTCTTACGGTCCGTCTGTGGGCCAACATTTTTGCCAGCGATCTGATCTACATCATCTTCCTTGGCCTGCTGCTCGCACCGACGCAATGGGCGTGGAGCAAGAATCCGGCTTTCGGGATTGTGTTGGCCATTTTTCCGGCGGTGTTTCCGCTGGTTTTCGTCGCGCTGCATATTTTCGTGTCCATCATTCAGGCATACATCTTCACGGTCTTGCCCTCGATCTATCTCGGGTTGGCGACCGCCGACGAACACTGAGAGATTGATCTTGCCGTTTAGCGTGAGACCGGTTGCAGGACGTTTAGCCGGGAACCACCCACTGGCGGCATTCTAAGGAGGCAATAATGAAGAAGGCAGTCGTGTTGTTCGCACTGTTGGTAGTCGTCTTGCTTGTGGCTCCGGGCGCGTTTGCGCAGGATTCCGGAGCAGCGGCCGGCGGCAAGGGAACCCTGGCGATCGCCGCCGGTTTCGGTATGGCCATTGCCGCGTTTGGTGCGGCATTTGGGCAGGGTAAGGTTGCGTCGTCGGCTTGTGAGGGGATCGCGCGCAATCCGGGAGCGGCGGGTCCCATCCGCGCTTCCATGATTCTCGGTCTGGTGTTCATCGAGACGCTGGCCCTGTTCACCCTCGCCATCATCATGCTGAAGGTCTAAGCTGCGATTTCAAAAAACTCTGCTAGGAAATGAAAACCGCCCCGGCTTTCCGGGGCGGTTTTGTCTTTGACCAACACTTGGCTCAGAATTGTGTGGTTTGCGCGAGGGAACTTCGCTAAAACGTTTACCGACATTCTGGAGGCCCTTGAAAATGGACCGCCGTGTTTTTCTGAAGTCTGCCACAGGAACGTTCTGCCTAGCCGTTGCGGATCCGGTGCTTCGCTCCGTCGCCGCTCCCGCGATTCCTTCCAATGCCGTGCCGCTGCTGTTTGGTGTGGACTACTATCCCGACCAGACCGAGGAATCGTTGTGGGAGCAAGACGCGCGGATGATGGCGGAATTTGGCGTCACCAACGTGCGCATTGCGGAATTTGCCTGGAGCTTCATGGAGCCGGCCGAAGGGAAGTACGATTTTGCATGGCTACATAAGTCTGTAGACATTTTGCGCGCGCAAAAGATCGCGGTGATTTTGGGGACACCTTCGGCCGCCCCGCCGCCGTGGCTTTCGCAGAAGTATCCTGAAGTGTTGATGGTGAATGACCACGGCATGACGGTCAGTCCGGAAGGACGCCGGTTTACTTGCCCGAGCAACAAGCTATATCGCCAGCTTTCGGTGGCCATGGCCACGGGGATGGCCAAGAGTTTTGCCTCGACGCCGGGGGTGATCGGCTGGCAGATCGATAACGAGTACACCCTGCAGACCTTTGGACGGTGTTATTGCAATTCCTGCCGCGCGGGTTTTCAGGAATGGTTGCGAGCGAGATACGGTTCGCTCGACGCGCTCAACAAAACCTGGGGCACAGCGTTTTGGAGTCAGGTGTATACGGATTTTTCCCAGGTACCGGTGCCCCTGCCTTCGGGCGGCCCGCCGAACCCGGGAATGGCTCTTGACTATTATCGTTACCAGAGCCACGCCAACGTGGCTTCGCTCGAAGAGCAACTGATCGTGCTGCGCAAGCTGTGTCCGAATCATTTCATCACCACCAACAACGTGCCACTACTGGCGGACACGGTAAATGCCTATGATCTGTTTGCCAAGGTGGATTTTGTTTCCTACGACAATTATCCCGGCTTCGCGAGCATTCACGCGCAGGGCGGGGATTCCGGCACCAGCCTGCCGCTCGACCTGATTGCGTCAACAATCGCGCTGATGCACGACGCCTCACGCAGTATTAAAGGCGGCAAGCCGTTTCTGGTAATGGAGGAGCAGTCGGGGAAGGCCGGGCAGCCGACGTTTTCGCCACAGCCTGACAAGGGCCAGCTGAAACTATGGTCGTATCAGGCGGTAGCGCATGGAGCGATGGGCATCAATTATTTCCGCTGGGATACGGCCAGGTTCGGCGCAGAGGAATACTGGCACGGGCTGCTGAATCACGATCGCTCAAAGAGTCCAGGATACGGCGAGGTGGCGCAGACCATCCAAGAATTGAAGGGGTTGGGCCCAGTGGCACTCAACTCGAGCTATCGGGCGGATGTAGCGCTGTGCTTTGACTACGACGCTGATTGGGCTACGGCGATTCAGCCAGGGCAGCCAAAGGTCAAGTACGGCACGGAAGTCTCTCTCTGGTACGGATCGCTTTGGGGCGGCCACATCGGAGTGGATATCGTGGACGCCACGCAGAATCTTTCGCGGTACAAGGTTCTGTTTGCGCCGCTGCTGTACGTGGTTTCCGAGCGGCAAGCGAGAACGATCAGGGACTTTGTCGGTAATGGCGGGGTCTTCGTCACAGGATTTCGTCTGGGCGCGAAAGATTCGGGGAGCCAGATCGTGAACCTGCCTCTGCCGGGATTGTTGCGCGACGTGATGGGTGTGACGCTGGTTGACTACGTTCCGATATATTCGGAAAAGCAGGGCGTGAAGTTCTCATCGCTGCTCAGCGGCCCGGACGCGGAGTGCCACATCTGGGCGGACGTGCTCAAGCCCGAGTCAGCCGGCGTGCTGGCGACCTACACGATGGGGGACTATGCCGGGCAAGCAGCGATTACCAAGAACGGGTTTGGCAAGGGTAGCGCGTTTTATTTGGGCGCTCGCTTGGACCCTGCCGATCTGGGGCGCGTGTTGAATATCATCGCGGCTTCGGCAGGTGTGAAACCTGCGCTGCAGGCTGCCAGCGGCGTGGAAGTGGCTACGCGCCGGGCCGGAGAAAGCAGCTGGACGTTTGTGCTGAACCATACCTCGCGGCCGCAGAGTGTGACGCTCGAGAAGGCGTACAAAGAGCAGATTTCAGGCGGCACGGTTTCCGGGACGATTACGCTCGAGCCGTATGGGGTGCGGGTGCTCACTTAGGCTTGCGACCGCCAGACCTCGAAAAAAAACAGTCCATAAATCCTGAGGCTTGCGCGAAGGCAGCTTGATGAGGCCCCGCCGTTACACTGCCATTCAAAGATAACCTGACCGTCGAGTGCGCCTTCTCCCGTGTAGAGACTGTTGCCGCGAACCAAAGTTCTCCCACCTTCGGCAACGGCCAGTGACGACCAACAGGCGTGGAAAGTGGCAACTGGGCAGGACGACGATGCCCAGCAAGCGCACCCGTCAATCACTAAGTCGCCCGCGTCGGCATTTGCCAACGGCTTATTGTTGCCCGACCTGGTTTGTTTCGCGTCCGGCGTTTCTGCAAAGCAAACTAACGGGCGGAAAGCAAGAGATTTTGATTGAGGACGATGCCGAGAATGTGGTTGGGAAACAGGCCGAGATATAGAGTCGCGGCGACGGCGACGATCACGACCATCGCAGCGGTCGGACTGAGGCTGGTGGCGGCTTCGCTGGCAATTTCGCCCTTGTGCTCGCGCATATACATCACCACGATGACGCGAAGGTAGTAATAGGCACCGATGATGGTGTTGATAGCCATCAGCACAACCAGCCAGATGAGTCTCGACGTGACGGCAGCTTTAAAGATGTAGAACTTGCCGAAAAAGCCCGCAGTGATAGGCAAGCCGAGCAACGATAGGAGAAACAGGCTCATCGCTGCGGCAGCAAAGGGCTGGCGGGTACCAAGGCCGGCAAAATCATCGAGGGTGAGGTAACGTTCGCCCTGGCCGCCGATTTCAGAAACGATGGTGAACGCTCCGACCTTCACCAGCGCGTAGCCCAGCAGATAGAACAGCACGGCAGCGTAGGCAAGCCAGGGGCCGGTTTCCGCGTTGGTGTCGGTTTTGAGGAAGGTGACCGCGGCCAACGCGACGAGCGTATAACCTGCGTGAGCGATAGAGCTGTAGGCCAGCATTCGCTTAACGTTGGTTTGCACGATGGCGCCGAGGTTGCCGACAAACATGGTGACGACGGCGAGAATCCAGAAGGCCCAGAACCAGAAATCGGTAGCGGCGTGAATGGTCGTGAAGATGCGCAGGAGCAATGCGAAGGTGGCGGCTTTGGGTCCGGCGGAGAACAAGGCGGTGACGGGCGTCGGTGCGCCTTCATAAACGTCCGGGGTCCAGACCTGGAAGGGAGCAGCGGCGATCTTGAAGCCAAGACCGACGAGAATCAGTGCCAAGCCAAGGCGCAGGAGATTGCTATTCGGATCAGCGGTCGAGATCTGCGCAAGGTTAGTCGAGCCGGTCACGCCGTAAACGAGCGCGATGCCGTAGAGGAAAAAGGCTGTCGCGAACGACCCGAGCAGGAAATATTTGACGGCAGACTCGCTAGATTTCACTGACTCGCGACGGTATCCGGCCAGGATATAGCTGGAGATCGAGGACATTTCGAGGCCGATAAAGGCGGTAAGCAGCTCCTGCGCGGAGGCGAGCACCCCCATGCCCGCGGTGGCGAACAGAATCAAAGCATAGAACTCAGCAGGTTCGAGGCGTTCGCGTGCGAGATAAGAGTCCGAGGCCAGAATGACAAGAAAGGCCACCAAGCCGATGAGCCAATGGAAAAACAGACTGTAGGTATCGAATTGGATTAGGCCGAAGAATCCGGGTCCTATATGGCCATAGAAGGTGCTGAGAGTGCCCACCGCGGCCCCAAACATGGCGAACAGGGTCAAAGCCTGGCGATTCTTCAAAAAGGGCTGTAGCAGCATCAGGAGCACGCCGAAGCCGCACCAGCTGATTTCCGGCAGGACGCGGATGATATCGGCGGTTTGAGGAACTTGGGGAACCATCTATTGAGAAACCACCCTTCTGGCGGAATCTTGTGCCTGAATGACGGCTCGGGCCGGCCGGGCGGCTTCTTCGGCGTATCTGGATTGTGTTTGCTGGATGACGGCGTCCACCGGAGCCGCGACGCGGCGGGTGATATAGGGCGAGCCAATGCCCATCCACAGGGTAACGACCGCGAAGATGATAAGGCTGCAGCGTTCCCGAGCGTCAAGGTCCGGCAGGTCGCGGTTTTGCTGGTGGGTCACATCGCCAAAAAAAACGCGCTGGTAGGCCCACAGCAAGTAACAAGCCGAGAGGATCACACCGGTTGCGGCCCAGCTAGCCCAGCCCCAGTGGACTTGATAGGTACCAAGGAGGATCAGGAATTCGCCGACAAAGCCGTTGAGCATGGGAAGTCCCATGGAGCTTAGCGCGACAAAGAGGAAGAAAGCCGCGTACCACGGCATGGGCGTCGCCAGGCCTCCATACTCGCTGATTTCAAAGGTGTGACGGCGATCGTAGAGCATGCCGACAAGGTAGAACAGGGCTCCAGTAGAAATTCCGTGAGCGAGCATCTGATAGACGGCGCCCTGCATGGAAATGGCGTGGAAGGTGAAGATACCGAGGACTACAAAGCCGAGGTGGCTGACCGAGGAGTAGGCGACCAGTTTCTTGAGGTTTGGTTGCACCAAGGCCACGAGCGCCCCGTATATGATGCCGATGATGGCTAGCACGGCAACATATTTTGCGGCGCGATGGGAGGCTTCGGGAAACAGCGGCAGGCAAAAGCGGATCATGCCGTAGGTGCCCATTTTCAGGAGCACGCCGGCAAGGATGATGGAGCCTGCCGTGGGTGCCTCGACGTGCGCGTCAGGCAGCCAGGTATGCAGCGGGAACAGAGGGACCTTGATGGCAAAGGCCAGAAAGAAGGAGAGAAACAGCAGCATTTCGGTGCGCTGCGAGAGCACGCTGGGGTTCTGCTGAAGATAGGCCTGAATGGTGACCAGGTCGAGAGAGCCCGAGAGGCTATAGAGCCACAGGATGCCGACCAGCATGAAGGCCGAGCCGAACATCGTGTACAGGAAGAATTTGACGGCGGCGTAGATACGGCGGTCGTGACCCCAGATGCCGATGAGGAAGGCCATGGGGATGAGCATCACTTCCCAGAAGACGAAAAACAGGAACAGGTCGAGCGCAAGGAAAACGCCGATGATGCCGACTTCGAGCAACAACAGCATGACATGGAATTCCTTGATGCGGTGATGCACGCCTTTCCAGGAGGCAAGGACACTGAGCAAGGTGAGAAAGGCGGTGAGGATCACCAAAAACATGCTGATGCCGTCGACGCCGAGGTGATAGTTGATCGGAGGTGCGGTGATCCAGGGCTTGTATTCGACAAGCGAGTAGCTTGCGGCGCCGATGGGGACTTTCAAGAGCATCGCGAGAGAGGCAAGAAACTCCGCGACGGAGACGACAAACGTCAGGCGGCGGATGAAGAGTTCGTCTTCGCCCTTCAAACATAGCAGTGCGAGAGCGCCGATGGCGGGGAAGAAGATTAGGATCGAGAGGAGATGGCTGGTTAAGTCCATTAGCGTGTCCCCCCGAACAGAGCCGGATGCAGCACCGGCCAGAAGATGATGGCAAAGACCACGATAGCTCCCACGATGACCCAGACGGCGTAGCTGCGGGTATTGCCAGACTGCGTATGGCGAAGGGTGTCGCCTACCGCTTCGGCGCCATGGGCGACGCCGTTGACGGTGCCGTCAATCGCGCCGGCATCGACCACCTTCCAGAGAACGTTGCTAGAGAGCCACAAGAGCGGACGGACGATAGCGCCGAGGTAGAGCTCGTCCACGTAGTATTTGTTGTACAGAATTTTGTGCAGTCCGACCGAGGTACCGCGCTCGACCTTCTTCGAATACATGCGCCAGGCAACGATCAGGCCAGCAAAGGCCGCGATGATGGCGACCCCGGACAGAGTCAGTTCTAGCGAGTGCGCGACTTCCGGGCCCGCCTCCGCTCCTGTGCCAAACACGGGCGAGAGGAAATCGGCGAAGTAATCTTTGCCGCCCCAAAGCGCCGGCGCAGCGACCCAGCCGCCGGTGAGGGAGAGCAAGGCCAGGATCATCAGGGGCACGGTCATGTTGAGAGGCGACTCATGCACGTGGACGTGATGTTCGTCGTATCGTTGCTCGCCGAAGAAGGTAAGCCATACCAGACGGAACATGTAGAACGACGTAAACACCGCGGCGAGGAGGCCGACGGCGTAGAGCGCCTTGCCGCCCGCCTCGGAGTTATAGGCGGAGAACAGAATTGCATCCTTCGAGAAGAAGGCGGCGAAAGGCGGGAAGCCAGCGATAGCGATGGTGCCAAAGAGCATGCAGACGAAGGTAATCTTGATCTTCTTCCAGAGGCCGCCCATATGCCACATGTCCTGCTCGCCTCCGATGGCGTGAATGACACTGCCGGCTGAGAGAAACAGCAGGGCCTTGAAGAAAGCGTGGGTCATCAAATGGAAGATGCCCGCACCAAAGGCGCCTACGCCGCAGCCAAGGAACATGTAGCCGAGCTGACTGACGGTCGAATAGGCGAGGACTTTCTTGATGTCCGACTGGACCAGACCGATGGTGGCAGCAAAGAAGGCGGTGGCGCACCCGATGATGGCAACAACGTACATGGCCGTCGGCGCGTGGGCGAACAGCACATGGGAGCGGGCGACGACATAGACGCCTGCAGTGACCATCGTTGCGGCGTGGATCAGGGCGCTGACTGGCGTGGGGCCTTCCATGGCATCTGGCAACCAGACGTAGAGGGGAATCTGCGCCGACTTGCCCGTGGCGCCGACAAACAGCAGCAGGCAGGCGATCGTCAGGGTGCCGAACTGTCCCATGGTTTCGGGCTGCCAAGTGGCGGCCTGCGAGAAGACCGCCTGAAAGTCCAGGGAGCCGAAGGAACGGAAGAGCAAAAACATTCCGAGCATGAAGCCGAAGTCGCCAATGCGGTTGACGATGAACGCCTTTTTGCCCGCATCGGCGGCTGATTTTTTCAAGAAATAGTGGCCGATGAGCAGATAGCTGCACAGGCCCACGCCTTCCCAGCCGACAAACAGCAGCACGAAGTTTGCCGCGAGCACCAGGATGAGCATGAAGAACATAAAAAGATTGAGGTAGGAGAAGAAACGGTAGTAGCCCTCTTCATGAGCCATGTAGCCGGTCGAATAGATATGAATGAGGAAGCCGACGCCGGTGACGACCAACAGCATGACAACGGTGAGCTGGTCGAGCTGCAGGTCGAAGCCCGCACGGAACTTTCCGGCGACGATCCAATCGAAAAATTCCTTCCTAAATGGTTGGCCGTCGCCAGAGAGAAACTCGCGGACCGCTTCGAGGGCGCAGAGAAAGGAGATGCCCGTCGAGCCGAGGGCAACACCGTTGATGGCACCCTTGGCCCAGGAGGAGCCGAAAAGGCCGTTGATGGCTGAGCCGAGCAGCGGCAACAGCGGAATGATCCACAGATGTTCAAGTATCGGCATTAGAGTTTCAGCAGGTCCACGCGCTCAACGTTCAAAGAACGCCGGTTGCGTGCCGTAAGAATAATGATGCCCAGGCCCACGGCCGCTTCCGCCGCCGCGACCACGATCACAAACAGGACAAAGATTTCGCCGTCGGATTTGCCCAGAGCCTGACTGAAGGCCACAAAGGCCAAATTGACTGCATTGAGCATCAGCTCGATGGCCATGAAGACGGTGATGATGTTGCGCTTGAAGACAAACGCCAGCACGCCCAGACCGAACAGGACAGCACTAAGGATGAGGTAGTAGCTGGTTGGCACCATGTCAGTTCTGCTCCCGCTGCGCCAGAACGATGGCGCCTAGGATGGCCACGAGAATGAGAAACGAGGTGAGTTCGAAGGGATAGACAAATTCGGAAAATAGCAGCTTGGAAAGTTCGCGGGTGGAGGTAAGTTCGCCGTTGGTTGCGGAAGGGAGATGACCGCTGCCACGGGCGATCGCGGCGGCGATGACCCCGGCCAGTGCAAGAGCCAGCGGGATGCCCGCAACGGAAGCGAGCTTCGAGAAATTGGTACGCTCTTCTTCGCCGGCGTTCAACAGCATGATCACAAAGACGAACAGCACCATCACGGCGCCACCGTAGACGATGATCTGCACGGCGGCGACAAACTCCGCGCCCATCAGGAGGTAAAGTCCGGCGAGCGAGAGCATGACGAGGATCAGCGAAAGCGCGCTGTGGATCGGGTGGCGTTGCAGAATCAGGGCCAAGGCTCCCAATACGGCAAGCCCGGCGAGGACAAAGAACATCAACAGGGCGAAACTCATCCGTGCATTCTCCAAAGAATGAACGCGCTTGTTAGGATGACGTTGGCAATTGAAACCGGAAGAAGGAATTTCCAGCCGAAGTCCATGAGCTGGTCATAACGGAAGCGGGGCAGTGTGCCGCGCATCCAGATATAGAAGAACAGGACCGCGAAGAGTTTGCCGAAGAACCAGAACGGCCCCTGAACCAGTTCGTTGGCTCGAGTGAAGGCGGCCAGGGCCACACCGATCAGGACCAAGGCCGTACCGAGGCCAGGCAGAACAATGCGGCCCAAAATCGTTTCATAGCGGATGCCGTCAAAGATGACCCAGAGGCCGAGCGGAATCAGGATCACCGAGGGCAGATAGTGGGCCCAGATCCAGGAGGCAGGGAAAGGAGACAGCCAGCCACCGAAGAAGAGAATCGTCGAAAGGCAAGAGACGGTAATCATGGCGGTGTACTCGCCAATGAAGAACATCGCGAATTTCATAGAGGCGTATTCGGTGTGGTAGCCTCCGACGAGCTCGGATTCGGCTTCGGGCAGGTCGAACGGTACGCGGTTGGTTTCAGCAATAGCGGAAATGAAAAAACAGAGGCAGCCGATGACTTGCGTGAAGCCGGCGCCGTCTTTGCTGAAACCGATGATGTTCCAGCCGAGCAAGCCGAGGTTGCCGTTGTCCTGTAACTGCACAATTTCTTTTAGGCTGAGTGACCCGGCCATGAGCAACACGCCGACGACGGAAAGCGTCATAGACAGCTCATAGCTGATCATTTGCGCGGAGCTGCGCAGCCCTCCAAGCAGTGAATACTTGTTATTCGAGCTCCAACCGGCCAGCGCGATGCCGTAGACGCTGAGCGCGGTAATGGCGAACAAGACAAGCAGGCTGATATTGAGGTCGGCGATGCCGAAATTCGTGGTGAAGGACCCGATCCTGATGTCCGGGCCGAAGGGAATCACGGCCAACGAGGTGAGCGCCAGCATCAGGGTAAGGAAGGGCGCGAAGAAGTAGACCTTCTTGTCCACCCCGTCCGGCGTGGGGTCTTCCTTGAGGATGAACTTAGCGCCGTCGGCCAGTGGCTGCAGCAAGCCGTGCGGGCCGACACGATAGGGTCCCCAGCGGGCCTGGATGTGGGCAATAACCTTGCGTTCCAGCCAGGTAAGGTAGGCGTCGACCGTGAGGACGATAAAGACCAGCAGCACGATCTTGACGACCGGGACGATGACGAATGCGTACTGGGACAGGAATTCGGTCACGGCTTTGCTTCCGCCTCCGCTTCCGGCAAGGATTGCATCATGGTGCAAAAACGGCCTAGGGTGCCGCTGGTGAAAAGGTTGTCGTTGGCCGAGCGGATCAGTTCGACCGGCACGTCGTAGGGGGCGTGGCCGTTGGTCGAGAACTGCATTTTCACCGGTTCGGCGCCGCCAGTGAGCAGGCCGGCAGGATGGACGTTATAACCCGGCACGGTATTGCGAATTTCTTCGAAGACTGCAGTGGGTGTTTTGAAATGGAAAGCCCTACCGCAGCCTAGCTTTTCAAGTTGATGCGAGAGAATGCGGAGCAAATCGAAATCGCTGCGCGTGCCCATGACCTCGGCGGCTTTGTGGAGCAGCTGGATTTCGCCAGCGGTGTTGGTGACGCTTCCCTCTTTTTCGTACGCCGAGCAAGCAGGGAATACGACATCGGCGAGTCGCGCGGTTTCGGTGAGGAAAAGTTCGTGGACGACCAGGAAGCCGAGGTCGCCGCGCCCCAAGCCGGACTTCGCAAAATGTGCGAAGGGATTTGCGCCGACCACATACAGGGCTTTGAGTTTGCCGGACTGTGCCGCAGCGATCATTTCGGGGGCGGTCATGCCGGGTTTTGTGGGAACCGTTGCGCCCCAGTGCTTTGCGAGCGCATCGGACACCGATTTATTGTCGAGATACGCGTACCCGGGGAGGCGGTCCGGGAGAAGGCCCATGTCGGCTGCGCCGCGCGAATTGGCATAATCGCCCAGCCCCATGTAGCGGATCTTACCGGGTAGTTTGGAAGCGAAGCCGACCAGGTCGGCGATCGAGGAGCCGGCAAGCTCGGAACCAAACACGATGGCGAGTTCACCTTCGGCTTCAAGAGCGGACTTGAGCGTCGAGAGCTTTTCGGCGACCCCTGCGTCGAGTTGACCCTGGCCAGTGGCTAGCCAACGAACGGCCTTAGCGACCTGGTTCCTGCCGACCTGAATGAATTGGGTGGCTTTGCGCTCCAGCTTGATTTCTTCAGAATTGATCAGGAACAGCTTGGCGTTGAAGTGGCGGATACCGGCGCGAATTTGCCAGGCGACCAGCGGGTTCTGCTTCGTAGCATCGTTGCCGATGAGGAGAACCGCCTTGGATTTGTAGAGATCCTCCATCGTCAGAGACGCTTCGCCAGCTCTTTCACCGAGCGCCGTGACGAGGCCGGTGTAGTCGGCGGTGCGGTGATGATCAACGTTGTTGGTGCCGAAGGTGGCGCGAGCCAGGCGCTGCAGCAGGTAATTTTCTTCGTTTGTGGTGCGGTTCGAGCCGATAAAGCCGATGGCCTCGCCGCCGTGGGCGGTGCGAAGTTCATGGAGCTTTGCGGCGGCGGCCAGCGCGGCTTGTTCCCAGGAGACAGGGAGAAGCTTGTCACCTTGGCGGAGCAACGGCTGCTTGAGACGCTCCGGGTGCTGGGTGAAATCGAAACCGAAACGGCCCTTCACGCAGAGGAAATCCTTGTTGATGCCGGACAGGTCGCGGTTGTTAGCGCGCAGGATCTCGTGGTTGCGCACGCTGAGCGTGGTCTTGCAGCCGTTCGAGCAGTGGGTGCAGATGGTGGAGACGTATTGCATTTCCCAGGGGCGCGTTTTGTAACGGTAAGTGCCACTGGTCAGCGCACCGACAGGGCAGATGTCGATGCACATGCCGCACTCTTCGCATTCAAGGTGATCTTCGCGGTTTGGAATGATAATGGAATGCGCGCCGCGCATGCCCACTCCGAGGGCCTTCACATCCATGCCTTCGTCGCAGACACGCACGCAGCGATAGCAAAGGATGCAGCGCGGCGAATCGTAATACACAATGTCGGACCACTTTTCCTCGGGACGGTGAATCTTTTCTTCGGTGAAGCGGCTGGTATCGGCGCCGTAGCGGAAAACCATGTCCTGCAACTCGCACTCGCCGCCCTTGTCGCAGACGGGGCAGTCGAGCGGATGATTGCTGAGCAAGAACTCCAGCATCATTTTCCGGGAGGCGCGCACCGCGTCGCTGCTGGTGTGCACGACCATGCCTTCGGTTGCGACCAGCGTGCAGGCGGTCTGCTGCTTGGGCATTTTTTCGACTTCGACCAAGCACATACGGCAGGCAGCCTGCAGCGTCAAGCCGGGGTAGTAGCAGAACGAGGGAACTTCGACGCCCAGGCGGCGTGTGGCTTCGATCACCAGCGTTCCCGCCGGGACTTCTACTTCGCGGTCGTCAATTTTCAGCTTTACCAGTTTCGTTTCAGCCATGGTTCCCTAACGTCCAGAAAGCAACGCTTCCGCCGACTTATAAGCGCAGCGTCCTTGCAAATGGTCTTCGAACTCGTTGCGGAATTTGGTGACGATGCTGATCGTGGGCATCGCGGCGGCGTCGCCGAGCGGGCAGAAGGTGCGTCCGAGCATATTCTTGGAAAGCTCGCCGATCAGGTCAATATCTTCGGTGCGTCCGAGCCCAGCGTGGAAGCGATCGAGCATCTTCTGGAGCCAGGAGGTGCCCTCACGGCAGGGGATGCACCAGCCGCAGGACTCGTGGGCGTAAAAATGCATGATGCGGCGTGCCATATCCACCATGCAGGTATCTTCGTCAATGACGACCATGCCGCCCGAGCCGAGCATGGACCCCGCTTTGGCGACAGCGTCGTAGTCCATGGCGACATCAACCTCATCGGCTTTGAATACCGGGCAGGAACTGCCACCCGGGATGACGGCCTTGAGCTTTTTTCCTCCACGGATGCCGCCGGCAACCTCGTCGATGAACTTTTGCATGTTCATGCCAAGTGGAATTTCGTAAATGCCAGGCTTGTTTACGTGGCCGGCGACGCAGAGCAGGCGGGTGCCGCCGTTTTTCGGGGTGCCGCGATTGGCGTAGGCTTCACCGCCTTCCAGGATAATGGAGGGGACGGCGCTGAGCGTTTCCACGTTGTTGATAATCGTGGGGCAACCGTAGAGGCCGACGACGGCAGGGAAGGGAGGTTTGATGCGGGGATTGCCGCGCTTGCCTTCGAGCGACTCCATGAGCGCGGATTCTTCACCACATTCATAAGCGCCCGCGCCGGTGTGGATGAGCAGATCGAAATCAAACCCGGAACCGAGGATGTTCTTGCCCAGGTAGCCGCGCTTGTAGGCTTCGGCGATGGCAGCGTCCACGATGTCGAGGACGTAACGGTACTCGCCGCGAATGTAGATGAATCCGCGATGCGCATTGATGGCGCGGCCGGCGATGATCATGCCCTCGATCAACTGGTGCGGGTCCATTTCCATCAAGGGGCGGTCCTTGCAAGTGCCCGGTTCGGATTCGTCGGCGTTACAGATGACGTATTTAGGTTTCGGCGAATCCTTGGGAACGAAGGACCACTTCATGCCGGTGGGGAAGCCGGCGCCGCCGCGCCCGCGCAGGCTAGACTTCTTGACTTCGTCAATGATGGAGTCCGGGGCCATTTGCTTTAGCGCTTTTTCAAGCGCCTGATAGGCGCCGTGCTGGAGGGCCACGTCGATCTTGTGAGAGTCCTGAATGCCCCACTTCTTGCTGATGAGCGGTGTTTCGGACTTTGCGCGCTCATGCAAGGCTCCGCTGATGACGCCTTGTGGCTCCGGTTGTTTGCCCTTATCTAGATCTTCGATGAGGCGGTCGAACTTGAGCGTGGAGACGTTTTCGTAGAAGTCGTAATTGACCTGAATGGCGGGAGCGCCGGTACAGGCGCCCATACACTCCACTTCTTCCAGCGAGAAAACGCCGTCCTTGGTGACTTGCTTGTTGCCGATCTCGAGGCGTTTCTTGGCGTGCTCCAGCAATTCGGTGCCGCCGCGCAGCATGCAGGCGATGTTAGTGCACACCTGGACGTGATGCTTGCCGATGGGCTGGCGGTGGAGCATCGAATAGTAAGCGAGGGTCTCTTCGATCTGCACATTGTTGAGATCCAGGCGCTTTCCGATCTCGGCGATAAGTTCGTCGGAAACGTAACCGAGTTCATCCTGGCCGTACATGAGCATGGGGATCAGCGCGCTGCGCTTGACCGGATAGGCGCTTTGCAGATGGTCGAATTTCGCGGCAAGTTTGGGGCTGAGTTCCATAGCTACCTGTCCACGTCTCCGAGCACGATATCGATGGTGCCGATCGCTGCAACGGTATCGGCGATGAGTTGGCCCTTTACCATTAGCGGCAAGGCTTGCAGATTGACAAACGAAGGGCTGCGGAAATGCACGCGCAGGGGCTTCGGCGAGCCATCGCTGGCGATGAAGCAACCGAGTTCGCCGCGCGGCGATTCAACGGCTTGGTAAACTTCGCCGGGCGGCGGGGAAAAGCCTTCGGTGAAAATCTTGAAGTGGTAGATCAGCGCTTCCATCTCCGTCTTCATCTTTTCCCGCTGCGGAGGTATGACACCCGGCATTTCCGCTTTGATGGGTCCTTGGTCGGTGATCTTGTCCATGGCCTGGCGAACGATTTTCAGGCTTTCGCGAATTTCCTCGACGCGTACGAGGTAGCGCGCAAAGCAGTCGGATTCGGTGCGCGTGGGCACGTTGAATTCAAATTCTTCATACGAGGAATACGGGAAGGCCTTGCGGTTATCAAAAGCCAGACCCGCTGCGCGAAGGCCGGGACCAGTGGTGCTCATGGCGATCAAGGTTTCCAGGGGAAGATAGCCGACGCCTTTCAGACGGCCATGCCAGATGCGGTTGTCGGTCAGGAGTTCTTCGTACTCGTCCACGCGGGGCGGCATCATGTCGATGAAGCTCTTGACCATGTCGCGCCAAGCCGCCGGGGGGTCGAGGGCCAGTCCGCCGATGCGGATATAGCTGGTCATCATGCGCTGCCCGGAGAAGCGCTCGAAAATCTTCAGGATCTCTTCGCGCTCGCGGAAGCAATACAACATGAGGGACATGGCGCCCATATCGAGGGCATGCGTCCCGAGCCAGACAAGATGAGAGGAGATGCGCTGGAGTTCGACCATCATCACGCGGATGTATTGTGCGCGCTTCGGTACTTCGAGGCCGAGAAGCTTTTCGACCGCGAGACAATAGACCAGGTTGTTACCGAGCGGATTGAGGTAGTCCATGCGGTCAGTGAGGGTGATGGCCTGGGAATAGGTCTTGTGTTCGCAGCTCTTTTCAATGCCGGTGTGAAGATAGCCGATGTCGGGATCGGCCGTAACCACTTTCTCGCCGTCAAGTTCGAGCAACACGCGTAGCACGCCGTGGGTGGAAGGGTGCTGAGGTCCCATGTTCAGGACCATCGTTTTGGCGGTGCCGATGGGTGTTTCAACCGTAGTCATAGGTCCTTTATCCGTGCGGAAACTACCGCTGGCCCTCCGTCGGGAAATCGCGTCGCAGGGGAGCGCCTTCAAATCCCTCGGGTAACAGAATGCGACGCAGGTCCGTATGGCCCTCAAACCGCACCCCGAAAAGGTCGAAAATTTCCCGTTCCATCCAGTTCGCGCCGGGCCAAACCGGTTCGAGCGAATCGGCGACCGGATGCGGGCCGCTGACGCTGGTGCGCAGGCAGATGCGGGCCTGGCGAGGGATGGACAACAACTGGTAGTTCAATTCAAAGCGAGGTTCGTTGGGGTAACGGTCAACGCAGGTGGCATCGCTAAGCTGATTGAAATTGAGCTCGGGATCTTCCTTGCACTGTTTGGCGACGGCCCGCAAAAGCTTATGAGGCACGACGAGAGTGGTTTCGCCGCGATGTTCGACGATCTGGGAGACAGCTTCGGCGTTCCACGAACGAAGGCGCTCGATGACAGTTCGAGCGCTTGCATTGGCGAGTTCCGACACGGTAACGAGATCCCCGAAGGGCAACTGGTACTACTTCTTCTGCGACTTGTTCCAGTCGAGTGCGCCCTTCTTCAATAGATAGATGTAACCAACCAACAGGATGGCGACATAGATCATCATCTCTATGAAGCCGAACCACCGCGTTGCAGCGTTACGTACCAAATCCTTGAAAATGAAGGCCCAGGGGTAAAGGAAGATGGCTTCAACATCGAACAAAATGAAGACCATGGCAACGAGGTAGAATTTCACGGAGAACGGCTCGCGCGCGTCTCCGCTGGGCGCAACTCCACACTCGTAAGGCTGCTGCTTCGCCTTGTTGGGACGTTTCCATCCCACCAAGCTCGAAAGCGTGATGAGCGCTCCGGCAAGAAATGCCGCCACCAGCAGGTGTATTACTAGGGGAAGGTACGCTTGCAGGCCAGTGGGACTCATAGTCAAGGCGCTATAATAGCGAGTGGGGTGCCGCGCGGTCAAATATTCCGCGCAACTTTTTTGCGTGGCACGTGGAAAACTCGGTCGGAGAAACGGTGAGCGGGCTACGGGTGAAGCGAATGGTTTTCGGCCACAACAGCAATGTGAAATTCGGGGCACATACGTTCCACGTGCAGACCGAAGACCGCGGCACTGCTCACGCCTTGATAGACACGACGGTCTACTATCAGGGCCGCGTGCTGCATCGGCGGACCAACAACTATTTGGATCTGCTTCCTCTGGACGAGGACTCGCAGCAGGCGTTGAAACTGCGCGTGGATGAGCAGCATCGCGTGGTGCTCGAAGAGATCCGCAACGGAGAACTGCAGTTGGCGATACCCCAGCCGCCAGCTGCGCCGGGCGCCAAAGCTCAGCCGAGCGCACCGCAAGGACATGCCGAGCTTTCGCCGGCGCCGCTTCCAGCCGCCCAGCGGCGAAAACTGGTGTTGGAACTTTTGAATGCCCGATCGTGGCTGGTGGGCAAACAGGCGACGTTGCAAGTGGCGGTGCAGGGGGATGAAGGATCATCTGTCTCGGGTGTTGAGGTGTTTGCGGAAATTGAGGGCAGTGCCGCTCCGGCGGTGCATGGTAGCAAGACGGGCAGCACCGGGCGCGCCACGATCACCTTTGAGATGCCCAAGCTTGGCGCAGGGGATGTGGCGCTGGTGATTCGTGTGGGACCGGGAGACGGGTGCGCTCCGTTGCGATATTCTTTGCGGGCGAAGCCTCGCGTGCCGGCGGTGTAAGGATGACTGCTCAGGAATCTGTCTCTGTACAAGTCAACGGGGAGAAGCGAGAGTTGCTTTGGGGGACGACGGTAGGACAACTGTTGGAGCAGTTGGGGCTGAACCCCGCTCGGGTGGCGATCGAATACAATTTGGCGATCCTGCCGAAAGGGAAGTGGGAACAGACGCGCATGACGACCGGGGATAAGTTGGAGATTGTGCAGTTTGTAGGAGGAGGATGAATCACCGGGGCATAGCGCCCTATGCCTCCTGCCGGGTAGGCATCGATCCTTCCCGCAAAAACGGGCCTAGAATGATCCAGTCATCTTGCCAACGGCTCGTGAGAAGTTTCCTCAGAGATTCCTGCTACAAGCCTTCGAGCAGATGACCCATTTTGTGTTTTTTGGTCTCCAGGTAAGCGCGAGAAATCCTTGAGAGGCGCGGCTGGCAGGGCACTCGCGCGACCACTTTGATGCCCGCGTTTTCCAGCTGTTTGATCTTGTCCGGATTGTTCGACAGGAGGCGGATGCGCGTCACACCCAGTCTTTTCAGGACTTTGGCGGGAAAGTCGTATTCGCGGGCGTCGGCCGCGAAGCCTAATGAGTTGTTGGCTTCGACCGTGTCCATGCCGCCATCTTGCAGTTGGTAGGCTCGGAGTTTGTTCATTAGGCCGATGCCTCGACCTTCTTGCGGCAAGTAAAGAAGGATGCCCGAGGGCGCTTGAGCAATCTTCTTGAGCGAGAGTTCGAGTTGTGCGCGGCAGTCGCAGCGCAGGGAATTGAGCACGTCGCCTGTGAGGCATTGGGAGTGCACGCGCACCAGGGGAGCCAAGCGGCCCTGCAGATTGCCGCGAACCAGGGCCACAGCTTCCTGTTGGGGACCACCGCCTTCAAAGCCGTAGATGCTGAAGCGGCCGAAGCGCGTAGGTAAGACTGCTTTTGCGACCAGTCGCGGCAAACTGTTTTTCGTTTGCTTGTTCCCGATGATAGCCGATTTCTTGGTCATGGGAAAAACTCAGTATAGCAGGTGCGCAATGCGGGCACGAAGCGCTGAGCAATCCGCAAGAGTTTCATTACAATGGAAGCAGCTTGGCTGACGCCAGGCGCTCGATGAGTCTGACACTCTCCATCCGCGAGCTTCTGCTCACCCTTCTGTTGAAGGTAGGTGTGGCTTCCTCGATTGCCGCGTTGCTTGCACGGTGGGGGACGTTCCGGCGCGTGCTGTTTACCGAAGAACGCGACGCGGACCAGAAGCTAAAGCTGATGCTGTTCATGACACCCCCCCTGATTGTTGGAGTCACATTGCGCCTGGTGCGTCCTTACTATTTGTTTGCGGATCTGTCGCTCGAGGGCGCCTTCTTAATGGGGTTGCTGGGCGGGCGTGTCGTCGGGCCGATCGGCGGCGCGATCATTACCATACCTGCTTTGATGGCGCACGAGTGGCTTGGCATGCCGGCGGCTTCGACGGCAGGGTTGCTCGGTGGATTGATCCGCCAAGTGATCCCGGACAAGGAATCGCTGTGGAACTTCGGCCCGTTTACCTTCTTGAATATTCCAAAGGCGCTGATGCGCATGATTCGCAACGCCGAGATCATGTGGGAGATGCTGCCGCTGATGACCTGCATCGGATTGGAATTGGGACGCGTGGCACTGGTGCAGGCGACAACGCCGAAATGGCTATTTGCGATCGACCCGCAGTGGAATTGGCAGCTTTGCCTGGTAGTGATTGCGACGTTGATGTCGGTGGCGGCGCCGCTGAAGATCTGGAATAACACCCGCATCGAGATGAATCTGGAGCGCCATCAGCAGTTGTTGCTGCGCGCTAGGATGGATGCACTTTCAAGCCAGATCAATCCGCACTTTCTGTTTAACACCTTGAATACGGTTACGGCGTTGATCCGCCTTGATCCGGACACGGCCCGGGGCGTGGTGCTAAAGCTCAGCAATATTTTGCGGCGCCTTTTGCGGAAGCACGAAACGTTTGTGCCCCTGCGTGAGGAGCTTTCCTTTATTGACGATTATCTGGACATCGAGGTGGCGCGGTTCGGGCACGACAACCTGGACATTGTAAAGGAGATTGACGACGTCACGTTAGAGACGTTTATTCCGAGCATGTTGCTGCAGCCGATGGTGGAGAACAGCCTGAAGCACGGGTTGGCACCGAAGCTCGAAGGCGGGCGGATTTTGTTGCGCACAAAGAGCAAGGACGGGCGGCTGTTGATTGAGATTACCGACAACGGCGTGGGGATTTCCAAACAGAAGATGCCGCATGTTTATGTGGAGGGTATCGGGCTCAGCAACGTGCGGGAGCGACTGCGGGTGCTTTACGGCGAGGATTTCAAGTTGGACATCGACAGCCGCGAGGGACAGGGAACGACCATCCGGATTGAGGTGCCAGAGTTGGCGCCGGCGATACCGGAAGTAAGTGTTTTTTAGCTGGGTGACGGTCAAATCGGAAAGGCCCCAAATTTAGGCAACACGGTTGTTAAGGAGCGGCCCAAAACAGGCCTTGACAGCCAGACCGTGTGTACGGTACTTTCTGTATAGACTGAAACAACAGATATTACCGTTGTGGTGGATGGCAGGGCCGGAGGTGAGCGGTGAGCGAGCAAGCGAGCGCAAACGCGGCAGGGCTGACGCCTGTGGCGCAGAAATTCATTCTCCACTGGGGCGAAATGGGCACCAAGTGGGGCATCAACCGGACCGTGGCGCAGATTCATGCGCTGCTATTTCTTTCGCCGCAGCCGCTTCCGGCCGACGAGATTGCCGCAACACTTTCGGTGGCGCGGTCGAACGTTAGCACCAGCCTGCGGGAACTGCAGGGCTGGGGGATTGTTCGCTTGGTACATGTGCTGGGCGATAGGCGTGACCACTTCGAGACCACCAAGGACGTTTGGGAGATTTTCCGCACGGTTTCCGAAGAGCGCAAGCGACGCGAGATTGATCCGACCCTGCGGGTACTGGCCGATTGTGTGCAGGAATTAAAGTCCGCACCGGCAGGTGACGGTTACACGCGCGAGCGACTGCAGAGCATGCTGGAGTTTCTGACGACCATGAGCGGGTTGTTTGAGGAGATTCTGCGGATGCCGGTGGGGGCCTTGAAGGGCGTCGGTAAACTACGCGGCAAAGTGATCACGCTGCTCGGAAGCGAGAAAAAGAAGGCCGTTTGAGCCTGTGCAACCCCTAAAGGAGTGGTCATGATTTCGCTGGCCGATGAATATACCGACGGGAAAGGGCGGCACGCCCGCGGATGGCTGTTTTTTGACGCGCAGTGCGGGTTCTGTACGCGGCTGGCGCGTTGGAGCGCTCCTATTCTGGCGAGGCGGCAGATGGGCGTTGCGCCCCTGCAGGATCCGCGGGTTGGAGCTCTGCTGGGAATTGTCGGCGAAGAGTTGTTGAGGGAATTGCGTTTTCTGGGTGAGGACGGGGCGGCGTATGGCGGAGCGGATGCAGTAGTGGCAGTGGCCCGCCAAGTATGGTGGGGGCAGCCGCTGGTTTGGATATCGAAAATTCCCGGGGCGATGAAAGCGCTGCATGACGGTTATCGCTGGGTTGCGGCGCGGCGAAGTTGCGCGGCGGCAGACGTACACCAGTGCGCGATGCCGCGGAAGATCTGAAATGGTTTCTCAAAGCCCCGAGGACACTTTGACAGCGACTCGGTAGGCAAAAGGGTGGAGTGCGCCCCGCTTTGCCGGACTCCTACGTTGTGGCGCTTCGGCGTCCTGATCGGATGGCCCCTGCATCGCAAAGCGGCGCGCAAGCCTGAAAGTGTCCGCTACAGTTTCGTAGCGGCTTTGGCGGAGTAGGCGCCTTCAAGGATTTGTTCGTAGTAGCACTCGTACTTGGGAATGACGTCGTTGGCGCAGAATTTTTTCTTGGCATGGATGCGGGCAAGCTGGCCCATTTCGCGGCCGCGATCAAACCGGGAGAGAAGATTGATCGCGTATTTGCCGGCGGTCTTTACGTCGCCGGGTTCCACAAGGTAACCGTCCACACCGTTTTCGATGACTTCAGGAACGCCTCCGGCGTTGGTTGCGATGACGGGAACTTCGCAGGCCATTGCTTCGAGTGCCGCCAGACCGAACGATTCAAGTTGCGATGGGAGCAGGAACAGATCGGCCTGGCCGAGCTTTTCCTTGATACCGTTTTGCTTGCCGAGGAACAGAACGTCTGTCGCCAAGCCGCGTGTTTTCGCCAGGGCCTCGGCAGGTTCGCGGTCGGGGCCGTCGCCGATCATTACCAGTTTGGCGGGCATCTTTTCACGCACCAGCGCGAAGATTTCGATTGCATCGAGGATGCGTTTTACGGGCCGGAAGTTAGAAAGATGCATCAAGATGGGCTCGCCGCTGGGTGCCCATTCGGCGCGCAGCGCCGGATCCGGCTTGCGAACGTAGAGGTCGCAATTCACAAAGTTGGGGATTACCTCGATGGGACGATTGATCGCGAACTCTTCCAGCGTACGGCGAAGAAGATAGCGCGAGATGGAGGTCACGCCGTCGCTTTGCTCGATGGAATAGCGGGTGATCGGGAGGAAGTTCGGGTTGTTGCCAACTAGGGTGATGTCGGTGCCGTGGAGCGTGGTAATGAAGGGCAGTCGGCGCGGGGCGAACATCTGGCGGGCGAGGAGCGCGCTGACAGAGTGGGGAATCGCGTAGTGGACATGCAGGATGTCCAGGCTCTCTTTCTCGAAAACTTCGAGCATTTTTACCGCGAGCGAAAGCGTATACGGCGAGTGGTCAAAGAGGGGATATTGGACAACCTCGGCTTGGTGGAAATGGATGCGTGGATCGTTGGGATTCATTCGGATGGGCGGGGCGTAGGTGATGAAATGAACATCGTGCCCGCGCGCGGCGAGTTCCTGGCCAAGTTCGGTGGCGACGACACCCGAACCGCCATAGGTGGGATACCCTGTGATACCGATGCGCATGTGTAACCCGTGAACCGAATACTCGGGCAAACTGACGTACCATGTTGCCCGCGGCATGGTACACCGATTAGACGCAGAGGAGACAAGGAACGTGACACGGCTGGGCGGGAAAATGGCGTTGATTACAGGAGGGGGCA
>Ga0126371_10000295_pt1 | contig 40124 bp, 33 predicted proteins | sample PanSoiMetaPlot_4_FD_110145 | JGI IMG/M metagenome (GOLD analysis project Ga0126371, IMG submission 110145) | Tropical forest soil microbial communities from Panama - MetaG Plot_4 | ecosystem: Environmental > Terrestrial > Soil > Tropical forest > Bulk soil | place: Panama | collected 2016-02-17
CGCTCCGGCGGCTTCAGCGGCGGCGCGCAAACCCGCGCCGCCCGCACCGATGACCAGCACATCGTGCTCGTGGGTTAGGTATTCGGTCACTAGAGAATCCTCCAGTCTCTCCAAATGCCCATAGAGCACAAACGAACGTACAGATCCGCAAAACCTACTGAAAACAGACTCAGCCAGGCGAACAACATATGGCGGCGGTTGAGGCAACTCACGCAGTCATAGGCGCGGTTTCCGGCGGGCGCAGCAGAAACCCGGTCGCGAAATCCCCCGATCAGGTGTCGCAAGGAATGACACCCAAAAACATAGCAGGACAGTAGAACCACGTTGATCAACAGAACCAACGTGCCCACTCCGATTCCAAAGTGACCATCAAACCAAAGCGCTTTCCAGACATCATGAGCCAGTAGGACGATGAAGATGAGCGCGAGATAGAGGAAATACCGGTGAATGTTTTGCAGAATGAGAGGAAAAGAGCGCTCGCCGAGATAGCTCTTGCGTGGCTCACCGACGGTGCAGGAGGGAGGGTCGGCCCAAAACGCTTTGTAATAGGCGCCGCGGTAATAATAGCAGGTAAAACGGAACCCTCCGGGAGCCCACAAGATGAGCATGGCCGCGGTGACCCATGCGGGAATCCATGCCGGCCTCAGGCCGAACCACGACCCGTCTGGATCGCCAAATAACTCTGGCGAATAGAAAGGAGAAAGGTAGGGCCCGAAACGGTAGTGGTTGCCCTGCATGGCGGCCCACGTGGAGTAAACGATGAATGTAAAGAAGCCTAGAAACACAGCGAGAGGTTGAATCCACCAATTGTCACGTCGCGACGTTTGGGCGAACCGCGAACGGACCAGAGCAACGTCAACTTGCGCCATCCGATTTCTCCTCGCATTCGGGCGTAGTTACGAACATTCAAAAAACGCACGGCCTCATTCGAAAAAAGCCTTTTCTTACAGAGCGGGCCGCTGCTGGCAGAGACGAAGGCCCGGCATCATTGCGCGGCTGCGGTCACCCTCCCGACGGCCGACGAAGATGTTTGCCGTAAGTTAAAGGCGGTAAGTATCACGATAGGATTTGCGTGTCAAATATCCGCGCTTCTCGAGAAGGAGTGGGAGGTTGCTCCTGGCAAATCCATAGTTGGTGGGAGGACCTGCGCCGCAGAGGGCGCTGGAGACGTCGTGTAGGTGATGGGAACGATGCCGACGTCGAGTACACCACCGCGGGCTGGGAACCTGATTGGTTCGCAGCTGCGCTCGGTCTTGATTCCTGCCGCAAGGTTGATGAAGAGCGGCGTGATGTGGTTTGCCATATGCGCTTAGGGTTTTCGATTCTTGCGCCGATTGGGGGGTCGGTTTACCGAACTCGGCAGAGACAGTAGAGGAACTGTTGGGTCGTGCCAAAGGGAGTCTCGTGAAGCTCCTGCAAACCTTCCAGCAGTTGAAACCCCGAGCCGAACTCCGCGTGAAGTGACCGAGTGTCATATCGAACGACTTCGAGCCCGCTACATTTTGTAGGGCCCCCAGGGCCAAAGGTACTAACCAGCACGTGTCCCCCAGACCTGACGGATTTTCGAACTTGCCGGACGTAGGCTGCACGCTGGTCGGGAGTTGTTAGGAAATGAAATACAGCGCGGTCATGCCACACATCGTAGACGTTGGCAGGTAATTCTGCGGTCGTAATATCGCCGACAATCCACTGGACGGAGACCGCCATCTGCCGCAAACGCTCCCTTGTGAACTGGATTGCGGCGGAAGAAACATCTAGTACAGTTACGTTTTGATAGCCACGAGCAACAAGGTCGTCCACCAGAGTCGATTCGCCAGCGCCCACATCAATGATCGGCGCTAAGCGGTCCGGGGCAACTTTTTGGATGAGTTCGAGCGACGTTTCCAGGTGCGGACGGTACCAGCTGACCGCATCCGGGGCTTTGGTGGTGTAAATGTTTTCCCAATGTGGCCTTGCGTCCATACGGCACCTCTATACTCGTGAATCTATAGCCTCGCGATTGGTTTCGCAATGGGGCTCGGTACACCCTAGACGGGTTGACGAGACTGGCACGCGATAAGCGCGGTTGCGGTCAGAAAAACAAGGATAATGATGGGTTTGCAGGCTGCGGCAAATTCGATGGCGGTTCCGATGGGCGCGGTTCCCGAGAAAGGCCACGCCGTCGGTCAGCAGGATGAACGCCTTTCGAGCCTACGGGGTGTGCCGATGACCTACTGGCTCGCCGGTCGCTCTGCCGCGGTGAAAGCGGCACTCAATCTTGTCGGTTTTGTCCGAAATGCAATATGACCCTGTTGTTTCAATTCGGCCTGCCTACGGCTCTTTACATAATGTTGACCGGCCCCAGATCTTCCTTCATCTGTTCAAACGCCTTGGTGTTCTTTTTGGTTCCTTCCCAGTTCTGGTCTGGATACCCGCGCTGCAGCTGAATGGTCAGAAAACTTCCTCGGATGAGGCTCGAATCGTGATTCGACCACAGTTTGCTGGCGCTGCGGTCGCCATAGCGATTGATAATTAGTCGCGAAAAATTCGGCGCTTCCCTTGGATCATAACCATGCTCTATTACGTTCTGCAGCCCAAGACGATCCGCTTGGTTTTCCAGTTCACGCTGGTGGCCGTTCACCACCGAAGCGATTCCCATACCTGCCATGAACGTTCCCAGGTCCCCGATGAACGCGCCAGCGGCCAGGCCGGCAATGGTCAGTCCCACGCGCTGTCCTCGTGTCTCATCCACTTCTCTTTTGTAGTGTACCTGCAGCACGTGCGCGATTTCGTGGCTCATCACAAACGCCAGTTGCGATTCGTTCTGGATTGCTCCTAGAAGACCGGTGTTAATGAGTACGGTTCCGTCGGGTAGCGATGCCGCATTAATGGTAGGGTCTTCGACGACGAAAAATCGGAACTCGATTGGTCTGCTGGTTCCCTCGGCGCCCGCCGGCAAAAGCGAATCGCCCAAGCGCGATACATATTCCCGAACGCTTTTTTCCGCCAACAGCTTCATGCGCCCTTGCACCTTTTTTCCTTGCCGGAACTCCAAGATGTCGATGCCTGTTTGCGCGTCTTTCGCCTGCGCTATCCCGATTTCATGCGGAATTTTGTAGGCGTCAGGCGTGGCTGGCGGCCCCAACTCGATCTGCTCGGCGTTTACCTTGCCGTCTTTGCGTCTCACGGCAATGTATTTCACATGGCAAGCAGCAAGCCGTGGTTGCTTGGAAGCGCCGAGGTCCTCCGTCGTTGCTCTCGGCACGTTCCACTCGCGCTTGGTATTTCCGTCGATTTCGAGCAAATAACCGTCCAACTTGAGTTGACCGGCTTGACCTGTTGCAATTTTGTCTGCGTCCTCGGGCTTTTCTTGCAGATACGCGCTGCCGTGAATCTTCTTATCGCTCTCCTGCAGATCCACGATGATCTTTTCGGCGAAGAACTTATGTCTGTCAAGCCACTGCCCTTCAGCGTCGATGAGCATCCCCACCGCCAAGTCTTCGGCCTTCATTGGGTGCTGACCGTTGGAATCCTGGCCCAGGATGCGGCTCCCTGAGGTCGTCTCGAGGCGGTCGTCCAGGATGAAATCCGCATTGTCGTCAATCCGGCCGGTGATATATCCGTGCAGTTTCACCTTGTTGGCTCCGGCTGTTTGTAGGTTGAACAGCAGTGCCGCCAGTGTCGCCAGAGACAACGATTTCCAAAACTTCGGGTGTTCTAGCCTGCCCACCGCGATTGCCTCCTTCGTTGATAGCCGACTTCGCCTACTTCTTTGGTCCAAACTCCTTCTTCATGTCCTTTGCGATCTGTTGCGCCGCGAATCTCGCCATGATTTTTTCGTTCCAGTTCGGTTCGACTTTTACGTGCACGTGAATAGTGCAAAGGTTCTGCTGGTCACTTCGTCTCATGACGTCTGCGTCTACCTTCAGGCTACGCATTCCCGCCCCGAAACCGATCAATGCGCTTTTCACAACACTCCCTTTTTTGTATTCAATCACCGTTCCCGTGATAACCACCGACCTATCCGCGTCGGCGTTCTCCACTGCTTCACCTTCGCCGATAACCTCGCTTACCAGCTTGGATTTGGTCAGTTCGCTCCTCAGCTCGGCGTAAAAATAGTCATAGAAGGCAGGCGTCAACTCGACGCCTTCCACGCCGCTAAAATGTTTAGCCTCTGCCGTCTTAAAGACAGGTGCAGTGTCCTTTGCGGCAGAGCCTGCTGCCAGTCCAAAAAGCAAAACGATCGTCAGCACTATTCTGTTTCGCATTTCGCACACCCCATTTTTTGTTGTCGACTGACTTTTGAAACCTTTCAGATAGCCCTTCCGGCATGCCCTGCTTGACCGCACTCTAGGGCTTCGCGTTCGAGACCGACGTCGCGTCTGTGTTCTTGAATAGCAGCATCACTGCCTCTTTCAACTGCTGGCCTCTCAGAAAATTCCGCGTGGCATCTTTCAATGAGTCTTCCAGATCTTCCTGAACGTTCTTCTGCATGTTCTTTTTTCTTGCGGCTCCTTTAGCGATGGATGTTCCTGTTGCCTTCACTTCGGCGGTCTCGCCTGTCTTCGGGTTTTTGACAACTGCAGAGAATTCAACCTTTCCGAAAAAATCGAGCCCCGAGCCTTCCGCCAAACCAAAATGGAATAAATACACGCGGATTTCCAAATCCGCCGAGCTCGCGTCCGAAGCAAGCAGGTCGCCCGACTTCAGCGACTCCTGCAACGCTTCACGGACGATAACGGTCGGTTGTCGGTCGAGAAACATTCCGCCGCGGGACTTGAGCACTTGCATGGGCTGCGGATTTCCTGAACGATCGATTACGTCCGTGATCCAAAACTTCGGCGCGTGATCAAATTTCTGCGGGGCTACTGGCTCTGGAAGATGAACGCCGACGGTATTTTCCGGTTTTGGTCTCGGTTCGTCTGACGCGGCCCGCGCACACAACGCGTACAGGTTCAACGACAGGACAAGGATTCTTGCCAGGTTCGTAGTCACACTCATGGTCTGCTCCGCCCAATCTCCGCCCAATCTTTCGGCGCGCGGGGTCGGCTCCTTGGGCCCTACCGACAACTCCACAGCGGCAGGGTAGCTGGTTTATCTGGGTAATGGTTCAGCTGAGCATCGACATGAGCGCTTGTCGGTTAACTGTCCGGTGGAACAGGCACAATTGCTCCCGCTTCTGCCCGGCCACCAACGATAGGGTATTGGCCCCAGCGGACCTGCGCGAATCAGAAGTTATGGCGCGGTAAGGCCGGCAAATCGGAACGAACTAGGCCGGAACCAGTAAAAGGCAGATACACTCGCGCCGGCCCGTTTGCCTCCATTCCTGGCTTCAAATGAAAGACAATTCGGCCCTTTCCTTCGCTTTCGAATCGACTACCCTCGACGAGAACCGCTTTCAGTCTTTTTCGATGGAATCGGGGAGGCAAAACTCATGGCCACAAAAGCTGCTGACGAATCCAGACTCGCCAGGCTCGACGTTCTCGCTCTCGCTGCCGAACGCGCTCGCCGCTACGTCCGCGAAATCGGCGGACGCCGGGTCGCTCCTTCGGACCAGGATCTCGCCATGCTGACAAGATTTTATGAGCCGTTTCCCGAGCGTTCCACGGATCCTGCGGAGGTGATCGCCATGCTCGACGAGCTAGGTTCGCCTGCCACGGTCGCCACTACGGGCGGCCGCTATTTCGGTTTCGTGATCGGCGGAGCGCTGCCCGCTTCAATGGCAGCCAGCTGGTTAGCCAATGCTTGGGATCAGAATCTCGCTTTGCGAGTGATGTCACCGGTGGCCGCGGAGCTCGAAGACATCGTGCTACGGTGGGTGAGCGATGCCCTGGGCCTACCGCCGCATTGTGCCGCCGGCTTCGTTACTTGCGCCACCACTGCGAATTTTTCTGCTCTCGTCGCCGCCCGCTATGCCTTGCTTGCGAAAGCAGGTTGGAACGTCGTCGAACGAGGAATGTTCGGCGCTCCTCCGATCGACGTTATTGTCGGAGAAGAAGTGCATGCCTCGATGCAGAAGGCGTTGAGCCTCGCCGGATTTGGAATGAAGCGCGTCGTCACCGTCGAAGCCGACGGGCAGGGACGGATGCTTGCCGGTAGGTTGCCAAAACTCACCGAGCATTCGATCGTGTGTATTCAGGCTGGCAATGTAAACACCGGAGCGTTCGATCCAGCGGAGCAAATCTGTGCCCGCGCGAAGGAGGCGGGCGCATGGGTCCACGTTGATGGCGCCTTCGGCTTGTGGGCCAAGGTTTCGTCCAAATATCATCATCTGGTTGCCGGTTTCGAACAGGCCGATTCGTGGGCCACCGACGCCCACAAGTGGCCTAACGTCAATTACGATAGCGGGATCGTGATCGTCCGCGACGAAGCCGCGCTTCGTGCGTCGATGACTGCGACCGCTGCTTATCTGCAGCCAAGCGCGCGTCGCGAACCGATGCAGTACACCCCCGACGCATCGCGTCGCGCTCGCGGAATCGAATTGTGGGCTGCACTGAAGTCTCTGGGCCGATCCGGCCTCGCCGAGTTGGTCGACCGTACCTGCATGCTCGCTCAGCGATTTGCCGCGGAACTTCGAAAGGCAGGATTCGATGTACTCAACGATGTCGTACTCAATCAAGTGTTGGTATCGTTCGGAAACGCGGAAACCACACGAAACGTCATTCGCCTTGTTCAGGAAGATGGCACCTGCTGGTGCGGAAGCACTGTGTGGAAGGGTACAACGGCCATGCGCATCAGCGTTTCGTCCTGGGTAACCACCGAAGCCGACATCGACGCCAGCCTCGCTGCCATCCTACGCATCACGCGCACGGCAAACCTGCGCTAGTCGAACTGATGGAGCGAGGACTTAAATGCGATCGTCGCTTGCGACGCGCTAGTACTGCGTGTGGGTACGCAAGCGCTCGCGGATGAGTTGAGCGACGCGGCATGCCGTTCTGAAGCTGGCCAAGCCGAGTACGCGAATGTGCAATAGTTATCGGCGGGAATCCAAAGGCAAGCGGGGCAAACTTACCGCGCTGTCCACCCGCCATCAATCAAAATGGTTTCGCCAGTGATCAACGACGCCGCAGGCGACGCCAGAAATACCACAGCGCCTGCCACTTCCATGGGTTCACCAATCCGGTGCAGGGCTGCGATGCGCTCCACGGTGTCCGCGCGAAATGTCGCATCGGCAAGCGCGCTCTCCGTCCCCGGTGTATGAATGAAAGTCGGAGCGACGGCGTTTACGGTAATTCCGTACTTGCCCCATTCCACCGCCAGGCATTTCGTCAGGTGCGCAACTCCGGCTTTGGTCATGCAATAAATGGATTCCGCTGGGAGCGCTGCAAATCCCGCCTGCGAGCTCATGTTGATAATCTTGCCGCTCTTCTGCCGGATCATGATCCGGCCCACTGCCTGGCTCGCGAAAAATGTCCCTTTCAGGTTCACTGCCAAGGTTGCGTCAAAGTCCTCCTCGCGCACATTCTCCGCCAGGTTTTCCGGGGCAATCCCCGCGTTGTTTACAAGAATGTCGATCTGGCCGAACTCTGTTGCAGCGCTGTCCACCGCTCGAAGAATCTGGTCCATCCGGCTTACGTCCATTTGCAGCGGCAGGACTTTTCTTCCCAATTTCGCAATCTCCGCAACCAGACCCGCATCTGCATCCAAATTGCGTAAACCGAGAGCTATGTCCGCGCCCGCATTTGCCAGGGCCAGCGAGATCGCCCGCCCTAGGCCTCGCGCGGCGCCCGTCACCAGCGCCACTTGTCCACTCAATGTAAACCGAGGATACTCCATTCGCTCCTCCAATCAGTCGATCGCGTGTGCGTCACCGAGTGTCACTATTCCCCTTGATTGTGTTTTCAGCAAGAGCAAAAGCCGCCAGATTCAATATCGACGAACCACGCCGTCGAACGATCCGACCAGTTCGTCAACGAAGCATCAACGGATTGGCGAATAATTCTCGTTTCAACGGCAGCGCCTCGAACAACCATGGCACCGCGACCAGAGCGTTTCAACGGAAGATTTGCGAATCACCTTCCACCGCTCCTGCTCCTGCTTCGAACATTCCTTTTCCTTGTGAGCAAAAACTGGTGGCATCGGTAGGCGCCTGTTCTTCTTGTCGGCAGGTGCCTTGCAGCGTTTTCGTGTCTTTGTATCCCTTGTACAGCATTCTCCGGATAGCGTCCGGGTCTCCTTGCTCACACACTGCCAATTCCAAAGTCCGAGGATCAAGACCAAATGCACAGGCAATTGAAATCGGGCGCCAATGATCATGGATGGCCTTCTGATCGGCGCAAGAATTGCCAAGAGCGTGCGAAGAAACGCTAGATTTCTGTCACCTAGTGACAAAGTGATCTTGGTGACGGCCGGGGCCGGCGGCCTTGGGCTGGTGATTGCGAGGGAGCTTCCCATCTTGCGTGCTTGCGTGGCAATTTGCGCCAGGAACAATCACGAACTGTCACGCGTGCGCGACGAATTCGCCGACTCCGCTAAACACATGCACACGGAAACATGCGACCGGGGTGTTGGTTGACCCAACTTACGCGTCAGGCTGAAAAACCGACCAATCAGCTCTAGGCGAATGTTGCGCGGTGGCTCAAAGATCAGCAGTATTGCCATTTATAGCTGCCATCAGGGCGTAGGTTCGCAAAGCCCTATTTCTCGGAAAACCCTGGCACGATCATGGTCGGGGGAATGGTTACCTTTCCATCTTCGGCAAACCACGAAACTCGCCCATCCGACTGATGGTAGCAAAACTCGAAAATGGACCCACGGGTTGGGCGCAGGACGCGGGGTTCTCGACGGCACAGTAGCAACTTGGGGAGGTAGAAATGGAAAAGATTCATGCGCACAGGTTATTCTTCGGCGATTTGATAACCGCCAAAGCTGGCTTGCCCCTAGGCAATGAACTTGCGGCCGCCCTGGCGTCTACGCCGCGGGAGCAGTTTGTGGGAGAGCCTCCGTGGAAGATTCTCACTCCGATAGGTTATATTGAAACACCCTCGGATGATCCAGCGTTTCTGTACCAGGATATTGTGGTATCGCTCGCAGGCAACGGGCCCCTGAACAATGGGGAGCCGAGCTTGCACGCTCTTTGTCTTGCTGCGCTTGCCGTCAGAAAGGGCGAACGGGTAGTTCACGTTGGAGCCGGTACTGGCTACTACACTGCGGTGCTGGCCAAATTAGTGGGCCACGGTGGGGCCGTGGAGGCGTACGAGATAGAGCCAGGCCTGGCGCAACGAGCAATGGAGAACCTCGCGGCATTCCATCATGTCACCGTGAAATCGCAATCTGGCACCGAAGGACCGCTGCTTGAATGTGATCTGATTTACGTAAACGCGGGAGCAACCGAACCATTATCTGTCTGGCTTGACGCCTTACGCCCAAATGGGCGACTTCTGTTTCCCATGACTTCTGCATCGGGAGTCGGTGCCATGTTGCTCATCACAAAGCAGGAAACTCCTGCCTTCGCAGCGCGCTTTCTCGTGCAAGCGCAATTCGTTCCTTGTATAGGGGCCAGAAACGAATCGACAGCTCAAAAACTTACCGACGCGTTCCGCGATGGGAGGTGGAACAAAATCAGGTCGCTGCATCGAAATGATCAGCCCGATGACAGTTGTTGGTGTTCTGGTCCCGGTTGGTGGCTTTCGTAGCACGACAGCTTCTCAAGAAGTACCATGAGCCTGTTTTGCGGAGACATAATCCAACGTCACAAGAAGCGTACCGCGTGTCGCTCGCTATTTCGTATTGGGGAAGATATCTTCACCACAAAGGGTAGCGTCGCCCTTCACCGTGCACAGTGTGGTTTTTATTTTTCTGCCGTCAGGCGCAGTGAGAAATACGTTTTTGCCGTCGGCCCGATACGACACATCTGTGCCCTCCTTGAAAGAGCGCATGTAGTCCTGCGACTGACCCACCTGATAGAGAACAATGGTCTCTGTCTTCGCGACCTGTAGCCTTATCAGATAGTTGGACTTATGGGTTTTTGCGCTTGGCTGAAGCGAGATGACGTCATGAGCGATACTCAATATGTGTGCCGTGCCGGAAGTCGGATCCTTAAACCCGGCGGCAACGGTCAGCGCTATTAAAATGGGAATCCAGATGCGCATTTCCGGCCCTCGGTCGGCCATCATTTACCAGCTGAATGATGCTGTAAATGCGGCATTCGCTGTATCAATGCGCTCGGCTTGCTTGACCGACGGCGGTGCCGCTGCGCCTAGTGCAATAGCCCGTCGCCACGCAAGAAATTCAGGGTGTGGTCAGTCCGAATGTTTGCACGCAACGCTGCTGCGGCGGCGAAATCGATGAACGGCAGCGGCGACGGCGAATGGTATCCCTGCCCAGCAAAATCTGCCATCACGCTTCTTGGGAGATGTGCAAGGGGGAATGCTCGGCTCAGACAAGATGCGCAAAATCAACAACGAAATCGTACTGCACTGTCCATCGTGCGCCTCGGCTACGGAGCGTCTGGTTGAAGTTGAACAATCGGGGTGGACCGGTCGCTGCAGTACTTCCCGTCGCTTCCACTAAAATGGGAGTACCAAGCTGTTCATCGAGTTCACAACAACGCAACCAGAGCCGCTCTGTTCTATGTTCGCAACGTTATCAACGGCCATAGAAGGGCAAGTAAGCCGAATAGCCCCAGGGGCTACAACGTGATTAACGAAACTATCGGGGCCAGTAATGAGCAACGTCGGTTCAGGCGGGGCGACGTCAAGTATTGGCGCTTTTCCGACCAGATTTAGCGCTTGAAATGTTGTGGCGATGGAACTGGGCATGTTGATGGCCGTGAGCACGATCCGGTTTGTATTCGTAGTCATCCTTACCATGCCGTTCTGGATGGTGACTTGAGTAAAGGAGCCACTCTCGGCGATGCCATAGAAAGGATGACCCAACTGTGTCCCGAAGGTATCGTTTACCGTAATCGAAAATCCGCCAAGATCGAGAGTGACGTTATTCGCAGCGATGACGATGCCGACATCCATTCCGAAATAGTTGGGGGTAAGCGATGTTGCGAGGGTCAGGTTGCCGGAAAGCTTGTAGCTGCCAGGTTGCGTGATTTTGTACGGGAATCCGCCGGCAGCATTCACGGTGGCCTGATTGATAAGCACCTGCCCATCTACCGCGAAAAGACACGTCGGGATCCCGCAGAAAAATACCAATGCCAATATGATCCGCTTCACGACAAGTCCTCCGATTTTTGGAATTTCAGGGCGGCCCGAAGACACGCCTGAGTTAGTTTCAGACGCTACGGGATTATCCCGAGCGCCTGCAGCCGAAGACCCAAATCACGACCAGGGCCGCCATGCCCGCAATGATGGTCGGCAACGTCGAAGGCTCCGGAATAGAAGTCGCGACGCCGCGATAAGAATAAAGCCCGACGGAGCCCTGGATATCCGTCGTGCCGTCGTCTTCCAGCAAGTCGAGGGCTGGACTTAGTCCGAAAATCGTGGACGCTGCAACGTTTTGCGAATTCAAAGATGCCGCGGCGATTGCGAAGTTCGCACTCAATACGTTTCCCAGCAAGCAGCCGCTGCCGGAGAGCAGGCAGCCAGAGAAGCTAACGTCATCGAGCGCTCCATCAGCGCTCACGGTAATGCTTGAAACGCCAAAGTTGGTTTCTGCTACGCCCGCAGTGGTGTCGGTGAAGATAACCGTAGCGCCTGAGAATGGAAACGTTCCTGACGAAATGATGGATCCAGGGAAATCGATGGAAACCGTGAAGGCGTCGCCGTCTGAGATATTGTTAAGTGATGCATTGTTGACGGCGGGTCCGGTACCGTCGGCCGTCGACTGGCTAATGCTACCTTGAAATACAATGCTGTCGGCAGCAGCAAATCTAGGCAAGAAAAACAAAATCAGGAAAATGATGAAACGAATTGTGTGCACACCCTTTCGCATTGGACACCCGGTCGAGCAAGCTAAAGGCAAGTTTCTGAGTCAAAGAAAAGGCCCGCAAAAGCGGGGGAATCCTAGCATCGGGACCCACCTGGCGCAAGCAGAAAGCTATGAGCAGAATGCTATAAGCTTAAAAGAATCGGTACTAGAAGTCTTATAACGTCCAATGCTACAAGGAGAGGATTCCGGCTCGTCCCGCTCGCAGAACACGTGCCACCAGACTAGTAATTGCCAGTACGGGGGACGCTTACCGCCGGCAGAAAGCGCCATGTAGCGGCCTTAGGTTCCCGAACTGAATCCTGCACTGGCAGCGGGGGACCCTAGACAGGTTTCTGGCACTAGCGACGCTTCGAAGACGCACTTAGGGCTCACCAGGAGGGGTGGCAATTTCATCGGCTCACTGGCAAATGGTTGTCTAGCTGAACTGATGAAATATGCGGGTGATTCCTACTTGGAAGTATCGCGCAGAAGGATGACGTCCGATTCGATGTGGCCCCGCCCGACCAGAAGTTTCTTGCCATCGGGAGACCAATCGAACCCGTAGATGTGTTCTGAGGTGAAATGCGTGAGTAGGCGCCCGGGTTTGCCGTCGAGCGGCTGCAGCCAAAGGTTTTCCTCACTTTTGTCGCCACGAATGGCATAAATGATGGCTTGCTCGTCAAGTGAGAAGCGAGGACCATGGGTGTTGAGAAATACAATCCGAGGGTCGGTATTGATCACAAGCGGGGGAGTCTCAAGGGAGTTCGCTTTAAGAACAGCAACATAGTTTTTGTATGTTCCCGTCGCGGAATCAGGGGAAATAGCAGGATAGGCCACCAGGTTTTCGTCCCTGGAAATGTCCGTAGCGCTGAAGACTGGTCCTTGAGGTCCATTTTCCGGCAGGACTTCCGGGTTCCCGCCTTCGAGGGGGATGCGCATGCGGCGGTTTTTGTCTGGCCCAGCCGTGAGGTAGTAGATCCACTTGCCATTGGGAGAACATGCCGGGGCTAAATCGTCCCCGTTGGTCAGGCGCTTCAGATTTGATCCGTCCGCATCCATCCGCCAAATATGCTCGGCCGCCTGGCCCTCGCGGCCGCGGATGGCAGCAACGACTACTTTCCCTCCGCCACAAACTGCCGCAGAAAAAATACTTCCAGAAGGCTCCACGAACAGCTCCGACTGCTTGGTGCCATCCAAGGTGCTCCGCAAGAGCTTGTCCGGCAACACCAGCAGGATTTCCGAATTGCTGAGCCATTGGACATCCCGGGTGGCTCGAAGGAGTTTTGCCAGGCCCGGAAGCACGTCGCCTTTCTCGCCGCCGGTTGGAGGAAGCAAATCCAGCTGCGACTCAAATTGCAACTGAATGGTGGTCAGTGTGCGCCCGTCATTCGATAGGCTCAAACCCTCATAGGCATTGGTGTCGTTGGTGAGCGGCTGGAATTTTCCGTCTGGATAGGAGAGGTAACCGATTTGCCCACGAGCAAAATTGGAATTCCTGTCCGCGTAACGGAAAAGGATTCCCCGGCCATCCGTTGTCCAGCTCAAATCGGAAATATGCTTCTCGAGGAGCGTCAAGAGGAGCGACTCGCGATTGCTGGATACATCGAACAAGTAGATTTTATTGCGTTCGCTTTCCGCAGTGTAACTCACGGAGAAGACGATGTTCTTGCCGTCCGGGGACCAGCTTAACCACGACGGGATGCCGCCTTCCCGAATCAGAAGTGTTTTTTCGTCGCCGCCGTCGATATTCGCTGATAGCCAGCGGCACTTGTTCGGCTCAGGGCTGTTGCAGCGGATGTAAATCATACGCTGACCATCGGGAGTGAAAACCGGGTGAGCGTCAACGTCTTTCACAAGGACCTTGGGAGTTCCACCCAAAACCGGGGCGCGGTAGAGGACGTGATAGAGGCCGGTCTTGTCTCCAGCCTGGCGAAAATAGAGGTAGTTGCCGTCCAGAGAAAAGGACAACGACACAAAGGGATTCGGCGAGGGGGCCACGACCTGCGTGTTACTTCCAGTCGGCAAGTTGCGGAGCCACAAGCTTTCGAGCCCGTTTTCCCGCATCGTAATCAGAAGGAATTTTCCGTCGGGCGAAATCGCGGAGAGCGTGGCTTTGCCGGTGTTCGTGGCCTGGTTGATCGAGAATTGTTGAAAGGGGCGCGGCGCGCTATGCAAAAAAGATCGCAGGCCAAACACTGAAGTCAGGATCACTAAAATTCCTACAATCGCGGAAGCCAAGAGTGTCTTTGACAGCCCGCCTTTCGCAGGCGTCGCTTGCGGCACGGCAAGACCAGAAAGCGAGTCAGCAGTCGCGCTGGCTCCGGGCTGCGAACCGCTGACGACACTCACACGGCCCGAACTGGTGTCACGTTTCAGTCGCTTTAGGTCCGCGCGCATTTCCGCGGCACTCTGGTATCGCAATTCGCGGTCCTTTTCCATCGCCTTGTTTAGAACCTGTTCAAACTCGATGGGTAGGCTGTTTCTCAGCCTCACGGGCGCGACCGGCGTCATGTGCAGGATGGCGTCAAAGATCGCTCCCGAGCTCTCACCCTGGAACGGCAAGTAACCCGTGCCCATTTCATAAAGCACAATCCCAAAAGAGAAGAGATCTGTGCGCGCGTCCAGCTCTTTGCCGAGAACCTGCTCTGGCGACATGTACGAAACGGTGCCGAGCGCTGTACCCGGGCTTGTCAGCTGCTCGGAGTCAACACCCATGGTGGCCATCGTGTCTGTTCTGGTGATAGAAGGCTTTGGGTTGGAAACCTTGGCCAGCCCGAAGTCGAGCACTTTCGCGTGGCCCCGCCGAGTCACAAAGATATTGGCCGGTTTAATGTCGCGGTGAACGATGCCTTCATGGTGCGCAGCGTCCAGCGCGTCGGCGACTTGGATTCCCAGGTCTAGCAATTTTTCGAATTCGATGCTTTGGCCGCTGATAATGTGCTTCAGTGTTTGGCCGTCCAGAAATTCCATGGCGATGTAAGCTCGGCCATTTTCCTCGCCAATGTCGTGAATCGTGCAGATGTTGGGGTGATTGAGTGCAGAAGCGGCTTGCGCTTCTCTTTGAAAGCGGCTTAGGGCCTGCGGGTCCTTGGCCACGTTTTCAGGCAGGAATTTCAGGGCGACGTTGCGGTGCAGCCGGGTGTCCTCGGCTTTATACACGACGCCCATGCCGCCTCCGCCAAGTCTTTCAAGGATATAGAAGTGCGAAATGGTTTTTCCGACGAGCGATTCGAGGTCCGCCACGGTGGCGCGATGTTAGGTTGCCGAAGTGACTAAGTCAAGCAACAGGCTTGGCTTGAAAATGCAATCGCCTGGAAGTTCGGGTGATAATCTACGCCTATGATCATCAGGTCTGGGTTCTTTCTCCCGAGCCTTTAGTTGTCAGGCAACTAAAGTTTACTCGGGCCAAGGAAGCCGGCGTCGTTATGAGTCATGTGGGTATGAGCCAGGCATTTCCGGTAACTTGGCACGACGAACCGCCCGCCAAAGGTGGGTTTAGGTTATGCTGTCCCTCGCACGGAGGGCGTCATGTCCGCATTCCGCCCAAGCCAGTACGACGCACAGGCATGGGACACGTTGGAAACGCTGACCAAGCAAATGCCTGTGGCCGTGACTCGTTGTAGCCGAGATTTCCGGTACCTCTGGGCTAATCAAGCATATGCCAACTGGATTCAGCGTCCTCTGAGCGAAGTTGTAGGCCGCCAGATCTCGGAGGTCTTGGGAAAGGAAGCGTTTGAGGGCTTGCTGCCCCATTTCCATCGAGTACTCGCGGGGGAGAGAGTCCACTACGAACAAGAGACGAATTTTCAGGGTGTCGGACAAAGATGGACTGCAGCGACCTATACTCCCACGCTCGCTCCTAACGGAACCACAGACGGGTGGGTGGCAATCGTGGTCGACATTACTGAACGCAGGAGGGCGGAACAGGCACTGTGTGAAAGCGAAGAACGTTTGCGTCTCGCCGCGAAGGCTGGAAGGATGTTTGCTTATTCATGGGATGCCGCCACCGATGTTATCGAGCGCTCGGGAGAATCCGCGGAGATTCTGGGAGTTGAGCAAAAGGCTGCGGCTACGGGTTCGGCAATATCGTCGATGGTCTACCCTGCCGACAAAGCGCGACTCGAAGCCGCGCTGGCGAAGCTAAGTGTCGAGAACTCAAGACTTCAGATCACATATCGGATGATCCGCCCAGACGGTGCGGTCATTTGGTTGGAGCGAAACAGCTGCGCCTATTTCGACGAGCGTGGCAACATCAAACGCATAATCGGAATGGTTCGCGACGTCACTGAGCGCGAGCGTGCAGAGGAGGCATTGCGCAAGAGCGAAGAGCGGCTGCGGATGGCTCGGTGGGTTGCTCGCATTGGAACCTTTGATGTGAATATTCGGACTGGAGTGGCCATCTGGCCCCCGGAAACGGAAGCATTGTACGGCTTGCCGCCCGGCGGCTTCGGCGGGACACTGACCGCTTTTGAGAATCTGATTCATCCCGATGATCGGCAAAGAGTCATCGAGTTAACTCGCGAAATGATGAGAACCGGGCGACCCACAGAGGGGGAATGGCGTGTGGTGTGGCCTGACAGGAGTGTTCATTGGATAGCTGGGCGTGGGCAAGTGTTTATGGATGACTACGGCGAGCCTTCACGAATGCTCGGCGTGAATATAGATGTCACCGACCGCAAACTAGCGGAACAGGAACTCGCCACCACGAGTGAAAGGCTTCATCTTGCGATTGACTCTGGCTCGGTCGGAGGTTGGGATTTCGACGTTAAAACCAGTAGGAGTGCCTGGTTCGGCAGGGCGCATGCTCAACTAGGGCTGGCACCGGATGAGTCCTCCAAACTGTCTCAGGAATTTTGGACACACGTTCATGAGGACGACCGCGACCGCTTACAGAACGCATTACAGGTAGCCAAGGACCGACACGAGGAATTTGCGCAGGAGTTTCGTGTCGTTTGGCGAGATGGGACAATTCACTGGTTGCGCTCACGAGGTCGGTACTACTACGCCGCAGATGGCAAACCAGAGCGAATGTTGGGCATATCAGTCGACATCACGGAGAGCAAGCATGCCGACCAAGCACTTCGCGAGAGCGAACAGCGTTTGAGGCTGGCAACGCAGGCAGGAAGGATGTACGCGTATGACTGGGATCTCACGACAAACGTGGTCGTGCGATCCTCGGAACATGTCAAAATCCTAGGTCTCACAGAGCCGCTGCGCCTTTCCCAGCGACAATTCGTGGAGAAAGTCCATCCAGACGACCGCCGAAGGTTTCTAGCCGCGGTTGCTGGACTCACTCCGGAAAACCCAACCGGTGAGGTTACCTATCGGGCGCTGGCGCCCGATGGTTCTTTCGTTTGGCTAAAGAGCAACGGGTGTGGCTTCTTCGATGCCGAAGGCAGACTGCTGCGGGTGATCGGTATGGTCGCGGATATCACTGATCAGAAGCGGGCAGAAGAGACAGTCTCCGGCATGACCCGAAAGCTGGTTGAAGCACAAGAGCAGGAACGCACCCGCATAGCCAGAGAGCTTCACGACGACATCAATCAACGTCTTGTTCTGTTAGGGTTTGAACTCAACGAACTTCGAGAAAAACACAATGGTTTACCCTCCGAAGTTCGAGACCGTATGGTCGAATTGGAAAAAATGACAGCAGATTTATGTACGGGTGTCTACGCTTTGTCGCACGAGTTGCACTTTTCAACGCTCGATCTCCTAGGTCTCCCGAAAGGAATGAGCAGCTGGTGCAAAGCATTTGGTGATCGGCACAAAATAGAGATCCACTTCAGGAACGGTGATGTGCCACAACTGCCGCAGGAAATCTCGTTATGCCTTTTTCGCGTTCTGCAAGAAGCTGCGCGCAATGCCGCCAAGCACAGTGGGGTGAAACGGATTGAAGTGGAACTATCCGATAAATTAGGCGTAATTCATCTCGTTGTGTGTGATTCAGGCAGAGGATTTGACATCAAAGCAGCAAAACAGCGCGGAGGTTTGGGCCTTACGAGTATGGAGGAACGAGTTCGACTGGTCGGCGGGACGATTGTGATTGATTCAAAGCCGCTGGCGGGAACCACGGTCCACGTTCGTGTGCCTTCTAAAACAGAGCGCGATTGTCTCTGTTGATACTGTTTAGTCAACGATGCGACAGACCTGGCACGGTTCATTATCACAAGAGGGTCTAGACTGGGAACAATGCCTGTCCGATCCAGGCACGGCACGCCCATGCGTATTCGCAAGTGCTGCCTACGAAAAAATTACGTTCCTATTCCTCGGCGTTGGTTCACGGGTTTGACCCTGTTCACCGGACGGTGCCTTCTTACAGTCTGATCGCCTGACGGGCACCACCTCGCAGAGGACCGATAAGCAGCTCGCGCTTTCAGTCGCCACTTCACATTGCTCAGGAACAAGTTTGTGATTGCTCTGGCGCAACGACATCTCAAGCGGTAACTGAAATAATGAATCGGATAGAAACTGAACAGATCGATCCTTCGGCAGCCCTCGCATTGATCGAAGCTCCCAGATCTGTGTGATTGAGATGGCCGTCACTAGAATTCTTGTCGTTGATGATTTCCTGCCTTGGCATCGCCTTGTTCGAGCGATGTTGGCGGCTAAAAAAGACCTGGAAATCGTCGCCGTAGCGGTTGATGGATTGGAAGCGGTTCAGAAAGCCGACCAATTCCAACCGGATTTGATTTTATTGGACATTGGTCTGCCCACGCTGAATGGGATTGAAGCCGCTTACCGAATTCGCAAACTGTCTCCCAAATCCAAGATACTCTTCGTTAGCCAAGAGTTTTCAGTTGAGATCGTGGAAGAAGCATTTCGTTTGGGAGCGTCGGGTTATTTGTTGAAGTTGGATGCGGTCCGCGAGCTTTTCCTTGCTGTCAACGCGGTTCTGCGAGGTGAGCAGTTTGTTGGCAGCCGCCTTGGACCCCACCTGATCACCAGGGCCGATGGTGAACACCCTACACACCGTTTTCGTTACCACCAAGCATCACCTCTATCTTTGCAAAAAACAGAGGACAAACGCGTGCATGAAGTCGCATCCTACCGAGACGACTCTTCTTTTGTCGACGGCTTTAGTCGTTTCATCGAAACCGCGGTAAAGAAGGGGAATCCGGCGATCGCGATCGTCACCGAAGCGCACCGGAATAGCATTCTGCGGCAATTGCAGGCATGGAACGGAAATGTGGCGATTGGGATGCAAGACGGACTTTGCATTTCTGTGGACGTTGATGACGCGCTCTCGACGTTGATGGTGAATGATTGGCCTGATGCCACTCGACTTTTCCAATGGGCTGGCAATTTGATTAGGAAGGCCGCCAGTGCCGCAACTAGACAATTTCCTAGGGTTGCCATTTGCGGAGAATGCGCGCCTATGCTGTGGGCGCAAGGGAAATCAGACGCTGCGATTCAACTCGAACGCCTTTGGGACACTATCGCCGGAAGTCATGACGTAGATATTTTATGTGGATATTCATTTGCTGCCCTTCGGCAGAGTGAAAACAGTCACATCTTCAATAGAATTCGTGTGGTCCATTCGGCAGTCCACTCCCTCTAACGCTATTGAGTCAGTGCGGGTACGTGAAGGCTACGACGTTTTCTCGGAGAAACGGCGTGACGTTTCTTCGTTGCATTCTTTTAAGGTCATTGCGGCGCGGTCCGGCGGTTTCTCTAACTCTGATTAACGACGAATTCGTGCGTATTGGCAGTGGACGAACTCAAACATATCTTTGTTTCGCTTTCATGAACGCGGCTTGAAAACGAACGACTGCGCAGAACTGGTACTTCTAACAGCTTGCAACCACCCGACACTAAGCCAAACTGAGGCAACAACAACCCGACCACATCGGTGGCGTTGTCGTGAAGTTCGCATAGCGGGGATTTGGTCAGAAACTCCTCGGGCGGAGGGCTTCTGAAGCTTTCTCGGCTACGCGAACCTCTCGGCAGCGCCATCCCTACCCTCAAATGTTCCGCCTACTCTAAGTTCCGGGCCTGCACGACCTCATGTGCTCATTGGCTTGAAAAGGGAGAGCCGCTTGAAGTTGAAAGCAGTTGCTTAGGTACCCGGCGACGAGGCAATCAAATTTGACGTTTAGCGGCTTGTCAAGACTTTGCACTTTGCAGATTGACGAAGGGGCGGCACCATTCAGGGTCCCGCCCCTTTATGATTCACCGCCGAGAGACTACTACGCAGAAGCGCCTGCCACCCGTTCTGCGAGCTTGGCCTCAACCAACTTCCGGATCAAGCGTCGATTGCGCTCGGCGAACGCGAGTTTATCCGCAAGGCAGGTTTCCAAAAGTACCCCGACGCCGTGATGGCCTGCCAAGTCAGCTGCCGCAACTAAAACCTCATACTCGGCCATCCGAAGATGTGCCAGATGACTCAGTTTCGCCAGTACGAAAAGACGCTTGGCGACTGGGGATTGGATCTCAGCTACTTCCTTACGGAAATCCTCAAGGAAAGTCTCCTGTAGCTGTCCTGTGGACTTTCCCGGCTTTTCGCCGATGATTCGGAAGCATTCGTCCAGTTTGTCTAGGATCTGGTTTGAGACAAATGCCCGTCCTTCTATCGCTTCCTTAACCTCGGGATCCTCCGCGTGCTTGCCGATCTCTTGATAGATGTCGGATTGCCGTTCGGTCCTGTTTCGCACATTGCTAAGCAACATCAAAAAAACTTCCTTCGGGGTCTTTGCTGGCATCGTGTTCCTCCTGCGGCGAGTTTGCGGGGTGGGACATATCGATTACGCCTCTGCGAGCGATGTGCCAAGCTGTCAAAAATGCCAGAGCCGCGATCCGCCGCGTTCGGGGAGAGATGCTCCCGTCACGTCCAGTGCCTCGTAAGACCTGACTGCACCTTCGACGCGTCGTTAGTGCCAGGACTTTATCAAGAATCAATTCTTGATTTGGAAGGGCTTGTCAACAAGTTCCTGGACAGTCGCGTGACCCGGGGCAAGTCGCTGCTAAGGCCGTAAGCTACGCCAACGGCATGGTAATGCTTCGGCCGGGGACATTAATCAGCAGTTAAAAGGCTAAGTTGACTTTCTGCAAGTATTACGTCGCCTATAAACTAATTGAGATGCTTAAACCCAGTGGTGAGTGCCATTTGGCTTCGGGGCTGTGGCGCGTGGCAGTATCGGTGGTGCCGGAAGCCAGAGCCCTTCTATTCTCCTGCAATTGGCGCATAGCCCGCCCAAGCGGATCGCCGCGAGCAAATCATTCAACGAAACTCTCTGGGCACTACAGCAATTTAATGGAGCTAACCTTTAACGTGTCTCCCTGTACGTCTCCACTTACGTCAACCCGGAGGTGGTCCTTCTTTGTAGACGACTTAAGGGCTGCGACAAATTCTTTGTTCCCTGCAGTGTCGAATTTCAAAAACTTCCTGTCAGCGGTGAGAATGCCATAGCCACTGGCCTCACATTTCAGGGCGCACTCACGGGTGTGCGTGTCCGGAGTATCGGCAACTTTCTTTGAGCAATTCGAATCCACGACTGGAACGTCTTTGAACGTTTCCGTAGCCGCGATTCCAGGAAGTGCTACTAGTCCAACTATAATCACCAGTAAACTGATTTTGCTCATTTTTCCTCCAATTTAGATAAAAACACCGAGTAAATCCAAGCGAAGGAATCGACTTTTGACGACTCCTTGTGCCAGAAAAACATTAGAACGTTGCGGTCAGTCGCGAATGGTTGCCCTGAGCTATCTCTGTGGCCATCGAACCTTCACGCACCGCGGTGAGCTGCGATAAAGCGAACGCACCGACAGCAATTTCCAAGTCGCGCACCGCCAAGTCGTAGAACATCCCTGTTGTCATCAAGTTGATCGCGATTCCGATCAACCACAGGCCTACGATGTAGCTGCCGATTTTTGTCCAGCGGCTAAGAACGATAATTCCGGCAATAATTTCAACAACCCCCACCACATGCATGAAGGTTGTGTCTTTCACCGGCAGCACGCGTGTGGCGATGGGGCTTAGGTACATCTCCCAATTGGTTAGGATGTTGAAGAATTTATCGATGCCGGCCAGAATGGGGCCTACTCCCAACCCAATCCGGAGTGCCCACCAGGCGGCATTCAATCGAGGGTCGAACTCTTTCATGTTCTGCTCCTTTGCCTCCAAAAGAACAGAGCCGCAACCAAGCAATTCGTTACAGACCATGCCGACATTTGGAACCGAAAACCAGTGTGTAACCTTTTGCTCAGTATTCGCTCTATATTTTAGGGAGCTATGGAGATCCTGGAACAGGCGCGAATCGAAGGCTGGACCGACGAGAAGGTGGTCGAGCGCGTACTGGCGGGAGAAACCGCGCTCTACGAAATCATCATGCGTCGCTATAACCAACGGCTATATCGAGTGGTTGTTGCGATCTTGCGTGACCGTGATGAGGCGGAAGACGTTCTGCAAGATGCGTATGTCCGCGCTTATCAACACCTGTCGCAATTCGAAGGCCGCGCCTCGTTTTCCACCTGGCTGACGCGCATAGCCGTTCATGAGGCCCTGGCACGTCTTCGCAGTCGCAGCCGAATGCAGCCGTTGGATACCGAGATGGAGGAGGAAGACATTTCCTTGGACGCAATGTCCGCTTTCGTTAATCCGGAGGAAACGACATCTCGGGCCGAACTTGCCCGTCTCCTCGAGCACTCCTTGATGAACTTGCCGGAACAATATCGAAGTGTGCTGATGTTGCGTGACGTGGAAGAGTTGAGCACGTCGGAAACTGCGGAGGCGCTCGGTTTGACAGAAGAAAACGTCAAGGTTCGGTTGCATCGTGGCCGCTCGTTGCTACGCAGGGATTTGCTGGCGCGGGTGGGCACGTCGGCCCGAGATGCATTTCCGTTTATGGGACAGCGCTGCGATCACGTTGTACACCGTGTATTCGTTTTTTTGTCTGCACATTGCAGGAATTCGATTGAGCACCAAAAATGAGATGGCTCTGGTAAACGCCGCGCAAGGCAAAAAAGTAGCTCCTTGTAGCTATGTCCCCGATTTGCCGACTGACCATTTGAGGTTCAGTTGACCTCAACCAATACAAGCGAAACGTCGTCGGAAGCCGGGCCTTTGCGCCATGCGTCTACGCTATCGAGGATTGCTCCCATCATTTCACTGAAAGGAAGGAGTGCGGCTTTTCGCACGAATTCCTGTAGGCCCAGAACACCCAGCATTTCACCCCGCGAATTAAAAACTTCCGTGATTCCGTCGGAGTAAAGAACAATTCGGTCGCCCTGCCGTAGGTTGATTTCTAGAGTTGCCTCCTGACTGACAGCTTCCGGAAGAGCCCCCAGAACCGTGCTGCGTGACTCTAAGAGCCGAGGCTCTTGGCTGGGTGTCACGACCATCGCTGGCGGGTGACCGCCACCTGCAAAGACCATTCTCCGGTCACGCAGGCCGATACGAGCCAACGCTGCGGTGAAATAAAACCCCGAAATTGCCATGTTCTCTATGACGAACCGATTCATGTGCTGCAACATGTCGCCGAGGGGTATAGCCGCTCGCAATTGGGTCACCATCTCGGTATAGATTCGACTTGCTACCAATGCCGAGCCTATGCCATGACCCGATACGTCCCCAATAAGCAAATTCAGATCATCTTCCCCAAAAGGCATCGCCAGTCCAAAATCGCCGCCGATCGTGCGAACGGCTTGAAAATGCGCTTCGACACGCATGCCATGCCAGATGAGGCTTTTTGGTGCGAGACTTTCTTGGACACGGGCCGCGAGCGTTAGCTCCTCTTCTATCTCCTTCTGGCGCTCCTCCAACTGCTTGTTCGCTTTGCGAAGTTGCTCCTCGGCTCGCTTCTGTTCGGAAATCTCCGTAAATGTGACCACGCCGAATTGCCGGCCATCTGGCGTATTCATCGCTCGTACACTAATGATCACCGGCAAGCGGCTACCGTCTTTCTTCGGCAGAACGAATTCGAAGCGATTATGTCCCTGCCTCATGCCTATTTCTTTTTGCTTGGCGATCACCGCCGCTTCCTCAGGAGAATAGAAATGGTAGGCTTCTTTTCCGACAATCTCTGCTCGGGGGATGCCGATCAGCCCTTCAAAGCGCGAGTTGACCGAAAGGATCCGAGCATCCTCATCACTCACAATCACACCTTCATTTAGGGTCTCAAGAACGTTCTCCACCTGCTCGAGCCATTCAGGTTTGTGAATGCGCATAGAATATCTCTTTTCCACACTATAAGGAGAAGTCGCGCCTCATCTGCCGCTCCCAGGCAGCACCAGGCTAATTGCGTACCGAAAATGTCTACTAAGTCAAGCTGTTCAGAAAATAGAGCGCACTGCTTTACTCCCCGTCGCGGAGGGAATCGGGATGTGCCCTGGGGCTGGTCCCAAACGCCAGTTCGAGTAACGTGCATTCGAATGGTTGCGAGGTTAGATTTGAACGGACGACCTTCGGGTTATCCACATCAGCTGACAACACGCTTCCAATCGTTCTTCACACTGGCAATGGTCCAGCCCTTCGACTTGGCCTGGTCATAAAGTGCCTGCGTGAACGTTCCAACCTTGGTGTCCGGCAAGCCTTGTGCTGGGCCGTATGCATACTCGCGGTCGGCGTCATCGTGAATGACCAGCATAGCCAACCTTTCGCCGTCGCCGGCCTTCGTGTACTCCAACATTTGTTGGTCGCCTATTGAATTACCAAACGCTGCGTAGGGTCGCCGACCGATCATTAGATGAATTCCCTCTGGCTTACCAGCCTTGTCATCGTTCAGAAGCAACTTCGGGTCTTTCGTGAGAAACGGCTGTCCGTCCTTGTCATACCCAAAGGTCGTTCCGCTGGCGGTGCCAACCACCTGCTCGGGTGGGATGCCGTAGGTCTCCTCTGAATACACGCGAACAAAGTCCTGACCGCCTCCGGTGACGATATAGGTCTTGTAACCGCTGGACCGCATGTAGGTGAGCACTTCGATCATCGGTTGGTAGATTAACTCCGTGTAGCGCTTCTTCCAACGCGAATCGCGAGCATTGGCGAGCCAATTCTTTACATTGGACTCAAACTGCTCCACACTCATGCCGCTCAGCGTAGCAGCCAGAATTTTGTAGAGGTCGGGCGTAGAGAGTTTCCCAATTGCCTCATCCCTCCCTGACAGAACAGTTTTGTATGGCTCGACGTCGGCAAGTTCCGGTCTCGCCTTCACGACAGCGGGTACGCGGCTGAAACAATAGACGACTTGAGCATAGATCGGGTGCTCGACCCACAATGTACCGTCTTGATCAAAGGTAGCGATGCGTTCAGGTTCTGGCACAAACTTCGGATTTGTACGATCGGTGGTAGCTTGAACAAAATTGAGGATCGCCGTCTTTGCCGGACCATCATTCCAAGACGGAAGCGGATCACCTGCGGCGGGCGGCCAATGGCTGACCGCAGCTCCGATCGTGATCGCCGCCGACTTTTTGAACAAATCTCTCCGGGTAAACTCCATACCCACTCCTTAACTCAAAATGGGGTGAAGAGCTACCTAGTGTGAATGTGCCACCGGTTTCAATGGAGCTGTTAATATTTACAGTCGAGTCCAGGGGCGAATACCAGTCAAGGCTCTCGTTCTGGGGATGTACTAATGCGGATTGTTTGCGTTCCGCCTCAATCGTAGGAGAAAGCCGAAACGCTGACACCGGAGATTCCTTAATACAGTTTAGGGGTTACTGGCGACGGCAACGGCGTGAGACCGCCAAACAAAATAGCCCCGCTACTGATAACAAGAGGCTTGTTGGCTCAGGTGTTGACACAATTTGAACGGCATTGACAACTGCCCTTGGCGTTCCTAAGGTGCTGCCAGGTGTGGCATCCAAAGTAAACGAAGATCCTGATACATCGTGAAAAATCACGTAATTTCCAGCCGGCGTTGCCGTGCCGAGATCAGCATTGGAAGTGGACGCAACCTGTATATATGTGCCACTAAATGGAGAATTGTCCCGAGCGAAAATCGACGTTGAGCCGATCTGAAATTGGGAGACACGGTCCTCATCGGGAGTGTCACCATTAAAATAAACGACAACATCATACGTTCCGTAGCCGATGCCACTTGCCGAGACCTGAATCGTGTTGTCGAGATAGCCGTTCATTAATTGAGCGTCTTGCGTTGCAGGAGCTCCAGTTAGCGCCTGCCAGGTGTCTACGCTGCTCCAGGTCAGATCGATCCCAGTCGTCTGACCGCCCGAATTGACGAGATTATTTGCAGAACCGTTGTTTCCAAAAAGATTGTTCCAATCCGATTGCGCTAAACCCGGTGCTCCCGCAGTTCCGGTGACCGGCCCAGCAGGAACATTGAAGAAAGGCTGGCCCCCAACGAACTTTATTCCGGTCGAATCGGCACGTGCCACGGTACATACACTCAACGAGAATAAAAGCAACAGAATAGCCCACGAACGCTTGGGGTTCATGATTTCCTCCGAAATCTTCCTTGTATCTTTGAGACTAACGGCTACGGCGAAACACGGGCCTTGGGACGAGCAGGAACCCGACGACGTGCAAATTGGCTGCCAATCTAGCACGACTCAGCAGGATGTCAAGTCGGACTTAGAGCAGTTTGAACAGTTCATAGCCATCAAAAGAAAGTCGAAGCCCAGTTTGCGCAGGAGCGGTGTAAGAGTGAATCTCTGGGAGAAAGACATCCACCAGGAGAAATTACAGAAGCACCACGGGGGCGGTCCGCAATGGCCGGGTGAGCGTCGCCGGAACGATGCAGCGACATAGGTCCCTGCGTGAAGGGTGAACACGCGAACGACAAAAATCGATGCTCCTAGAATTCAGCGCATGGGTGCGCACCAGGGAAGCCAACACCCCAGAAAAAATCTCTTGCCACGGCCGACCTAGTTAGAGATTCCCGACTTCTCAATAATAATGGCCATCACTGCATGAAAACAGTTTAACTTTCACTTAGCTACCATGGTACATTGGTACGCATTATGGACAAGGATCCGCGAATCGTTGAGCGCGTGCAAACCGGCGTGCGCATGGAAAAACGCCTCCTCAAGGTGCTGAAGGCGCTGGCGGAATTTCATGACCTGACTCTCGGGGACTTGTTGGAAGGAATCGTGCTACACGCTTTTGACGGAAAGTCCGCTTTTCAGGCGGAGTCACTTGCCCGCATTCGGCAGCTCAAGAAGTTTTACGGGTTGGATCTCGACTTCAGCGCTAGCCATAAACTTATCGAGGCCGACAAGACGCAAGGGTTCCAAAAGGGGAAGCGAAGGTGAACACTAACCAACAGCAGGTTGCGGCCCGGGTTCTGCGTTGGACTTTGGGGCTTGTGGTTCTGTGGGAATCTTACCAATTCGCTGTCTCAGCTACGGCAAAACATCATCTTCAGCAGATGGGCCTGCCGGAATGGGTCGCTCCTGCGCTCGGTGGCGCAGAAATTGTGGCGGCGATCATTTTCCTGGTCCCCAAGCTGGGCCGCATCGGTGGGTACTTTCTGCTCGGGATCTTTGCCGCGGCGGCGATCCTCCACGTCCTTCACAGGCAAATCGCAATCGGACCGCTGCTTGTATATAGCGCAGCCGTTTTCGCGTGCATATCCGCAAATGACAGAACCGAGTCCAGTGACCTCGCCAAGAACTAATCTAGGCAAAAGTTCGCTTTTCTCCAGGTATAGCAGCGGAGACGAGAAGGAGTATGAAAGAGTCGATTTAAGGCAGGGTTCGACAACCCATTTCCCGGGTTTTGGAACCTGCTGGAACAAGCCGATAAAGAGTCCCGACTCCAACTCTCATCTTGCTTAAGGACCGTACCTTTCGGGCCGCCTAGGTGTTTTGACAGGCGACACCCTACAAAGGTGACGACTAGTATTGTATGGGAACCTGCCAGTGCATTCGCGGCGGCGCGTTCAAGGACGGAAATATGAGTTGTGCCAGGCATTTAAAGTCTGCAGTCGGCAAAATCGGTTACGGCAGCTGTCTGTTCGCTGCTCTGCTTCTCATGGCTGTTTTCGCTCGTTCCGCAGATGACAAAAAAGTCAAAGTAGGAACGATCGACGCCACAGCGACCGGCACCAGCACCCAGTTGGGGGCGGTGGTCAACGTCAAAGTGATTATTTATGAGTTCTCGACAGAAGAAGACAGGGCAATTCTGGTTGAAGCGTTTAAAAAGGGTCAAAATGAGGGTTTGGTGAACGCACTCACAAAGATGAAGGCGGTTGGCCGCATCGCCATCACCGGTACGCTTGGCTACGACTTGAGCTTTATTCGCCTCATCCCGACGCCAACCGGCCGCAAGATTCGGTTCGTCACAAACCGTGAGCTCCGGTATGGGGAGTCGTACTACAGCACGCAAAGCGCATCCTACAATCTAACTGCTGGCGAAATCGAGATCAACGATTCCGATAAAAGCAAGAACGGCGGCCTTCTATACCCGGCGGCTCAACTGGTAATCAACAAAGAGGGACAGCTTGAATTCCAACTCCGACAAAACCCTTGGAAGCTCGTCAACATTATTGACTGGAACAAAGCCGGTACTCCTCTCGAGTAATTCTTTTAGGAAAGCCTTTCTAAGGCGTGTGGCAGGCGCCTGTTGGCAGTCTCTGAGGTCTTGCTTGTGCTGAAGATGACTCTCGAATGTCTATCTTTGCGGCCCGAGGTGTTCAATGAAGGTATACCGATATCTCGCAGCGATCTTTTGTTTGGCAGTCCTGCCGCTTATCCTGACTGACCTTATTCTTAGCCAAGAATCCAAAAAGAAAATCAAAAATGATGCTTGCTCCTCGTCCAATCCAGAAGGCATCTGCAGCGAGACCAACACTTGTGGCTCAGCTTCTTCGCCTTGCACAATCGATATAAGACGCAGCGGGGGCAGTTACGCAACCGCAAAACCAAGTCTTCCGGATGCCAAGGCCAACAAACCTTTCTGCATCAAGGTCGGTACAACCGTCACCTTTTCTACCAGTTCCAAGAACACCGGTTTCGTCATTGATTTCGGGAAGGAAAATCCCTTCGAGCACGAAGGTTCCATCATTGGCGGCGCAGATCGACCCATAACCGTCACGGCGAAACGTCCTGGTTGCTACACGTATTCCATCGGCGCTTGCACCCCTGGTACGGTCTACGGTATGTGCGGAAACGCTGACGCTCAACTCATCATATCCGCCAACTAGCCTTCGGGATCCCTGAGCGAAATTGCGCGCGCCCACGATCTACCTGAGTGCTTTAGCGGACCTCCTGTGTCGATCTACCTCGGGACCACCGGACTAAACCTGCCCCAATAATCGCCCGAGCTGTGGGACCGCCGAAACGGCCCCGTTTTCGCGAGCACCTCCCGCTTCTGCTCTTCGTTCACAACCGCGTAGCGCCTGAACATCGAGTCCGTTCGACGCCCTGTAATCTTCCTGTCTACCGCCCGGGGAACGCCAGCGACGATCATCGGCGACTCGGTGCTCGGCCGATGCGCCACGCTGCGCAGATATGCCGCGATGCGTTCGCTCCTAGAGCCATTCCTAACTTCCCAGTTAACCCTTGACAAAGGTCGTTGAAGGGAATTAATAAAAGACTTACCCCGCAGGTCGTTTCTCTGAAATTTCTTGTCGTGTTCTTCCTCTCAGGAGGGGATGCTGATGCGTATTCACGGCCCGAGCCCGCGCATTTCCGCAATCTCTCTGGTAATTCTGCCGGCGGCTGCTTTACTCACTGCCTTAGTCCTACCCGTCTTTGCCTTTCCGCAAACGACAAATGTATCTTTTCTAGCGAGCCGGAATTATGGCGTTGGGCAAAACCCGTTTGGTATCGCCGTCGGTGATTTCAATGGGGACGGAAAATCTGATCTCGCCACCGCGAATGAGGGATCGAACAATGTTTCTGTGCTGATTAACAGTGGAAACGGAACTTACCGTCCGGCAACGAATTTCAGCGCTGGCTCTGATCCCGTGTGCATTTTAGTCGGCGATTTCAATGGAGATGGAAAGCTGGATATCGTGGTACTCAATCGAGTCCCTTCAACCCTATCGGTCCTTCTCGGCAACGGCGACGGAACATTTCAAACGGAGAAAACAACAGCCATCTCGACCGGCAATTTGCCTGATTCTTTAGCGATCGGTGATTTCAACGGTGACGGGAAACTTGACGTAGCAGTTACGGTTTCACTCGCCCAGATTGGACAACGCGCTGTCGCTGTATTGCTCGGCAACGGCGATGGTACGTTTCAGGTCCCGATAAATTACGACAGCGGTAGTGGCGCTCATTTTGCGATCGTGGGTGACTTCAATGCGGACGGCAAACCCGACATTGCTGTTGCGGATTCGAGCGCAAATGCAATTTCTGTTCTGCTCGGTAAAGGGGATGGAACCTTCAAAGCAGTCTTAAATACCCCAACAACGCTGACAAGTGTTGGCCCGCTCTCGTTGGCGGATTTCAATCGTGATGCAAAAGTTGACATCTTAATGGCGGCTCTTAATGGGAGTTCCGATGGGCAGTTCCACGTCTTTCCCGGCAACGGAGACGGGTCGTTCAAGACACCACTTTCGACAGTAACTGGTACTGGCGTAGTGCTCGCTGTTGCCGTGGACGATGTGAATGGAAACGGTATGGCGGACGTATTGGCACAGACAGACGCTGGACTGTTCACATTCCTCGGCAAGGGTGATGGAACATTCGTGCAAGGGGCTACTTTTTTGCTGTCGCCAGACTCGCGGTTCCTCGTTGTAGCAGATCTGGACGGGGACGGAAAAGCTGACCTAGCCTCCGTTGATGGCACGTCGGATCGCTTGTCGGTAGCGTTCGGCAACGGCGATGGTACGTTCCAGGTGGCCCCAGTAGTTCCGTTTGCGACCGATCCGATCTCACCAGGTGCGTTCTTTGTGCTGGCGGAGGACATGAACGGTGATGGGGTCTTAGACTTGATCGCAGATGGCGGGGCAAGGGGCAACGGCAATCTCGGCGTTTTTTTGGGCAAAGGGGACGGAAGTTTTCAAGCACCTGCCTACACATTCATTCCCTCGGGTCGTGGATCGCCTGGGCCCATTGCAGTCGGTGACCTAAATTTGGACGGCAAACCTGATGTCGTTCTCGCAATCCCTGACGCGAATGCCGTTGGGGTCTTGATCGGCAACGGTGACGGAACGTTTCAGCCTATTGTCAGCTACGGTACAGGGGAAAACGGAGTCTTCTCTATTGGCGTGGGGGATTTCAATGGAGACGGAAAGCCAGACGTAATCTTTGCTGACAATCAGGGGAATTTGTATCTGTTTGAAGGAATCGGGGATGGTACATTCGGGTTCGCAAAGACGATCTCCACGGGAGGCGTGAACCGGCCCTTTCTGGTGGTCGGTGATTTCAACCACGATGGAAAACTCGATGTCGCTTTGACCGGCACAGACGTCTTGATTCTGCTGGGTCAAGGGGACGGGACATTTCAACAGGGAACGAGCGTGACGCTCTCGGGGTCTGCATCGAGTATCGCCGCCGGCGATTTTGATTCTGATGAAAATCTGGACGTCGCTGTAACAATTCCGGCTTCCAATACAGTTGCTGTTCTGCGAGGAAATGGAGACGGGACCCTTCAGCCGGCTGTTTACTATCCCGCCGGAGTCGGCCCGAATTCTATCGCCGTGGGTGACCTGAATAACGATGGAAAGATCGACCTGGTAATCGCGAACAGCACTTCAGGCGACGCGTCTGTCCTTCTCGGAAATGGGGATGGTTCGTTCAAGTCAGCCGGAAACTTTGGAGTCAGCGGTTTCGGACAATCGGCCGCAATTGGCGACTTCAATGGCGATGGCGCCCCGGATATTACGGTAGCCACGGGTCTTCGAGGGGGAGTTTCGATTTTGGCGAATCGTGGTGCGGGTCCAGTTCCCGCTGCCTCGTTGACTCCGAGTCTCGTGGGCTTCGGAAGCCAAGCTGTCGGTCTTACCAGTGGGTCGAGGCTCGTCACCTTGAGCAACACTGGATCCGCCGCCCTAAGCGTTACCGGCATTAGCTTAACCGGACCTCAGGCAATGGACTTTTCCGAGACCCATACATGCGGACCCAATCTGGGGATCGGCGAAAGTTGTTCATTGAGCGTAACGTTTATCCCGAGTGCTCTAGGAAATCGTATCGCATCCATTGGTATCAGAGACAACGCGTTCGGTTCACCCCAGGTCATCACTTTGAACGGCACCGGTGTGGCCCTTGCTCCGAGCGTGGGGCTCAAGCCTGCGAGCCTCACCTTTGGGGCAGAATTGCTAAGCGTTGCCAGCGCCCCTCAGGTCGTTACCCTTACAAATTCCGGGAATGCGCCGATGGCAATCTCTGGGATCACCATCCTTGGCACAAATGCTGCGGACTTTGGCCAGAGCAACACCTGTCCTACAACCCTGGCGGCTCAGGGTAGTTGCACGATCAGCATCAAGTTCACGCCTTCTGCCATTGGGGCCGATTCCGCTAGTGTTAGCATTACTGATAATGCAAGCGACAGTCCTCAAAGCATTCCGCTTTCAGGTGCGGGAAGCGACTTTTCTCTAGCCGCCGCGACCGACTCTAACTGTCCGACGAACGGCAACTGTTCAACAACGGCTGTTATCAAAGCGGGCCAGACAGCAACATACGTTCTTCAGGTGTCTCCTCTTGGCGGATTCAACGGAAACGTCACACTATCCTGCGGCGGCGCACCAGCGCCCTCAACTTGCGGGGTTTCACCCTCCGCGGTTCCGCCGAACGGCTCCTCTTCCTATGGGTTCACAGTAACCATCACCGGTACTTCTGTCGCGGGAATCGAACCAACCGCGTATGAACCCATCATGCCGCCGAGTTGGCCAGCTCGGCCCCTGGGTTTTGTTGTTTTGGCGTGCGTAGTTCTGTTTGTGCCCGGAATTGTTAAGTCGCACGGCAGGAAAAGGCTACTCTTGCCTGCCCTCGCCGTACTTCTGTTGGCCGTTTTGGCTGCGTGTGGAGGCAGTTCAGGAACGACGACACCGCCTCAACCTGTCAACGCGATGATAACCGTTACCGGCAACTCTGGTGGCGCAAACCGCGCCGTACAGCTGTCGCTGACGATCAATCCCTAACCTGTTCAATGTTGACCCGGGTTAGCTCAAGAGCGCCTGCTTATTTCGAATCTGTGGTGCCATTAGGCCGCAACTAAGGGGTTGAGTCTCCGCTGCACACTCACTTCACGAGCGTAAGAGTGCGCTTTTCCAGATCGAGGTGCATCAAGCAATCCGAAGCATTGCTCCTGTCCACTCCGTGGATCTCCACACAGTGCTTCCGGAAGTCTGAAAAGCAAGCCTCGACGTCGTTCAGTTCGGACACCGGGAAGCCCCATTTGCAATCAGGGGTGCCGCACCGGATCACGAGAGAGAACTTGCCCTTCATGGCTCGTCGAAGATACTGAAGGCAGATTTGAGGCATGGGGAAATTCATGTTTCTCTTCGTAATTCCGGACAGCTTGGGCCGGAGGGGGCTGCACCGCCGCCTCCGGACCTCGCCTGGAGCGCTTCGTTGTCAGGGTTCCTTGGCTGATTAAAGGAACCCTCGAACGGCACCCGGTTGCCCCCGCATCCGGGATCGCCGTTCGTTATCACAATCGTTGCATTGGAGAAAACTTCGGTCGTTGCTCTAGAGCAACTAAGACGCGCCGATGCGGGGAAGTCGCGGTAATAGTTTCTGTCCGCAATTGTGGACAGTATCAGTCAGGTTTTTGGGGCTGCAATTTTCGCGCATAAATGGGCTTGCAACCTGCGTTACAAGCTTTCCGCGTGCCCAGCCAAAAACAGCCAGACCAGCACTTCCGGGCCGGTGAGAAAATCCGCGTCAATTTGTATCACGGAAAGATCGAAGACGCGGTGGTGCACGCCGCCATCGAGCACAAGACGGCCTCAAGCTGCAAATCGACTTTGGAAACGACCAAACCGCTTTGATCGACGTTTCGCACAGAGGGCGTGCAATCGCCACAACTCAGAAGGGAAGAGTCAGCCGTTCTTGGTGCATACCGCCCGTGCCACTTAGGTCGGAAAGCTAGGTATCATTACGAATTTGTCCGATTACCGGGCGTTGTGCCTTCCCGGTCCGTCACTTCTGAGTAGGCGATTATGAACAGGTGCTCGAATTGTATTGAGTGAGGACGGAGCTGCTTGCGGATAACGGCGATTTTCCTAGCTTGCCTGCACGTGGCGTCTGCGATTGTTCGAGAACTTTTGGACAGCGAGCAGAGCAAGACCGCCACAAAGAAATACAAAGGCGGATGGTTCGGGGACCGCACTCGGCTCTTCATCGCCAAAAGGTGCCGACGGACCGCTCAAGGCCGTGGTTGCTACGTGAAAGTATTGCGTATAGGCTGCATCGGTGCCGATAAATGCGCTACGCCGCTCGAGGAGTCCGGGGCGACCAGCGCAGAGAAGAGAAGGTCTATGAATTGAGGCTGATAGGTTGAAACGGCTGCTCAGCGAGTTTTATGGCCCTGTCATAGGCTGTCAAAATCAACGACCGACATTGCAAAGACAGCTTGGGGGACGGATAAATGGGAAGGGACTTGGCGGGAAGTCATCGTCCCATCCCATCAGCAAGCCGTATACACAAAGCTCACGTTTATACCGGCGCCGCTTAACGCAGAGGTTTTTTGCGGCGAATGACAGCAGCAAGCCCCACGCCGGTTCCGAGTAGCGTCATACTGCCTGGCTCGGGCACGCCGCTAGGAGTAGGAGTGCCCCCAACAAATGCCGAGCCGCTCCCACCATTTGGTGTGTTTTGGACGTGCACGGCTGCGAAGTGGCCGCCGGTCCCGCAGCCGGTGTCGCAGGTACTCGAGAAGTCGAAATCGGCCGCACTGAGGTCTGCGTCCGACGAGCTTGTGATCAAATAGGTTTGAGACTCACCGCCAGTGAAAGCCTTCGTGCTAGGGGAATAGGTGAAAAGTATGTCCATGAGCCCGTCGCCATCGGGCTTGAAGAAATCCTCCCCTGTCATTACCGTGGCTGCCTCAGAAAACCCGGTGTTGGCAGTGAGTGTGAAGCTGAGATCAGTAACCGTGTCAGCGGGATCGATGTTGAAATACAGCGCCTTACCCGGGTCAAGGTTCTCTCCAGGTCCCAAGTTGCTGGTAATGACGAGTTGAACGCCACCCGCCACTTGGGTGAAATCGGCGGTCAGAGACCCAGCCGGTGCTGTCCCACTGAACGTGTTGGTAGGATCAAAGCTGAAGGTAAGTTCGTCGGCAGACGCCGGTTGCGCGCTCAAGACGATCGCAACGATTGTCGCCACGAACAGGATCACGCGATAGGTTCTTTGCTCATACACTCTCATTGTTACGTCCCTCCTCGAGATCGATGGCTAAGTTTGGAGATACCGGGGGAACCAACGAAGCACAATAAGGCGGGGGACTCTCTGACTGTGACCTTTGGCCCGGGGATGGTTGCATTTCGGGATGTCGTCGTCAAGGAGAATCTTGAATGAAACCCGAAGAGAGTATTCGATTGCGAAGATCAGCATATGAGTTTTGGCAACTCGGCAATGTGGACATTAACGTGAAGCGACCAGGTACAGCCTGAACATTATGGTGGAAGTCTTTGACGTCCTTAATCACGCCAATTTTGAACAAAATGCTGTGAACGATGCGTAATATACGGTCACTCAACAAGCAGACAGCGGGGTGAACAACAGCAATTGGACTGCGGGCCCGAATCCAATGTTTGGAAGCCCTCTTGCCATGGTGCCTCGGCTCGGTTTAGCTTCTAAAATTTAGCCCGTTTGGCGATTCAATGGTGGGCGGCACCAGGAGTGGACTCCTTTTCCGGTAGCAGACGCATACCCAGCCACTGCATTCGGCATAGCCTATTGACAGCGCTGCGGCACTAGACTTACCCTCGTAATAAATCGTAACCAAACGAAACGATTCGTAACTACATTTTGCTTTGCGGTGTTCACCTTGTATGAAAGCCCGTCTCGTCGAAGGAGGTAAAAATGCTGGAAGGCAATCCTATCCGAATTTCGTTTTCGATATTCAGTCTGAAACGTTTCTCTCTGCGCTTGCTTATCCTCTTGTTCCTTCTCATCGCGTCATGCCAGCAACTCCCCGCGCAGGTCGCCGTTTCCATCTCCCCAGCCTCGGCAACATTAGCAACGCTCGCGACCCAGTCGTTCACGGCTACCGTCACGGGTACGGCTAACACCGCAGTTACCTGGGAGGTCAACGGTGTGGTAGGAGGTAACTCGACCGTGGGTGTCATCTCCACGACCATTCCGGGAACGGCCGATGAGGCCCTGTACCTTGGGCCATCGAACATACCGAATCCAGCAACCGTGACAATCACGGCAGTCTCTCAGGCCGACTCCACAAAATCGGCCTCCGCCACAATCACTATGCAAGCGCCTTCCCGGTCCGGCGTAACCTTCTATGTTTCGACGACGGGAAACGACGCCGGCCCTGGCACACCCAGCGCACCTTGGCGAACCATTCAGCATGCAGCCAACATGGTGCATCCTGGTGACACAGTCCAAGTTTTTGGAGGCGTTTACAACGAAATTGTTACTATCCCCACTTCAGGCAATGCTACTGCCGGATACATTACGTTCGAAAGCGTGCCGGGTCAGACCGCGATTCTGGATGGAACCGGTCTAAAAGTGGCCGGTGGGCAGCAAATTGGAATGTTTAGTCTCGCGGGAACGCACAGCTACATCGTTATTCAAAACTTCGAGATCCGCAATTTTCAGAGTTCAACAAAGAATGCTGTGCCCGTAGGTATAGATTTTGAAGGCGCGGGCAGTTACATCGAAATTCTAAACAACCATATTCACAACATAGTTCAGACGCTAAGCAGTTGCAATGCGGCCAATGCCTTGGCCATGGCTATCTATGGCACGCAGGCACCCGCGTCGATTAACAACATAACCATTAGAGGCAACGAGCTGGACCACAACACGACAGGTTGCAGCGAAAACATGTCGCTTGACGGCAACGTTCAGTATTTCGCGGTCACCAGCAATCTCGTCCACGACAATGACAACATCGGCATCGATAATATCGGCTTCGAGGGCGTTTCGCCCGACGTCAACTTTGACCAGGCACGGGATGGCTGGGATTTCCAGAACACGATTTACAACATCACCTCCTCGAGCAATCCGGTTTACCACGGCCAGTTGGGCGCCAATGGCCAATATTGCGACGGCTGCACGCGGGTCATCATCGAGCGCAATCTTATTCACGACGCCGATATCCCCATAGAGATTGCCAGCGAGCACTCGGGTCACGTGTCCAGCTACGTCGTCGCGCGCAATAATGTGATTTATCACGCCCTGCTTGTCGGCATTTCCATAGGGGGCTTCTCCAGCAGAGTCGGCGGAACCGATCATGTCACTATCGTCAACAATACCCTGTGGGCCGACGACACCCACAATACGGGCAGTGGCGAACTCCAAATTCAGTATAACGCCACCAACAACACCATCAAGAACAATGTCATGTACGCCACCACACAGGGGCTAATGATCAACGACTTCACTTCGAGCACGCCGAGTCCTGCGGTTCTGGATTTCAACTTGTACTTCACTACCAAGGGGGCGACTGGGAGCACCTGGAATTGGCAGCACTCCTTTCTTACCGGCTACTCCACGTATCAGGCAGCTTCGGGGCAGGATGCTCATTCCCCGTTTGCGGATCCCCAGTTCCTTAACATTTCGTCACTGCCCCCAAACCTGGATATCGCCTCCACTTCTCCAGCCGTGGGCGCAGGCACAGACTTAGGCTCCTCTGTGGAAGGCATCCTTGACTTTGCCGGTAACCCTCGTGTCCAGAACGGCAAGATCAATATGGGCGCGTATGAGCAGTGACAAGCGCAGCTGATTAAGGCGCGTTTTTAGTGAGACGGTGTGCCCGGCGCAATTGTTGTGGGAACGGGTGAGGCGATGCCAACTTGTCACATAGGATTGCAATAGTCATCGCCTGCCCGTGATCCATCTGGCATTCGCATGACTCCACACTGGAGGGCGAGTATTTCCTTGTGCTCGTGTTCCAATTGAAAGTCAAACCGAACGAGACGGTCATGGCCGGGCCGTTGTCAAAGGTGTGAAAGTTGTGGTCGATCCCCCGCAGGCCGCCACGGCGCGAAGAATATACGATACGGTGCGCACGACTGCCTAAAACGCATTGCGATTGATCTCAACGACTGGAAGCAGACCTTGGTGATTTGAGGAAACTTCTGAACAGTAAGCCAAAACTGGCGAGAGCCGTTTTCGCAAACACGTCCAAAGGAACGTGCTTACCCCAGAGAGGGCATATATGGCGCAGTAGGGGATTGGGACCTGTTGGACTTGGACTCTTAGGGTGGTGCCGGGGGACGGAATTGGACCGAACGCTTGCCGGTCAGATTTGACTGGTTGCCGGCCGCTTCGTGAAGGCCTCAATCCCTTGCAGCAAGACTGATCAGGGTAGCAAAGCATCCAGTTGCACTATGTCAGCATCGCCAGCACCAACCGCCACGAAAAAAATCTATCGTCCGAGGACCACGACAGACGGCGGGCAATGAAGACCCGGTGCTTGCCAAAGTCCGTTACCCGGCGTTGCTTTCCACTAGAGGTAGACAGAACCCACACGCTGGTTCCGGGTTTCCGTCGTTCAGCAGGGCCAGCCACTTGCCATCATGCGAAGGAACCGCCTGAACCACTTGCCACTCTGGGACGAGTCCACCAGGGATGCGGGCCAGTAGCCTAGAAGGGCCACCTTCAGGACACGTCGCTCGAATTTCGTAGTCGAGTACGTCAGTGACAATGCTCGCGTTACTTGTCTGGCCTTGTATCCGTTTTCGCGACAATCACGCGGTCGCGTAGATTAAGCACGAAGTACATTCCCGGTCGCCTTCCTGCTATCTCGTGCATTCGCTGCACGGCCGCGTCGAGTCCTCCAACGCTCTCCAACCACAGGGCATTGTTTTCGCAAGAGCCTAAAAAGATGTCAAACTCCGGGACGGTCGTAGAAACCTGCGGCACGTAGCCTCCGACCTCTCGGCAATTGGGGGCAGAAGCCGTTTGCCTTGTGGGTCTCAATTTACTCGCTGAAAAAACTAGAGTGAAATCGAGAAAGACTGCAGCAATGGCTGCAGTCAGGCAATAGTGGTTTTCAATTAGGCCTCTGGAAAACCTGCCGTTTATTGGCGAACTACGTCCAATCAAGCGTACCCGCATTGTGTCTGGCACGGGACGGTAGTACTGTCCACTTCTATGACCCCCACACGCGAGCACTGAATCCTGGTCGTTGACGACAGTGCTGCCGTGCGCGGTGCTATCCGAAACTTCTTCGAAACCAGAACCTCGTACCGCTGCGACGAAGCCGACGACGGCTTATCCGCCATTCGGACAGCGGAAGAAAACCATTGCCGACTGGTCGTTCTCGACTTGGGTATGCCAAACTGCTTGCGACTCAAAAGTTCGACGCGGTACTGTCGAAGACCGACGGCCTTGTTAGGTTAGCGGAAGTGGTACAGGCGCTGCTGCCCGACCCAGGCGGCGGCTAGATTCACCAACAACCCGTCACGGCCGCGCCGACGGGCTACCAGCTTAGTCCTTGCCTCTATGTTCTCTGGTGACTTGTCGCGCATCTTTTGTTGTCACGCAGGCCAACAAACTTGGAATGTCTGAGCCGATCAGCTTCGGTCCATTCGAGGAGCTCGATCTGTGCCGTCGAGGACGAAGTCAGAGCTTACCAGGCGTCACTGGACGTGGGGACACCGTCTCCCCCCGAACGCGACGGATCGGGGCTCCCTAACATTTTTGACAGCTTACATTTTTGCTTGACGCTCAGTGTCACGGAGTATAAGTTCCGTGGATCTTCCCATGGAAGGCTTGAACCCATGGGCCCGACTTCTCCTTTTCGTGATAAGTTCCTGGGGTTTGTTCGAGCGGTGACCTATCCCACCAGCCGAGAGTTGCAGTCTGCGTGTCCAGTGGTGTTGTCTTGCCGATCCTTCCTTATCATCCTTTTGGGATGTGCGATTGTCCTTCTGGTGAGCAACACTTCAGTCGCAGCAACTCCCCACTGTCCATGCACGATCTGGCCGAGCACGGCAACGCCAGGAACGGCGGATACAAATGAAACCCGGTCACTCGAATTGGGGGTGCGGTTCACGGCGAGTTCCGACGGTTACATCACGGGGATACGCTTCTACAAAGGTATAAACAATATAGGGACGCACGTCGGGAATCTGTGGAGCAGCACCGGAGCGCTGCTGGCGACCGCCACCTTCACAGGGGAGACTGCTTCCGGGTGGCAGCAGGTGAATTTTTCCAGTCCTGTGGCGATTTCCGCCAACATTGTTTATGTAGCTTCCTACTTCAGCCCGACGGGAGATTTTCCCGTAAGCCGGAGCTATTTTGCGGCGACGGGA
>Ga0126371_10000296_pt1 | contig 40026 bp, 40 predicted proteins | sample PanSoiMetaPlot_4_FD_110145 | JGI IMG/M metagenome (GOLD analysis project Ga0126371, IMG submission 110145) | Tropical forest soil microbial communities from Panama - MetaG Plot_4 | ecosystem: Environmental > Terrestrial > Soil > Tropical forest > Bulk soil | place: Panama | collected 2016-02-17
GCGGTGGGCATTCTGCTCAACATCCACCTGCAGCGCGATAAGATGCAATTCGATTGACCGATACCGGCGCGACGAACCGACAGTCTGATAAACTCAGCCGCAATATCATCATCGTCTCGTGGGTCAGCTTCTTCCAAGACGCCGCCACGGAGATGCTCTTTCCCGTGTTGCCGATCTTCATCACGGTCGTGCTGGGCGCGCCGGTCGCGGTTGTCGGCATCATCGAAGGCTGTGCCGACGGCGCCGCATCGCTGCTCAAAGGCTACGGCGGATGGCTTGCTGACCGGTACCCGCGCCGCCCGCTCGTGTTCGCAGGCTACGGCATCGCCTCGATCGCCAAAGGATTGATCGCATTCGCGACCACCTGGCCGTTTGTGATGTTCTGCCGCGTGCTCGACCGCGTAGGCAAGGGCATCCGCACCACGCCTCGCGACGTGATCATCGAAGCCGACACGACGCCGAGCAATCGGGGCCGAGCGTTCGGGTTCCACCGCGCGATGGACAGCTTTGGCGCCGTTGTGGGACCGCTGCTCGGACTTGGGCTCTACGAAGCGCTGCATCATGCCATCCGGCCGCTGTTCATCGTCGGCGTCATTCCGGCGTTGATCAGCGTCGCATTCATCTATTTCGTCAAAGAGCCACCGAGACAGGCACGCGCGGAGACGACACGCTTTCGCATCGACTTCTCGGGCCGATACTGGCGCGTGCTGGCCTTGCTCACCGCGTTCAACCTCGTGAATTTCTCTATCGGCCTAGTGATCATTCGCGCCAAAGAGCTGGGATTCGAAACCGTCGGAATCTTCTTGCTGTACGCGCTTTATAATCTGTTGTACGCGCTGCTGAGCTATCCGGCAGGACGGCTTTCGGACCGTTGGCCGCGCCACATCATTTTCGCGGCGGGCTTGATGTTGTTCGCGATTGCGTTCTTAGGATTTGCCTTTGCACACGATGCGTTGTGGGCGTGGCCGCTGTTCGCGATCCTGGGCGGATTCATGGCGCTCACGGATGGTGTTGGCACCGCCTGGATCGCGGACATCGCAACGCGCGATCGAGTCGGCAGCGCGCTCGGCTTGTACTATGCGTGCGCGGGCTTGGCGACTATCGCCGCCGGAGTCTGGGCGGGCTTACTCTGGCGAGGAACCGGTTTTCTCCCGTTCAGCGTTGCCGGCGGGGTCGCGCTGGTCCTGACCGTTGCGGTGTTCGCGCTACGAGATGAACAAGTGCAAACAGCCAAACCGTGAAGGCTTGACTGTCTGCTGCGTGCTTGCTCAGTAGTTGTAGAGGCTTTGCAACCGATCCGCGCGTTCTAGGCCTGCGCAAGACGAGCCCGAGCGTCATTCGCATCGCTCGCTGCCGCGCGCACGTGCGCGAAGATGAGCGCATGGCCGATCAGGAACGTCGGCACGAGCACGAGCGGAATGAGAGCCCACGGCAGCGTCGTCATCGCGGTCGCTCCCGGTCCCACGTGGAAGACTTGCAGCGGTGATCCGTTCACCGACGTTACCCCAAGCGACACTGCGACGATGAGATCGAGCGTGCCGAAGATATTCCAACTCAGGACACGTGCGTCGCGCGGATTCTTCGCCGCCAAGCGCGCGACAGGCAGGGCGAAAACCCCGGTGATGATGTCGCCGATGCCGGCGAAGTAGGGGAAAGGTCCGCTCATCTGGCCTGCGACGCCGGCGAGAACCATGAGGACGCCGACCACGCGCATCGCATTGAGCGCGATGATCAGCTGCGCCGGAATGGCCATCATCGCCGAGCGTGAAGCCGCCGATGTTGCGGCCAGCCCTGCCGCAACCAGCGGCAGCGCGAACAGTACTGGCAGGACGATCGGCGAGCCCGATACCGCGCCGGAGCCGGCGAGCGCGATGACCAGCGAGATCCAAGTGCCGATGCCCGCGCCGAGCGCCAGGCGCGCACCCGGACGGATCGGCAACGCGCTGAGGAGCGCGGCGAAAAGAGTTCCGGCTGTAGCCCCAAGGGTGAGGGTACGAAGTAGGTCGAGCATGGGGTTCCTCGCTTTCTCGCTAGTAACTTGCGTGATACAAGCGACTCTACCACATTGACTTGCATGATGCAAGTGGCTATACTTGGGACATGCGACACACGAGCTTGGCCGCTTTACCGTGCCCGATTGCCCGAACGCTCGACGTTGTGGGGGAGTGGTGGACGCTGCTCATCGTCCGCGACGCAATCCTGGGTGCTCGACGGTTTGAGGATTTCAAAGCGACGGGCATCGCAGACAACATCCTGTCCGCCCGGCTGAACAAACTCACCGAGGCCGGCATCCTGAAACGACAGCGCTATCAGACTCACCCGGATCGTCACGAGTACGTGCTGACCGAAAAGGGTCGGGCGCTCGGACCCGTCGTGCTCGCGCTGCGCTCGTGGGGCAAGCGTTTTACTAAAGGACCTGACCTGAGCAACATCATCCACAAAGAGTGTGGCGGCACGATCGATGTCGGTTTTCACTGCACGAAATGCGAGCGGGAAATAAAACGAACGGAGATCGCTCCCGCACGCGCGCCTGCGGGGGCGTCCAATTAGGCGCGAGACAGCGAAGAGCCGGACTGCCCGAGTTTATTTTCTATTGCGGAGGTGCGGCCGTCACCTTACGCACGTTGTTGTCGCCGAAGTCGATCACGTATAGGCTGTGATCGCTCGGCTCGTACCACAGATCGGTGGGATTCGAAAAGCGGGCGGCCGAACCAACCGCGTTGACCGTCCCCATCTGCTTGGCGCCCGCGAGGGTGATTACCGCACCAGCCGTGGTGATCGCGCGGATCGCATTATTGTCCGTGTCGGCGACATAGACGATGCCCGCTTCGTCGCACGCGACGCCGCGCGGATGATCGAAGCGTGCGCTCGCCGCCGGACCGTCGGCATACCCGGTATCGGTCGTTCCGGCGATCGTCGTCACCTTACCGTCGAGCGTGACTTTGCGGATCTCGTTGTTGTTGGTATCAGCAATGACCAAGGTCTTGTCATTTGCGCAGTATGCGATGCCGCGCGGATATGCGAAACTTGCCGTCGCTCCGTTCCCGTCGGCGTTGCCTCTGGTGCCCGAGCCCGCGATCGTCGTCACCGTTCCGTCGAGCGTCACTTGGCGGACGCGCTGATTCTCCGTGTCGGCGATGAACATATTACCTGTCGCCGGATCGAACGCGATGCCACCCGCCGCGGTGAAGCGCGCATCCGTGCCCTTGCCGTCTGCGAAGCCCGGGCCTGCTCCGACGAAATCGTGATGGTCGCCGGTCGCCGGATCGACCACGATGATGCCGTTCGTCCCCGGACAATGCCGGGAGACTGTCATACCGCCTTGCTGCTCGTTACACCCGACCGCCCCGACCGCGACGTATAGCATGCCGTCGTGCGGGTTGAAGAGCATGGCGTTCGGATATGGGAAGCCGGTCAGGCGTGAGACGGCCCCTGCCGGCGTCACTTTGCGCAGCGAATCATCGTTCGAAAACGTCGTCGTGACCATCGGGATGACGTGTGCGATCTTGTTCGAGACGCCGATAACGAGGTCGCCTGTTTTCGGATCGCGCGTGATGCCGTGCAGCACGTTCTTGCCGTGCGTGAGCAAGCCGGGGTCGACTACGCTCGTGACGGTGCCCGGTGGAGTCGCGGGAGCGGCCGGGGTAGACGGGGCGGCCGTCGCTGGTACAGGCTGCGGCACGGAGGGCGTCGCGACGCCCGAGGGAGGCGCGGATGGGGCAGGTACCGGCTGATCGGCCGCGATCAGGAAAAGGATAACGGGAATGATCGCAAGGCTCCATGCATTGCGCATAACTGGTCTCCTTATTGCGAGCTACACTACAAAACGGCGCATCGAGCCACCCGCCGCCAACGGTCCATACCCGGCGCGCCCGTCCCGCTGGAGGCGCAAAAGCCGGATTTGTGGTATCATAGGGTTGCTGGGCCATATACGACCGGAGGCCCAAAACCGCGTTACCGCGTTGCAGTGCCTGGCGTCGCAGTCCCGAGAACTAAGGCGAGGACGCCGCCAGACAGAAAAGTTTTCGACACGTTCTTTTCGGCTGACGCACCATCGCGACAAAGCTCCTCCGGTCTGGCTCCCGAGACGATTACAGGGAGCGCCCAGTTGCGGACGAGCTGATCGCTCGAGCCGGCGGCCACAGATGGCGATGCCCGGCACACGCGAGCGCTTGCCGCATACACCACAGGAGCGAAGGTATTTCACGATCGACGACCGCGGGCAGTCGGCCCGCGCTCCCGACCACGCATAACCGGAGCGCCGCAGCAGGCGCCCCGCACAACACCCACCCCGCAGCGTCCGATCATCGATCGGGACGCTCTTGTCACTTTGCTTATCTAAAGGTAGAAATTTTTGAAAACCGAGATACTCATCTCAACCGACGACTGGGAAAACCGAGTCGCCGTCTTGGAAGAAGGCGCGCTTGCTGAGATCTACTTCGAACGCGAAGAGAAGGTCATCGGCTCGATCTATAAAGGGCGCGTCGAGAACGTCTTGCCCGGCATGGGCGCCTGTTTCGTCAATATCGGCCTCGGCCGAAACGCGTTTCTCTATGTAGACGATATCCGTCGCGACCCGATCAACATCGGGGAAGAGGAGATGACCGAGCGCCGCCGTGGGCACACCGTCGGCGAGCTGCTCAAGGTCGGCGACGAGATCCTCGTGCAGGTCGTCAAAGAACCGCGCGGCCTCAAAGGTGCACGCGTCTCTACCAACATCTCCTTGCCCGGCCGCTACCTCGTGCTCATGCCGACCGGCCGGTACTCAGGCGTGTCGTCGCGCATCGAAGACGAAAAGGAACGCGAGCGCCTCAAGCACATCATGCGCCGCCTTCGTCCCGAGGGCATGGCGACGATCGTGCGCACCGCAGCCGCCGGAGTCAGCGAAGCTGAGTTGCTCGCCGATATCGGCGTCCAGGTGCGGCTGTGGCATACGATCCTGGAATCGTATCGCCGCGCCACCGCGCCGGCGTTGCTGCACAAGGACCTCAACCTCGTGTTCAAAGCGGTGCGCGACTTCCTCACCAGCGACGTCGAGAGCGTCACGATAGATTCGAAGGAGCAATACGAAGAGATCCGCTCGACGATGTCGCTCTTCGGGCCCCAGTATCTGAACCGGCTGAAGTTGTGGCAAGGTCCCGGCAACCTGTTCGAAGTGCGCGGCATCGACGACGAGCTCCAAAAGCTGCTCAAGCCTAAAATATTCTTGCCCTCGGGCGGGCATTTAGTGATCGAGTCGACCGAGGCGCTGACCGTCGTCGACGTCAACACTGGTAAGTTCACCGGTGGACGCAATCTCGAAGACACGATTGTGCGCACGAACATCGAGGCGGCAGCCGAGATCGCGCGCCAAGTGCGCCTGCGCGACATCGGCGGCATCATCGTCGTCGACTTCATCGACATGGCGCACGAGCGCAGCCGCGAGCAGGTCATCGAGACGTTGTCGGAAGCGCTGCGCCGCGACCGTACGCGCAGCACGATCCAGATGTTCTCGAATCTCGGACTGTTGGAATTCACGCGCAAGCGCGTCGGCAAAGATCTTGCCGGCCAGCTTCGCTCGGAATGCCCGTACTGCAACGGCCTGGGCGACGTGATGTCGTCCGAGACGATCGCGATCGGACTGCTGCGCCAGATCCGCCAGAACAGCATCGATCAGGGGAGTGGGCGGAATTGGGATATCGTCACCGATCCGTCGGTCGCGACGCAGCTGATGGGCTGGTACCACGAAGAGTTCGAAAAGCTCGCCAAGTCGTTCAACGCCGAACTGAGGCTGTTCGTCCAGCCGCAGCGCCATCGCGAAAACGTGCTGGTCGAGGCAGCACAGCGCCAGCGCAAACCGTTGGTCGTCGGCAAGGAGATCGAGGCAGATCTACTGCCGGTTCGCCTGCCGGATCCGGCCGCCGGTGTCGCAGTCGTCGACAACTGGTTGATCGACGTCAAGGACGCAGCGAACGGGGTCGGTCAGATCGTCAAACTGCGTGTAACCTCGGTTGACGGGAACCTCGTGCACGCCGACCTGGCGGAACCGCTGCAAGCGCCCAAACGCCGCCGTCGGCGCCGCGGCAAGGCGGCCGCGGAGTCGGAGGCGGCCTCCAAGCCGCTGCCGCCCGCGCAGCCCGAGGGTATCGAGCGCATGGCGATGCCCAGCGGTATCTTCGGACTCGAAGAAGACGAAGAGGAAGACTACACGATGCGCGGCCGCCCCGCGGGCAGGACGCGCGGTGTGAGCGCCGCGACCTCGGGTGCGCGTTCGCGCGGCGGGCGCGAAGAGAGCCGGACCGCACGCTTGGGCCGCGGACAACAACAACGCGGCCGGCGCAGCCGCAGCGCTGCCGACGAGCGCGGTTTTAAACCGCTCGTGGTCGGTGGCGAATCCGACATCGACTACGAGGACGAGGACGAGTCGTCGGTCGTCGTCGTGCCCACAAAAGGCAAGCCCGCGCCAGCCGCGCGCGAGACGCGCGACGAGGACACAGAGGCCGGCGCAACGCGCCGTCGCCGCCGGCGCCGTGGACGCGGTGGTCGCAGGAGCGGTGAACCGCGCGAAGTCACAACCGCCGACGAAGAGCCCGAACCAATTCGCGCAGAAGCTGATGCGGATGTAGAAACTCCACGCGAACATGCGCCCGAACGGGAGCGTCGACCGCGGCGGTTCTCAGGACCGATCCGGCAACTGTATGGCGCGCCGGTCGAGCTCGAGCGAGACGACACAGGCGAGCGCACCGAGCGCGCAGAGCGGCACAAGACGCCGCGCGAAGAAGAACCTTCCGAGCGCGAACCTCGTCGTGCGCGAGAACCGCGGCGCCCTGTGCGGTCACCCGAATCGGAGCTCAACGGTGAGACCGACGAGCTCGACACGGTTGTTGCGCCAGGCAAGTTGGCCGCCGTCGATATCGAGTTCTTACCGCCCGGCAGCGTGCGACCGCGCCGCACTCTAACAGAAGATGAGGAGCGAGAACCTCGCCGTGACGGCCGCCTTGACCGCGGCCCGCGCGAGCGCGATCGCGGCCCTCGAGACCGAGACCGCGACCGCGATCGTGGGCGCGGCGGGCGCGGAGCGCGTCCTGCTCGCGGCCCAGTCGTCCGCCAACTCTATCCGCCGCCTGACACCGCAGCGGCGGAGCCGGAGAACACGAGCGAAGCGGCGCCCGCGCAGCCGCCATTGCGTACAGCCAAGCGCCGTCCAGCGTTTAGCGGCCAAGGCGTCGCCCCGCCCAAGGGCAAGGTGCGCCAACTCTATCCGCCATCGCCGGAGGAGCAGACTTCGGGCGTGACTCCAAGCGAACCGCAGATCGAGCGCGGTTTCGACGACACCGGCACGACGTTCGAAGCGTTCGTCTTGCCGCAGCCAACGCCAGCCGAAGAGTCGAGCGCGCCAGACTGGACGCGCAGCGGCTTTGAGTCGGAAGCCGAAAGCGCGGCCGAAGACAGGCTCTTCATCTCTGACGAGCAGGAGCTCGAAGAGCGCCGCCGTCGCGCACGCGAGCGCGCCGACGCGCGCCGGCTCGATGAGACCGAAGAATAACATGGCTTGCATCCTCCCGTTCAACGGCAAGGTGCCACGCATCGGCAAGGGCGCGTTCATCGCGCCCACCGCCGCGCTCATCGGCGACGTGGAGATCGGCGATGGCGCCAGCGTGTGGTTCGGCGCGGTGTTGCGCGGCGATGAAGCCGCGATCCGCATCGGCGCGCACACATCGGTACAAGACAACGTCGTCATCCATGTCTACGAAGGATTCAACACCGTCATCGAAGATCACGTCACGATCGGCCACGGCGCCATCCTGGAAGCGTGCCATGTCGGCAGCTACGCGCTGATCGGGATGAACGCGGTCGTGCTGGACCGGGCGAAGATCGGCGCGCGCGCGCTTATCGCCGCCGGCACGGTCGTGCTAGAGGATCAAGAGATCCCGGCCGACTGCCTTGTCGCCGGCGTTCCCGCGAAGATCAAGAAGAAGATCGAAGGCTCGGCCGCTGAGTGGTTAGGCATTTCGAGCGCCGCGTACGAGAGACTCACGCGCGACTATCGCGCGCAAGGTATCGGCATCGTCGACGAACAGCTCGTCGAAGACTAAACAAAAATAGCCGGCGCGGGTACAGGGGTCGTATGCGCAAGAAGTCACGTTCCCACCGCTACTCCGCAAAAGAGCATCGCCAGATCGAGCACATCGAGGAGAGCGAAGAAAAGCTCGGCCATTCGAAGCCGGAAGCACGGTCGATCGCTTACGCCACCGTCAACAAGCAGAACCCGGGCAAACACCGGTTCACCGCCAAAGAGGAGCGCCAAGCCGGGCACATCGCGGCATCTGAACGAGCCGAAGGCAAGTCGGCTCAGGCAGCAAAGCGCATCGGCTTTGCCACCGTGAACAAGCGGCGCTCAGGCGGTCGCTGAGCCGCTCCGAGCGAGCAGCGCTTCGGCGATCCGCAGATCTGCGAGGCGGTCAACATTGACCGCCAGTTCCGGTACGTCGCACAAGACGCCGCGGCAACGCAGCCCCGACATTTCGTCTGCGCGTGCTTCCAATTCGGAGATGCGCGCGCTGCCGGTCAACATGCGCAGCCACGTGCCAGGTGAGAACAGCATCGCAAGGCGCAGCGGCGACTTGCGCAGCGCGGCCACCCGGCGCAGGAGATCGGCGGTTTTGGGTGCGGACCCTGCGCGCAACATGCTGACGCCCGCGCCGCAGAACACGCCTTCTTTCAGACGCACCCACGTGTGCCGCACTTGCGGATACTTCGCTTCATGCGCGTGCCTGCTCACGAACCCGTAGCCGATATCGGCATCGGCGGCGATCTCAGCGGCGCGCGCGGCAAACGCATCGACCGCTTCGGGCGTCAGCAACGCAAGGTCGGTGGCGGATACGAGCACGCGCGCTTCGGGCGCGAGTCCGGTGAAACCCGCGAGCATGCTGTCGATCAAACCGTTTCCGGGCGAGATCACATCGTCGGCAAGCGTGCGTGCGCGATCGCCGAACGCGGCTGCGAACGCGTCGGGTTGCGTGACGACGCGAATGCGCTCAACGCAGCGCGCGGACCTGAACGCCCGTAGCACGCGCTCAAGCATGAGCTCACCACCGATGGGAAGATATGCTTTGTTGACGACGTTGTACCCGGCGTTGCGGAAATCAGACTCTAACGAACCACCGGCGAGCGCGACGATAGTGTACGTCGTCTCAGGCATCGGCGAAACACGTCGCCGTCGCCCACTCTCCTTCGCCTGTCTTGAGGGTTTTGTGCGCAGCCGCCGCTGCCGCCCGCGTCTCAAAAAAACCGGCGACGCACGAGCCGCTGCCGCACAGCAGCGTCGCTGCAGCACCAGCTTCGCGCAACCGTTGGCGCGCTTCAGCGACGCTGGGGAAGAGCAGCTCGACGACAGGCTGGAAATCGTTATGCAACAGCGAGCACGCGCGCGGGAAATCGTTCGTTTGAATTGCGCCGCATAGCTCTTGCAGGTCGCGCTCGGATGACGGGTCGGACGACGAGGCAGGAGCTCCTGAACGGCCGGCATCGAGCAATCGATACGCCTCAGACGTCGGCACGCCGACGGGTGGTCGCAACAGGAGCAGTCCCCACGGCGGCGTCGGGAGCTGTTCGCGCACCACGATATCACCCGTGCCTTCGACACGCTTGAACCCGCGCACGAGGCACGCGGGAACATCGGAACCGACGCGCTCTGCGTTGTGGACGGCGTCGTCGGAGATTGGCGCGCCGCGCGCGGCGAACACGTCGCGCAGCCCGCGCAACAACGCGGCTGCGTCCGAACTGCCGCCGCCCAACCCGGCCTGCATCGGAATACGCTTGCGGACACGTACGTGCACGCTGGAAAGATCGATGCCCAAACGCGTAGCGGCCAGCCACACGAGATTCTCGCGTTCGGGAATCTCAGCGCCTTCAGTCTCGACGCTAAAACCGCCGGCCCGTTCGCTGATCTCCACGTCATCGCCGAAGACCAACTCGCCGATCAGCGAACGTATGCCGTGCAGGCCGTTCGGCTGGATGCCGAGCACGTTGAGCCGCAAGTTGAGCTTAGCCCGTGCCTGCACGAGCTTAGGAGCACCGGCCATATGCCGCTGGCTTCGGACGGCCGAAAACCCCGTCCTTGTCCCACTGTGACCGGTCAAGCCGAGGAGAAGCGCGCGAGTTGCCGATAACTACCATATAGATAGGGAGACGCCGTGGACAGTCCCAACGGTCGCCCGTCGACCACCCTTGACCTCGATAGCCTTTTGCGCCAGATGTTGGCGATGGGCGCATCCGACCTTCATCTGAAGGCCGCCGCGCCGCCGATCGCGCGCGTGCACGGCGTGTTGACGCCCTTATCCGAGCGCCCGCTCTCGCTGCCCGAATGCGAGAATCTGATCTTCTCGTCGATGACGCGCGCGCAACAGCAAGAATTCCTCGAAACCAAAGAAGTCGACTACGCGTACGGGTTGCACGGACACGGCCGTTTCCGCGTCAACGCCTATTTCCAGCGCGGCACAATCAGCGCCGCCTTCCGAACGGTGCGCCTCGACATCCCATCGTTCGAAGAACTGCGTCTGCCGGCCAGCTTGCGCGACATCTGCGAATATCCCGACGGCATCATCCTGCTGACCGGCGCGACCGGTACCGGTAAATCGACGACTTTGGCGGCGATGATCGACTACATCAACTCGACATCACGCCGTCACATCGTGACGATCGAAGACCCGATCGAGTATATCCACGTCGACAAGCTCTCGATCATCTCGCAGCGTGAAGTCGGCATCGATACCGAATCGTACACGATCGCGCTCAAGCAAGCGCTGCGCCAAGACCCTGACGTTATCCTCATCGGTGAGATGCGCGATCCGGAATCGATCATCACCGCGTTGACCGCGGCTGAAACCGGCCACCTCGTGCTCTCGACCTTGCACACGCAGAACACGACGCAGGCGCTCGAGCGTATCATGGACGCGTTGCCGGAAGCGAACCGCAAGATGTTTATGGTGCAGTTGGCGACGTCGTTGCGCGGCATCGTGTCGCAGCGGCTCCTGCAGCGCATCGACGGCTCGGGCCGCGTGCCGGCGGTCGAAGTGCTCATCGCGACGCCGACGATCAAGAGCCTCATCATGGAGGCGAAGTTCTCCGAGATGTACGGCTACATGTCCACCGGCCGAATGGAGGGCATGCAGACGTTCACGCAGTCACTACTCGACCTGTATCAAAGCGGACTCGTCACAGAAAAAGAAGCGTTTTCGAAGGCGGACAAGCCGACGGAATTCCGGCTCGCGATCGAAGGGCACATCACGAGCGGTGCAGATCTGCAGGGTTCGGCCACGTTCTAGGCCGCCCCGCGAAGGATCAAGAAGGCGGCTACGGCCGCCTTTTTGGCATACTGACGGCGGTGCACTGGTTGTCCTGGTTGTATCTAGTGGGGTTACATCGCGCGCGCCTGCACCATACAATAGAAGTAAGCCGCGCGCGACCAGCGCCGATCATTGAGCATCGCCTCGCCTGAGGCAGCGTCGACGAAAAAGGAATCATCATGCCAGACAAGGCCGACAAAGCGGAAAAAGCGGACAAACAGCAAGACAAAGCGCCCAAGCACAAGGGCACCGAGAAAGTCAAGCGCGGCCTCGCGCAGATGCTCAAGGGCGGAGTCATCATGGACGTCACGACCCCCGAGCAGGCGACGATCGCGCAAGAGGCCGGCGCCGTTGCGGTGATGGCGCTCGAGCGAGTGCCTGCCGACATCCGCAAAGAGGGCGGCGTCGCGCGGATGGCCGCGATCGAAGTCATTCAGCGCATCATGGATGCCGTCACGATTCCCGTGATGGCCAAAGCGCGCATCGGCCATTTCGTTGAGGCGCAAGTACTCGAAGCACTCGGCGTCGACTTCATCGACGAGAGCGAAGTGCTCACACCGGCAGACGAGCGCTACCACATCGATAAGCGGCCGTTCACGGTGCCGTTCGTGTGCGGCGCGCGCAACCTCGGCGAAGCGCTGCGCAGGATCGCCGAAGGCGCTGCCATGATTCGCACGAAGGGCGAGGCTGGATCAGGAAACATCGTTGAGGCGATCCGCCACTTGCGCGAAGTGACAAGCGAGATCCGCCGGCTGTCGACGCTTTCCGAAGAAGAGTTCGTCGCCGCTGCCAAGGACTTGGGCGCACCGCTCGAAATCGTGCGCGACGTCGCAGAACATGGACGTCTGCCAGTCGTCACGTTTGTCGCGGGTGGCATCGCGACTCCCGCCGACGCCGCGTTGTGCATGCAGCTCGGTTCGGAAGGCGTGTTTGTCGGATCCGGTATCTTCAAGAGCGCTGACCCAGCGAAAACCGCGAAAGCGATCGTCGAAGCCACGCATTATTTCGACGATCCCAAAGTTGTGCTGGAGGTAAGCAAGGAGCTCGGCGCGCCGATGGTCGGCTTGGAGATCAGTCAGATCCCGAAAGAGCAGCTGCTCGCCGGCCGCGGCTGGTAAATGAGTTCAGTTCGGATCGGCGTCCTCGGGCTGCAAGGCGACGTCGAGGAACATCTCGCGATGCTCGGCCGGCTCAAGGTCGACGCGCGCAGTGTGAAGACCGCGCAAGATTTGTCCGAAGTTGACGGCTTGATCATCCCCGGCGGCGAGTCGACGACGGTCGGCACGATGCTCAACCGCTTCGGATTGACCCAGCCGCTGCTCGAGCGCGTGAAAAAAGGCATGCCCGTGTGGGGCACCTGCATGGGTATGATCGTGATGGCGCAAAACGTCGTCGGGTCGTCGCAGCCGACGCTCGGGATGTTGCACATCGACGTGAAGCGCAACGCGTTTGGCCGCCAAGTGGAGAGCGCAGAGGTGCCGCTCACGATATCAGGGTTGGGCGGCAAGCCGTTCCCCGGTGTTTTCATCCGCGCGCCGTGGATCGAAGCTACGCGCGATAATGCAAAGATCATGGCGTCGCTTGACGGCAAGGGCGTTATGGTGCGCCAGGGCAACTTGCTCGGCACGTCGTTCCACCCCGAATTGACGGACGACCCACGCATCCACAAGCTGTTCATAGACCTCGTCGAACGGGTCACGCCGGCAACCGCTGCACGATAGCCCTGCAGGGCGACCTCCCCCCACGCGCTTAAACGTAGTAAGTACAATGGTAGCCGCGTGCCGGGTGGGTGCGTCGTGACCGACGTGCTCGTCCTCAACGCAACCTACGAGGCGCTCAACGTCACCTCGCTGCAGCGTGCGGTTAAGCTCGTCTTCGCCGGCAAGGCCGAGGTGCTGCACGAGAACGACCGCCTGCTGCGGGCAGCGACCTTCGCGATGCGCATGCCGTCGATCATCCGCATGCTGTACTACATCCGGCGCCCGCGCCAGCAAGTCGCGCTGACCAAGAAGAACGTGCTGTTGCGCGACGATTATCGCTGCCAATACTGCAGTCACAAGGCTACCGGACCGATGACCGTCGACCACATCGTGCCCAAGAGCGCCGGCGGCGCATCGACGTGGGAGAATCTCGTCTGCGCCTGCTTGACCTGCAATAACCGCAAGAACAATCGCACGCCGCAGGATGCGAACATGAAGCTGATGCGCAAACCGCGGCGGCCCAAGTACATCCCGTGGATCCAAGTCAAGCGGCACACGGTGCCGGGTGAGTGGTACAAGTTCCTGTTCCTCTATGAGGTGTCGATCGAGGAGCGGATCGAATCCTGAACGTCACGGAGCTGTGGCGTTATCCCATCAAATCGTTCCGTGGCGAGCGCGTCAACGGTCTGCGCTTTCGCGCCGGCGGGCCTGAGCATGACCGCCAATTCATGTTGGTCGACGACAGCGAGCTGCGGCGGGGCAAGCGGCTGACCGCGCGCGAACTGCAAGGTTTGCTCGGTTTTTCGGCGACGTTCGAAGACGGCGCCGTCGCGGTCGTGGCGCCAGACGGCACGCGAGTGCGTTCCGATGCAGCCGATTTCGAAAAGCGCATCCGCGACATGGTCGGTCATCCGCTGCGGCTGCACGAAGACGAAAGCGGCGACAATCACGACGACGCCGACGTGCTGGTGATCAACATGGAGTCGGCGCGCGCGCTGTCCAAGGAATACGGGTCGACGCGAAGTTTCCGGCGTTTTCGGCCCAATATCGTTCTTGACGGCCCAGACGCGCAACCTTACGTCGAGTTGGGCTGGGTCGGTAAGAAGTTCACGGTGGGCGATTTGGAGCTGGAAGCGTACGCACCGAATATCCGCTGTGCGATTCCAACGATCGATCCGGATACGCTCGAAGTCGACCCCAAATTCTTACGGTTTATCGTCGAAAAGCATGACAGCATCTTCGGCATTTACTTCCGGGTCATCAAAGGCGGCACAGTCCACGAAGGCGACGAGTGGCGCTCCGTCGCTTCCTAAGTTAAACGACATAGGGCTAAGCTTGCTGACGCTTCCTCTCAGCCCGCTCTGAGGTCCCTTGCCTATGATTGTGGTCGAACATGCCTGACGGATCGAAGGTCCTCGTCATCGACGACGAGCGCTCCATGCGCGAGATGCTGCAGCTCGGGCTTGAGCGCCACGGTTACGCGGTACGCACGCTGCCGGACGGTCGCGGCGCTGAATCGTTGGTAGGCGAGTGGCATCCGGACGCGATCGTGCTCGACGTGATGTTGCCATTCGCCGACGGCTTCATGCTGCTACCCGGCTTGCGCCGTCAGACGCAAGCGCCGATCATCATGCTCACCGCCAAAGGAGCGCTCGACGACAAGCTGACGGGGCTCAACCTCGGCGCAGATGATTACATCCAAAAACCATTCGCCTTCCCCGAACTCGTCGGCCGCCTGGAGGCCTGCATGCGCAGGCCGCACATCGCCGCGCCCGAGATGCTGCGCGTTGCCGATCTCGTTGTCGATCTCAAGACGCGCGAAGTAAAACGCGGCGAGCGTCAGATCGAATTGACCAACAAGGAATTCCGGCTGCTCGTCACGCTCATGCGTGAACCACGTAGGGTGTTCGGCAAGGAAGAGCTGCTGCGGCTTGTATGGGGCGAAGACTTCGAAGGCGAGATCGGCAACGTCGAGACGTATATCTCGTACCTGCGCGCGAAGGTGGATGTACCAGGTCAGCCGAGCATGATCCACACGATTCGCGGGGCCGGATACTCGCTGCGCGGCGAGCGTTAAGCTTTTGAGCTAGACTGCGATGGCGTCGTCGAACACGACGACCCGCGCGTGACGCCGCAGCCCTGATAGCTCGGCGATTCCCTTCAGACCAACATTAAGCAGCACGGTCACCATCGCGCCGGCCCACGTCATCGATGAGACCGCGCGCATGAGCGCGCCCCAACCTTCGGATGTCGCCGATCGCGCCGCACGCAGATCGAGCACCGCAGCTTTGCGCTCAGTTTCGCGCACGCGCTGCGGGATGCGACTGATCTTTGAGCCGGCCTTCGAGTCGAGCGAGCCATCGATCGCGATGATCAATGGATTGTTCAGTGCCTGCGCCTCCGACATGGCCAGACCGTATCACTTAGACCTCAACCGCGTCTGAGAATCGGCGCTATCGTCTGAGAGAGTAATTCAGGCGGCGTGCGGTTGCCATGCCGGAAAACGCAACTCGACCACGGTTCCCTTGCCGGGCTCCGTGTGCAAGGCGATCGATCCACGTGCGCGTTCCGTTGCGCGCGCCACAATCGCGAGGCCGAGGCCTGAGCCTGGAATCGAACCGCTCGTCTCGCCACGCGCGAAACGCTCGAACGCGCGCGAACGCGTTTCGGGATTCATCCCAGGTCCGTCATCGCCGACGCTCACCGCGACCGCATCAGCTTCGCTGCGCACGCGCGCAACGATGTGCGATTGCGGCGCGTACTTCAGCGAGTTGTCGATCAAGTTTCCGACCGCCTGACGCAGCTCTGTCTCAGAGATCTGCACGAACGCGCCTGGGGCGACGTCGGCGCTCAACGTCGCGCCGTTCGCAAGCGTCTGGAACGAGTCGACGACGCTGCGCACGACATCTGCGGCATCGATGATCTTCACGTCGGTCGGCTCCTGGCTGTCGAGCCGCACCAAGAACAGCATGTCCTGGATGAGCGAGCGCATGCGCTCACCCTGGTCCGCGATCTCTGAAAAGATGCGCTGCTCCATCGGGTCCTCGCCGCGCGACGAGTGGCGCAGCAGATCGACGTAGCCGGTCATCACGGCCAGCGGCGTGCGCAGCTCGTGGCCGGCATCGGCGACGAAGCGACGGATGTTGTTCTCCACTTCCTGGCGCTGCGCGACCGTCGACGCCACTTCGCCGGCTGCCGCGTTATAGGCCGCGATAAGCTCTCGTGTCGTCGCATCCTCGTCGTCGGCGACGCCCAAGCGTGAGTAGTCGCCGCTTCCCAAGCGGCGTAGCGCGGAGCGCACAATCTCGAAAGGACGCATCGTCGTGCCGAGCGTGCGTTGTGCGACGACCAGCGACAGCAGCGCGCACGCGAGGATGAGACCTCCCGCAATCCAGCGGCCGCGCGCGAAGACTTTGGCGATTGGATCGTCTGTCCGCGCGAGCATGACAGAGAGCCCGTTGGTTCGCACGACTGCGATCGGGGAGTTCCAAAGCTCGCCCTCACCCGGACTGCCGCTGCGCAGATCGAACAGCCACAGCCACGTCGGGCTTGGTGCTATCGGACCAGCGGGAAACGAGAACGCCTGCTGCGCCGACCCTTTCGGGATCGGCTGTTGGCGGTAGAACACGTTCGGCGGGCCGGGTCCAAAGCCGATGAACGGGCGGTCGGATGTCATAAACGGTGGCTGCGTCAACGCACCCGATGTCGTGACCGCGATCGGCGGGCCGTTGAGACCGGGAAATGGTTGGTGATTCTGCGCTGCGACTGAAGCGGTCCCCGCTAACAGCCAGCCGTCATCGGCGACGACCGCGGCGTCGAAGCCGCGCACGGTGCGCACATTGGAAACGATCTGTTGCGCGATCTGCCGGCGCGATTGATGAGAGGCTTCGAGATTCTGGGTCAGCATCAAGACGTCGCGGAAGACGTGCGCGCGCACGTTCGCGTCGATCGCGAGTTCACGCAGGGCGATACCGTACGTGAAGGTCGCGACCAGATAGACCAGGCACGCTGTGAGCGCCGCGATCAAAGCAAGCGCCACTGCCGGCACCCAAATCCGATTGTTCACCCTTTAACAATTCGGTGTGGCGGCCGAACACCTCTTGCGCGCACGCCCCAAGCTGAGATGCGCCTGGGAAACTAGCGGCGCGCCCTCCGCTTGAGAGGACGCGCCGCCCAATGCCCTTGTGGTGTGCCGGCTAAGTGCTCTGCGGTTGCGGCTGCGGGGCCGGCTGCGAATTCTGATTCGCGCTGTTCGCCGGCGCCTGCTGTTGCTGTTGCGTCTGGGTCGTCGTGTCGTAGGATTGACCCGGCGACCACGGATGCCACGTGAAGAGCGCGAGCACGGCCGCGATCACGATGATTGCGATGATCGCGAACAGTGTGGCGGTGCGGGCCGGATTATAGTCTTGGATCGTCGATTGGCGCATCGGTGCACCTCCTGACGATTAGTGTTCCCGATTTCGTCAGATGGTTAACACGATTTTTCCGAAGTTTTTGTTCGACTCGATGTACGCGTGTGCCGCCGGGGCATCATGCAATGGGAAGATGCGATCGATCGGAACTGCGATCGCGCGATTGGTGAGCAGCGGCAGCACTGCATCAGCAAATGCACGCGTCGCCGCGACCTTCTCTTCGAGCGGCCGATTGCGCAACACGGTCCCAACGACGTGCAATCGCTTACGCATCAGCGTCGCGATCGACAAACGCGCGTCGGGACCGCTCAGCGTCGAGACGGAGACGAGCCTGCCTTTCGTCGCCAGTGCGTTGATGTTGCGTTCGAAATAATCGGCGCCGATGAAATCGATGATGACGTCCACGCCGCGGCTGTGGGTCGCGCGCATGACCACGTCGTCGAACAGCTGCGAGGTGACATCGATGGGGACATCGAGACCGAGCTCTATCGCTTTAGCGAGCTTGGCGGCGTGGCGCGACGTGCCGAGCACTTTGCAACCCAATGCGTGCGCGATCTCCAGCGCGGCGGCGCCGACGCCGGACCCAACCGCGTGGATCAGCACCGTCTCACCCGGCTGCAGCGAGCCTTGCGCGAACAGCGCATCGTGCGCGGTGATGTATGCTTCCGGAATCGCGCCAGATTCGACGTCAGTGAGGGTCTCCGGTACCGCCAGCGCAAGCGTCTCCTGGATCGTGAGGTATTCCGCTTGCGCGCCGCCGCCCGTCAATCCGAAGACGCGCTGCCCTGCGCGATGACGACGCACGTCGGCGCCAACGGCTTCAACAACGCCGGAGAACTCCAGACCTGGAATATCCTGCGGGTACCCGGGCGGTGCCGGATAATGGCCGCGCCGTTGTAGCGTATCAGCACGGTTCACTCCGGCTGCGCGCACGCGCACGAGCAGTTCGTCGCGTTTGGGTTCAGGCGTCGGAACCTCGCAGATCTCGAGCACCTCCGGGCCGCCTGCCTTAACAATACATAATGCTCTCATCGCGACGAACCGTTCGCGTGCGCAATGGATTCGACCGCTCAGGCGTGAAATCGCCGTCTGTGCCCGCAGCGATCACGCGCCTCGAACAACCGCACCGGTTACCGCCAGTCTGCCGGCTGTTCTGGGAATTCTGGTAAATCTCGGCTCCCAGCCTGACGTAGCGCCGGCCGTGTAAAGCCGGCATCCTAACAGGAGCCGTTTCCCGTGCCCCGACTCGATCAACGTCGCACCCCATATTTCGACGTGCTCATGGACTATGTGGTCCGCGGCACGACGCCGTTCCACACGCCCGGCCACAAGCAAGGCCTCGGCATGCATAAGCGCATGCGCGACTTCATCGGCGAGAACGTGCTCGAGATCGATCTCACGCAAGTCGGCGACCTTGACGACCTCAACGTGCCGACCGGACCACTGCTCGAAGCGCACAAGCTGGCGGCGCAAGCTTGGGGCGCCGACTACACGCATTTCTTGATCAATGGATCGACCGCGGGAAATCAAGCGATGCTCATGACCGCATTGCGTCCGGGCGACGCCGTGATTCTGCCGCGCAACAGCCACAAGTCGGCGGTGAGCGCGCTCATCATGAGCGCCGCCCGCCCCGTGTACATGCAGCCGGAAGTGGACCAAGAGCTGCACATCGACCACTGCGTGACGCCGCGGACTGTAACGGACGCGCTCGAGCGCGCGCCCGAGGCTAAAGCCATCTTCATCACTACCCCCACGTATTATGGGGCGACTGCGGACCTCGCCGCCATCGAACGCATCGTGCACGAGGCCGGGAAACTGCTGCTCGTAGACGAGGCGTGGGGCCCGCACCTGCACTTCCATCCCGAACTGCCGCCGTCGGCGACGTCGATCGGAGCCGATGTCTGCGTCAACTCTACCCACAAGTTGCTCGCCGCCATGAGCCAGTCGTCGATGATCCACGTCCGTGGCTCGCGCATCGACCTCGGGCGGCTGCAAAGCACGCTGCGCATCTTCCAAAGCACGAGCCCAAACCAGGTGCTGCTCGCGTCGCTGGACGTCGCTCGCATGCAGATGGCGACGCAAGGGGAGGAGCTGCTGACCAAGACGCTGGCGCTAGCGCGTTCCGCACGTGAACGGCTCAATGCGATTCCTGACGTCTACTGCATGGGGCTCGACCAGGTCGGCCGGCCCGGCGTCGCGGGCTACGATGAGACGCGCATCGTCATCACCGTGCGCGGCCTTGGATACACGGGCTACGAGGCAGACCAGATTCTACGCAACCGATACAACGTCCAGCTCGAGCTTGCCGACTTGTTCAACGTCGTGGCGCTCATCAGCCTCGGCAACACGCAAGACCAGGTGGACAGGCTCGTGTCGGCGGTCAGCGAGCTGTCGCGCGAAGACCGGCCGATCGATATCTATTCGCCCACCGGCGTGCTCGACGAGCGTATTAAGAAAAAATCATACCAATTGCCCGCGATTCCCGAGCTCGTCGTCACGCCGAGGGAGGCGTTCCTGAGCGAGCACGTCGAAGTCCCGTTTCGAAGCAGCGCAGGACGAGTTTGCGCAGAGGTGGTGACGCCATATCCGCCCGGCATTCCAATCGTATGCCCGGGGGAGCGACTGACGAAAGAGATCATCGACTACTTGCGGCTGGAGCTCAAAGCCGGCGTTCACATCCAAGGGCCGGTGGACCAGCGGCTGCGCACCATCCGCGTGCTTCCATAAAGAATCACCAGAGGTGACGATCATTTGAAAGAGGACCTTGCCGCGAACCAGAGCGGCGACTGGGAACTCTACGCGCTCCTCGAGATTTTCCCGCCGGCCATCCGCCAGGCGCTTTCCAGGCTCTCGAACCTCCACGATCTTATCGAAGTCATCCTCGATCTCGGACGGCTGCCTGAGGCGCGCTTCGCGCACGACTTCAGCTATCTATCCCAGGTCCCGGTTGACGCCGATGACATCGCGTACGTCGTCGGCCGCATCGGCGCATTTGGCAAAGACAACCGCGCGGGCATCGAGCAGACGCTGCACCGCATCTCATGCCTTCGCAATCGCTCGGGCAAGATCGTCGGGCTGACCAGCCGCGTCGGCCGTGCCGTCTACGGCACGATCGACATCATCCTCGACGTCGTGCGCTCCGGTAAGTCGATTTTGCTGCTGGGCAAACCCGGCGTCGGAAAGACGACGATGCTCCGTGAGGTCGCGCGCGTCTTGTCGTCAGGCGACCTGCGCAAGCGCGTCGTCATCGTCGATACGAGCAATGAGATCGCCGGTGACGGCGACGTGCCGCACGCAGGCATCGGTCATGCGCGCCGCATGCAAGTCGACACGCCGACTAATCAGCACGCGGTGATGATCGAGGCAGTCGAGAATCACATGCCCGAGGTCATCGTCATCGACGAGATCGGCACCGAAGCCGAGGCGCTGGCCGCGCGCACGATCGCCGAACGCGGCGTGCAGCTCATCGGCACTGCGCACGGCATCGATCTTGAAAACCTGATGGTCAACCCTACGTTGTCAGATCTGATCGGCGGCATCGGCGCAGTGACGCTCTCGGACGAGGAAGCAAAGCGCCGCGGCACGCGCAAGACGGTGCTCGAAAGAAAGGCGCCGCCGACGTTTGACGTCGTCATCGAGATCCAGGACCGCAATCGGTTGGCCATCCACGCGCCTGTCGACGAGGTCGTCGACGCAGTGCTGCGCGGCCACGAGCCCAAGCCCGAAATCCGTGTGCGCAACGAGCGCGGTGGCGTGGAGGTCGTGCAAAAAGCCGAGGCGCAAACGGTTCAAACGCGCTACGACGGCGGGAACGGTCATCGAATCCGCGGCGTCGTCGCGCGCTCATTGAGCGCCCCGTTCGAGGAGCCGCCTGACGAAGGGGAAGAAGGTGAGCGCGAGACCGTACGCGTTTTCCCATATGGCGTCAGCCGCGCGAAGATCGAACGAGCCGTTTCTAATCTGCGCGTGCCCGCGCAAGTCGTGCGCCATTGGGACGAAGCGGATATCGTGCTCACGCTCAAGGCGCTCGAGCGACGGGATCACGGGAAGCTCAAAGCGATGGCGGCGCAGAACGTGCCGATTTACGCGCTAAAGACAAACACGACGTCCCAGATACAATCGTGCATGCGCGACCTGTTTGATCTGCCTTCGATGGATGACGAAGAGATCGCGCTGCGCGAGGCCGAGGAAGCGGTATATCAGGTGATGCTGCATAGCAAGCCGATCGAGCTGTCACCGCAGTCGTCCTACATCCGGCGTCTCCAGCACCAGTTGGCTGAGAAGTACGAGCTGCAGTCGCGCTCGACGGGCGTCGAGCCAAACCGTCGCGTGCGCGTCTTCAAGGAAGCGTTGCAATAGCCCGAGGGCTGTTCGTCACCTTTGAGGGCATCGAAGGCTCGGGCAAGACGACCCAAGTCCGGCTGCTGCACGACTATCTCGCGCAGACGACGATCCCGTTCATCTTCACGCGCGAGCCGGGTGGAACGCCGCTCGGCGAGCGCTTACGAGAGCTGCTCATCGATCCGCTCGGTCAGATGTCGCGCGAGGCTGAGATGCTCTTGCTCTCCGCATCGCGTGCCGAGCTTGTCGATAAGATCATCGAACCGGCGCTTGACGAGGGGCGCCTCGTCGTCGCTGATCGGTTTTGGGATGCCTCGCTCGCCTACCAGGGGTATGGCCGCAAGCTCCCGGTTCAGACGCTCATGCAGATCACGATGTTCGCAGCACGCAACCTCGCGCCCGACGTCACGTTCTTGCTCGACATCCCCGTTGCTGTGTCGCGCGAGCGGCTGCGCGGGCGCAAGAAGACGACCGATCGCATGGAGCGCGAAAAACGCGATTTTCACGAGCGCGTGGCTGAGGGCTACCGCGAGGTCGCGGCGGCGGATCCAAGCCGGGTCATCGTCTTGGATGGAACGCGCGATCAGGACGAGCTGGCGACGGAGATCCGCGACGTCGTGCTCAGTCGACTCACGCCCGAAAGGGCAACTCCGCGCTCCTCGTAAGAGGCGGCGGCCACGCGTCGCGCCGAAAAATGTGATTGTGCCCAAGCGAATGCCGCAGGCGGTTGTAGAGCCACCTCCTCGTCCTGACGCTCCTAAGCGCTTTATCGACCACGAGCAGGTCGTCGAATACTTCCGGCGCGTCGGACGCGACGGACTCGCTCATGCGTACATCTTCTACGGTCCGCGTGGCGTTGGCAAGAAGACGTTTGCGCGAGCGCTTGCGCTGTCGCTGCTGTGCGAGGACGCTGAGTCATTCCCGGTCGGCTACTGCGGTGAGTGCGGCGCGTGCAAGCGCGGCATCGCCGGCAGCTCGGGCGACATCATCATCGTCGACGATGAATTCGTGCACGCAGCCGATGCCTTCGCGGGCAAGCCGGAGCGAAAGACCAGCGACATCGGCATCGAGACAAGCCGTCGCATCATCCAGCTCATGAGCCTCAAGAGCTACGAGGGCGGCAGCCGGCTCATCGCGATCCTACCCGACTTTGACAACGTCACCAACGACGCGACCTACAACGCGCTGCTTAAGGAGCTCGAAGAGCCCAATCCCGGAAAACTATTCCTGATCACGACCGAGCACCTCGATAGCATCATCGAGACGATCCGCTCGCGCGCTGTCCTCGTGCGCTTCGATACGATCCCGGATGCGATGATCGAGCGCGAACTGATCAGCGAGTATAAAATGCCGAAGGCTCGTGCACTAGAAATCGCGCGCAAGGCGCAAGGCAGTTTGGGCGACGCGCTTTCCGAGCTGGACGAGGAGTCTTCTGGGCTGCGCCAAGCCGCGCGGGAATGGTTGCTCGCATGCCTGCGAACGCCCGGCAAACTGCCTCCGATGCCCGAGTTCGACAAGGATGAGCGGGAAAACGCGCGCAGTCAGCTGAGCGAGGTGTTGCGCCAGGCGCGACTGACGGCGCGGGATCTCATGGTCACCGCCTTGGGCAACAGCAATGTAGTGCTGGACCCGAGCTCGGCGACGGAATACCGGAAGACTGCAGAAGCGCTTGGCGCAAACGCCGCGCAGAAGGCCGCCGACGCAATCGACGCCATCAACGAAGCGGAACGCATGAGCGACACCAACATCGCGCCGGCCACGACGTTCGGTTGGCTGCAGATCCAACTCCGTAGTCTCTGACGTGGAACGCCGCGCGTTCCTGGAGTCAAGTTCGCTCGCGGCGGCGAGTGCGCTCCATTGGCTTCGCGGCGGTGGGTTGTTCGGACAGGTGGCACAGGCGCCGCCGGGAGCGCAGGCGACTCCTATCCTACCAGGCGAGCCACCCAACACCATCTTCGTGGCGCTCGTCAAGGCGATGCTTCCGTTCGACGATCAGCGCTTTGCAGCGCTTACTCCGGCAGCGATTGCATCGAGTGCGAACGCGCTGTTCGGCGTTGACAAAGACGCAGACATCGCTCGCAATCTGGCGGTCTTCGACAGCCTTTCGCTTTTCGCGTCGCCGCCCGCAGCGCTGACCTCAGCGGAGCTCGCGGTTTATCCCCCGGTGCCGGGTGACAAGTCCCAACCCGCGACTGTCGAAGCGCGCGTGGCAGCCGACGCGAAGTCATACCAGACGCTGAGTGCTCATTGGAACGCTGCGCAGACATCGTTCGCGTCCCTTCAGCTGCAAGAACAGCGCGCGTACGTCATGCTCTGGGCGCGCAGCGATCTCGGCATCCGGCGACGGTTCTACCGCGCGATGAAGTCGCTTATCATGGCGGCAGCGTACTCGATGGACGAAGCCTGGGCACTCATTGGATACGCTGGCCCGCTCTTGCATTTCCGTAGCTCATGACCAACATCGAAGCGGACATAGTCATTGTAGGCGCAGGCGCCGCTGGCGCGACACTGGCTGCGACGCTTTCCGAGTATACCAACAAGCGCATCGTCATGTTGGAAAAGGGCGGCTATTACACGCACGACTATTTCGATCAGCGAGAGCTCGACATGAGCATTTTGTATGCGCAGCGGGGTGGACGAACGACGGTCGACGGCGCGATTCCCGTGCAGAGCGGTGAGTGCGTCGGTGGTGGCACGACGGTCAATTTCGCACTATGCTTTGATCCACGTGAGGACGTGTGGAGCACCTGGAAGCGAGAGACGGGGGTCGGACCGTTTTCGTTCGAGCGAACAGCTAATGATTACGGGGTCAGCGGCCTCAACATGGCATCATGCCTGGCAGACGTGAGACGCCGTCTGAACGTCCACACACCGGCCGACGATCAGATCAACGGCAACAACCATATGTTCGCAGCAGGCTGCAAAGCGCTGGGCGTGCAGACCAAACGTTTCGAGCTCAACATGATCGACTGCATCGGCTGCGGCTATTGCGGGCAAGGATGCGCGTACGATCGCAAACTGAGCACGATGGTCACCTACGCGCACGACGCGTTGCGGCGTAACGTGCGGCTCATCCATCACTGTGACGTGCACTCCATCCAGTTCGCGCAGCGCGGCTCGCAACGCGTGGCGACTGGGCTCACGGCAACGGTACGCCCGACCGCGCCCGGCTCAGAGAAGAACTCGGTAGAACCGGGTGAGATCACAGTCAGCGCTAAGCTGATCATCCTCAGCGCAGGTGCCATCGCGTCACCGGTGCTGTTGCAACGCTCCCATCTTCCCGATTCCAATCAGATGATCGGACGCGGCCTCGTGCTCCATCCAAGCCTGCCGATCGCAGGTGTCTTCGAGCGCGACCTCGTCAACTATCGCGGCATCACCGGCGCGATCTACAGCGATCAGTACTATAGCAGCCACGGCTTCTATTACGAGTGTCTTTTCGATCATCCAGTCGGGGCCGCGTGCGCCTTGCCGGACATCGGGTCCGAACACTTCGCGCTGATGTCGCAGTACTCGAAACTCGCGGGCTTCGGTGTGATGCTGGTCGACTCAGTTGGATCGCGCAATGGTGTGGTATGGGACGGCCAAAGTGCTGCGATCATTTATCATCTGAGTGAACCGGACAAAGAGCGGCTGCGCTTCGCCGCACGTCGGGGCGTCGAGATCATGTTCGCGGCCGGCGCCAAAGAAGTCGTGTTGACGTCCGATGAGCAGCTCGGAGCACTTGGCGGCGCGCGCTTCAAGAGCCGCCAGGACGCTGCGCTGTGCGATCACATGCAGTTTCGCCCATGCGAAACGTTCTTGGTCTCCTCGCACTGCCAAGGTACCGTCAAGATGGGTGAAGACCCCAAGCGCAGCGCCGTCAACGCGCGCGGCGAGAGCCACGCGTGCAAGAACTTGATGGTGTGCGATGCATCGGTGTTTCCAACTTCATGCGGTGCGAACCCGATGATCGCGGTGATGACGTTGGCGCGATATCAAGGCAGGCGCGTCGCGAACGAACTGAGCCGTTACGCTATGTGACGATCACGTAAGACCGTCTAGACAGAATGGCCGTCCAGCGTGATATAATCCCCTGTGAGAGCGCCATGTCGATCAAAGAAATCACGCTTCCCGAGACCAAGCCAGCGACCGAATGGGTGCGCGGCCGCGCGTTGCAGAAGGTGAGTCCGCAAGACCCACACGCACGTGCCCAATTGAAGCTTGGCTCAGCGATGCTGGCTTGGGCGGAAGAAGGTGGACGGGGCCGCGTTGGCACCGAATGGGAGTTTCGCGTTACGCCGCCGCATGAGATCACCCGGCCGCTTGTTCCGGATATCGCGTTTCTGTCGTTCGCGCAGCTCGCATTTGAAGAGCGCGAGGCCGCGCTCATCCCGCGTATGGCTCCCACCGTTGCCGTAGAGATCAAATCGCCAGATGATCGGCGCGCCGACATCGACGACAAAATACGCACCTACCTCGCTGCCGGCACGCAACTCGTGCTGTTGGCCGACCCGAAAGACAGCGCGTTTGCGGCATACGACTCAGAGGGCGTTCACCGGTTCGCGGCCGACGACACGTTCACACACTCGTCGATGCCGGGCTTTTCAATCAAAGTAGCTTCGGTCTTCGAAGAAATACGACCTAAATAGACTGCTAGCCCAGTCGCGCGCCTTGCAACGCTGAGCCGCAATTGCACGTGCGCTTTGTTGGCATCTGCGCGACCATGTCTTTGATCACGCGCTTCACGCGTTCGTTGTTCTCGTTGAATACTTTGATGACGCCCTCGTGCGTGACCGGCTCGATGCCCTCTTCGCCTTCCAACCCGACATCATAATCCGTGATGAGCGCGATGTTCGTGTAGCACATCTCGAGCTCGCGCGCCAAATAGGCTTCTGGGTATTGCGTCATATTGATGACTTCCCAGCCGGCCGCGGCGAACCAACGACTTTCGGCCACGGTAGAAAAGCGAGGCCCTTGGATGCAGACAACCGTGCCGCGTTCGTGCACGGGGATCTCTTGTTTCCCAATCACATCGATCGCCAGCTCGCGCAGCTGTGGGCAATATGGATGCGCGAACGAGACGTGCGTCGTGATCGGCCCGTCATAAAACGTATCTTTGCGCGCGTTGGTGCGATCGACAAGCTGGTCGGAGACCACGAAGTCGCCCGGCTTCACCCACCCTTGCAGTGAGCCCGCAGCGGTGGGCGCGATGATGCGGGTGACCCCGAGCTCTTTCATCGCGAAGACATTGGCTCGATAGTTGATCATGTGCGGGGGCAGCGCGTGCGTCTTGCCGTGGCGCGGCAAAAACGCGACGCGATGTCCGGCCATCTCGCCGATAGCGAGCACATCCGACGGCGCGCCGTACGGCGTCTCGACTTTGAGCTCGTTCATGCCTTCGATGAGCGAATAAAAACCTGAGCCGCCGAACACGCCGATCTCCGCGGTCTGTTTCACCGAGATGCCCTTTCAAGCAGAACGCCCTTCAACGAGGGCGTTGCTTTCATATGAAGCGGAACTTAGGATTCGGTCTTGAAATCGCTTGGTTTAAGGCTTTCGATGTATTTCTTGAAGCGCTGCATCTCTTCTTCCTCAGCCTTCTTGTCGTACACCGACTCCTCGAGCACGATCTTGTCGCTCACGTAGATCGGGGCATTGGCGCGCAGCGCGAGCGCGATGCAATCGCTCGGCCGAGCGTCGATCTCCTGATCTTCGCCGTTGCACTCAAGCACCAATTTCGCGAAAAACGTGCTATCGCGAATGTCGTGGATCACGATCTTGGTCAGCTTCGCATTGAGGCTATCGAGCATGGACTTCATGAGATCGTGCGAGAGCGGACGCGGCACCGCTTGGCCTTCGAGCGCGAGCTGGATCGCGGTGGCTTCGAAGGCCCCGATGAGGATCGGGAGGTATCGTCTGCCCTCTAAGTCCTTGAGGATGACAACGGGATCGTGCGTGAGCAGATCGATGCCGAGTTTGTCCACCTTCATCTGGCGCATGAGAAATCGACGCGGCCTTCTGCACAAAGCACATGGTTCCTATCGTGCGAGCGCACACCTAACGCGCGTGGCGCAGGACCGCGCGGATGCGCTCTGGAAGCCGCCGGGCCGTGCAAGCGACGCCGACGCCGAGCGTGCCCGCGTTGAACGCGTTACCGGCCGAGCAACACAAGCTTATCACGCAGGGCTACGAGACGCTCATCGCGCTCGTTGTCGCGTTTATCGTATGGCGATTATGCTTTGCGGCGATCGATCGTTTCTTCGCCAGGCGCTTGTTGTTGAAGCATCCGCGCGCCAAGACATACTTGTCTCCCATCAAGTCGATCGTCGGCGGCGTCATCGTCGTCGTGCTCGCGCTCACGCTACTGCGCATCTGGGATGTCGATATCGGACCTGCCGTGTGGTCAGCCGGCGCGATCACCGCCGTGCTTGCATTCGGCGCGCAATGGGTCGTGCGCGACTGGCTCGCCGGGTACTCGATCTTTGCAGAAGGGCAGTTCGACGTCGGTGACCGCGTCGAGATCACGACCGGCATCAACAGTCTCATCTCGGGCGTCGTCGAGGCGATCGGTGTGCGCACGACGCGGCTCATCGACCGTCACGGTCGCTCGGTCTTCATCCCCAACGGCAACATCTATGTGACGACTAATCTTAGCCGGGGCGCGAAACGGCTGGACATCTCCTTCGATGTTCCGTGGCGCGGCACGGTCGATGACATGAAGAAGGCGATCCTCGCGATCGCAAAGGGCGCTGCGCAAGTCGCGAAGATCGACGATCAAAGCGTCTTCGTCACGCTCGACGCGTTCACGCCGGAAAAAGCCACGTTTCGCGTTTCCGTCCGCGCGCCCGACCCGCACGCCCACGTTGATGATGGTGCGATACGAGAATATCTCGCGGAACAGTTGCAAGCCAAAGGCTGGCTACCGAGCGGTGAGAAGGATGAGTCCGCGACGCCAGCCGACGGATCGGCGAAACAAAGCTGATGTCGCTCGCGTGCGGCATCGTCGGCCTGCCGAACGTCGGCAAGTCGACCCTCTTCAATGCGATTACCCGCAGCGCAGCCAGCGCGGCGAATTATCCTTTTACTACGATCGATCCGAACGTCGGCATCGTGCCGGTGCCGGACCCGCGTCTAGCGGTGCTCTCAGAGATCTTTTCGAGCAAACAGATCGTGCCGTCGACGACGACGTTCGTCGACATCGCCGGCTTGGTGCGCGGCGCCTCGAAGGGCGAGGGACTTGGCAACGCTTTTCTCTCTCACATCCGCGAAGTCGATGCGATCGCGATGGTCGTACGCTGCTTCGAGGACAAGAACGTCGTGCACGTCGAGGAGCATCCTGATGCACTGCGCGACATCGAGATCATCACCGTCGAGCTCGCGCTCGCTGACCTGGGCACCGTCGACAAGCGGCTTGAGAAAACGGAAGCGCGCGTGAAAGCGGATCCGAAACTCGCGCCCGAACTCGCGGCGCTCACCCGACTACGCGACGCGCTTGATGCCGGCAAACCCGCGCGCGCGATTGCGCACGATGAGCTCACGCTGTCCCTCTCAAAGGAACTGTCGTTGCTCACCGCAAAACCGTTGCTTTACGTCGCGAATGTCGACGAAGCCGGCCTGACCTCTCCGTCGCCTCAAGTCGCCGCCGTGCGAGCGCGGGCGGCTATGGAACAGGCAGAGTGCATTGTCGTCTGCGCGAAGCTTGAGGCCGAGCTCGCGGCGCTGCCGCCCGATGAAGCGGCGGCGTACGCCAAGGAACTAGGAGTGGAGCAAAGCGGCCTGGACCAGCTGATCCTGGGCAGCTACCGGCTCCTCAATCTCATGACATTTCTTACTGCCGGCGAAAAAGAGACGCGCGCATGGACGATTGAGCGCGGCACCAAGGCGCCACAGGCCGCCGGCGAGATCCATAGCGATATCGAGCGTGGTTTCATCCGCGCCGAGATCGCGAGTTACGACGACCTCGCCAAGCTGCGCAGTTTGGCAGCCGTCCGGGAAGCGGGACTACTGCGCTCAGAAGGCCGCGACTACGTGATGCAAGAGGGCGACGTCGTCAATTTCAAATTCAACGTCTGAGTATTCGGTATAAGGTATAGGGACGAAACGATGGCCACCAAAGTTGAGACCAGCCAACCCGACGGCGCGCTCCAGACAAAAGAGCGCTATGCGCACGAGCCCGGCGTCTTCGGCGAAGCGATCGCCTATTTCAATGAAGCGGCCGATCGGCTCGAGCTCCCAAGGACGATCCGCCGCATCCTCACGCATCCGTCGCGTCAAGTGATCATCTCAATCCCGTTCCAGCGCGACAACGGGGAATTCGAAGTCTTCACCGGCTACCGCGTACAGTACAACTTCGCGCGTGGTCCGGCCAAAGGCGGAATCCGCTACCATCCCGGCGTCACGCTCGATGAGGTCACGGCGCTCGCTTTCTGGATGACCTGGAAATGCGCGGTGGTCGACCTGCCGTTCGGCGGCGGCAAAGGCGGCGTGACGTGCGATCCTTCGAAGCTCTCCCCAGGCGAGCTTGAACGTCTGACACGGCGCTACACGGCTGAGATCATCGAAGTCATCGGACCGGATAAAGACGTGCCCGCACCCGACGTCGGCACGACCCCGCAGACCATGGCGTGGGTTATGGACACGGTCTCAATGCATTTGCGTTCCCACACGCCCGCGGTGGTGACCGGCAAGCCGATCTGCGTCGGCGGTTCGAAAGGCCGCGTCGAAGCGACGGGCCGCGGTGTCATGATCTGCATCGAAGCAGCATTAGAGAAGATGGGCAAGCAGCTGCGCGGGCAGCGCGTCGTCGTCCAAGGATTCGGCAACGTCGGTTCGATCACGGCGAAGCTGCTGCACGAGCGCGGCGCGAAGATCGTGGGCATCAGCGACCAGTTCACCGGGATGCACAATAAGAACGGCATCGATCCTGTCGCCGCGGCTGACTACGTCGCCAGCCCGACCAACGAAAAACGCAGTCTCGAAGGTCTGCCTGGAGCGAGCGCGATCAGCAACACCGCGCTCATCGAACTCGAGTGCGACATCTTGGTTCCGGCGGCGATCGAGAACCAGATCACGGCGAAGAACGCGCGGCACATCAAGGCGTTCTTGATCGCCGAGGGAGCGAACGGGCCGACGACCCCCGAAGCGCACCAGATACTTTCCGATGCCGGCATCACGATTATCCCCGATATTCTCGCCAACGCGGGCGGCGTGACGGTCTCATACTTCGAATGGGTGCAGGACCGCATGGGCTACTACTGGCGCGAGAGCGAAGTGAACGATCGGCTCAAGGACGTGATGCGCGAGAACTTCGACGAGGTCTGGAACATGGCTGAGCAATATAAGGCACCGCTGCGCCAGGCCGCGTACATGCTCGCGATCCGCCGTGTCGTCGACTGTTACCAAACGCGCGGCATCTACGCCTAGGGCCCGTCGATCCGCTCGTAGGACTTAAGGAAGGCCGAACAATCCAGCGATTCAATTTGAAAGCAGCGGCGACCGGCGCGCTCGCTGCGCTCGCAGCTATTGCGGCGATGGGTCCAAGCCCCGCAGCGGCCGACTGCAATCCCTCGTTCGTCGTGCCGCAACCGCTCTATCGCGTCGTCACGCCGGAACAAGACGCCGACGACGTGTCGTTTAGAAATCCGCACATCATCGTCGCCACCGACGCCGCTGATTTCTCCTCCGTCGAACGCATCAGCCTCATACCCGAGTCGGGAAAACCGCTCGACTTAAGCCCGTCAGAGCTATCCACCAAGCCACAGGATCTTCGTGGTATTGAATTCACGTCGCTGTACGGCCATCCCGCGACGCTGGGTGCCGTGCGCGTCAAGAGCTTAGCGCCTTCAACAGAGTACGAAGTCGTGTTGATCGTGCGCACCGCCCAGGCGCCCGGGTGCCCGCCTGCGCTCACCGAGCACGTCGGACGCTTTACGACTGAAGCGCAGACCGCGCTCGAAGCGTACGGTGATTTCGCCGACACGCCTGACTCTGCGCCGACCGGCGATGCGGCCACGATGAACGGCCAGCTCGTCTTCCAGAAGTCGCGCGAGGTGTTGCGCACCGTGCGCTACCCGTCATTTATCGCCTACATCGTGCACGTGCGCTCCAACACGGGAGGCAAGCCGTTTCTCGAATCGTACCACTCGATCGTGCGCACGCAAGACGACATCGTGCTTACGCACAAGACGCCGATCGAGACGACGAGCAAGCCTGACGCTCCCTACGGCGTGAGGTTCGAACTTCTCGGTTATAAGATCACGCCGCACTCAAAAGGGTATCAGCCGGAGCCGTTCGGCATTCCGCAGATCTCGCCGCTCTATTCGTTCGGAATGCGGCCGATCGGAGAAGTGCTTCAAATGCCGCCGACTCCCGAGCCCGAACCGAGCGACATCCGTTCGTTGGGCCGGATCGAAGCGGTCGCGCAGGATTATGACGTCACGCTAATCGGCGTCGAGCGTTATCGCGTGCGTTGGGCGTATCATCTACGGCTGACACCGCGGCAGGATCCGGGGGTGTATCGGCTGCGCGAGATGTTCGTCGACACGCAGACGTTCGTCCCGTGGGAGATCGTCAGCGCCGGGATCTTCCCGAACGGCGCCGCCTCGAAGGTGCCGTGGAATGTGCATTACACGATCTCGAACGGTTATTGGCTTATGACGCAAGAATCGACGCAGGCGACGCTGCGGGTTGGCGGTATGATGAAGGCGACAACGTCGCGCAGCTATGATGGTTTGACCTACGCGTTGTCGGACTTCCAATATCCGAAGGACATGCAGGACTTCTCGTTCTTCGACACCAGCGCCAGCGAAGCAGCGGAATACTAGAACGCAAATAGGAGATCGATGGACACCAAGACAGCAGCTGACAAACTCGACGAATTTATCCGCCCGACGACATTCCCCGTCGCGGTGCGGCTGCTCAAAAACGGCGAAGCGCCTCCGCCCAAGTCGCGCCGTCCGCTGGAGGACATGGGCAAGCACGTCACCGTGTGCCAAGGCTGGGGCATCGCGCGCAAGTACGGATGGACGACGGTGTTGCGCGCCGAGGACATGAAGTGCCCGCTCGGAGCATTGGTTGCCGGCTTCGCCGCGCCCAACGCGTATTATGATGAAGGCAACCTGTGCGCGGGCATGTACACAAAAGACGAGGCGTCGGGCGCGCGCAGCGAGGCGTCGGTCGCCAAGTTCGAGCCGGGCGAAGTCGACGCAATCGTCTTTGGACCGCTCGCGCGCGCGGAGTACGAGCCGCACGTTTTGATCATCTACGGCAACGCAGCGCAAGTCATGCGGCTGGTAGCTGCCGCACTGTGGAAAAATGGCGGCCGCATCGCGTCATCGTTTGCAGCGCGCATGGATTGCTCGGATCACCTAGTCGTGCCGCTGCGCACCGACGATTACCAGGTCATTCTGCCCTGCAACGGCGACCGGATCTTTGCCGGCGCGCAGGACGACGAAATGGCGTTCAGCTTGCCATGGCACCGGATCGACGAGCTCATCGAGGGCCTTGAGGGCACGCAGAAGGGGGGCATCCGCTACCCCATCCCCTCGTTCTTGACCTACGAGCCGGGAATGCCGAAGAAATATCAAGAGCTGCTCGATATGCAGTTCGCCCGCCCTCCAAAGGCGCCCAATTAAGCCCCCTCGAAGAAAGGGCGTCTCAGGGCGCCTGTGGGTGACTCCGATGGCCGGACCCGAGACGGATTTCATTCCATCTGACCCAGGCAGCATGCCGCGCTACCGCCGGCGTGCACTTGCGATTTTGATCGCGTTCGTTGTGCTCTCGTTCGGCATCCACGCGCTGATCGGCCCCACTGCGACTGTCATGTCTCCGATGTTCCGGATCCCAGACACGCCCGATCAAGGCGTCTCGATCGTCACGTTGTCGCGCGCGAAGCTGGCGATGGTCAAGCCGACGCCGACGCCGACGCCGCCACCGCGGCTCCTCCGCCGCACGATCGCCAATCTGGCGCCGCTCAAATATCTCGAAATGGGATTGCGCGAGCTGCGCCATGCGATCAAGCCGCCGGCGCGCCGCACCGCGATGCTGGCCGTCCACCCTGAGGTCGAACCAAGTCCGACCGAAGGTCCCGACGTCTCGTCAGCGACGGATCAGATGCCGACGCGCAAGCCCGGGAAAGGGCCCGGCGCGCAAGCGGATACCGGTGCTGACAAGAACCGCGTCTCCGGCAACGTCGTGTGGGGTGATGATAACCCGCCTCGCTTGCTGTCGATGGCCGGGTTGAACGGCGCGAGCGCGTCCGGGCGCCACGTGCGGCTTGAAGTCGAAGTGAGCCCGGAGGGCGAGGTGCTCAGCGTACGCATCGTGTCATCGTCGGGAGATCCGACACTCGATGCTGCGGCGGTCGACGCCGCGCGCAAAGCTACGTATCGTCCGGCGACGCTGAATGGCTTGCCGGTGGACGGCACCTGCACGATCGACTTCCCACCGCAAGACTCGACGACGACGTGATCTCCGCTCCGGCGTCGCGCGCAACGCCGGCGTCGCCGAAAAAGCGGATCGTCGCCCGCGCCAAGGAAATCGGCTTCGACCTCATTGGCGTTGCGAGCGCGCAGCCGTTCGCCGACGACGAGCACGTGTTCAAAGAGCGTGTTGCCGGCGGCCTCTTAGCGGACTGGCACTATCCTGACGCGACGATCGAGCGCACGTGCCGCCCGTCGCGCGTGCTGCCCGGTGCGCGATCGATCATCTGCACGGCGACCTCATACATCACGGATGCAGTCCCACACGATCCATACGCGCCCGGTATGCGCGGCGCAATTTCGAACTACTCGTGGGGGAAAGATTATCATCACGTCATCGGCCCGCGACTGCGCCGTCTTGCAGCGTTCATCGAACGCGAATTTCCGGGCCAGCACTGCGTGGCATGCGTCGATACCGGTCCGATGGTGGATCGCGCAGCGGCGGTGCGCGCCGGCATCGGCTGGTTCGGCAAGAACGCGAACCTACTGACGCGCGAATTCGGCTCGTGGGTGTTTCTAGGTGAGCTCATCACGACGCTCGAGCTTGAACCGGATGAGCCGCTAGTGAAGTCGTGCGGTCAATGTGTCGAGTGCATCTCGCGCTGCCCGACGGGTGCGATCGGGCCCAGCGGCTCCGTCGACGCGCGACGCTGCATCTCGCATCTCACGCAATCGCGCAAGGCGATCCCGCGCGGGTTGCGCCCTGCCATTGGCAACCGTCTCTGGGGTTGCGACGATTGCCAAACCGTGTGTCCGGTCAACGAACGCAAGGAGCTCGCCGCCAAGAGCAAGGCACGCGCGGAGTTCGCGCCGCTTCCGCACATCGGCACGTCGATGGATCTCGCGTCCGTCCTCCACATGACGTCGTCGCAGTTCCGATCGTGGTTTGGACCGACCTCGATGGCGTGGCGCGGCAAAGCGGTCCTGCAGCGCAACGCCGCCGTCGCGCTTGGCAACTCGCGCGATGTGCGCGCGCTCGGTCCGCTCGTCGAGGCCCTCTCCGATCGCAAACCGCTCGTGCGCGGCCACGCAGCGTGGGCCGTCGGTCACCTATGCGCGCAGATCGGTGGTTCGCTGTCGGAAGACGATACAGCGCCGGCTCGAATGGCATTGCGCTCGCTCTTGCGGCGCGAACGGGACCAGTCGGTGCGCGAAGAGGCGACGCTAGCCTTACAGCTGTTCGACGACGAGCGGCAAGAACTCGCCTGACGGTGCGCGCACCGACAGATCGCAGCGCGATGTCGCGGGTGTCTCGTCAGGGTTGACTTCGACGACAAAGGACCCCGCCTGTCGCGCCACCTCGACGAGACCAGCCGCCGGAAAGACGATCGCCGACGTTCCCGCGACGATGAACACTTCACTCGCCGCCGCAGCCTCATAGGCGCGCTCGTACGCGCCCGCTGGCAGCGCTTCACCGAACCAGACGACGTTTGGACGCAACACGCCGCCGCACGCGCACCGTGGTGGCGTTTTGCCGTCGATCGGCGTCGGTACGCGCTCGCCGCAGCGGACGCATCGCGACGTCCGCACGTCGCCATGCAGTTCGATGACATCGTGCGAGCCTGCGCGCAAGTGCAAGCCGTCGACATTTTGCGTGATGAGCGTGAAGGAAGGCACGCGCCGCTCGAGCTCGGCCAACGCGACGTGTCCGGGATTCGGTTGGGCAGCACCGTGGGCGCGCAAGCGCTCGCGGTACCACTCCCACACCAAGGCCGGATCGCGCCCAAAGGCTTCGGGCGTGGCTAGCGTCATCGGGTCGTGGTTGCGCCAGAGCGCCCGAGAGCCGCTGCGAAACGTCGGCAAGCCGCTTTCTACCGACATGCCCGCGCCTGAAAGCGCCGCAGCACGCTGTGCCGCACGAATGCGTTCGGCCACGGTTTTCGCCTGCGCCGAAATCGTCACGCGCCGGGGTACTCCGCTTGCAGTCGTTGCGCCTTGCATGGGCGAAGGGGGCCGGCCCGCACATCACGTTCGCTGTCGGCCCGCGCGCTAGATCGCGGGATGGAGGGTCGCGACATCATGAACCTCGGAGCTCTCGAGATCACTTTCTGCGGTCACTCTGCATTCGCGTTCAAAACGCCGTCTGGGAAGCACGTCATCGTCGATCCGTGGCTGGAGCAGAACCCTGCGTGCCCACCGCGCCTGAAGAAGCCGGCCAAAGTCGACACCCTGCTGATCACGCACGGGCACGGCGATCACATCTCGGACGCGGTGAGCCTGGCCAAGCGCCACGACGCGACGTGCATCGCGATCTTCGAGACCGTGCTATGGCTCGGCAAGAAGGGCGTGTCCAAGCTGATCGGGATGAACAAGGGTGGCACGGTCGAGCACGACGACATGAAAGTCACGATGGTGCATGCCGAGCACAGCTGCGGGATCCAAGACGGCGATCAGGTGATCTATGGCGGCGAAGCCTGCGGCTACGTCATCGAGTTCGAGAACGGCATAAAGATCTATCACGCTGGCGATACGTGCGTGCACAGCGATATGAAGATCATTGGTGAGCTATACGAGCCGGACATCGCACTGCTGCCCATCGGCGACCTTTACACGATGGATCCGGTGCAGGGAGCGTACGCGATCAGGCTGTTAGGTACGGATGTCGTCGTGCCGATGCATTACGGTACGTTCCCAGTCCTGACCGGCACGCCCGCGAAGCTGCGCGAGCTGACGAAAGATATCGCCGGATTGCAGATCATCGACCTCAAGCCGGGCGAGACGCTGACCGGAAACCTGGATCGGCTGGCGCTCGTCTAAGCGACCTTCACGACGATCTTGCCGATCAGCTGGCCGATCGCGACGGCGCGATCCGCGCTGTTGCTCAAGTGGCGGTAGATCTCGCGCTGCTTAAGAATGCGGTGAACGTCCGAGGTATCGAAGAGCTCCGCGAGCGTGTGCCGGTACAAATCCTCGATCTTGTTTTCCACGTCGCGGGCTTTTTTCGCGCATTTGACAGCCGAGTCGGGTGACGTCGCGATGTCGTTAACGGCGGTTTTGATGTCGTTGGCCGCGGCGGTGAGCATTTCGGCCATCTTCTGCATCTGCGGCGTCGCATCGGCCTTGAAGAGCTGCGCCTCGGTTGCCGCGCTCGCGAGATAGTAGATCATTTCATCGATGCCCTGGGCGAGATTGTAGATGTCTTGGCGGTCGAATGGAGTGACGAAGGTGTCCGTGAGGGCTGCAACGGTCTGCGACACGATTTGCTCGCTGCGTATACGGATTGCCGCGATCGCCTCCTCGGTCTGCGAGCTTGGCGATTGGAAATAACGTTCGAGCGCACCGGCCGCCTGCACGAGCAGAGCGGCGTGTTGCCCCATAATATCGAGGAACTGCGCTTGCTTGCGCCCGGTGAGCATATCAGACAGCCACACCATAGTTCGTCACCTCCAAGCGGCTAATGGAACAGCCGCACGACAAATCCCGCAAGCGCACCACTGGCGAATGCGACGGGAATGGTGATCACCCATGCAAACACGATTTGCGCCGCCACACTCCAACGAACACGCCGCACCTTCGCGGCCGCCCCCACGCCAATGACGGCGCTCGCCGTCGTCTCCGTCGTGCTCAGCGGCGCGCCCGCGAACGACGCGGCCATCACCGTTGCGCCTGCCGCGGCCTGAAACGCGAGTGCGTGCTGCGGTCTGATCGTGAACAGCTTTCCGCCGACCGTCTTGGCGACGCGCATGCCGCCGAAGGCCAGGCCCACCGCAAAGGCGCTAATCGCCGCGACGATCGCCCACAACGGCACATGGAATGCCTGGCTCGCTACGCCGCCTGCGCCGGCGGCGGCGATCATGCCCATCATCTTCTCCGCGTCGTTTGCGCCGTATCCTAGCGCCTGCAATGCGACGGTGCCGTACTGCAGGCGCATGATACGGTCGCCCAGCGTGCGCGATACAGGGCGCAACAAGAAAATCAAAATCGCGTATACGAGCGCGCCCATCAGAAAACCCGCGACACACGACCCCAGCGTGCTAACGACAACCTTGGTCACGCCGCTCCACATGATCGCGTGTGGTGGACCGGCTACGAGCAATGATCCGACCATCGCGCTGACGAGCGCGAGCGACATGCTGGTCGGCACGCGCATCGCATATGAGACGAGCACCGCCGCCAGCGCGGCGGTCACGGCCGCTAGCAGCAGCGGCATCCCGACGTGCGAGTAGTCGGCGATTCCGCGGCCGAGCGTCGTCGCGACCGCGGTGCCGAACAGCAGCGGTCCGGCGAACGAGCCCACGACGATCAGCGCGAACGCGATCGGCACCGGGATTGTGCGGCTGGAGGCGGCCGCTGCGAGCAGATTGCCGCCGTCGTTGAAACCTGCGACGACGTTAAATGCGAGCGCGCTCACCACGATTGCGATGACGAGCCCGTCGTGCGTCGCTCAATCCCTCCGTTTACAAGATAGTCTTGCCGAGAGCCGAGCAGATGAGCTCGACCGCGATGGTGGCCGTGCGGTTGTGCTCATCCAGGACCGGGTTGACCTCGGCGACCTCAAGCGAATCAGCGCAGCCGCTCTCGGCGATCATTTCCATCGCTAGGTGAGCTTCGCGATAGGTCAGGCCGCCCGGCACGGGCGTGCCGGTTCCCGGTGCGAGGCTGGGATCGAGTGAATCGATGTCGAGGCTCACATGCATGCTGCGCGGACCTCGGCATGCGACCGCCAGCGCCTGCTCGATGACTTTCGCGATGCCCAGGCGGTCGATGTCGCTCATGGTGAAGCAAGTGAAGCCTCGGTCGCGTAGCGCCTGGCGCTCAGCGGGGTCTAGATCGCGCAGTCCGACGAACACGCAGCGGGCTGCCTCGATCGAGGGCGCCGGGAAGCGGTCGGGCGGGAAGAACGCCTGCGCCTCGCCGAGGGCGACTGCGACCGACATTCCGTGGACGTTCCCCGTCGGGCTAGTGCTAGGAGTGTTCAGGTCGGCGTGGGCGTCTATCCAAATCAGCCCCTGCGGTCCACGGACGCGCGCAAGTCCGGCCAGCACCCCGATCGCCATCGAATGGTCGCCGCCGATCACGAGGGGAAAGTGGCCTTTGCGGGCAGAGCGCTCGACCTCGTCGGCCGCATGCTCGCTCGCGGCGCGGACGGCCGTCACAAAACGCGGCGTGTGCCCGCTGCGCGCAGCCTCTTCAGCTTCGGGAACCGAGACATTGCCGCGATCGTGGACCGACACGCCCAACTTTTTCAGGCTTTGGACGAGCCCGGCTTCGCGCACCGCATCAGGCCCGAGGCGCACGCCATGGCGACCGGCTCCATAATCGATCGGCACGCCGATAATATCGACATCGGGCATCGCGGCTCGGTTCGTGACGCAGACCCCGATTCTTGCCCCGCGGGAGGCGCCCGTCAGCGGCGTGCGAGAATGAAGCGCCGGGCGACATCTTCTTCCTTTAGGAAGCCTTCAACGCTATGCGCCTGGCTTTGCTCGCACTATTCGCCGCCGCGGTTTTTATCGCGGCTGGTAACACCGCGTCCAAGGGTCTCGTGCTCGATACCGAGCCGACCCTACACCCGACACTGCAGACACGTTTGCTGGCGCTGGAACCGAAACTGCGCCGCCTCGCCAATAGAACGCCAGGCCTCGTCGCGATCACCGTTGCGGACGTCGACGGCGAGACTCCGATCGACGTCAACGGTGACGTAAACCTCCCCGCCGCTTCGGTGATCAAAGTTGCGGTGATGGTCGAGGTGATGCGTCAAGTCTGGCTCGGCCGTTTTGGTTTGGAGCGCGAAGTCACGCTGATGCCGCAGGATCGCGATTGCGGCTATGGTGCGCTGTGCGAC
>Ga0126371_10000297_pt1 | contig 40008 bp, 29 predicted proteins | sample PanSoiMetaPlot_4_FD_110145 | JGI IMG/M metagenome (GOLD analysis project Ga0126371, IMG submission 110145) | Tropical forest soil microbial communities from Panama - MetaG Plot_4 | ecosystem: Environmental > Terrestrial > Soil > Tropical forest > Bulk soil | place: Panama | collected 2016-02-17
GAATCATATCTCTGGCGCGGGACTCGCTCATTCCGCCTTCTAATAACGCTCGACTGACTGGTATATAGGACTGTGGGTGAATTGTCTCCAAGCCTGACCTGCAGAAAAATAGCGTCTCGTATTACATTTATGAACATGTAATGGAGGGAAATGGAATCTGCCATCACCGCCAAGGGCCAAGCCACCATCCGAAAGCTATCCGTGAACCTCTTGGGTTGCGCTCGGAATGATCGAGTTAAGTTCTTCCTGCATCCCGACGGGAGCGCAGTCTTGTTGCCGAAAGTCTCGGTTTCGGCGGTATGCGGCATGATCAAATCCCTGGAATCCGCGACCCGTGACAGCGAGCAAATAAGAGTAGCGACGAAGGGCGCTTTGCGTCCAAATCCGCGCCGACGACACCGATGATCGGACTCGATACCAACATCCTGATACGCTATCTCACCCAGGACGACCCTGCCCAGTCAGCCTAGGCCACGCAAGTTTTTGAACGCCGTTTGACACTGAAGAATCCGGGGGGGTCAGCGTCGTCGCCATGGTCGAAACCGTATGAGTGCTCGATCGGGCGTATGGTTTAACAGCTCAGGAAATTGCAACCGCTGTCGAACGCCTGCTGCAGGGTTGACGTTCTCGCGATCGAAAATGAGCAGGAAGTCTTCACTGCTATGGTTGCTCTAGAACAGGGGCGCGGATTATTTGCGGGCGCGATGATCACAGAGCTTGGAGCACGGGCAGGCTGTACTCGCACGTTGAGGTTCCACTGAAAGACAATACGACTCGCTGGCTTCAAGCTTGTGCAATCCCCTCTCGCATCCGGCGCCCATTGCGTTGTTTCCACCTAACTTTTCGAGTCCAAGATCTTGCGAATTTCCTTCGAGTTAAGCGAATTCGGATTGATCTGCAATGCGCGCTGCAAATGTTTTCTTGCCTCCGCCACGTTGTTTTGTTTTTCGTAGACCATTCCAATGTGGTACTCGTACGTGGCATTATCCGGAGCCTTTTCCAACACTTCGCGCAGCAACCCTCCCGCCGCACCATATAAACCCTTCCGGTAGTATGCCCAGGCCAGAGTATCTGCAGCACCTGGAGAATCCGGCATTTTCTGACGCGCCATCTGGGCCAGGGAGAATGCCATATCGGCATTCTCTCCGTTCTCCAGCATCAGATAAGCAAGGTTGTTTGCCGCTGGTGCATAGTTAGGATCCACTTGCAGCGCCCTTCGATACACATCCTCCGCCTGCGGCGTCCTCCCGCGGAGTTCTTCCATCGTTCCAGCAAAGAAGTAGGCGGATACATTTCGTGGATTTCTCTCGATTGAGGCGTAAGCGGTGGCCAGCGCGTTATCCGACTCGCCGCGAGCCATCTCGACCTTCACAAGCAGGACAAGAGCGTCGAGGTTGGCCGGATTCAGTTGCAGGGCTTTCTGCAGCGAGGTTTTTGCTCCAGACAGATCTTTATTCGCCACTTGCATTCCCGCCAGCAGCGCATAGACGGAGTCGTTGTTGGGCGTTTTAGCCGCCTGGGCCTGTACACGCTCGAGTGCGTTTGCGTTCTGTTTCTCCAGCATCAAGATGCCGGCTACTCCGGCCAAGGCCTGAGTGTAGTTGGGGTCCCGCAAGAGAGCATCCTCGTAATATTTTAGTGCCTCGGTCTTCTCGCCCCGCTTCCGCAGCAGGTCACCCATTGCGGTGCAGCCTAATGGGCTTTGGGGCGCGACCTCAATCGCCCAGCGCAGATCGGCTGCAGCCGCTGCCGCTTGCCCAGCCGCAGCCTCATTTCGAGCCCTCAAAACATAGCCCCATGGATCCCCAGGGCTGTTGCGGATAAGCTCCTCTGCGGTTTGGCGCAGAAGTTTCTGATCACCTCTAGCGGTGGCGGCTTGCGCCAAAGCTAACTGCACCTCTGTCATCGCGGGCGCGAGCTTTGCTGCGTGCAACCATTCGTCCTCGGCACGTACCAGATTGCCTGTCTCCCTTAGAGCCAAACCGAGCTGATAATGGCCATAGGCATTCTCAGGCGAATCCTTAAGGGCACTTTCCAGGATGATCGTAGCTGCGCTGAACTTGCCCTGCAAATTCAGCAGGGTGCCACGAATGATCTGGGCTCCATTGTCCTGCGGATTGGTTTTCAGAATCCCGTCGTTTAGTCGGGCGGCCTCGTCGTTCTTGCCATGAGACAGCAGGAGCCGAATGTAATCCTCCTGTGTCTTCAGATCCTCGGGGTGCTCTTTCGAAATGGACGCGAATTCTGCGAGCGCCTTGTCGGCCTCGCCGATGTCGTTGTAGTATCGGCCCAAAACGCGATACAAGTCTCCTTCCCCTGTCAGATCCTTCTTCGCCTGAATCATCACCTGCTCGGCTTCAATCATGTGACCTTGTGAATACAAGAACCGAGCTAAATGGTCTCGCAACTCCACCCGTTTGGGTTCCAATTGAACGGCGCGCTGGAGCTGCAATTCCGCATCCAGCCATCTTCCTTCATGTGCGTAAAGACTGGCGAGCGCTTGGACAGCAGGCGCGAATTTCGGATTGATCTCAAGTGATTTCTTGAGACTAACCTCGGCAGCATCTCCGTGGTCCTGATCCCCTTGGAGCGTGCCGAGCTGTACGTAGAACTCTGGTTCTTTCGGCTCCAGAACAATCGCCTTCTGTATCTCCTGCAAAGCCACGTCCAGCTTGCCTTGCGCGCGGTTCAATTCAGAAAGCAAAAGATGCGCATCCGCATTGTCCGGATTCCGCCCAAGCACCTGGTTGGCAATTGGGCCAACGCGCTCGTAGGATCGGCTCGCAATGTAGATGAGCCCGAGATCGAGCAACGCCTTACTATTGTCGGGATCCAGCTCAATGGTGCGCCGCAGTTCAGCGTAGGCATCGGCAAACCGCCCAAGTTTCAGGTAGCTTTCTGCGAGCTTAAGGTGGGCGGCCGAATTGCGGGAGTCAGCTTGCGCGGCATTGGAATACTCGATGACTGCCTCGCGGAATTTGCCGGTTTCAAAATAATGATTGCCGCGTTCGAGATACTTCTGGCTCTCGACTTTTAAATCGCGGTTGCAAGCTGGCAATGCGATTAACACGTGAGCGCACACCAAGGTCGCGAAAAAACGAACAGCGTGCGTGGACGTCCGATTCACTGGATTGAAATCTGTACGACCTTGCTAAGCGATCTCAGTTTGAACTTTCCAGAACAATAAGCATTGGGGAGGGTGTAGCGGGAAATTCGGAGGTATCCGCAAGATTGTTTAAGCAATTTACATTAATTGAAAATCGCACGCCAGCCGAAGGGCCTGCGACCGCGTTCAAGAGGATTACGCATTCGCAGGCCGAACCAGAGCAAAAGGACCGACGCTGCGACCATCAACTCGAAACCCAACAGGATCCAACTAGACGGCTCCGGCATCGCGACTCCGTAATTGCTAAGTGCGTAGCAATTTCCGCTTCCGCTGGTGCACTTGCCGGTACCCAGGAAATCCCAACTGGACGCCTCCGTGCAATTCACACACACGAAATCAAAGCTGAATGTAATAGATTGACCGGGACCGAGCGCAGCCAACTGGTTAACCGTAACTCCACTACCGGGCATCACGCAGATCGCGTCGGTAAGACTCGAGTTACAGCCGCCATTCCCGCCGTTGGTTTTTCCCACAAGCGCCTGGTACTCGCCTGTATAATCCGTTCCTCCCGATGTCGCGCTGAAATTGCTGACGGAACCGGGCGTAATGCTGCTGCCGCTCTGGAATAATGTCAGGGACCAAGTGTTGGCATAAGCATTATTCGTCGACGTAGTGTTGTTGTTCGTGATGGTGTACGAAAGTGAATAGGTGTTGGCAGGATTGGGTGGGCTGGGCAGGGGGGTAAGTGTTGCTTGAAAAGCGTATCCGTCGCAGTTGGTGCCGCAATTGGAGACAGACTGCGAGTCGGCATAAGCCATCCTGCTCAAGGCACAAACCGACAGCAACACAGTCGCCGCAATGAGACGAAATCGCCCGATGCGCATAGGTTAATTCTTTCTAAGCACCCGATCGCAACACTACCAACACGGTGAATGTAGCCCAACGCTAGGTTCTGTCAAGACTGATAATTCTTGCGAGCGGTTGCAACCACTTGCAACCTTGGGCTCGGTCGTATGTCGAAGCGGCTCAAACACTTATAGCCCGATCGCGAATTGCCTAAACAGCCGTTGCGGAACTCGGCGAGCAAATTCGATCCGCTGGGGAATGCGGGGGCTTTGGGCTATAGTTTTCGGCTCCCTTGTCGCCCTTCCCGAGGAGAATCGCGATAGGAATGAGGGCCAGTATGCCCAGGAAATAGAAGACAACTCCGCCCGAAGTATGGAGCCAACCGTGAAGGAATCGGCGATCCACATAAATGGTCAGCAGTGAAATTGTGACGATACGCACCCCGTTCTTCAGCACAAGAATCGGGATGACCGCCAGGATCAGCAGCGACTTTCGCCAGAACGAGCGCAAAACGAATTGACCCACCAGGACGGTGGTAAGCATCAGCAGGAAGCTGGAGCGGATGCCGCTGCACTCTTCGGCTACTTCAATGTCGAGACTAGGAACGCTTAGCATAAATCCGCGCCTGAATACAGGTACGTGGAGCAGTCGCAGCAGTACATAGGCTACGGTGGCCGATCCCGATTGCAGCAGAATGGTCAGCCTCGTGATGAATATCTCTGGGATCGGAATCAGCAATAAGAGAAAGAGCAAGGGGAAGCGCGCACGTGCAAAAGCCCGAGTCCCGTAGGTTGACACAAACCCCGCAATCCATAAAAAGATTATTGCGAGAGTTACGAGTGACAGCTGTTCGTCGCTCGCCAATTCTGAAAAATATCGCTGACGAATCCACAGAAGGCCGGTTGCGACGAAGAGTAGACTCAGGCCCCCGCAGACATTGGATCGTATGTCTTGGAAAATCTCCTGCCGGTTCCGGTACAGGATATACGCGCTGATAGGAATGACGAGAACGATATGGGAAGCATAATCGTGCGTAACAGTGAAGTCGATTAACGCGCGCAGCGGTTTCCAGAACACAAACGTGGAGACAATGCCAAAAAAAACGAAACAGACTTGCGGCCTGCGAATGTTGCGGTATTGATCAGCGGCAAACAATGTTGTTGCCCTTCCGCCATTCATGACGTTGGGCGTATCCACCCAACAATTTGTGGTCTGTTACGTGAACCAAACACCAGATCCGCTAGCGCGTTCCGAATGCCTGTCAAGCAACCCAATTCTGGATCTTCAACCCGCCAATCCGCCGGAATTCGCTCTCGTCGTTCGTCACCAGAGTTAGCTGTGCCGCCCGTGCATGCGCCGCAATCCAAAGATCATTGTTCCCGATCATCTCACCCTTCGATTCCAATGCGGCCCGAATTGACCCGTAGGGCTCAGCCGCGGCTTTCGGGAGTGGCAGGGGGCAGAAAGTTGACCAGTTCACGCAATCGTTCGAGTGCCGAAGCCCGTACCGTTGGTGGCGCCGTAGAACAACTCCCCGTAAGAAATGGCCGCAAGTGCGACTTCTCCGGGCGGACCCTGCCAGAACCCGCCCATGCTGCCTAAGCTCAATCGCCGGCGAGCGCTTTTCGTCCTCACGAAAATAGATGAGATCCTCGCCTGGGAAAAGAAAAATGAGGCAGAGCGGGATAGCCACTTTGTCGAATTGGGCAGATACCTTTGCGAAGTGTGGGCGGGCCAGTACTGGCGAGTGGAGAGGCTGGCGTCGTTCGATGATTTTCTGGAGAGACGGTTTCCGGAATCGAGAAGAAAGGCATACTACCTGATGTCGATTCACGAACACCTTCCACCGTTGGTCCGGCGAGAACTTAAGGCGGTGGGATGGCGAAGTTGACCCGCTGGGACCAACAAGCACTTCGATTGTGCAACCTGGTTGCACAAAGCCCGCGAGATGCCCAAGGAACAGTTTAAGCACGAGGCCGAAAAGGAGTTGACCGGCCGAGATACCGAGCCGGCAGAAATCATCTATTTCAAGCCCTACAAGAGCCAGGTCCCAGTGTTGAACAGGCCATGGAGACGGCGGCACTAATGTTGGGATCCGACAAGGCCCGTGGTTGCCTCCAAATGATCTGTTGCCGATTTCCTGGCAGCTGCAAACCTCGACGGCGGCAATCCGGACACCCTACTTTTTTCGATGACCAACTTTTTCAGGTTTCTGCCGCAGGCCCAACAGCAGGTTTTCCTTGAGAAAACCCGGCATCAGCCGGCGCACCGCATGCAGTCCAAAACCGGGAATTCCGTAACGAATCACTTTGATTGTGGTAAACGCCGAGCATCTTTAATGCGCGGGCGTCGTGTTCGATGATGAACTCGGAGGTATACGGCAGGCCGGTGGCGTAGGAATTGGAATTCTCCCAGGGCCCGGATGGTCTGCATCGGGAATTGGGGCAGGCGCCCAATTTGAGGGCGAGCTGAGCTGGCCATGTTTGTCGATCGCCGCGACGACGTACTGGTAACTTGTACTGTCTTCAACAACGAAGTCCACGCAGCTATTTCCGCCGTATGCGAACGCGTTGATCTGCTCACATGTGGTGCAATTGGCTTTGTCCAGCCGCGTACTAACAGATTGAGTTCGGTACAAGCAGTAGCCAGCGACGCCAGTCTGGCCGCGCGAAGGAGAAGGGCTTGGATTCCAGGAGAGCATCACCTTGTGATGACTAACGGATATAGGCTGGGGCAAAATGCCGCCCTGAGGACACCTTATGGATTCGGGTGAGTACTTGGAAGTTGATTTGCCTTTAGAAACTGATTGCGCGTTTGAACCCGCCCCGGATTGAGTTTGGGCATGTGCAAATTGAATTGGGCAGGCTACCGCCACCAGCGCGGCCAATGCTAAGCCAACAATGAGATGCTTGATCGCCATGAGGCCAATAAACACGAGGAGAGTTGTTCTACAGCTGCAAGCGGCCTGCGGAAAGCAGGATCATTTTCTTTTGCCACGGCTCGACACGGACAGTGCCCATCACGCCACCATCGGGGTGCTGCGAAATGTGACAATGACAGGGAAGAATTCCCACGATCTGCGGATCACGAAAGTTCAGCGTGACGCTCTCGGGTATTCTCGGAATCCGTCCCAGGCAGGCAGATTCACGGTGTCGAGCAACGTCTCTGATGTCATGCAGCTGCAGCCTACGCGAGGCGATTGGGCGAGCCTGCCAATAGTTGGGACGTTCTCCACTTGCGCGTGGTGTCAAAATTGCAGTTACTGCAACTGAATAAACGGTGCAATGGACGGCACACTGTTCGAGTTTAATATGAATAGCATGTAATACCCTGGCGGCGCCAGATAACCGTTGCCAGGAGCTGTAATGTTCAAACCTCCTGTGGTCTGCGCGAACGTTAACTGAACATAGCGTGCATCCATGTTAAAGAAGTGAGTTGCAGCGCCCAGGCGCATCAGCACAGCACTTGTGATTGAGGCGGCATCTGGCGTCGCCACGAAAAAGCTCTGGCCATAAGTGATTTGCGACGGAGCTTGCGTGATTGTCGGCCGCGGGCCTTTGAATAGGTAAGGCGGCGAGAAGAACTCAGCGCTCAACTCATCGGGCACATTGCCGAAATCTGCTCCCATTCCCGATTCCATGACCCGGCCATCCGGAAGCAGAACTGCGGTACCGTGGTATTCGCGCGGTGTGTGCATTGAGGCCAATGTTGTCCACTTCTGCGTTATTGGCGACCATAGTTCCGCCGGATAAACAGCGTTCGCAATATTCCCACCATTTTTGTCAGTTTCGCCCCCGGTCGCTAGGACAGTGCCGTCAGGAAGTTCGGTCAGATTCAGGAAGCTCCGCGGGTATGCCATCGATGCGGTCTGCTGCCATGCCGGAGACGACTGCGTCATATCGATTACATATGTGGTGTTGGCCGACGGCCCTGTCATCTGGCTATCAGCCGCGCTGCCGGCCTTCATGATTTTGTCTTGCACGTACATGACAGAGCTGCCACCGTCCTCAATATTGAAGTCAACCGTCGACCAGTTCTGCGAGCCGAGGTTGAGCATGTCAGTGACAGTGGCGTACTCCGATCCATTGACGTGGACGATGTTGCCGCTCGAAAGCTGATAGATGAACGGGTAGGTCTCGAATGGATTGTTCGCGTTCGTGAGTTGTGTCCAGGTGTTCGCAACCGGATCATAAACCTCTGGAATACCGGCGTTCGTGTGTTCAGTCGTCTTCCATCCGCCCATCACGTTGACTGTACCATCTGACAATGTGATCGCACTCGGATACCAGCGCGAATAAGCCATCTTAGGTATAACTGTCCAGGAGTTGTTGGAGGGATCAAATATTTCGGCGTTCGCAATCCCCATATTGTTGCTGCTCTGTCCGTATCCACCCACAATAAGGATCCTGCCATCCGCCAGTTCGGTTTGTCCGGAACAGAACAAATCTGCTGGCGCAGGCACACCAGTGAATAGATTATTCAGATAGTCCCACACTGTGGGGGTGTTTCCGTCCTGGTAGAACAGTACAGTGTTGTTCTTCATGAGGATGAGATTTACAGCTACTGCCGGGGTGGTCACCGGCATAGACCAGCTACCCATAGCCGCAGCGTTACCAGAATTATCGACAGTTACAGTGATCGGGTTGGAGGTCGCGCTCAACCCGGCGCTGTTATAGGCTGTTGCCGAGATGGTGTGATTGCCCGCAGTCGTGGCAGCCGTATTCCAGGCAATTGAATACGGAGGGGATACCACTTGGGATCCGAGATTCGCAGAATCCAGTAGGAATTGGACCCCGGTGATCGTAGAGCCTGTATTCGTGACGTTTGCAGTGATAGTGGTCGTACCAGTCACACTGGCAAACTGTAGGGGAGCCGCGATGCTCACTGTCGGGGGTGTGGCCCCACTACCTCCACCGAGTGAAGGCAATACTTCAACAATACTTAAATTGTAACGATCGGTAGAGGGAGCCGTGTCATTAATCGCGACTGACGTCCCGATCGTCACAGTGGTGCTCGTTTCGCGTTGGACCCAATAAGTATCACCGGTGGAAGTTAAGTCCTGGTGCACGAGCGTCTGGCCGCCACCCAACGTACGCGAAATGGCACTGTCATAGTCATTGCCAACGCCAAGTACCCAGGAATTGCTTCGAGTGGTCAGCAGGCTCGCCGTAGGCGCACCCTTCGCTGAATTTCCACTGGCTGTGGCACCTATCGCTCCTGACCCGTTGCTTCCTGTCGCATCGACGCCTGTGAAGCTCATCACAGTGATCGATGACTGGACCTTTTGCGAAAGACTTGCGGTGACAACTACGTTCGAAAGCGGGTTCGGTGCAAACGCCCGCCAAATCTCAGACGCTCCACTTTGTACATTGGTGCGCTGCACGAGCACCCATGTTAAACCGCCGCCTGTGACTCCCGTAACGGTCGTGTTAGCGCCTGACAGATAGTCCGTCGCAATGAAAGCTAGTAACAATTCACTTCCCGACGTGGTCGAAAATGCAGGACTGGCAGCAGTGGTCGACGCCGTCGTAATGTCTTTCGAAACTGTGGCGTCGATGGCCAAGACTCCGGCCGTCGCAGTCTGTGCAGTGAAATTGAAGTTCGTTACAGAGGCCCCGTTTATCGCGGTTGATTGCGAAGCCGGAGTGAACGTCTCACCCGCCAGATTCGGCGTAACCGTGTAATTTCCGTTTTGCAGGTTCACAAAGGAATAGTTTCCATTGATGTCGGTCGTTGTATTCGCCGTCGTCGATCCAGTCAAGCTCACTGTCACATTCGCGCCCAGATTCGTTGGGCTAATCGTCCCCGAAATGCTCCAGGTCGGATTGGCTGTCGCCGTAAAAGTCACATTCGTAGCGTTGGCTCCGCTTATCGTGACCGGCCGATTCGATGGGTTGAATGTAAACTCAGGGTTTGTGGGTGTCACCGTGTACGCGCCATTAAGCAAATTGCCGAGGGTGTAGTTGCCAAAAGCATCGGCCGTGGTTGTGGCGCTGGCTGCACCGCCTAGGGTTACGGTCGTTCCACTTACCGTTGTTCCGACATTTCCTGATATACTCCAGGTCTGCAAGGCAAAGTTAACTCCCGACACATTAATTCCAGAGAGCGTCACATTCTGACTTGCCGGGATGAAGTTCTGGCCTGATTTAGCCGGGACAACTGTATAAGTGCCATTGCTGAGATTGGAGAAATTGTAATTTCCTGAACTGTCTGGAGATGTAGTCATTGTGCCACCACCTGGAAGCGTTAGCGTGATGGTCGATCCACTAATCAGCGAAGCTGGAGCCAGCGCACCTGAAATTGTGGATGTAGTACCGCCTCCACCGGCGGCGATAACCTCTACTAGGCTGAGATTGTAGCGATCCGTGCTCGGCGCAATGTCGTTAATAGTGACAGCGGTGCCGCTAAGGGGAGTGGGATTGTTCTGCATCTGTACCCAATAGGTATCCCCGGTCGAGGAAAGATCCTGATGTACCAATGCCTGTCCAGCTCCCGGAGTCCGCCCTATGGCACTATCCCAGTCGTTTCCCACACCGAAGACCCACGACCCATTCTGAGTTGTCACCAACGTTCCAGTCGGCGCTCCTTTCGAAGCATCCGCACCCTGTGTGGCCCCTACGGCGCCGGAGCCGTTAGCCCCCGACGTGTTGACCCCGGTAAAGCTCAGAAGAGTTAGCGATGAAACAACACTGTGCGAGAGTGTGGCAGTGACCGTGACCTGGCTCAAGGGTGAGGTGGCGAAAGCGCGCCAGATTTCCGATGTACCCTGTTCCACATTCGTCCGCACAACGAGCGTCCACGTAAGGCCTGCGCCAGTAATGCTACTTACCTGAGTATTTATACCCGATACATAATCACCCGTTACAAACGCTAGCAGCAACTCGTTGCCCAATGCTGTAGAAAATGCCGGCGTGGCGACCGTCGTGCTCGCCGAATTCTTATCGACAGAGACATTCGCGTCAATGCCAATGGCTGCCGACACCGGGCTGCTTATGCTGAGGGTTACGGCGATCATAGCCGCGATGATCAATCTGCGGATACCAAGAAGACGTGGGGGGCTCACTCTCTTCTCCTTTGTGGTTTTATACGTCGCAAATGCTTAAAAGATGAGGGCCTGGATTAGAACCAGAAATCCGCGCCCAGAAGACTTAAGTTTGATCGCTGGGTGGCACTCGACTGTTTTCCAGAATATCTTCGCGCTTTCGATACCACCGGTTGCTTTTCGGGCGTCCACGACTAGCTACTCCTCTGATACGACTTTTTTGTGGTCGTAGCCGGAATGATCGGTAACGATCAAACACGCAATCACGGTGATCGAGGCGCGCCAAGGAAGTACTCTTCATCTCCAAGTTATATTGCGCCCTTGCCAATAAACCAAAAAACGGGATACAGGGGTCGTTAAACAAGGGGAGAGTTATACCGCAGCTGCAAGCGGCTTCGGAAAAGCAGAACTATTTCTTTTGCGCTGACTCGACACGGACGGTGCCCATCATGCCACCATCGGAATGCTGCGCAATGTGGCAGTGAAAGGGGAGGGTTCCGACGATCTGCGGATCACGAAAGTCCATTCGTATCGTGACGCTCGGGTATTTTAGGAATCCGTCCCACGCAGGCAGATTCACGGTATCGCGTGGAGTCGGGTCATGCCAACCGATCCCCTGGGAATCTACAATCAAGAAGTGCAGCTGATGAATATGAAACACATGGGATTCACGGGACCTATTTTCAATGGTCCAATCTTCCACCTCGCCTTGGTGCACGGTAATGTTCGGTTCAGCGTTGCGAGGGTCGAACACAGCGGGCTCGTGTCCCTCCTCTGTGATAAAGAAGAGGGTTGGACTGTTGAGATCGTCCGGGCGCAGAAGTTTCTCAGAAAAATATAGTTTTCGCTTGCGAACAGGTTTCACAGACGACAGCGATGTAGCCGTCGTCTCCAGATCAACGGAAGAATTCCGCGCAATATACCCAGGAGTGGCATCGTCGATTGAAGGGATAATCGTCGCGAGCGGTCGAGGTGGATCTACGTCGTCCAGTCCAAGACGGAGTGCCGGCTGTGAGCTGTCTTTCTTCACTGTAGGCCCGCTATCGTCCTCTGCTCCGCGAAAAACGCCGCCCGTCACGAGCACCCCTGTGACGCCATTCGCGGGCCCTGTCACGATGAACTCGGCCCGTGCGGCGGGGGGTAGGAAGATATTCGTATTTTGAGGCTTATAGTCCTTCGCCCCAGGCTCCCCATAGTGAAGCGGCACACCATCGAGCGCGACTAAGTCCACACTCTGGCGCTTGCCGTCATAGAGAAGAGTCAAGTTCAAATATGTGTCGGCAGATGCATTCACGATTCGCCAGAATTGGCGCTCGAGTGGTTTCATCTTGATTACTGCAGGCGGATATTTCGGATAGGGCACCGGAACATAGTTGATGGAAATCTGTTTTGTTGGCCGTTTTGGGTCTGCCTTCTCAGACTCTGAGGGATCAGGCATCTTCTCATCGCGGATAACGAATACACGCTCGGGAAGTCCGGCAACTCGCGGGACGGCGTTTTCCATTCCTTCAACAATCAGGGCGCCGGAAGCTCCTCCGAGTAGTTGTTCCTCTGTGAACCCGTGAACATGTGGATGGTACCAATACAGTCCCGGCGGCTGATTCTTAGGAATTCGAATGCGGTACTCGAACGGCGGATCGCCCGGCTGCACGAGCGTTTTCACAGTTTCATCCTGATGACAGATCGGAGGCACGGACAAGCCGTGAAAGTGAAGATTGGTCGAGGCGGCCGTCATCGCACCTCCCGTGCAGCGATCGGCATCAGAGTCTGATTTGTGCGCAGGCGCATGATTAGAAGCGGTCGCAGGCTCGGTCGAGGGCAGCGAGATCGCGTTCGTTAGCCGAAGCACAAGTTCGTCGCCCGGATCCAGCCTCAGAGTTGGCGCCTGGTTCCCTCGCTCATCCGTGTAGCAATACCGAACGTGGCCCAGGATTGAATCGTACGAGTGCGATCCGGGCAAGCCTGCCGCAACCGAGCTTGAGCGGCTGCCGATCGAATCAGACCAGTGCCAGTTCGGTTCAGTGGAACTATGAATGGTCAAACTCAGCTTCAGCGTACTGTTTTCACTCTTGAGGTCTCTCGGCTCAAGGACCGTGCTCGCAGGCGAACCGCGAGGACAGGTTTTTACAAGCTCGGCCGCTAGTGTCTCGCGAAACTGTGCTTGAGCCGAACGGCAGATGAAGAGCGTAAGAAGGAGGTATGCTGAGGCCAAGAAAGTTTTGCGCCACGATCCTAACTTGCATTTATCACGAGGAGTTTCCACTTCGCTACCGTAAATCGCTGCAACCTCCTGACTTGGTGCCCAAGACCAACGAGTGTGCATCACGCGCGGGCTGTAGCCTGCTCACGGCAATGCGCTTGGGCAAGTTCCGTAAGCTCCTCTGGGAAACCTACCAGCGGATCACAATGGTCTGAGAACGGTAGTGAAACAAGCCGCCTGCCGGTCAGCCAGCTACGGATGCGACGGAAGGACCCATCCATTCGATACGGGCGAGTGTGGGTGGGAAGTTGTATAGACGACAGGTTCGTATTCATAGGTGCGCCGCAGTGCTCCGAGCCAACCAGTGGAATGAAAAATCGAAACTCGAGGACTTGGCCGTAAGAGCTCAGGCCAGCGAGGATCGCGGAGTGGATCAATCGTGAACACAGCCATTTGGAGTCCGAAAGTAGGTCATCTCGCAACTCACAAAATTGACGCAGGCAAATCTATGTGCTAGCTGCAGCTTCTCGCTGAATAGCCCTGTGGGTTTAAGAGCGATCTTCATTCGCCGCCGTAGCAAAGCTCTGGCGCGCTCACAACGAAATAAAGAGCGACGCCATCACCAACACATCTATGGCGCCCGTACTTCGACCGTCGTGAGGTTGTACCTGTCTGTCGTAGGAGCCGTGTCATTGATCGTCACTGTTGTGCCGCTCAAAGGCGTTGTGGCATTTTGCATCTGCACCCAATAAGTGTCGCCAGTAGATGTCAGAAGCTGGTGCACAATCGTCTGCCCTGTGCCGGGCGTGCGGGCGATCGCACTATCGTAATCATTGCCGACGCCAAACACCCAGGAATTGTTTCTCGTGGTGACGAGAGAAGCGGTGGGAGCACCCTTGCTCGAGTTGCCCGTTCCCGTAGCTCCTACGGCATTCGGGAGGCTTGCGCCTTGAGTTGTATCAACCCCAGTAAAGCTCATCACCGTCATAGACGTAACTACGCTCTGCGACACAGTCGCAGTCACAGTAACGTTCGTCAGGGCCGAACTGGCAAATGCCGCCCAGATTTCGGCGTCCCCACTCTGGACGTTTGTCCGCTTTACCAAGCTCCAGGTCACACCACCTCCGGTCATAGCTGTGACTGTTGTGTTCGTACCCTTCAGGTAATCAGTAGCAACGAAAGCGAGGAGTAGTTCGTTCCCGGCCTTGGTCGAGAATGGCTGGGTGGCGATCGTCGTTTTCGCTGATGTGCCATCCGCTGAGGTGTTCACGTCGATGGCTAGCCCTGTGCTGCTGGAACTCGCCGTGAAGTTCAGATTTGAAACGTTCCCGTTGCTTACCGTTGTCGCCTGGCTCGTAGGATTAAACGTGAAGCCAGATTTGGTAGGCGTAACGGTATAGGTCCCGTTTGCAAGCCCCGTGAACGAGTAATTTCCCGAGCTGTCGGCGGTTGTCGATGCGCTTGCCGCACCACTGAGAGATACGCTTGCATTCGCGCCATTTGCTGAAACATTTCCGGATATCGTCCACGTCGAAGCTGAGCTGACGGTGAGCGTCACAGTTATGGTCGCAGGCGAATTCTGAGAACCGCTGGACGTAACCGTGACATGGCCGGTGTAAGTTCCAGCTGCCAATCCTGTGATGGAAGCCGAGACCTGAAGCGACTGCGGAGCTGTTCCGGATCCTGGCGAGACGCCAAGCCACGTGCTGTCGCTGCTGGCTGTGAAATTCAGGGCTCCGGTACCTGTATTGGTTACGTTTACTGTGGCAGGTAATGGATTGCTCCCGCCAACTGTAGCGGAAAATGGAACTGCAGTTGGGGAAACCGAAAGGACGGGAGTGCTCAGACCTACAAAATTCACACCGGTCAGACTGCTGCCATTTATCGTTACGGTCTGACTCGCAGGCGTAAACGAAATTCCAGTCTCCGAGGGTGTGAGAGTATAGGAGCCATTGGGCAGACCGATGAACGAATAGTTTCCGGAAGCATCAGTCGAAGTGGCTGCATTAGCCGGGCCGCTGAGCGTGACCGTCGCCCCGCTCAGAGTGGGACTGATGTTACCTGAAATGCCATATGGACCCAGCGACGGCAAGACTTCCACGACTGACAGGTTATAGCTGTCGGTTGTTGGGGCGGTGTCGTTGATGGTGACGCTTGTTCCGCTCGCAGGAGTTGGGCTGGATTCCATTTGAACCCAGTAGGTGTCCCCAGTGGATGTCAAATCCTGATGAATAAGAGTCTGGCCGGCCCCAATTGTTCGCCCAATGGCATTGCTGAAGTCACTGCCGACTCCAAAGACCCAGGAGTTATTACGCGTTGTCACGATGGTAGCCGTTGGCGGCCCGCTTGCAGCGCTCTTGCTAGCCGTAGCTCCAATTGCTCCGGATCCTCCTGTTCCCGTGAGATCTACCCCAGTAAAACTCAACACCGTGATTGACGAAACCACACTCTGGGACAGAGTAGCGGTAACGGTCACGTTGCTGAGTGGGCTCGATGCGAAAGCTTTCCAGATCTCCGCGTCTCCACTCTGAACATTCGTTCGCACTACTGGGCTCCACGTGAGCCCACCACCACTTACGGCTGTAACCGACGTATTCGTGCCACCAAGGTAGTCAGTCGAAATGAACGCAAGCAGAAGTTCACTTCCCGAGCCAGTCGAAAATGCTGTCGTGGCTATGGATGAACTGGCAGCTGTGCCATCCTTTGACACATTCACATCCCGTGTCAAGTTAACCGTTATGATAGCTTGCGCCGTAAAGTTAACCGCAGGAACATTCGAGCCGGTTATCGTCACATTCTGTGCAGCTGGCATGAACGTGTACCCTGATTTCGTAGGTGTCACAGTGTAAGAACCATTGCCCAAATTCACGAATGAGTAGTTCCCAGATGAGTCGGCGGTTGCGGAAGTACTTGCTCCGCCGCTCAGTGTGACTGTTGCATTCGCACCAGAGGCGGTAAGGTTCCCAGAAATGCTGAAGCTAGTGGCCGTGGCTGTAAAATTGATGTTACTTACGTTATTGCCACTCACCGTCACAGTTTGGGAGGTCGGGCTGAAGCTAAACCCAGTATTACTCGGTGTTACGGTGTACGAGCCATTTACCAAGTTGGAGAAAGAATACGCGCCCGAGCTATTGGCTGTAGTCGTCGCCGAACCTGCTCCGCCGAGGGTCACTGTGGCTCCGCTTCCACCGTTAGTTGGACTGATCGTTCCCGAGATCGAATAAGTTGCGGCTCCGCTGAAATTCACATTGCCAACGTTAGATCCTGACAGGGTCACAGATTGGGAACTTGGCGTGAATACGTAACCGGCCTGGCTCGGAGTTGCGACATAGGAACCATTTGGCAAACTAGTGAACGCAAAGGTACCAGATGAGTTCGCTGTTACGGTTGTATCCACAGGCCCAGTGAGGGATACTGAGGCACCGGCGCCAGCAGCTATCGGTGTGATGGTTCCTGAAATACTGAGCGTTCCCGATGGTGCAGGAATAATTTCAACGAGCGCAAGGTTCCAGCGGTCTGTTGTCGGCGCAGTGTCGTTGATAGTCACAGTCGTGCCTGCAACAGGGGTGGGAGCGTTCTGCATCTGGACCCAGTATGTGTCTCCGGAAGAGGTCAAATCCTGATGAACGATGGACTGATTCGCTCCTGGTGTGCGAGCGGTCGCACTGTCAAAGTCATTCCCAACTCCAAAGACCCATGAGCTATTCTGAGTCGTGGTCAGGCTGGCCGATGGTGCACTGGCTGCCGCGCTTTTGCTCGCCGTCGCGCCAATAGCTCCAGAGCCGTTCGTTCCCGTTGTGTTTACGCCCTCGAAGCTACGAAGCGTGATCGAGGAAATCACAGTTTGCGACAAATTCGCGCTAACTGTTGCTCCCGTGATCGGCGAAGTGGCAAACGCACGCCAGATTTCGGAATCGCCATTTTGTCCATTAGACCGGACTACCAGAGCCCAGGTAAGTCCGCCACCAGTCATGCTGGTGACGGTAGTATTCGTTCCCGTCAGATAATCCGCGGTAATGAAGGCCAAAATAAGCTCATTACCTGTGGCAGTGGAGAAAGAAGGCGAAGTAATCGTACTACTAGCGCTGGTGTCGTCTTTTGAAACCGTTGCATCAGCCGTGATTGGCGGTTTAGGCACGGTAACTGCGACGCCCGCAGATGGAGTCTCAAGATTGGCGCTGTCATCCACCGCACGGCTAAGAACATTGATCGATCCGGCACTGAGGGGAGTCCAGGAATATGACCAGGTCGATAGTCCGGTTGCCGGATGCCAAGTCTGCCCGCCATCAGTCGAAACTTCTACTCCCGCCACAACGCCGCCACCTACGTCGACAGCGGTTCCTGTGACTGTCACAGTGATGCCAAACTGAAGAGTAGCGCCGCTGGCCGGTGAAGTTATAGCCGACGTCGGCGGCGTCGTATCGGTTGACTCAGAGGGCATGATCAACCCAGGCTGGAGCGTCGCCGGTTCAACCCCCATATCTGCAAAGAGGTTTGCGGTCGCCTGTTGCATGTCGGGATCAGCCGGCTGATTCGACTCGAAAGGACTGTCGTGATTCGAGTCTAAGCCCCATGCCCACTGAATCGTTCCTGCTCCGAAAACCAATGCACCACTCGGGGCGCGATGCATTGTCATTTGATGCGTCGCAACACCGGCACCATAGATTCCGCCCTGGTCCAGTAGTAAATCCGCAGTAAGGGTTTGAGAAGTGGACGAAAGATCAAAAGTTCCGGCTGGACGGGCTCCGTTGTCGAGATCCTCGTCCCACTCATAACCTAAAGTTCCCGCTGGAAGAGTTGCGGTCTGTCCTGAGCCAAGCTTCGCTATCGTAGTATTGCGCCAAAACCGCAACGGTGCGTACGCGGCTGGGACCTTAATGGAGAGGGTACCAGGATTGTCCGAAGCTGGCCCGTTGACCATGAATATGGTGCCAGTCAGGCTGTTTTCCGGCTGCCCGCCATCCGCCGGGGGGCTCTTGCTGGTGTCCCGCCATGTACCGGTCCAGGTTGGAGGATCCATCGGATCCACGGCTGCTGTGGCGGTTGGAATCGAATTCGGTCCGAGCGTCTCCTTGTAACAAACCATCGTACGATAAGGTGTGTTGCTACCATCAATACTGTTCTCCCAGCGCGTCTTCCAGAAAACCTCATTGCCGCTGAAGAATGCCAGGTTTACACCGGCATCCCGCGCCGCCTCGACACTAGTACGTTGCGGACCGGACCAATATTCGTCGTGCCCGACACTCAAATAGATTTTATGGTTCTGAATGAGGGCGCCATCTCTGGCAGCATCCACACCGGTAAAATATGTCACGTCATAACCATTCGACTCCAACCAACGAACCATCGGATACTCTTCACCAAAGACCCAAGTGGCAGCCTCTGATGAAAACGTTCTTGTGTCGGAGGGTCGGTTATAGCTGACTTTATACGCCCGGCTGGTCAGATCGAAAACGTCCGTCGGGCCGTAAACACTGTGCCCGCCATATCCGTTGTAAGCTTGCCATGTCTCATCCGATGTCTGAAAAAGGATCGCTGAGTGACTTGAATCATTTCTCACCACGAAGACGATCTGACTGGCCCCTCCTGTGTCATTCCTCACTGGCGCGGCTATGTAGATGCCGGATACAGCCGTAGTCGGCACAGTCCACGATGCAGATACGCCCCAATTGCCACAATCGTAAAGCTGTGTAGTCGAATCGATGAGGCATGCGGGTTGGGTTTGGGGCAATTGCGCGGACGGCTGAAGCGTAGTTATGTACCTGCCGCCATTACCCTGATAGTAACCCAATCTATATATATCAATATGATAGCTTGTTGCGGAGGTGCTTATTTTAAAGTTAATTGTTTGTCCTGCATTTACGCTAATGTCTGTCGAGAACCCTTGAATGGTAAGGTCGCCGAGGCCACCGACAGTCCATCCCGTTGTACCGGGGAGGCAATTTTCTGCTTCGATCGGATTCTGTGGGGCACTGCATGACCCGAACACAGCCTTGATCGTCAAGAGCATGAAACAGGTACCGATGAAAATGTTCCGCCGCATATAGTTCTCCTCTTTGACTTAGACCACTTCAGTATTTCGTCAGTTTGGACGGAGGAAACCGATTGCTAGTTGGTTCTGTGACAGCACACATTCAGTAAAGTGACCGTCTTGACATCCCACTCTGAGGCAGGGCTACCGGTAAGGCAGTTCTCTGCCACAATCGCATTCGCGAGGTTGGTGCGCTGCGCCTGGGCCTGGATGCTAAGTGCAAGGATGGCGAAATAGCATAAGCCCACACAAAGACGAAGGAATACGGCAAGTACGTTCGGTTGCCTAAAGACACTGCATGTTTTGGCGAACATCGGTTTGCACCGTGAAATCCTCTTGGGGGTAACAGAGGCACGTTGCATGCCTAAATGAAACAAATCTACTCCAAGAGGAAAAGGGCCCTCCCGACCGCCTCCCCCACATCCCCGGCAAGGGGTCCTCCGCAAGGCCCCAACCGTTGATGGCGCAGTCGTTGGAGGCAGCGCAGACTCGGCGGTGCCTTCACCTGGGCCGCGGCTCTTTTCGCGTCTAAACCCTTTCGTACCGACAGAACGGGAACGACCAACGCTGCCGACTGTTAAGCCGACAGGCGCCTTGCCGACTTGCTCTCATCACGCGCTTGTAGCAATTTGAGTTGATTCCACAAGTACCTGACAGTACCAGATCGCCTTAAAATGCTTTTCAGCCGGGCCCAAATGACAATAGGAACCTGTTTCCACCTCTCCCCAAGCGTGCGGGCAAACAAGGTGCGGCTGCGAAAGCTATCGTAAAATCGGGCATTGACATTCAACGATCCTGGATCCCATGGCTTGCACCACCCTTGGAAGTGGATAATGCCAGGACGTTGTTTATCCCTCAAATCCGATATGGATGTTTTCAGGTCAATTTGGTAGTAGTTCCACCGGGGATCCACCTTTTTCCACCTGCCATCGCAAGCGAAATTCAATGCGTCTTGATCGGAAAAGGCTGAGTGGGGATGCAGTTCCAGATATTCGATCGCCTTCTGAGATGTCCGCTCCGTTCGCCACTTTGCGAGGTCAATAAGAAGAACGCCAGCATTGAAATAGTCTTGGACGCACGGCAATGGCAACCCCCCAAGGCTTGTGTTACCCATTTTGATATGCGTGGTAACACGTTCGTCCAGAACCGCTCCCACAACTGCACCGTCGAGCTCCGTTTCGCATAGGGACACTAAATCATCTAGTACAAGGATGTCCGCATCAAGGTACAACACCTTCGAGATTTCTTCCGGCAGACTGTTCGTAATCAGGAACCGCGCATAAGTCGCGCTTGAAATATGGCGAATTGTCGAAAATCCTGAGAACGCGGTTACATCTACAGACACCCATTCGATTAAACATGATCCCTTGGGCAATGAATCTGCGATCTTCGCCTTTATGTTATGAGAAAAACCACATGCGAGAATATAAATTTGCAGGGGCCACGCCCTACGATTCGCTTCTGTAACGGAGAGAAGAGTTGTCGCTAACGGCATTGCGTAGTCAGGGTCACAAGCAAATACCAGTGGACAACTAACTATTGGGTTATCGATGGGCATCAACTGGCCACCCCTTCAACACCAGATTCATCGATGACGAATGTCATATCGTTTCGCCGTATGTCATCGGGATAAGTAACTTTGAGACTTGAGCCTTGCCTACTACACAATGGAAGGCCCAACTGCTGTTCCGGATGGCACGTTTTACATGGAGAATCTCGCCGCGGAATGAACGAGGAACCTCACAAACAGTTTGCATTAAAAAGTGGGTTTGATTTCTCTGCCAATTCCAAACTACGGCAAACCGCTGTTGCTGGGCATCACTTCCTGAAGATAATTCAGAAATCCGTGAAAGGAGTTAAATCTTGTCAAGTCATTATCTTCGATACTGACGCCGAACTCTTCTTCGACAACCGCAAACAGAGTAACCCCAGCCACGGAATCCCAACCCTGTACGGTGGTCGAGCTGGCATCGTAGATCTCGTCGGTGCTCAGATTGGGGAAAACTGCCAAAAAGCAGTTCGTGAGCCGATCCCGTGAGTCACCCATTGATACTCTCCTGACGATTCAGCGACGCGTCTGCGCGGATTTCTGCCATTTTGCGAGAAACGGCACAGCCAGGCGACGGCGATGTGCCAAGTATCTCTCCGAGAAAATTGTGAAGCGGTTCATTTCTCTCCGTCCGTGCGTATTGAAACTCGATTTCCTCGGGATCGAATTGCGCGATCAATTCTACGAGACACCTGTACTCCACGCGACGAGAAAACGCCCGGCAGCTCATGACCCAAGTGTTTATGGTCAATTTTCTTTTGTAGCGGTGTCCAGCGATAACCGCTATCTTTCCCAGCGGGCCGAACTTGTCTCGATACGATGCCACTAACAGAAAGCTATTCGGATCGAGAAGAAGTCTATGCCAAGATGCTTCGGAGTATCTCTGACCATTCAAGTTGAACTGGTTTGTTTTGTTTACAAGCTCGAGGGCGCGTGGATCCGGGGGCGTTTTCCCGGAGTTAAAGGTAATCTCAGTCTCTGTGTGGTCAAGGGGCTCTGTCAGAGATGCTCCGGCATTCACATTTGCATCCGAGTGAGCACGCCGTATACTTTCGAGCCGGATAGTGTCTTCTTCAAAGACAGTCCTCTTTCCGAACAGGTTGCGCAAGTGTAACGTAAGGTTATAGATTGCAGTGTTGTCCTTTGTAGGAAATCGTACGCACTCTATGTTAGGAAAAGCGAGGTTTACCTCTTCCAACTCGAAAGGGCTATCATCGATGAAAACAACCGATTCAGACCCCACATTCCACGTCTTGAGGATCCGCGCTACCGACTGCGACTTTGGCGTCCAGCGTGCCTCGACGGGAAAAAACATCGTCGGCGATAGAGCGAGGTCGCTGCGGCGTAAAGCTTCCTCGACCAGGCCATGATCGTTCTTGCTGGCGATTCCAATCAGCACTCCCTCGCTTGCAAGTGCGCCAATAAATCGCTGATAGAACGCATGCATTTGACTGCCATGTTCCAGATCCCAAGATATGCCGCCAATTCCGATCTCGCCGAGAATTCCCCGCCATAGCGTGTCATCCAGATCTGTGATCAGTCCCTTCTTTGGAACTGGTCTTTTCGCGAACTGAGCGAGCAAGGCAGCTAGAGCCGAGGCATGCGACAGGCTATAGGGAAATCCGGTACGAATATCCGATTCGATATCGAGACGTGCTGCCATCGGCGACTGTTGATCCAGTGACTGGGAGCTAAGCACTCCAACCCCGGCTAACCGACAGACATCAGAAGCAAGCGACTGGACTATCGTTCTCAGATCGAGCTCAAACTCACTCATTTGCCAGCTCGAGGCAAAAGAGTACGGAGGCAAAGGCAGGGAGGGAAAGCAGATCGTCAAGGGTAGATGCAGACCGACTTCTTCTATTGCCTGACGAAGCCGGGAAGAACGACCCTTCGCGGTCGTCAGAATATCCGAGAGTTCTGAATTGCTCCATTTTGCTGCGCTGCGAACTCCGAGACGAGGATCAAGATCTGTCCATTCGATCAGAACCGCACCGAACTCCAGATCATCACCGATTGAAAGGCGCCTGACATTTCCCACGAGATCTCCGTAGATCCCTTCTCTAATTTCAACCGTTTGATCGGGACACAGCAGTGAAAGCTCCGCTGTCAAAAAGGTCTTCAGGTGGAGAGGATTAATTCCTGCGGCAATACAACATGGAAGGAGATTTCCCCCACGGCTCCGCATCCGCATGACGAGATTGAGTGCCTCAGCGAGCTTCATTCGTGATCCAAAATCAATGGCTTGGTATCGGCCGTTGATCCGCCGTGGCGGTGCGGCCGCCTTCGCCACCAACCCAGACGCCCTTTGCTGGATTGAACTGCCGAGCTAGCCTTCCAGGATTCCCCACGATTACGGAATACGGCGGGCAGCTCTTCGTCACCAAAGCGTTGGCCGAGATAACACTGTTGGCGCCAATCACCAACTCGCCTTCGTTACAGACAATAGCCGCACCCTGTCCAATCCAGCAGCCCTTCTCAATCCGAATACGCCCCCCCGGAGTCACGCCCTGTTGGCTGATGGGTCGAGTAATGTCCTCATAGGCGTGATGGTGGTCCTGAATGAGGACCGACGTGGCAATCATCACATCCCTCTCGATAACAATCGAATTTTTGGCTGAAAAGATGTCGCGGGCTCCTATATTACAGTTATCGTCGATCACGATCTTCACTTCACTAGTATCCCTGCCAACTGTATTGAGCCACGCGTCCTTTCCCAGGGTAACTCCATTGCCGATGCTGATCTGATGCGCCGAGCCTCTACACAGTCTGAATGGATACTGGACCGTGAGCTTCTTGCCCGATGTTGCGAACGGATAAATTGTTATGATCCACCAACTGTATAGCTTAGTTCTGGCTCTGGTGAGGTAAGACAGCGGATCCTCAAAGCGAACACTCGTTTTCGCGGTGCTAGATTTTGTGTGCTTAGTCTCGCTTTTCTGTGCTGCACTCATGAATGCCCTCCTGGAACTCCGAGGGCGGCTGCCTCGTGGTTCATAGTGCCACCACCACTGATCATGAGATCGGAATGCCAGATTATATTCAAGCCGTCCACAACCTTGTCCGGAATCACGACCTGCCCAGTAGCGAACAGCGATGACCACTTCGACCGGACGTCAACCTCCTGCCGATCATTCCGGGGAAGGACGATTACTTTCGTACGAGGCTTGGTCCCACGAAAATCGAGGACGCTCTGGAAAAGTTGAAGGAGATCCGCAAGCGGCCGCACTTGAAAACAATCTCTCGCTGTCACGCATACCGTATACCCCTGCGACTCCCGTTCCTGAATAATCGGCGCAAAGAACGGGACGTGAGGGGAATTGTCGAGATCTATCCAGATTTTCTTCATGCGTTTTCTTTCTCGACCAAACGAAGTGAATCACCGGTCTTCTCTCCTTTCCCGGTGTTTGGCGATAGCCTTGGCCGAACTGACATACCTGGCATTTCGCCCGCTGCCTTTGCTAGTACTCTGTCAGGGTTTAACATCTGCCATGCCTTGCGGCCCATAGCTCTCTTGCACGCGAGCTTCATCCACGCTCTTGAGAATCGACTGGATGGTGAGATTTGCACAGCGAAGGCTAATAATAAATTCATGAGATGGAAGTTTCCGTCGTTGAACACCATGCTTGCGCAGCCCACCGCATCGATCGCGAGCGAGGACAGCATCCTGCGGCGCAACTTACTGACGTCTGGCAGCACATCGCCACAGGTGTTGAGGAAGCAATCCAATGCAGCTTTTCTTTGCTCTAGATCTGGTAAATAAAACTGCCCCGAATAGGACAAAGACATGTTGCTAGCATGACGCCGATAAACCGCTTGAGCAGACGAGATGAAGCCTACTGATGAGTAAGCGGCCAGGCGTAGCCATAGCTCCATGTCGCCAGCATGCGGTAGCTCCTTGCGATATCCTCCCAATTTTTTCTGGAGTACGGCCCGAACAACTGCGGTAGGGGTTGGAACGAGATTGCGAGCGCCACTCAGGCTGATAAATTCAGCTCCCGACAAAACCCGTTCAGAGGCTGGGCATGCCAAAACATTCGTAAGATTCTGCTCACCATGCTCATCCATTTCGAAGGCGTTGCCAAATGCGAGGCCCATCTCAGGGTGTGCGTCCATTAGATCGACGGTTCGCTGAAGTGCACCCGGCATTAGGTAATCGTCTGCCGATAAGAGGAGCAAGTAGTCTGCGGATACCCAATCAATGCCCTCATTGTAGGTATCGATGTGCCCTTTGTTCGTCCAGTGCTCAATATAACTTAAGCGCCGATCTTGCCGTAAGAGCTCAGCCGCAACAATCGCGGTATTGTCCGGAGAGGCATCGTTGATGATCAATACACGGATATTGCTGAACGACTGCGTGAGCAGGCTTGTAACACACTGCTTGAGGTATTTTCCATAGTTGTAGCACGGGACAATGATATCGATAGAACTCATCTCAGATTGGCCTTCCGGAGTTGCAGCTGTATTTCAAATGAACTGACTTTGATCAGGATTCAGAGGAATATACCGCGCCGCTGGCGAGTATCCGCCGCACTGGAGCCGGGATGTTCGAGAGCGGAACAAGATTGACGAGGGCGTTGAGGGAATAGATCGCACTGCCGATAGCCGCTACCAGACACAGCCCGAATGCCCAAGGGGGCGGCAGCACATAGAAGCTGGCAAACACTAAGCCGATTGTTGCAGTAAAGCCCAGAAGGTGATGCCGATTCCTCACAGACCATCGAAAGTCGGTCAAATAGCTAGCAATGGGATAGGTTAGAACCGCATGAAAGACATAGGAACCGAAGAAGGCCATGCCAGCTCCCTCGAGGCCATAGCGATTTACGCAAAACAGAGCCAGAGCGACTGCAACGACAGTCCAAGCGAACTCGCTTAGAAAAAATACAGTTTGACGCCCCTTGGCAACGGCAATAAAACCCATTGGCCACGTGATGACCTGCAGCGTAGCGCCCAAGCAAATCCAGCGAAGAACGCCGACAGCGGTGCCGAACCGTGCTGAGTAGAATAAAGTAATCACAAGCGGCGCGAGAGTAAGCGTAGCTAGCACACCGGGCCCAGCAACTAACAGACCAACCAGCGTCTGCTCATTCACCAGGCGATTCGATTCTTCATGGTTGTTAATGCTGGCAGTCAGACGGGGATAGAAGTCTGCTCCCATGGCCTGCAAAATAATGCCAACATAAAATCCGCCAAGGCTCCAGGCAGACTGGTAGAGGCCGGTGGCAGCGAAACCAACATTTCGCAGCACCGCGATCCGAATCAGGTACGCCACACCCATCGTCATGAATCCGCTTGCCATAAATGCTGAGCCTAGCTTCAAGAGTTCCCACACCTCCTGCTGGATCTGCCGCAAGGTAACACTTACCTTTTGCACCGCAATTTTCCGGCTGTACCACCATGATGTTAAGATCGTCATCGCAGCGACGCTAATGAGCGACGGGACTACTCCTTGCTCCCGCAAAAAGTACACCAGCGGAATGCTGGTGAGGAGTCCCAACAACGCTCCTAGCACGCTCATTTTTGCAAGATCCGCGATTCGGCGCGTGCCCTGAATCAACGCTCCCTGCCCGGCCGAGATCAGACGGAAAAATACGGCAGCCGACAACCACGCGACAGCGTGAGTCTCGTTCGTATTGCCGAACGTTATCTTCGAGATCAGATGCGAACCGAACAACAAGAACGCAGCTCCCAAGCATCCCAGAACAATTGACGTTCGCCGTAGAATCGTGGCAGTACGCGCAACCTGCTGGTCATCGCCGCGGCCCACGGATTCAGCAATCTGGCGAACACCGCTGCTGTTCACACCTAATCCGGCGAGACCTTGTGTGAGGTCAGCAATCGATCCGAAGAGTCCAAACAGGCCGAACCCGGATGGACCGAGCAGCATCGCCATCGCTTTCGTGCGGACGATCCCAATGGCGATATTCAGGACTGATGAACCACCTACCAGTACCGACGACTTCAGAATCTCGCCATAACTGTTCTTCTCTTTCGCTTGGACATCGGACGGCGCAGACAAAGACTTCTCGGAGGACACGGCCAGGGCTTCAGAAGTGGCTGCCATAATAATTGTGATCAGGTGTGAGATGGTGCGGATTTTGTATACGCTGCGCCCATTGCCGTTTGATGGAACTGGTTCAGCTTTGCCTGCGATCAACTTCTGACATATTCCTTATGAAGCCCAGGATCGTTGTTGACGTGCATCGTTCTGCACTTCAAGAACGTGAACGGTTTTCCGTGGTGCCCGATGCGCTGTTGTCGGAAAAACACCGGCCCCTTTGAGGAGAATCTCACGGCCAGCGCAATGAGCAAAAACATCGGGGCACCGAGAAGAAAACGGCAAACGACAATAATGCAACTGCAGAAGCATGGTCTGAACTGCCAAACGTAGCACCGAAATTTGTCGGGAGAGGCTTGCGACGAGGGCGGCTCCCATCAGCCCAAGAACAACAGAGGTTCGCCTTAGCACGGCCACTGTTTCGGCAATTCGTTCATCATCCGACGAGCCTACAGCCTCGGCGATCTGGCGCACTCCGCTGCTGTTAACACCCATTCCTGCGATGTTCTGAGAAAGATCAGCTACTGAACCAAATAAACCAAACAACCCCAAGCCCGCTGGGCCTAGCAACAGATGAGCCCCAACCAACGCGGAAGACGTTAAGATTTGGCCATAGCTGCCTTTCTTAGTCGTCCCAACTGGCGCTTTGGGTGACTTTGCCGCCGAAACCGCGATAAGTTCGGATGTTGCCGCCATAGACAGGTTCTATTTGTGTGAAACTAGCAACGATGAGTATTGGTTTGCACTATTTCTTGCGGAATACCGCTTCGATAACAGGTCCGGCAGTCGCAGCACAGGCTGCTGCAGCCATCGGGGAAAAGACCGCAAGGTGCAAAAGTTTTCTCACGACCTTCCAAGGAATATCAGCAGCGGAGGGCTCCAGTGGGAATCGTGAAATTCCAAGCCGCTGAAGTAAATCGTCGACCACGTAGTGCATGCTGTACTCGATATAATGTGCCCGGGGTGTGGTTAGCTCCTCTATCTTCAAACCTACCGACGTTGCGAGACAACCCAAAGACGCAGGCGAGAAATGTGAAAGATGTCTAGGCAGCTCCAAGCCGTACCAGTAAGATCGAAACACCTGTGCTTCCCACGACTGAATATTCGGGATGGCCACCAAGAAAATTCCGCCGGGCTTTAGCCACTGGGAGACGCGTTTCATGACTTCACGCGGCTGGTACAGATGCTCAAGGACATCAAACGAAGTAATCACATCGAAGCTTTCGGGCGAAAAAGGGGCATCCTGTACGTCGCCGACGAAGACGTGGGCACCCGTTCTGTTATGCGCTTGCTGTGCCGAGGACTCGGAAATCTCCACTCCGTACAGTTCCCAATCCCCCCTCTTCATGGTTGATAGAAACGCACCCGAACTGCAGCCAAGGTCAAGCAGACTTCCAGTTTCTTTGTAGCGTGCGATAGTACGGGCATGTTTCTCCCATCGATTTGAACAGCCTTCTCCTCCAGCGGTGATGACCCGATAGTAGTGGCGGGTGTAGTGCGCCGCCATCTCCTCGAGCGAAGGCGGATTATCCAACCAAACCATCGAGCACGACTTGCAGTGTAAAAGATCGTATGATTGCTTTCGCTGCTCGAAGCGATCGCTTCCCGTCAACCATTTCTCAGTGCCAGCATTGCCACAGACAGGGCAGGCACGAGACTCGGCAACGGTCTCGGGCGCGAGAACTTCGTCTGCATCGGACTGGTGGCGGACCATAGAGGTTTTCAGAGCTTCCGGCGCGCAACTCACGGTCAATTTCATATTGTGATTACAGTTCACCTTTCTGATCATTGGACAAAGGCCCCAGCGGGGAGTGCGACGTGCGAGTCGATGAACTGTAGCCCTTGAAAATGCGGCCGATCGCCGACCTAATCCTGCCCTTTTGTTCTCGCCGTAAAAACTGAACGAAATCATCGGGAAGCGGCCGTGGCTCCCCGCTGGCATAGCAGCAAGCGAATCCCAGGAGCCGGCATACCGCACCAATCAGGACAGGAGGCTCGGCAATCCGAATCAAGCATTTAATGATCTCGAACCCCGGGTAGCTGCCGAAAGAGTAATCCAGGCAGCCGAGGCGGAACCTGTGCCGCAGAAGGTTCGTGCCGCCACCTGTGTGCCGGTGATGCAGGATCGGAATCTCCGCGAATGACTGCACCCGCCAACCTTTCATTCTCGCTGATGTCTGCGCGTACCAATCCTCACCGCCGTACTTGAGGGCTGCATAGCCTCCGATGGCGTCGTAGCACTCTCGTCGAACCAGTTGTGCAGCATGCGGTACCGCGTGAGATCGATTACTAGCGCGGCTGCTAAACTGTCCGGCCGATTCTTCATATACGAAGCCTGAAGCAATGCCTAACTGCCGATCGTGTTCGAAAAACGAAAGAAGGTGTTCGAAGTAGGAGGGACCAACCGATATATCGGCGTCGAGGTTACCAACAAAAGCGAATTCTGCGCCTTGCAGCAGGGGCTCTGCTTTGTGCAACGCGAGTACTTTCGATTGAAAATTGTGGACCGGGGTCCTCGTCACACGCAAGAACCGTATGAAGTCGAAGTGCGATGCATATTTCTCCACAATGCTGTCGGTTCCATCGGTGCTGCCATCACTTATGATGACCCACCGCTCGGGCAGCAGGCTCTGGGAAAGGACACTGGCAATCGTCTCTTCAATATGGGCTTGCTCATTGTAAGCAGCGGTCATAAGGACATAGCCGCGGCTATGATGTTGCTCTTCTGTTTGGAATGTAGACATATAGAAATGCCGACTGGTGTGTCTCTAATCTGCAGCTTACGAAAGTTCAGTTCCTGGTCGCAAGCACCACTCCCCGTCCATGCGCGAGAAATATGCGTTGCCACCCTGCAGCGGAGCGAGCATTTCGGGCGTACGCGAGTGGGCCAGGGTCCAACTCCCATTTCGGAGAAAGAAGCAAGACTTCATCGTTAGTTCCTGCATGAACTGGGGTTCCATGCGGCCATGAAGTCCAATGAGACCGTGTTTCCATGCATCGTAGAACAGATGGTCCAGCACTTTCCCTATCGACGAACTTTCAGCTCCAAGCTGAATCACCTCTCCAACTTGCCCCAGAGCAGCATAGTAAAGAAACCAGCCAATAATCTTTGTGCTGTCATCGCGCACGAGAATGCGGCGAACGTGACCGAATGCGTTCCTCTTGGTCACAAAGTCCAGCATCCAGCGCAGTGTATCCTCGTCGTAGTCAGGCAGAAGTAACTGCCTGCTGGGAATGGTACGCAAGCACGTCAGCAGTGCAGCCGGGCTCAATTCTTCCCCCTTCGTGCTGGGCTGGGTTTGGCGAAGAGGGCTCTGTGCCAGCCTTGAAGCCAGAGCATCTGCCACACTGCACAAAGGCCCGACAATTGAGCCGATCGTCGCCACGACCTTGCTCTTCTTCAGGCGCGCGACTCCGTGCCAGGCGTAACGAGTGGGGCGCAATGGGCGTGCCCAGAGCAGGCTGTAGATGGGCACGACTTGAAAGCCCATGCTGCGTAGCATTTTCCGGCTATTCTCATTCGCGGAATCTGTAATCGAGATGTCCTGCTTACCGTTTATGAAGGCTTTTACGAGTTGAATCGCTGCGATTGACGCGCGGCTTCCGGGATCCACCACGAAGTTGCTGCCGAAAGCGAGTCGAACTGGTTTTCCCTGAAGGCACATGCGCCGAGGCACCATACCGAAGAAGCCGATTGGTCTTCGCTGGGCATCTTCATACACATACGACTGCATGCCTTCCTCGATCCACGGGTTATGCAGGAAAAGCTCGTCGAAGTAGGCGTGCAATGCCAAAGGCGCGGTACCTGTCTTCTCGTGGAGAACCCTCCATACCAAGTCTGCGACTGCCGGAATATCACCTGTGACGAATGGTCTTACACCTGGCACGATTACTAAATCCCCCTAGCGTGTTTTCTAGATTGTGTTTCCGCCGTCCACCACCAGAGTCTGACCGGTGATGAAACTCGCCTGATCCGACAAAAAGAACAAAACCGATCCGACCACATCTTCCGGGACCCCAAATCTCTTCAGCGGCGTGCGCCGCAGAATCTTTTGCCTCTGATCGCTATTGAGACTGTGGCTCATCGCAGTCTCGTAATATCCTGGAGCGATAGAATTCACCCGGATATTCTGCTCTCCCAATTCGCGAGCTAGCGCGCGGGTGAATGCGTCCATGCCGCCCTTGGTAAAGGCATAGACCGAGAGTCCCCGGAAACCCCGCAGAGAACTGATGGACGAAACGTTCAGAATTACGCCTCCAGTTCCGGTGCTCAACATCTTCCGCACTACCATCTTAGTGAACTGAAGCGTGCCTTCAACATTCACTTGCAGAACCTTGCGGATGGCTTCTTCCGGCATAGTCGCGAACAAACCGGGAGTTGCCATTGCCGCACAGTTGATCAACGCATAAGGACTTCCAAACGCGATCGTTGCAGACTTCAGAAAAGTCCGGGTTGAAGACGGATCCGCTAGGTCCGCAGATGCATAGAAGAACTTTTCATTTGCATTCAAATTCTGGACAAATTCAGTGCGGTTCCGGCTGAACGTGCTCACCCGATATCCTGCTTCGAGAAGGGCCCTGACGATTGCCTGCCCAAGGCCTTGGCTGCCTCCACTGATTATCACGTGCCGGTCGCTTGCTGGCGATGCATTCGTCATAACGCTTTGGTCCGGAGAGTCTTGCCCGCCGAAGAAAGATTCAACTGAGTGACCAGCTTAATCATCCGCGGCTGCTGGTGCGACGAAAGCTCAGAGCGGCAGTTGCGAATGACAACCTCCTTCAGCGCCTCTGGATCTTGGTTCGGTGCAGGGACGATCTCACAAGCGACAACTTCTCCCGCAATGGACGAGGTTTTTCCAAACACGCGCACATCGGCAATGCCTGGGATCACTCGGATAACCCGCTCTACCTCGATAGGATAAACCTTGCTCCCTGCGACGTTGATGAGATCGGATTTTCGGCCTACAAAGTAGGCACGGTCGTCGTGTATCTCGACCACGTCGCCCGTGTGAAACCAATCACCACCACTGCGCTGACCCGACGAATAGCGATCGTAATTCCGCATGGAGTTAGGCGACTGGACTAGGAGTTCCCCGTTTTGAACTCTCAGACTGACGCCGTCCGCAAGCGGTTGGCGCAGGTAGCTGATCGGGAAACCAGCTAGCCCATCACTCACTGAGAAGCAACGCCCCAATTCGGTAGTGGCGTAGATGTGCACCAAGCGGGCGTGGGGGAAGATCTTCTTTAATCGATCCAGCAGGGGCTGGTCGATGACCTCGCCCCCCAAAGTGACCTGCACGAGAGGGATATTTCGAAGCGCTTCTACATTGGCGAACATCAGCAAGCGACGCCAGAACGAGGGAGTTGCGGAGACATATTGCACCCTACTATCGGTCATGAACTGGACCACAGAACCTGGCTCCATCTCCGAATCGGGGCAGGCCAGCGTTCCCCTGTCAGCAAAGCACTGAAGCATGACCTGCAACCCGGCATACAAGTTCGGACGATAGGTCATAAGCCAGCGCGGAGCCGATTGGTTTGTGCCCCTGCGGATTGGGCGGCCGAGGCTTTCCCAAGAATGGCTGGCTGCTTTAGGTTGACCGCTGGTACCAGAGGTAAGAATGGTCACCGTGCTGTTTCCACTGCCGTTTTCCTCGTTCTCAATCTCTCGAATTTCAAGTGCCGATCCGTTGTTGCGCTTTTGAGGCTGAACTACGGCGCCTAGTCGAAGATTGCTTGCCAGTCGAATGACTTCCTCCATGGCTAGACGTTCATCAAAAAGAAAGGAATCGCAGTTCAGCTTATCCAGGGCTGCCAACACTGCGTAACTCTGTGATGAGGACCCGAGGCAAAGCCCAACCCGACGCTTTCTGAGAGATTCACCAGCGGCGACCATCAGCAGAGTCTGATCTCGAAGTTGATGCCAACCGACAGAAGTGTGTGGAGTGACGATCACTTCGTCATCGTGAGCCGTCGAATGTTCAAGAATGAATTGACTGAGCATGGCAGCTCTTCATCAGTCGTAGAGAGAAGCAAGGTCAGCAAGAACACGAATCTGGAAGTCTGCCCCCGTGGCAAAAGGATCTTTTCCCGTAATCTCTTCCATGCGGATGACAGCCTGCGCAAAGTCCAGCGATTCCAAACCGAGCCGCTCCAGAACCGTGTCCGGCGCCAGTGGAGGCGCCACCAGATTCTTATTCTTAAAAACTTCTAACAACACTTCGATGATGCGTCCCTCATTTTCAGTACAGGTCATGCCACCCTCTTCTGTTCAGGCTTAAGTGTTACCTGTGGAATCCGTTGGCCGCGAAGTGCAGATAAGATACGGCGTTTAACAAGGTATGCGTATGGAAGCCATCTGTAGGCTCCAGCAAGCTTAAGGCGAAACTCGATGGGCCAGTCGGTTGGGTTGACTCCAACGCGGCCTGTAACAAACTCGTGCGCCTGTGAAAACGCCGTCACCGGCAACGCCGTGAACACGCGCTCATAGCCAACCTCCTTGCAAACTGCGATCACGCGCTCATCGAAGGCACCGTACGGGAAGCTGAAGAGCTTTACCTCGCGATTCAGGAGCTTTTCCAGTTTTGCTCGCGAACCAGCAAGCTCATCGAGCATTTGTTGGCGGTGTAGACTCGGGAGCACCGGATGCGTCATCGAATGAGAGCCGATGACCACCAAATCCGAAGGAAGCTTCTTCAACGTCTGCGCAGACATCGCCAGCTCTTTCGAGGGATCGTCCCCGCCGAAGTACTCCCATTCAGGATGGCCACCAAGGACTTCTGTGACGATGAACAGCACGCTTGGAATGTGTCGCTTCTCAAGCTCAGGCAAAGCATTGAGCACGACGTTGTGGAGCCCATCGTCGAAAGTGACAGCCGCATAACGGGCGCCCTTCTGATCGGACAGGCTGGCGATGTCTGCGCGAACCGGAATAGCACGGCGGACCAGTTCATCCATTTGACTGGCGAATTGCTGACGTTGCGAATCCTGCACTGCATGGTATGCAAGGACGACGCAGGTTGGTCTCGGGACGCGGTTAAGAAGGCGGCCGATCAGGCGGCCAATGCGATCGGCTGCGGCTACAGCGAGGCTACCAAACAGATTAATGAGTCGCTTTAACATATAGATTGTCCTTGAAGTGAATCTCTTGGTTGGAGTTGAAGGTCAATCAACCGCCCTGTGCACGGGAAACCGCTATTCCGTTAGGACCGAGTGACGGGGTACTAGAGTAAGTCAGCAAAGTCCTAAGAATTCTTTTCCATTTAAGGGACGCCGTTTCCCGTTCTTTCTTCTTACCCGTTAGTGACAAGACCGCAAGGATAGTGATTCTCGCAGACGCATTGACGATGGAAACCATCCGAAACAGCCACGCATACAAGTACCCGTAATTTTTCTCACAGAATCGAAGCTCTGCTTTCTGCTTCATCATCGTCTGCCACTCAGAAGGGCTACTAGTGCCTGCGTAATGCACGATCTCGGCTTGTCCGATGTAATAGTTCTCCAGGCCGGCTACTTTAGCCTTATAGCAGAGGTCCAGATCTTCAGAATACATGAAGTAGTCTTCACTGAACATCCCGACGCCCGCGAACTCGTCTCGCGGAACCAGCATGCAAGCGCCAGAGATGGCCTGAACCGTAGCGGGCTGCGTGTCATTTGAGAAAAGCGGACCGATACCCCACAGACGGGGCCACCGCAAGCGTAAATACTCCGCTCGGAGAAAAACATCAGAGATTGTGGGAAACTTCATGATGCTGCTCGTTTGTACCGACAGATCGGCATTCAGCAGCTTACAGCCCACAATCCCGACATTCGTCAACGGCTTTACGCGTTCCAACAGGCTGTTGATGGCCGGCCCCAGCAACTTCGTATCCGGATTGAGAAATAAAATGTACTTTCCTGACGAGTGCTGAAACCCCAGATTGTTTGCACCTCCAAAACCGAGGTTAGCAACGCTCTTGATTAACTTAACAGCCGGGAATTCCCCCTGCAGGCTGTCGACCTCGCCCGTCGTAGAGGCGTTATCTACCACGATAATCTCGAAGGAGACGCCATGAGTATGTACATAAATGCTGCGTATGCACTCGTGGAGATAATCTAGCGAATTCCAGTTTACGCAGATGATTGATAACTCCATCGTTACTTGGCTCCGGATTGTATTATCAAGAACTTGCCCTCGGTAGGTCCCAGTCAGCGGTGTACCAAGCGCGATCACGGGGTGATCGAAGGCCCACAAGCGTGAATCCAAGAAGGATGGTTGGATATCAGAATCCCCGACTCTTCAGTATGCTTCGAGTTGGTGCCTTCTAAGAGGACAGCCTTCTTCTGATGTGCATTGGCCATCGCGATGCTGACCGCGAGCAAGCCGTACCAGGCGACGATGGTCTGATCAAAGTAGGAAATTCCAAAGAACGCCACGACGTTAGCAAAGATGCCGACGCTGAGCGACCACAGAAAAAGCGCCTGTTTTCTGCTAATCCCGGGAGTCTTCCGAGCTCTTCCCAGGAACTTGAAGCCATACACTATCACCATCAACAAAAGCACAAATGGCACAAGACCGGCCGCTTCGCCCACAGCGACGTACTGATTGCAAGTATCCCACATCCCCCAGCCCCAGTCTGCATTTGACCTGGTCCCAATGAGCCACCAGTCCCAGAAGTGCAGGATGAACTGGTTCACCAACTGATATCGGTGCTCGCCGGAAGATCCGCCGATAACATCCACGCGTGCAATGAGGTTCCACACCGGCGCCTTCATCACCATGTGCAGGCAGACCACCATGATCACGATGCCCCAACGGATGGCGCGCATCCACTGGCGCCAGGGGTACAATAAGAGACCAAGAATCCCTGCAGCCACAGCCATCAACGGCGTGCTCGAGCCCGAGGCAAGGGCGATCACGACGGAAGAAACCGTTCCTAAGATCGCGTACGTGCGAAATGCTCGACCTCTCCACCACAACCCGACAAATATAGGTAGCATGATCGCGCCAAACGTTCCGGCCAGGATGGGATGGCCAAAGCAGGCCAGGGCTCGAGACTGATCGTCGCGCTCTGCCACCGTCGCGTAAGAGGAAGCTCGGGCGCCACCGAGGAAGGCATAAGGATTGTGTCCGGTAATCTGTTCACAGGTCATAATCGCAGCAACCACTCCGGCAATGATGACGAAGGTCTTCTGGGCTAATTCAACGTCCCCTTCATTTCTGATCAGGAGCCTTAGCGCGATGTAGAGCCCGAGCAGCGTTATCAGATTCCCGATCTGGTAGATCAGAGCGCTCGCACTCGACCACAACAAAGTGCCGTTCATGGCGGAAATGAGCATGGACCCAACGAGGGCGATATCGATCTTGGTGATTCCACCGCTGAATGCGATTTCTTTGTTCTTTATTCTCGAGATTAGAGCTCGAACCAAACCGAAAGTCGCGATGACCCGTAATGCCGGGAAGTGAAGCGAACCAAGCATCAGAACCTGATCCGTTGGAATCAAGACAGCGGCCGACAGAAAGGCTGGCAGAGCCCTGCGGCGCGGGGCTACGCATATCATCCAACCTGCGATGAGCAGAGCGAGCCCAACGAATGGGCTAAGAATCGTTTCCGCGACGCCACCGCCGAAATAGAGGTTATCGGGTCGCATTCATTAATCGCGAGTTCCCCACGAATTTCTCCTGCAGGGAAAACCACCGATTACGGTCCATGACTTGACTATCCCGCCGAACCGCTCGGGAAGTACGGTCGCTCCCGGAAAAATGGCCTTGAGCTCATGGACGGTCATGAGTCGAACCTCCTCCACCAGCCTCCGAGCTTGTTCCGGGTCAGAGCAAGGTCCCCGCCAGCCGCACCTCCAGCGACGGATCATGGAAACTCTCAAGTCAGTCGGCATCCATTGCCAACCCGGGATATGGAAATGCGGCTCCATGGGAAACCAGAAGTTCGGCGTCTGGACCCAGTAGGCTCTTCCGATTCTTTGCGTCTCCGCGGCCATGCGACACTGGTTTTCGAAGGTAAACAGATGCTCGATGACCGAGTTGCTGAAAACAACATCGAAGCTAGCGTCGCCGAACTGGCTGAGGTTCATCGCGTCTCCGATGAGGGGCCGGATGTTTTCGTGCTGTTGCTCTTCGGGAAAGAGATTAAGGTTTGATATCTGAACATCGGCACGACCTGCCCAGCCGCAGTTTTCCCAGAACTCGTTCGTTCCTCCAACATCGAGAATTCGCACAGGTCTGGGCAGCGACGCAGTCAAACCCTCAAACCGTCGGAACCGTTTCAAGCGAAGTCGGTTGGCAAAGGAGCTCGGGTTCTCGCTGTCCGCGAGCCGTCGGAGCATTAAAGATGAGATTGCCATCACGAAAGGAATAGTGCGTTCAGAGGGCCTGGGAGCATGGCAATGCTACATTCTGCAAGCAAGCCACTAATTAAATCACTTCACAATCGCCGAGAGACCGGTGGGGGGCACCACAGTGGCAGTGTCCGAGCCTACACCGATGAGCGGGACATTGATCGGGCTACTCGGCGAAGGGGTGTTAGCGGTGATTTGCAGATTGTCGCTTTTGATTCCTTGAGACGTGGGAGTGAATGTCACAGTTATCGTGCAACTGCCTCCAGAAGTAAGCGTTGTGCCGCAGTTGTTAGAGGCAATGGCGTACTGTGTTCCTGTTTGCAATGCGATGGAAGTAATGTTCAAGCTGCCAGTGTTTGTGCTCTTGAGCGTGATGGTTTGGGCAGGCGAGGTCGAGTTAACTGCTGTAATGTCAAAGTCCAAACTGCTCGGTGCAGGCAACCCGCAAACCGTATTTCCGCCTTCATCAGTTGTACTGTTGACGTTCGGGTCATCCGGTGTCCAGTATTGCCCGTTCATGCCTGAAGTCGGATGCCAGCCTTCACCTTGGGGATCAGTCCATGTTGTACCTGGCCGAAATGCGATGGTGTTGCACGCCCAAACACTGGTTGCATCTATCGAGGATGGGTAAAGTTGACCGAAACTTGGCATGATGTCGGTGCCATAGACATTGCCGTAGAAAGCGGAATGCGTACAGTTTTTACTTCCCGGCGAACACCACGAGACAGCATACTGGTTGCCTGAAAGATAGTTCTGTTCAACGATTAGCTTATCGTACCCGCCGTTCCCCGCTTGAAAAGCAATGTCGTGGGTATTCCCGATGGTTGCGATGGTGTTTCCTACAATCGTGACGTTGCTCGGACCTGTGCCGCCATTCAAGTACCCGGGGCCATCTGTGTGGTAGTCGTTCGGGGAGGGACTGGGACAGGTGTCGTTAAGATAACAGGCATCGTGGAACCAGCTATTCGTAATAGTGATCTGGGCAGTGGTGCCACTAAAATCAATGGCATTACCAAATCCCCAAAACTCGCTATGATCTAGCCACATTGGGCCGCTCGGTTGATGGATACCGTACTGGTAGGGAGCACTAGCAGCGATGGAGTTCACATTAACAGTCTGTGATAATGAGTTCGTTCCTGCTCCAGCCGCGGGCCATATCAAACCGGGAGTCACCGTGTAGAGTGAAGCCAACGGAGTGAAGCTGCTGTAGAGAAATGCAACGTTAGTGCCATTCTGAATCACGTTGGCAAATTGAGTGTTATTGGACTGGAATCTGCACCCAATGAAAACGAGGTTCGAGCCAGTAATCGAGGAGCCACTGGGAAAATCCACTTGGGAGAAAATCGCGAAATTTACGCTCACATCTCCCGCCACGCATTTGGAATAGATCTTGTAAGCACCGGATACTCCGCTACTCAGGGCTCCGCACGAAGTCGTACCCAGAATTCCGTCGCCGTAAGCGGTGTACCCGACTGGATTGCCGCTTTGCCCCGGCCAGGGGCTTTGAGCAGGCATTGTTTGGCATAGCGCAAGCGCGAAACTCCAGATCATGAGAAGCCGGTTGGCACGGGGGAATAGGCGGCTCATTGGACTCCCTAATTGATAATCAGAGGCCTGCTTCAGATAGGCTCAGTGACAGGGTATCCAGACCCGCCCCTCAGTGCAAGTCACCAGAAGGACCTGAACCAACGACCTACCCCGGCAAGAATTCGTAACTCCAGGCTTGTGCCCTAGGTCTCGTTCATCCTGCGTGAGACCGCTCTAGGGGCTCCGCTGCATTGGAAGTGCGCGCCTAAATCCTTCATGGCAACTCGTCTCGAGTAAGTCCCCGTCCGTTTTATTGGGCTTCTGTCAGGTCCCGACTCGTTCGGCCCGGCACCTATAAACTGTGGAAGAGTCAAGGCTCGGCTTCGATGCTGTTTGTTTCTTCCGGACTGCGGCCACTAGAATGTGCACGATGCGGGCTGCTGCCAGCCCGTCCCACTTTTCTGGCAACAAAACTGCTCTGTCGGCATTCAACTGCATTCGCACAGCTCTCTGAATACGATCTTTGCTCGTCCCTGCTATGTGATTGCTACCGTGCGTAACGGTTACGGGTCGTTCGGTATTCTCCCGAACAGTGATGCACGGAACTCCGAGGCAAGTGGTCTCCTCCTGGATCCCTCCTGAGTCGGTGACTACAAGGCGAGCGTTCTTCATCAGGCACAAGAAATCGAGATATCCCAAAGGATCGACCAGATGGATACCTCGCAGGGAACGCTCCAATTGGAACTCAGAAATTCGCTTGCGGGTCCTGGGGTGAACCGGAAAGACAATTGGATAGAGATTCGACAATTCTTCCAAACCTTCGAGAATGCTCACAAATGTTTCCCGGTGATCTACATTCGATGGACGATGTAATGTTAGGAGCGCGTAATTAGACGCTGCGTGGGATGGAGCCTGCCCGTTGTTTTGAGTCTTCAGGCCGAGCGACTCCAAGATCCTCGACTCATCAGCCCGCGCCTTTGATGCGAGGAGCGAGTCGATCATAGTGTTGCCAACAAAATGAATCTGTCGTGAACCCACACCCTCGCACTGCAGATTCTCCATTCCGCTCTGTTCCGTCACAAACAACAGGTCGGAGATGTGATCGGTGACTATTCGGTTGATCTCTTCCGGCATGGTCTTGTCGAAGGAACGCAGTCCTGCCTCGACGTGAGCCACGAGGGGACGGGTTCCATTGGCGTCAAAGGAGATTTTGGACGCCACTAGTGCGCACGCCAGCGTCGAATTCACGTCCCCCACCACTACCATTGCGTCAGGTTTCTCGCACAAAAGCACTTCTTCAAATCGGCGCATTAC
>Ga0126371_10000299_pt1 | contig 39952 bp, 31 predicted proteins | sample PanSoiMetaPlot_4_FD_110145 | JGI IMG/M metagenome (GOLD analysis project Ga0126371, IMG submission 110145) | Tropical forest soil microbial communities from Panama - MetaG Plot_4 | ecosystem: Environmental > Terrestrial > Soil > Tropical forest > Bulk soil | place: Panama | collected 2016-02-17
ACACGTCCAACTGCTGCTCGTCTTTTCCGCGCATGCTTTCTTCTTATCAGGTCGTGCTGTGGAAACAAGAGCGTTTCCTGGTACTGTGTCCGCCTCAAATCGAGTTTTTCCGCAGCCTGCTAGACTGCATTTCAGCATGAACTATCCCAGAATCGTCACATGAGTCGTCCACAAGGGATGCCGAAAATAAGGGGGCCGAGTTCGTGGCACACCAAACAAAAAGAGCGCCGATCTTCTCAAAAGGTTGGAGCGCTTGGGTTGCGATCCGATAGAGGGACTGGCTTGCATTGCGCTCGACCCGCAAACTGACGTAACTCTTGAGGTTCGCTGCTTTGCAGAACTGGCGCAGTATGTCTACCCGAAGTTTAGAGCGATCGACTTAGCGGCGGATCCCCCTGACGGCGCCTGAACCGCGAAGGGACTCGAGGAGAGGTGTTTTCTCCCCTGTTCCTATCTAGCTCATGCCGTAAGCCGCGCAACCTTGCTCGGTTTGCAGCAGTAGATTCCAGTCGGAATGGTCTTCCTACCCAAAACATCAACAACCAACCCTACCAACCTATAGAATGAGGGTTGAAGAGCCTATAGCTCGAGGAACTGAAGTCCACCGGTCCCGAGCGGAGCCGAGTTCAGGTTGGGTGGAGTTGAGAGAACGCGAACGAACGATGTCGCTTTTCCAAGTGCGCATGTTGAAAAACAGGCAGAGGAGGAGCAGTACGAAATGGTCTCCTCACGAGTGGCGATAAATCCCTCCAGGAACTCCTGCAGGGGCAGTTGCGATTGGAGGAATTTGGCGGAAGCCGCTGTGGGTTAGGGCGGACCTCCGACGAAAAACTCAGAGAAGTGCAACGTCAAGTTCGCCTGCGATAGAGATCACAAGTGTGATCGAGAGAGACTGTTAAACTCCGACGCAATTAAACTTAGCCGGAATCTCGCTCCGCATCGCACAACGCTTGAACGATTAGGATCGATGTTGAACTTGATACAGCGTGCGAACAGGTTTTCGACAGTCACGAGCCGATCCTGAGCCTTGCCGAACAACAGATCATTTTTACGGCAGACCAACCACCCTTCCCCATGAATTGACTGGTTGGCCTGCCCTCCCATCCTGCCCGGTTTGGCAAGAAGATGGATTCCGTCTGGCTACTAACCACGGACTCGACTCCAATGACCGCGCAAGCGTAAAAAGCGGTCACGCCAGTTCACTGAATAAGCACGACATTAGCAACCTGCGTCCACACACTCTTCTTTGACGTTCGTAAACGACTGGAGCAGGTTCGCATTCCTTGACTAAATACTCGAAGCACAAGCCGGAACGAAATATGGTGCCACATGCTAGCACATCACGGTGTCGTCGTTTACTTATTTTGTGCGAACGGTTTTAATTCTGGATAAGCGGTCATAATCACCTTATTAGCGGCTGCCGGTATGTCCTCGTGACACCGAGGTCGTCTCTTCGACCCGTTGTAAATCGGGTGGAGGATCTGAATTTCATGAGAGTTTATAGCCCCACGTGCCAGTTTCACAGAGCCGCGTTCAGAGCCGCATATTCTTTTTGAGTAAGTGTCCTTGTCGACGGGAAACCTCAATTTCAGAGCCGGACTGGAGTCGAACCACAAATCCACCATTGAGCTGCGGTTCAATGTGTTTGACATACTTCAGGTTGATAATACTGTGACGATTCGCACGAAAGAACAAGGTCGGGTCAAGACGATTCTCCATATAATTGAGACTCCGAGCCATTATGGAACTGCTTTCTCCGAAATAGATGCGAGTGTAATTGCCTTCGGATTCTAGCAACATCAGGTCGGCGACTCGAACGATCCAGCAGTTATCGCCTTCTTGTATGAAAATGCGTTTGGAGCCGGAGATCTGCTGGGGAGCAGGCTTCCCGGTCCCAGGCGGGGAAAACCTCTGCGGTACACCCGGCAGTAGGGTAGGTTTGACTCGCTTTGACAGTTTATGTTTATGCACGGGCCGATTCCATTACAGAGAAATCGAAATGACCGGAGTGGACAGGCAAATTTTCAAGTCCGCTGAGAAAGAGTAAGCAGCATTCAGCACATTTCCTCAGTTCGAGAAAATATTCGGGGGTGGTCATCCACCGAGCGAATGGCCCCAAAAAGTGGGGGGACAAGCTAAAGTTTGCCCCCCACGTGTATAAGAGACACCACATCGAGAATGTTTCAGAGGTTTTGCCTCACGCCACCTGAGGCTTTAAAGCCCACAGGCTGGACGGAAGCACTTACTAGAACCCAAGGAACTTGTCGCCACGAATCTGCGCTATCCAATTTGTACCATCGCCGTTGAGCTCCGAGCAGCTAGTGCACTCGATCAAAACGTTAGTGATCGCTGGGACATTGCATACTGCGACGACCCGTGCCGCTGCGGGATCGGGTTCCACGGTTCCTCCTGCTGGGACTCCCTTAGCCACAGCAAGAACACCTGTGCTGTTCGAAAAAGTCACATCGTACGTTTGGGGGGTTAAGTTGGAGAACTCGAATCCCGTTACGCCCTCGGGCCTTTTAAGAGTGTACTCGATAGAGCTTTGTATGAAGATGGAGTCTCCATACACGTCTGGTTGCGAGTTTTCAATAGACGAGGGACCCGTGAAGGTCGAGTTCCAAGGACCTGCGAAGGCTTGACCGGGTCCTACGGCGCCCACGGTTCTGGCCACAGTGAAGGTCGCTTCCACGCCACCCTTGTCCGAACAAGTACTTGAACCCCCCTGAAGGGAAGTACTGGGTGTGCCCAAGTCGGCGTTTCCAGACGAGCACTTGTTCGTCGCAGCGAGGTAGGTTGGGGGAGCCAATGAAGATGCGAGACAAGCAGCAGGCACCCCAGCGGCCTTGGCCCGTGCTTGCAGGAGATGCTTGATCTGTTTAATCGACATTCGTGAGATGGCTTCGTCTTCATGCTTCTTCTGGGCCCAGAGTGATGGAACGGCTAGAGCGGCAACTAAAACTGTGAAAAGCATCATCTTGGTCCTTGACATCGATTTTTCCTCCTTAGAAGGATGGTGTGTTGTTAGTGTTAACCCAACACATACTCGGCATCGGCAGAGCGGAAAGGTCATATCCGCTCTGCCTACTCGGAGGTGTAAGGCACTGCGAGAGTCTGTGGAGTTTACAGTTTGTGGTGAGTTACAGAGACAGCCTTTGTGCCACGGTGATTGTCACTACGCAAGGAATCTTCCCATGAATTGTGAATAACCGCATAACACCCTGCTGAGACTGAAGTTATTCGTACTCGTGACCTGTCTATGGATGACTGATCTCGCAAAGAGTTACACGCCAATGCAACATTGTCAACAAAGGTCGAGCAGGAAAGCTCGACAAGGATCATCCCAGGACGAACTTCAGACTGCTAGGCAGGAAGGAGTCCGCCAAATGGACAGCATTGTGTGGTCTCTCCAAAAGTCGCTACAACACGAATTCACATTCAATTAACAAATCTCCACACCAGTGCAATTCCCTTCAGATTCCTGCAACATCACTTCGGTGACTCGAATGATCCAGTCCATGCCCGTTTTCTCCAGATCCCCTGGTTACCAGGGCTCCTATCTTGGGCGTTCGAGACCAGCCGGCAGCACACAAAGTTTGATCCGCTCTAGTAGGCGATGCATGGGCCCGCCTACGCACATGAGAATCGGGAGATACATCGTCGCGATGCTGAGGACCAATCTCAGAGACAAGCAGAGTGGGTATAGGTGCTGACAGGAACTCTAAGCTATTCCTAAGGGAAATAGCCTAGGTGGGTTGGCAATTGTTTCCTAATAAAATAAGTGGCTTATGTACCGCTGACGACGTGCGTGTACACCTTTAAGGAGTTGCACATATAATCGAAACCTTTCGGTGTCGCAATAACGTCAGCTCACATATTAAGACGATGTTATGTGTGCGATGTTCGAGCGTTGGTTCATGGGTCTATGTTAACAGCTAAAAGCGAGCACCTCTCTCTCTTCGGTTCAAAAAGGGTTGGCGGGGTTAGCTACATGCAACGGGCAAAGTGTCCCACCCCACGCGCCACAAACTTATACCACAAGGCTTATTCTCAGTTGTAAAGTTTTATACGAGTGGTCAGATTTCGATCGTGGTTGGCTTCAGCAACAGATGAGCGGCATCTCCGGACAGACCTCATGAAACGCAGCACTCGTCACGTTCGTCTTTCAGTTCGTGGTCTGAAAATAAGTCCTCCTACCTTCGCACAAGTAATGAAGAGCGTGAACACATAAAACAGCCTGAATCTCAATAAGTCGAAGAGATAGGTGGAAGTTATCTCAAATCTCGACTGACTTGGCTGAGCATGCGCGTGTTGACAAAGACATATCGGCAGAACGCGCGAGCGGATATTAGGAGCATTGAAGCATTCTCGACTACGTGCAATGCACCACTAGGGACACTCTGAATAAGCACCATTTCTAAGTCGAGTAATCTCAGTGCTCAGGAAATGCTGCTTCGACGCAAGTCGCCGTCTATTAAAACCGTTCCGCTCGGTCGTTGGATTTCTCTTTCCCGTCCAGCAGACAGAACGATCCTACGCAACTGCCAGCAGAAGCTTCTTGCGACTGACAAACAGATTCACCAGCGCACAGGTGACGAATAACCGGTGCGCGTTCTTCAGCAGTCCTCGATAGCGCACTTTCACGAATCCAAACTTCAGCTTCATCACTTGAAACACGTGTTCCACTTTCGCCCGTACCTTCGACTTCGTCCGGTTTTTCGCCCAAGCCACTTCATCCACGATTTGGCCCTTGTAGCGACAGCGCCGCTGGGTGAAATCCCGCGCTCGGTGCGCGTACTTGCGGATCACCTCGGTTTGTCCTTGATAGGCTCCGTCGCTCCACACCCGCGTCCCTTCGCCGTGCAGCAGATCGGGCAACATCGCCACATCAGAAACGTTGGCCGCCGTCGCCACCGCCGTGTGGATGATTTTCGTCTTGCTGTCCACCCCCACGTGCGCTTTCATCCCGAAGTGGCGAGTCGGCCGCGGGACCTTCCCCCGCAGCCGCTCTCAGATCCGTACGTGACACTCTCGCGTCATACGGCTCCCGTTATCCAACCTCACTCCCTACCACACTCCAGTGGTAAAACAACCTCGGTTCTGCATTCTTTAGCTTACGCAGCACTGCACACTCGCTCGGTGCCGTCCCGATAGGACGTTATATTTGCGCCTGGCCCATCGTTCCAGCGCACAATCGATGTGCCGATAAACATGAAGCATGGCCGTTGGATAGAATGCCCCGTAGTAGTTCCACCACCCTTGGATGATTGGGTTGTATAGCTGAGCTAGCGCAGCAAGCCCCACCTGTGTCTGACGATTCAGTTTCCACCCCCGCACCGCTTGTCGCATCTTCTTCATCGCATCTGTACTCGCACCGGGTAGGAAACTGGTGAAAATCCGGCGCGTTTTGCTCAGTGCCTTCCTTGGCCGAAACGTGAAACCAAGAAATGTGAAGTGAACATGCGGATACACTCGGGTGCGATTGCTGTCCTTGCAGTAGACGACCTTTGACTTCTCTGGATGCATGGTGAGTCCACATTCAGCCAGCCGCGATGCAATCGATTGCATCACTTCTCTCGCCTGCCCCTGACTGTGGCAGTGCACTACCCCATCATCGGCATAGCGAGAAAACCGGCATTGTGGATACCGTCGTTCCATCCAGATATCGAACGCATAATGCATGAACAGATTCATCAGGATCGGTGAAACTACCCCGCCTTGTGGAGTACCGCGTTGTCTTGGCACTTGCTCTCCTTCGGCGGTCTCAAACGGCACAGTCAGCCAACGTTCGAGATAGAGCAGTATCCAGCGTTCCTGGATGTGGGTGCGCACAGCCTTGAGCAGGAGGCCATGATCGATTTGATCAAAGGCCGCCTTGATGTCAAACTCGACCACCCAGTCATATCGCCAGCACCGCTTCCTGATGATGGCGATTGCCTGTTTCGCCGATCGCCCCCGCCGATACCCATACGAGTCCGGATGAAAAATCGGGTCGAGAATCAGCTCGATGATTCGCTTGACCACAGTCTGTGCGATTCGATCAGACACAGTGGGGATACCTAGCTTTCTCGTGCCGCCCTTTGCCTTCGGAATTTCTACCTGCTTCACCGGCGGTGGGAAGTACGACCCCGACGACATGCGATTCCACAGTTTGTATAAATTCCTCGACAGGTCCTGCTCGAACATCGCGATGGTTTCCTCGTCGATGCCCGCAGCACCTCGGTTAGCCTTGACTTGCTGGTACGCTTCCCACACTGCGCGCTTGGCAATAACAAAAGGTTTCGTTGATGACATGTCACTCATCCCCGCAGAACAGGTTGGCTCCACGCCTCAACCGGTTAACGCTGTCCCTTCGCTCTACCCTCATTACAAGGGCTTCTTCGCTACTGCGGACAGCTCCGCCCCTCGTTGCGGCATCGGTATTCTTCCTCATGGTTTCTGCCACTTGTAATTTCCCTTTGCATCCGTAACTAGGTTCTCACGTTCCCTACCGAAGCCTGCATTGAGATGATGCCGCCTATACACCGACTGCCGCCGAGACCGTAAACAGGTTTCGTCCCGGCTGGTCCCAGAGCAACTGGTCAGCCCCAGTTTTGGCAGTGCCTTGAGGTAATAACGATGCGTCATCGACGGTTCGCTTTCGCTCATCTTCTCCATACGTACCTGACATCTCGTGATGCCTTTTCCCCAGTCGCTCACCACCACGCCTTTTGAACGCAGCAGCACTGGGCGGTTTGAAGCCTGCTCCTGTAAGCCGGCTTCGGGAGACCCCCTCCCATCTTCGGTACAGCACCACGGGCTTGCACCCGTGTTCGTGACACACACCAGTTCTTTCCCTTCTTCGCCTGGTGCATCTCCGGATCCCGGCTCTGCTCGCGGTTCTTGGTGGAACGAGGCGTATGGATCAGGGTCGCGTCCACGATCGTACCGGTGGTGATCCGGACTCCCTTGGCTTGCAGGTGCAGATTCACGGTTCCCAGAATCTCTTCTCCCAGATTGTGCTCCTCCAGCAAATGCCGGAACTTGCACACCGTGGTTTCGTCCGGCACCGGCTCGGCCCCCAAGTCAATCCCCGCAAACTGGCGCAACGTCGCCGAGTCGTACAACGCCTCTTCCACTGCCGGGTCCGCCAAGTTGAACCACTGCTGCAGAAAATAAATCCGCAGCATCTTCTCCAGTTCTTTGGGCCGACGCCCGCTGCCCGCTTTGTGATAGTGGGGCTCGATCAAGGCGCACAACTTCCCCCACGGCACCACCTGCTCCATCTCTTCCAAAAACATTGGCTCGTCGCGTCTTCTTCGTGTACCGCTCGAATCCCGTCATCATCGCCAGTGTCCTCTGCCGATTCATCGAGTTCATGCTGGCACGACTCTATCTATACTCCCTGTGGAAAGGGAGCACTTAATCAGAGTCTCCCTAGGCGACAGGGCCTCCGCACTAGGGAATGGAACCGGTTTGGGAGCCCAGAGAGCCTACGCCAGAGAAAAAGCTACTGCACCGGTGGCTACTATGGTACTTGAGAGCAAAATTTTGGTTTGCTCATTGCTCTCCGTCAATGACGCTTGACGGTTTCGTACTGTAGCGTTCGGGCGGCTCGGTCGCGCGACGGTCGCGAGGACAAGCCTATCCACATTCAGTCAAGAGGAGCCTATATTGGCAAATTCAAGACAAGTTCGAAGCTTGACACTCGGCCTTAGAGTCGGCGCGGCAACCGGCGTGTTGGCGATGGCGATTGCATTTGTGCTGACGGTCGCCGCAAGCCCAGCGGCACAAGCGCAAACGTTCAAGGTAATGCACACTTTCACCGGCAAAACGGATGGGGGATGGCCCTATGCCGGCGTGACAATCGATAGTTCAGGAAATCTCTATGGCACGACCATTGAATACGGTGGCAAACATTTCGGGGTTGTCTACCGGATCAAGCCGGGAGGGGCCTTTAACACCCTCTACACCTTTACCGGGGCCAAAGACGGGGGTTTTCCAGCCGGCAGAGTAATCTTCGGCCCGAACGGCACTCTCTACGGCACGACACAAATTGCAAATGGTTACACTACCTACGGAACAGTTTTCAATCTGAAGCCGCCGACGACTTGCGGGACCTCGTTCTGCCCTTGGAAAATAACCACTCTTTATACCTTCAAGGGTGCGCCTGACTGTGATGCTCAGACTTCGTCATATGGTGATCTCGCCTTCGACACCAAGGGTAACATCTACGGAGCGACCTGGAAGGGGGGGACTAAAAACGAGGGCTGCGTTTTTAAGCTAACGCCTACCTCAACCGGCGGCTACACGGAAAAGGTTATTTACAGCTTCGGAGCTACTTCGACGGACGGGCAAAATCCGTTTACCGGCGTGACTCTCGACAAAGCCGGCAACCTCTATGGGACAACGTCGGACGGCGGGTCGTACGTTGGAACAAACTGCTCCGGGATCGGCTGCGGCACGGTTTACGAATTGGTGGCCTCAAGCGGAGGATATACCGAAAAGGTACTCTACCGTTTTAAAGGTGCAGGCGACGGAATGTATCCTTTCGGCACCGTGATACTTGACTCGTCGGGCAATCTCTACGGCTCCACAGAGGACGGCGGGTTTGGCGGGGCCGGTGCGGCTTTCAAGCTGACGCAAGCGAATGGCACCTGGTCGTATGCTCCGCTTTACTCGTTTTCCGGGGTCCAATCCAACTTCTGTGGGCCCTACGGGAATCTCGCCTTTGACGGGGCAGGCAATCTTTACGGCACAACGTGGTGCAGCGGCGGCTATGGCAACGTTTTCAAGCTGACACCCGCAGGGGCCTACACCTCGCTGCACTACTTTACCGACGGCAGCGACGGGTCAAATCCGATTAGTAACGTGACATTTGACGCGAAAGGCAATCTCTACGGCACCGACGCCTCAGGCGCCAACCAGACGTGCACCAACGCCGGCCCCAACACCGGCTGCGGTGTCGTCTGGAAGATCACACCGTAGCTGAAATTCTGCTCTTTGCGGGCCGGCATGCTGGGTTCGGGTGTCGGCCTTTCTTAGCCTGCTAAGCGAATATCCTGGGTCATTTATGCCATCGGGGATTCGCCAGCGGGCTTATTTACATCAAGCCGTACACTGCTCGGTGTAACACGCGACCGCCCGACTATCCCAGCAACCTCCTCCCAATGCATCGGGTATGCCCGCCAGTGCCCAGGATGTGGGCGATAGCCTTCTCGGATACGGCCAGCATACCAACGCGACACTGAATCTGGCGTGCGATAGCCCTTGCTGATATAGAAGCAAGAAGCGGCTGGATTGGGCTTCCGGTCCATTTGTAGTCTGGCGGCCAATCCGGGCAGCTTCGCGCATCTTCTTGGTCGCGTCTTGGTCGCGTCATCGACGGTACACGAAGCGCACTTGCTGCTCGTGGACTGGATGGTCTTCCCTTTGAACCTCCGCCCATCATTGTGAGCTGTTTCCTTTGCCAGTATTCCAGTAGGGTGAGCTGGTGCTCAATTGAATTGGCTGTGAAATTAAGTAAAGACCATTCGGACGCCTCAGCGGGAGAAAAGAGCGTTTTGGCGTTTCGCGATGTCCCCCGGACCGATCTGCTCCGGGGACTGACGCCCCCAGAAGTTGATCTGGTTTTGAGGTCAGCAACGCGAGGCAATTATCGTAAAAAGTCAGTAATCTACCGGCAAAGCGATCCCAACCAAAAGCTGATGTTATTGCGAGAGGGCCGAGCGCGGTTCTTTTATGAGACGGACAATGGGAGGAAACTCATTCTGCGGTCGATTCTCCCCGGTGATGTGCTTGGTTTGGGGGGATTGGTGCCTCAGATTACCCACTACCTTGTAGGTGTAGAGGCGGTGCAGGACTGCATAGTCTTTGCTTGGGCACGTCCTGACATTCGCGCCTTGGCACGACGAATGGCCCAACTTCTGGAGAACGCACTTTACATTAGCAACAATTACTTGTCCTGGTATATCGCTTCGCATGCCGCTTTGTGTTCTCAAACCGCGCGGGAAAGGCTCGCGCACATACTTTTCGTGCAGTCCATCAGCCATGGTCGAAAGGTCGCCGGAGGCACGGAACTCGAAGCGACCAATGAAGAGTTGGCCAATGCGGCAAATATCACTCCTTACACGACTAGTCGCTTGATGAGCGAGTGGGAGAAAAGAGGGCTAATTCACAAACGACGAGGAAAAATTACGCTATGCGGCCCGGAAAGTCTTTTCTGCTTGGGAATGAGCCGACAGGCAGGCTAGTGATGGATGTTGTTAACTGATGTTACGTTTCCCTACCCTTTGCCGCGCCTAGCTTTGCTGATTAGGAGTTCTCCTTCGCCTCTATCTCGGCAGCGTACTTCTTCATGCGTTCTGCAGTGTACTTCTTCATGTGTTCCCACAGCGGACCGATAGTCGCCATCACCCCGAAGGCCACAGCGTAAACCAGTAAGTCGGAGGGGAACGGGATATTCTCTGCGAATTTGAGCGCCCATGCTAGAAAAGCCACTCCAAGAAAGGCTACGAACCAATTTTCCTTACTTGCTTTCGAGATCCCTAGTGCCAAGGGCACGATGATCCATAGGACCTCCTTCTTTTTTCCAACGGAGTCAGGGACTGCGAACCGCAGGCCGCGCGGTTCTAGCACCTAAGGATTGTGGCTATGTGTCACGTCTTAACGACCGACCACCAGCAAACTTGTATGTACAATAAGGTACTGGTCTAAGAGGTTCTACCCGGGGGAGGTCACCCCTGGCACCCACATGAAATCGCGCGGACCTCGTGTGTTCGCACCCAAAGTGAACCAACAGCGACTTGTTGGCATCTCATTGAGTCCTCGAGATTTAATGTATATCTGCACGGGTGCACGCGCATGGGCTGTGATCGCGTTTACGCTCCGTAATACCCTGCCGGGACGGTTGACCGCCTTTGAATGTAGGCGCGTTGTCGGCATCGGGGACTGCACTGTTTCTGCCAAGATCGTGAAAGCACGAAATCGCGCCCGCAGCCGTTACAGACTCGAATCTCTCGCTTGTGACTTAATTGCTCTTGATCTTGCTCTAATGCGTCACAGTGAGGCTGTAAACGCGTCATTCGGGGTATGTCCGGCGAATAGGTGTTCCCGCCGCGGTCCCAAGGTTCTTCAAAAGAAATGGAGGCCACGACAGCGATTCTGCACACTCGTATTGCTGAACCAAACGTGAATAGCTTTTCCAGTGCATCCATTTGGGCTTTTCTGGGAACTCATCGCCCGTGAACCCTGTGCCGCCGAGTTTCTCGTGAATCCTCTGCGCTTTTCGGAATGCGCGACCCCACGGCGGTTCTCGCTGACTCTCATAACTCAAGTCCAAGCATTGGCGACAAGCGAAAATCGAATCCGAGTAAAGTACCGCAACCCGACGGGAACAGCCCCTCGCCGGACAGATGAACCACAGTCTTTCACCGCCATAGTTGCAGCGCGTCGAATCGAAAAAGACTGGATACTCGTGGTCCTGGCGCTCACCTTGCCAAGATTCGTGCGTGTAACGCAGATACAAACGATCAGGCATGGCAAGTACGCCAATGGACGCTGTTACCTCACCGCCCCTTATCCACCGGATCGTTCTCCAGCCGCGCGGTTCTAACCAACCTTCTCGCTTCATTTCCCGAATATCGAGGGACCTGTGATACTCGGTCGTGTTTCTCGTCGCATGCCGTCCCATGGCCAAATCGCTCCCTATATTCAATCGAAATCATTAAGCAAGTCTGACTTTTCTTAACTTGCGACGTTTCGGATGTAGTGGTCAATGGGTCACCTCTTGGGTTAGCCGCAAGCCCTAAGCGGGTTTAAGTGCAGCAAGTACTGCACTGAAAAGGGCAGATTTAAGTGCAGTAGCTAGTGCACAAGTATTACCTAGGTATAGAGGCCGCCGCCGTTGGGCTTGTAGCTTCTGCACGCCCTAAGAGAAGGTCGAAGAGTTCCCGGTCGTCAAAAGTGAAGAAGTATTGATTCTGGTCTCGTCCGGCTCTGCCTCTTGCCCAAGTACGTGACACATCCACAATGCTCAGTTTCTCTAAGTGGCGGACGGCGGCCGCAACGGTGTGATTGGTATGTATGCCGCTGCGTTGCTTAATGGTTTCGTAGGACGGCCGGGATACGGTGCCATTGCGAAAGGCAGCTAGCACTGCGAAAACCCTTAACGCAGAGTCCGTCAGGTGCGGTAGGAGGCCAGCCCTTACGAGATCGTCGGGATCTCGAAATTCGTCGACGCCAGCTCGGAAGTCGAGACTCTTCCTGCCAGTCTTCGGCGCCTTGGCCTTAATTCGGGGTATTCCAGGGTAGTGCTCGTCGAACCAATCCAAGGCCTCCGGCAAAGTGCATCGATCGAATGCCATAACTAGGTCGATGTTCGAGTGCAAGCGGTCGTCACACGCGAAGCACATGTACCTGTTCTTCTTCGTCTGAAAATTTAGCGACGGCGTTTGGTCATAGCCGCCTTTGTGGTTTTCTGGGCGAAAGCATCGTGCTCGTGTCCAGGTTGCACCCCCAGATTCGGGGTTAACGCCCAACTCACGAGCTACGGCCAGAATCGGGATGTGCTGCTTGATGTATTTGATGTCAGGTATCAGCTTTCCCGTTTGCGGTTGCTCGGGGGGCACGCTAAGTAGTACAGTCAGTTCGTCCATTTCAAGTCTTTCCGGCCCTGCGCGAATCGCCATCGTGCGGGGCCTATGTTTTTATAGAAATTTGCTGCTACTTTGTCGCGTTTTTACGGGTGGGATTGTCGCAATGGCGTACATTTGGCCATCATGCTCGTAAGTGCCAATGCCTGCGCTGCATATGAGCTTTGCTTCTGCTGCCGATACCTCGATGATGAGCACTTCTTTGCCCTCGCCTTCAAAGTGGCGGCGTACTTGGTCTAGGCTTGGCTGTTTGCCTGCGTCGATTACCTGCTGAGTGGCATAACGATACACTTCGCTCATAAGCTCTAGTGGCTCCCTTCTTTGCTTACCAGTAGTCCTCCCACTTGCGATGCGGGATAACTCCGCGCGGGCCTCAAGTTCCCACTGCTTTGCGCTGGCTTCGTCTACCGTGAGCGACCGCCTCTGCGAGCTGGGGACTTGCCCCCATCCACAATGACCTTCGCTAGTTCGCTCTCGCGGATCATCGTGCGACCGCCAACCTTTGTACGCTGAAGTTTTCCCTGGCTGAGCCAAGCGTGAACCGTCCATTTGCTGATGCCGCCGAGCCGACGCGCTACTTCTTCAACAGGGAGCAACGTATCCATTCCATCCTCCGATCCGGTATCGTTACCGCTCAATTCGAATCATAGTTGACAAACGGATCTATTCATCTAGAATTCGAGATATGCCTATTGAAGCTAGCCATAATCCAGATAAACGGCGCTACTACGGAGAGCAACTTGCGGAGGAGTTCTTGGAATTTATGAGAGACGACGGACCTCGCCAATGCCGAATAGCCTTCTGGCAGATGCGGCGACACTCGCCTCAGTTTATTGCGAAGCTAAATACCGAGGTCGCGGCGGGACGAGAGCGAGTGGCGGAATTAGTTGATTGCCTCCAGTTCCTCTTCGGCAAGCCTTTCCGGGGAGATACAGCGAAAGAGAGTCGCATAGAGGGGAAAAAGATGAATCGCTGCAATCGGCTTCTCCAGCGATACAAAGTTCGTTGGCTGGTAGGGCCTGCTTGGAATGATGGCGACATTGGTTCTACGAGCGAAGAAGACCTAAAGAGAGCGAGGTTCGGTTTTGTTGAACTGGTAGTGCCTGAGAGGGGTTTAACTCCGCAGGAATGCCACGCTGTGCGGGCAGTGATGAGATTGGCTGAGCTAAATGCAGTCCTGAAGCTTCGGACATGCAAACAGTGTGGCGGATGGTTCTATGCGAGGTTCGAGCACCAGCGGTTTTGCGCTAAGAACTGTCAGATAAAGCACAACACGTCTTCCGAGAAGTGGAAGGAATACAAGCGAAATAAGGCCCGTGAATATTACCACCTACACAATTCTGGGAAAGTGCGAGAAAGCTAGCAAGGGAGGACTCGATGAGCATCTACAAGCGCGGCAAAGTCTATTGGTACAAGTTCATGTGGAATGGCGAACTGATTCGTGAATCCACAAAGCAAGGCAACGACCGGAAAGCCCGGAACATGGAATCCGCCCACAGGGCTGCGCTCGCGAATGGCTTGGTCGGAATCCGTGAAAGGAAACTCACGCCATCGCTCTCCGAGTTCCTCAAGAACGATTTCCTTCCATTTGGGGAGACAAAGCATGCCGCGAAACCCCTCACGCTCCGTTACTACAAGCAAGGATGTGACATGCTCACCAAGTCGTCACTCGGTGGTATGCATCTCAGCGAACTGACCGACCAGCACGCCCAGGAGTTCGCGCGAAAGCATTCCTCCCTATCCCCGTCTGGCGTCAATCGCGGACTACGGACTTTGCGCCGAGCGCTAAATCTTGCTTATCAATGGGGAAGGCTTGAGAAGCCGTGCAAGGTTGGACTGGTCGCAGGAGAGCGTCAACGGGATCGTGTTCTAACAGAGAATGAAATTCAGAAGTATCTAGCAGCTTGCCCTCAGCCGTGGAAGGACTGTGCAGCGATCATCCTTGATGAAGGTTTTAGGCCCGGAGAAGTTTTCGCGCTGCGTTGGCCTCACCTGTTGATGAACGATGACGGAACAGGCTTGATTCAGATCGTGGCGGGGAAATCCAAGGCTGCGCGTCGAGTTCTGCCGATGACCCCTCGCGTGTACGCCCTCCTACTTGCGCGACACAAAGCTGCAGGACATCCCGAAGATGGCTGGGTCTTTTCCGCACCTTCCAACCCGGAGGAGCACATTACAGATGGCCTTACAAAATTCCAGCATCGTAAGGCACTCGACGAAGGCAAAGTCGCGGATTTTGTTCCCTACGTCCTCCGCCATACTGCCTTAACTCGACTAGGCGAGGCCGCTGGAGGGGATGTTTTCGTACTGGCAAGGATCGCCGGGCATTCCTCCATCACCATTACTCAGAGGTATATCCATCCGCAGGCAGACGCGATAAGCCGTGTTTTCTCGCAGGTGGGCACAAAATTGGGCACAGGCAAGGCAGCGTCGGAAAACAAATCGATCAGAGTAGAGGATCCGATGGCTCTGAAATCCGCATGATTATTGGAGTTAAGCTGGTGCCGGGAGGGGGAGTCGAACCCCCAAGGTACCAAGTACCGGCGGATTTTGAGTCCGCTGCGTCTGCCAGTTCCGCCATCCCGGCTCGGGAGGATTCATCTAGGAAAGGCTTTTCTATTGTACGGCACGCATCGCCGTTTTGAACACGGCTACACCACGAGTGGATTCTGTACGGGCATCGCAGTCAACGGCAACTCCACCCGGAAAGAGGCGCCTTCGCCCCGACGGCTCTCGACTGTAATCGATCCTCGATGTTGAGTGACGATCCACTGAGCAATGGCAAGGCCCAATCCTGTGCCGCCCTGGGCGCGGCTGCGAGCCTTGTCGACGCGGTAGAACCGTTCGAAAATCTTCTGCTGATCTTCTTCCGCAATTCCCACACCTGAATCCTGCACAGTAATAACTGCGTTTTCCGCATGTTGTTCCAATGAAAGATGAACCGAACCCGGCGCAGGAGTGTATTTGAACGCGTTGTCGAGCAGAATATCCGCCAAACGGCGTAGAAGACTTTCGTCACCCAGAACAAAAGTGCTCTGATCGCTGATGCTCGTCGTGAACTGGAGATTCTGCATCGTAGAAACCTGCCGCCAACCATCGGCCACGCTGGACATCACCGACCGAAGGTCAACGGGCTGAATGTGCAGTTCTTCGCGTCCGGAATCGGCGCGAGCCAGAGCCAACAACTGCTCAATGAGGCTGGTCGTGCGTTCTGCCTCAAGCAAGATATGCCGGAAGGATTCTTTGTATTCGACCTCCGCACGCGAGCGGCGAAGCGCCAATTCAGCCTCGGTGCGGATCAGAGAAACCGGCGTACGCAGCTCGTGGGAGGCATCTGCCGTAAATTGGGTCACGCGCTGAAAGGCAGTTTCAATGCGGTCAAGCATCTCATTCAGCGTGTCAGATAATCGCTGTAACTCATCACCGGTTTCCAGCTCTTGTAAGCGGCTGCTCAAGTTCGCTCCGCCGATTTCACGCGCAGTGCTTACCAGGGCGTCTACCGGGGACAGAGCCCGCCGGCTCATCCAATAGCCAACACCTGCCGCAACCAATAACAGCAGTGGAGCAAACATCAGCAGGTAATTGCGGAACTGATGAAGAGTGTCTATCGCATCGTCAGAGGGCGCGCCCATTTCTATAGTAAAGTTGTGGCCGTTTACGTTGAGCTTCTGAAAAATGAACCGGAAGTGGCGACCTTCGGCCCGTCGTCTTCGATAGATTCGATCGCTGATCTTGCTCGGCGGTAGCAACATCGCTGGATGCGCCCGCAAAAACGCAGATTGATACACTACCTCGCCGTCCTCGCTGTAAAGGGCCAGGAAGTCTCCAGAATGCTCGATCCCGTAGATCTCAGCGAATTCTTCCTGCAGCTTGGCGATCGTCGCGTCCTTTTTCTGAGTCGCGAGAAAAGTCTTCACATCTTCGATCTGGTTCTCCACCCCATCGTCGACAATGTCAAACAGATTCGCGCGCAAGATAAACCACATGCCCGCGCCAAACACGATCTCACCAACCGCAAAGATCGCGACGTACCAGAGTGTGAGGCGGACGCCAATTGAGAATCTCTTCATGCCTGCACATCCGAACGAATCATGTAGCCGACTCCACGCACCGTGTGGATCAACTTCGGTAGGCCCGGCGGGTCGATCTTATTGCGCAACAGATGCATAAAGGCGTCGAGCGTATTGTCTTCAATGTCGCGATCAAATCCCCAAACGGATTCAATCAGGGAACGCCGCGAAACTACCTTTCCGCAGCGATACATCAGCCGTTCCAGGAGACTGTATTCAGTGCGGGTCAACAAGACGCGTTCTCGACCACGCCTGACTTCGCGGCTGGCGGGATCCAGTACCAGGTCGCCAACCCTGAGATTTGTATCTTCAGCGGCCAGTGCCCGGCGTTTGACTGCGCGCAGCCTTGCAATCAACTCATCGAACGAAAACGGTTTAGTCATGTAGTCGTCGGCGCCGCCATCGAGTCCGCGAACGATATCGGGAACGGCGTCGCGGGCGGTCAGCATGAGGATTGGCGTCGATATCTTCTCCGCGCGCAGACGCTTCGCCAGATCATAGCCGCTGAGCTTAGGAAGCATCACATCAAGAATAAGGACGTCGAACTCATACGTCTTAGCCAGCGCGAGCCCCTCTGCGCCATCACTCGCAGATGTAACCATATGGCCCTCCTCCGTCAGTCCTTTGCGGAGGAGATCTGCCATGCGCGCTTCGTCTTCAACGATGAGCAGTTTCATCCCAGCGGGCGAGGGGAACACTTTATACTCTTTAAGTTTAAAACCCACCTACCTCAAAGACAGCTGAAAATCTGAAGAAAAATTAACTGAACGTTCATTTCCTCGTCACACCACGCCTCTACGATTCAAAGTCATTCTGAAGCCCTCAGTCTAAAACGCGACCTGAGATGCGAGTCTCCGATGGCGGCACCTCAGAATTCGAGGACCTCTCTCGCGTCAGCATTTCTTGTCACGCAAGGAGTTCACTATGTACTCTCTCCGACAGCCCTCCCTCCGTCTTCAGCTGTTACTAACCGTCCTGTTTCTGATCGCAGGCTCCTGTACAGCATTTGCTCAAGTGGATCGAGCCGAACTCGAAGGCACCGTCACCGATCCTTCGGGGAGTGTGATCGCAGGTGCCACGGTGAAGGTACTAGCTATAGACACGGGACTAAGCGAAGAACAAAAGACGAACTCCAAGGGGTATTACCGGTTTCCTGGAATGGCAGTCGGAAGCTATCGGGTCGCGACAAGCGGCAATGGTTTTAAGACGAAGATTATGGAGGATGTCGTACTTCGGGTAGGTCAGACCAGAACTCTCGATGTGCAGCTTACGGTCGGGGCTGTCAATGAGGAGGTTGACGTCAACGCAACGATTGCGCCGGCAGATCGGGTTTCAGCCGAGGCGTCGACCGTAATCGACACGACGCAAATCGGAGAACTGCCGAATAACGGACGCGATTGGGCCAGCTTCACGCTGCTCGCGCCCTTCGCGCAGGATGATGGGGGTGGTGACCAGCGCACGATCCGCTTCGCTGGCCGCGCCCGCGACGACAATAATTTCTCGATCGACGGCGTAGACGCCGGCGGCATTCAGGAGCAGGCACAGAAATCGCAGACGCGTCTACAGATTTCTCAGGACGCTATTGAGGAATACCGCGTCAATAGCGCGCTTTATGACGTTGAATACGGAACTCAGGCGGGCGGACAAATCGATGTGGAAACTAAGCATGGTACGAATAACTACCACGGCACCGTGTTCGGGTATCTCCGGAATTCAGCCTTTGACGCCCGCAATTTCAACGATTACAACCTCGCGGGCAATCCTTATGTCCCTCCTTTCCGCATGGGCCAGTACGGACTTACTTTCGGAGGACCGATCCAGAAAGACAAGACATTTTTCTTCGTGAGCTACGAAGGCTTGCGCCAGTTGCAATCAACAACTCAGGTCTTCACAGTGCCTTCAGGTTTCGCTGGAAACGGCGGACCTTCGTTCCTGCAACAGGTGCTGACCACCTCGCCTCAGATGTGCCAGATCATGCAGGGATATCCGTGGCGAGCCTCGGTGGGAACAATCAACGGATGTTCAGCTCGCTTTACCTATCCCGACACCGCGTTCCAGTGGCTAGGTCAGGATGCGACCGCGTCCAATTATGATCCCAACGCAGACAACGTCACGGCGGCAACTCCTACCACCATTCACGAAGATACCTGGCTCGTTCGCCTCGATCACAAGATCAACGAGACCACCAACCTTTACGGACGTGCCCAGCGTGACATCAGCCTGGTCGATGCGCCGAACGGCAGCAGCCTTCCGGAAGATAAGTTACAGGTCATCAATCATCCAGCGAATTACCTGCTCGCCTTGGAACACACCTTCTCGCCCAGTCTCTTAGATGAGCTGAAGTTCTATGTCAACCGCTCGCCCTATCACAATCCGCAAGCCAGCGCCCTGCCGTTTGCCGTGAGCACCAGCAATTTCGTGGGATTGAACGACAACACCGCCGACATCGAAGTCGGAACGACCTACGGGTTAGTCGACAACCTGATCTGGACCCACGGACGGCACGCATTTAAAACAGGCATGGAGTACCGGCGCGTTCGGCTCAATCAGGGTCAGACCGCCGATAATAACCTCAACTTTGCTTCCGAAGCGGACATGATCAATGCGAACCTCTCCAAGGTCTCCTTTATCGCTCCGTGGTGCTGCCATCGTTTGCGTCGCAACTTCTTCATGCCCTATTTCCAGGACGAGTGGAAAGTCACTCCAACTTTTACCCTCACTGCGGGAGTGCGTTGGGATTACTACGGCGTAGCCCACGAAGCCACCAACCGCACGACGGTCTTCGATCTATATCAATTTCATGGAGTATGCCTTGGAACGGGCTCGTTCAACACGCTACCTGTTCCTGCAACATCGGGACCAATCAATACAGCACCGTGTCCAAAGAACCCAAGCTTGTATAATCCCAGTTACCGAAACATTGACCCCAGAATCTCTCTTGCGTGGGCGCCCGGCAGATTCGAGGGCAAAACTGTTTTTCGCGGCGGACTCGGCATCTATCACGGTGCCGCGCAGAACGACGATCTGAATGCGGGGCTGGAAAGCGACACTTTCCGCGCTACGGTGCTTCCGCCGACGAGCGGCCCCGGCGCCGGGTTACTGCCGTTGCAAACCGCTTACGAGCAAACTCAACCAGACTTATCGAATACTCCTTCAAGTAAACAGGCCAACCATCCTCGCGCCCTACAGCGCGAAGATCGTCACGATCTGTACGTTGAGACCTGGGGCGTGACGGTCGAGCACGAGTTCCCGTCCAATTTACTGGCATCAGCACAGTATTTAGGAAGCCGCGGTGTACACCTTTTTTCACGTGGCGGAGTCAATCTCTGCAACAGCCCGGTTACCTTGAATCCGATCGATGGTGATTGTGTCCGCTACCTCGACCAGTTCTACCCGGACCCCAACAATCCAGATCCTTTCGGTTCCGTCGATATCAAGCGAGACATTGGTTCGAGCACATACAATGCTCTCGGGCTGTCGCTCGAACGTCGCTTCAGCAGAGGACTCGAATTCCAAGCGCGCTACACCTGGTCGCATTCGATCAACGACGGATCGGTAGGCGGCGGCGAATCGAGCGGTCCCGAGAATGTGAACTGCCTGGAGTGCGACAAAGGGCCCAGCATCTTCGACGTTCGTCATAACGTCACGGTGAACGCGGTGTACCAACTCCCATTCGGTCCAGGGAAGCCATATCTCAATACTCCCGGCGTTCTCGGCAAGGTCGTCGGAGGTTGGCAACTGAGCAGCATCAGTCTCTGGCACACAGGGCATCCCGAGACCATCTCTATGGATCTGAGCGGCGGCATTGCATCTGGACCGTTCACAGGATTGCCCTTCACCTATCTCCTTCCAGACGGGAACGATGAAACGAACCAGCGCCCCGACATCGTTCCTGGCGTACCGGTGATGTTGCCCGCCGGCGGACACAAGGGCTTACCGCTCATCAACGCCGCCGCTTTCCAGGCGCCTCCGACCGATGCGAATGGGAACTTCCTGCGATTTGGAAATGCTCCGAACGGGATCGGTCGTGCATTGAATGCATGGCAAATTGATCTCGCGCTTACCAAAGAAACCAAAATCACGGAGCGTACTTCGCTGGAATTTGCAGTCCAAGCCTTTAACATCTTCAACCACGTACAACTCGGCGATCCCGGCAATCTGACGCTGATCTACGATCCCGCGAACGGGCCAACGAATCTCGACGTCCCTGGAACTTTCGGGATCATTACGACGACCAACAACTTCAACCTCAACAACGACAACGCGGCCTCGCCCAACACCGGAACCGGACTGCCCCGGCAGATTCAGTTCATGGTGCGCGTGAAGTTCTAACATGGAGGACACGGCTTCAGGCAAAATTCACGCGCTTGCACTAAACTCTCCGCCGAAAGGAGTACAAATGCGAAGTAGCGCGTTGTGTGCTGTTGCCGTGTTCCTATTCTGCTGCTCGTTGTTGGCTGCCGATGGCGGATATACCGTCATCAAGAAGATTCCGATTCCCGGGACTGGCAGCTGGGATTACCTGACCGTTGCCCCTGCCGCGCGCCGGCTCTACGTTTCACACGGCACGCAAGTCGAGGTCGTCGATATTGATTCGCTGAGCCCAGTGGGAACGATTCCGAAGACTCCCGGAGTCCATGGAATCGCACTCGCTCCGGAACTCGGCCGTGGATTCATCAGCAACGGACAATCGTCCACGGTCACGATTTTCGATTTGAAAACCTTGCAAGCGATTGCAGAGGTTTCGACTGGGCAGAAGCCTGACGCGATCATCTACGATCCCGCTACATCGCGCGTTTTCGCGTTCAACGGAGGCAGCAACAGCGCAACCGCGATCGATGCTGCCAGCGGCAAAGTCGCAGGCACCGTAGAACTGGGCGGCGGACCGGAATTCGCGGCGGCAGATGGCAAAGGGTACGTCTTCAACAACCTTGAAGATGAAAGCCTGCTCCTGAAGATCAATTCCCGTGAACTCAAAGTGGAGCAGCGCTGGCCTACGGCGCCGTGCTCCTCTCCAAGCAGCATGGCGATGGATCAAAAGAACCGCCGGCTCTTCCTCGGATGCCGCAGCAAGGTGATGGCCGTCGTCGATGCCGACTCGGGGAAAGTGATCACGACACTTCCGATCGGAGGTCACGTCGACGCTACTGCCTTCGACCCCGAGACCAAACTGATCTTCAATTCCAACGGCGAGGGCACGATCAGCGTGATACGGCAGGACAGCCCGGATAGCTATTCTCCTGTGGAAACCGTGAAAACCGTGCCTCGCGCAAAGACCATGGCACTCGATCCGAAGACGCACCGGCTCTTCCTCTCGACCGCCGAGAACGGACGATTCGAAGTGCTGGTCGTGGGAAAATAGTTTTTCGCCCTATGAGTATCCAGTCTAAAGCTCTCTCACGCGCGGTGGCAGTTCTGTTGGCCACCGCGCTTTTCTTCTTTTCTACGGGCTGCACAAAAACGTCGAACGCGCAGACGACCACCGTCGATCTGACGAACGACGTGAAGGCGCCTTTCCGCTTCATCGCTTATGGGGATACTCGTTTTCACGATCCTAGGGACTTCAATGCCGCCAATCCACTCGTACGCGTTGCGCTTGTGCAGGCGATCGCAGGAGCCAAACCCGCGTTTGTGTGCATGACCGGCGACATCGTTTACAACGGCAACGACGCTGACGACTGGAAAATGTGGGACAACGAAACCAGCGTCTGGCGCGACAAAAAAATCACAGTCTATCCGGCGCTCGGAAATCATGATTTGCACGGGAACCCGAAGATCGCTCTGGGCAATTACTTCGAGCGGTTCCCCGAATTGAAGGACAGCCGCTACTATTCCGTGCGAGCCGCCAACACGTTGTTGCTCGTGCTCGATAGTTCACTCGACGAGACCTCCGGCCCGCAAGGCAACTGGCTGGCGGCTAAACTCGACCACATTCCGGCGGACGTCGACTTCGTCTTCTTGATGCTCCACCATCCACCGTACACGAGTTCCTCTGACGACAAGAGGTTCGGAGGAGGGCACTCGGTGCGCACTTCAGAGCAGGCAGTCGCCAAATTGCTCGAGGAGCGCCAGGCCCACGCACCCTACCGCATTGTGGTGTTCAGCGGACACGTGCATAACTACGAGCGCCACGAGCACGGCGGCGTAACCTATTTCGTTTCCGGGGGAGGCGCGGCGCACGCGTATCCAATCGAGCGGGCTCCGAGTGATCCCTTCCAAAGCAAAGAAGTGAATTATCACTACCTGCAAATTCAGGTCGATCAGAAGCAGTTGACGATTACGATGAACCGCCTCGATCTGATCACCGGTAAACCAGTCTGGACGCAACCGGACTCGGTGAAGATTTCAGTGCCCGCGAACTTGGGCGCGCAGGCCGCTACGCGCTAATTCCCGATCCTGCGAAACCTTGGCCGTCTGTCGAAACTCCTTCGTATGGCTCATTGCCCCAGGCCACTCCTAGCGCGTGCAGAATCAGCCTGTCCCGCAGGGTGAGCTTGCCGGGCCCGGTCACCACTCGATAAGCGTACTGGACGATCGAATTGCAGGTGACGCACCACTTGTCATGGCGCACAGTTCGACCACAGCGTTCACAGACCGCTTGCCCGTGGGTTGACTACCGCCGTAGCAGCCGGCTGCAGGATTGAGAAACATAAGACCTGCGCTGCAATGGGAACAAGTCAAATCGGTCCAGACCGATGGGTGGAACTGCCCCTAAGCCGAGAGTATTTCGGCCGGGAAACCCGCTCCAGCCTGCGCATCACGCCTAACTGTGATTCAAATCACATACAGCGCAGCTCCTTGACTTCGGAAAACTTTTGTCATTCCGACGAATCGCGCAGCGACGACGGAGGAATCTGCTGTCCCGTCCGGCGTCAGGTTGCCGACCAACAATTAAATGTTCTTACAACTGCATCGTTCGTGCTTCTAACGCTGCGTCTGCTAAGGTAACGAGAGTCTCCTTCGAGCAATGTGGAAAGGTAAACAAGTTCATCTCTTTCTCTTTTTCATAGTCTTGGCGCTCGGGCATCTCTCCGCACAAAGCGTGGCGGTCGAAGGCACCGTCCGAGACTCCGCTGGCGCGACCATCTCGGGCGCGTCGGTGAAGTTGCAGTCCGCTTCTTACGAAGCTGCCACAACGACAGATGAGCACGGACACTTTTCCTTTGCTGGCGTACCCGCGAGATCAGGGACTCTCGAGATAGCCCAAGAAGGATTCCGTTCAGTCCAACAGAATTGGACCGCAGGTACAGCAGCAAATGTCTCGCTCGACATAGTTCTCCAGCTTGCGGCGGTCAGCGAGACGCTCACCGTATCGGCCACACGCACAGAACTGAGACTCGCTGATACCCCCGGCAGCACGGTCCTACTGTCGAACACGGACCTATCTTCCACGCCCGCTCTGCGTGTCGATGACGTGCTACGTCAGGTTCCTGGTTTCTCGCTCTTCCGCCGCTCCGACAGCCGCGTGGCCAATGCGTCGAACCAGGGTGTCTCGTTGCGCGGACTGGGCGGGTCGGCATCGAGCCGCGCGCTTGTGCTTGAAGACGGATTCCCGATCGTTGATGCCTTCGGCGGCTGGGTCTACTGGGATCGCATCCCGCGTGAGTCGATTCAAAACGTGGAGGCCTTCCGTGGCGGAGCCTCGAATCTTTACGGCAGTGACGCGCTGGGCGGAGTGGTTCAATTCATCACCCGCCAACCAACGTCTCCTGCGTTCGCGCTGGAAACTTCTTACGGTAGCGAAAACACGCCCGATCTCTCCTTCTGGACGGGAACTCGCGCCGGCAAATGGGATTTCTCGCTCGCTTCCGAGCTATTCCGCACCGATGGCTACATTCTGGTTCCAACCTGGCAGCGTGGCACAGTCGATACACCAGCCAACTCCAAAGATGCATCTGTGGAATTGAATGTCGGCCACCAACTGGGCGATGGCCGCATCTTCGCGCGCGGCAGCTTTTATACCGAGTTTCGCCACAACGGCACGGTCATCCAAACCAATGACACGCGCACGGGAGAGGGCGCGCTTGGACTGGACCAACAATTCGGAACAAACGACTCCTTCATGCTTCGCGCCTATGGACAGGTACAAGGTTACGACCAGCGATTTTCTTCAGTCGCCGCCGATCGCAACAGCGAGTCGCTCACCGATTTGCAATACGTACCCGAGCAGGTTGTCGGTGGCGCCGGACAATGGACTCATCTGCTCGGACCTCGTCAGGCGCTCGTCGGCGGCGCCGACATCATGGAGGTCATGGGCGCCAGCGACGAACAGTTCTTTTCCTCCGGCTTACATACGCGCAACAATGCCGCAGGTGGAAGACAGCGCATAGTCGGCCTCTTCGGCGAAGATCTGATCCGAATCAAGAACTGGACGGTAATCCTTGGAGCCCGCGTCGACGATTGGAACAACTTTAATGCCAGTTCGATCTGCACCCCGGTCGCGGGCACATGCACCTTGCCGAGCGTCCTATTCCCTTCGCGCAGCGATCTCGCGTTCAGCCCGCGGCTTTCTGTGTTGCGATCGTTAAGTCACAACCTATCCGTCACAGCCTCGATGTACCGGGCCTTCCGGGCCCCTACGTTGAACGAACTCTACCGCACGTTCCGCGTCGCGAATGTTCTGACCCTGAACGATCCATTTCTAAACGCAGAGCGCTTGACCGGAGCGGAAGCGGGCGTGAACGTCATCGCGCTTGATCAGAAGCTCAATCTCCGCGGAACATTCTTCTGGAGCGACATCGTCGAACCCATCGAGAACGTAACCACGGATCCGACTGCGTCGCCTGTTCTCCGGCAAAAGCAGAACCTTGGCCGCATCCGCTCCCGTGGCGTAGAACTCGACGGTGCCGTGCATGTGAATCGCGAGATCCAGATCTCCGCCGGGTACGCCTTCACTGATGCCACGGTGGTGAACTTCGCGGTTCCAGCCGGCGAAATCTCGCTGCTCGGCAACTATGTCGCGCAGGTACCGCGCAACGTTTTCACCTGGCAGGCCCGTTACTGGAATCCATCGCGCCTCCTGCTCAGCGTGCAGGGACGCTTCATTGGCAATCAGTTCGACGACGACCAGAACAAGTATCCGCTGGGCCGCTTCTACACCATGGATCTCCAGATGGGGCGCAACGTTACGCGCAACGTCGAACTCTTCGCGGCAGCCGAGAACCTGCTCAATAAGCAGTACAACGTCGCCAACACCCCAACGGCCACCGGGTCACTCTTCAACATCGGGTCGCCTATTCTTTATCGCATCGGACTGCGCATGAATTTTCCCGCGGAACGGCCTTGATCGAATTGGCAATGACCGGGTTGGGCAATTCACGCCGGATCATTTATTCTGAATAGTTGTCTCCCGCTCGCTGAAGTGCTGTTTCATCCTGTCCTCGAACTCAGCGCAGCATAGGTTGAAGCCAAGAGCAAATAGCAAAGAGCCTTTTATGAAGACGGGCATTATCGGCCTGCCCCAGGTAGGCAAAACATCTCTGTTCCAAATCCTGACAAAGGCACATCTGTCGGGGCAAACGCATTCCAATCCTCGCGAGGCGCACATCGGCGTCGCCAAGGTTCCCGACGACCGCCTCGACCGTCTCGCCGCTCTCTACAACCCGAAAAAGCTCACGCACACCTCAGTCGACTACGTCGACGTCGGTGCCATCGGTCAGGATGCACTGAAAGAATCCGCCTACATCGGCCACCTGCGCCAGGTGGATGCGCTGGCACACGTCGTACGTGTCTTCGAAGATCCGGCCATCCCACACGTGGGGGAAATCGATCCTCTGCGCGACATTAAGAACGTCGAATTCGATCTGATGGTCAGCGATCTCGGGCAGGTCGAAAAACGCCTCGAACGTCTCGAAAAAGACTTGAAGAAGATGAAAACTCCAGACCTCGAAAAGGAGTTTGAACTCCTCAAGCGCGCCAACGCACATCTGGGCGGTGAAAAGCCGTTGCGCGAAATGCAAATGACCCCCGAGGACAAGAAACGCATCCGCGGCTTCATGTTCCTAAGCGAGAAACCGATTCTCTACGTGCTGAATATTGGCGAGTCGGCGCAACTGGGCAAGGAACTGGAGGAGGCAGTCAGCCAATACAAACTCACGGAAATCGCGGCGCGGCCGAATGCCGGAGCCACAGCCATTTGCGGCAAAGTCGAAGCCGAACTCTCGGAGATGAGCGATGCCGACGCCGCCGAATTTCTCTCCAGCTACGGCTTAAAGGAAAGCGGACTCACCCGTCTGATCCGAACCACGTATCAACTCCTCGGCCTGATCTCTTTCTTTACCGCGGGCGAAGACGAATGCCGTGCCTGGCAGATCGCCGCCCACAGTCGCGCCCAGGAAGCCGCCGGCGCAATCCACTCCGATCTGGAGAAACACTTCATCCGTGCCGAAACGATCCGATGGGATCAACTACTCGAGGCCGGCTCCGAAGCCAACGCCCGCGCCAAGGGCACGCTCCGCCTCGAAGGCAAAGATTACATCGTTCAAGACGGCGACGTTATGCACATTCGACACTCAGGCTAGACAACCAGTGGCACGCTAAACGTGGAACAAGCGATCGAGCAAGAAGAAAAGCGCAGATCCAACAAAAACCAGCAACGCCATTTTCATCGCCGGCTCCTTGTTCACTTCCGGGACCAGGTCCGAAGCCGCCACGTAGATCGTCACTCCGGCCGAAAGCGGTAAACCAGCTCCCACGTGATGGCGAAAGATCGCCATCGTCAGTACCCCGGCCAAAGTCGATCCCCCAAGAAGAATCGACGCGCCCCAAGCCGTACCCCGGCTGCGCCCACTCGCCAGCATCACCGAACTCACCGTGAATCCCTCAGGGATCTTGTGCAGAAAGATCGCGAAGAAGATCAGCCATCCCAGCCAGTTGGAAACGAGAAATCCAGAGGCGATCGCAATTCCGTCGAAGAAGGTATGAATCACGAGCCCGAGAACGACGGAGTAGCCCTTATGCCAATGCACAAACTCATCGTGGTGCGTCTCTTCCCCAAAGTGAAAGTGCGGCGTGACCGTGTGCTCGAAAAAATGAATGATCAGATAGCCCAGCAGAACCAGCAGCCCCGCCGTCTTACCACGCAGTTCAATGCTTTGCGGTACCATCTCGACCAATGCCGTGGCCAGCATGAAACCGGCGCCCAGCGCCACGAAGTAGCGTAGATAGCGCCGTTCCCAGTTGCGTTGTACGATGATCGCCCCACCAAACACATTGGCAGCAGCGGCGGTAAGGCCCAACAGGACGCTCGTGAAGATCGCGCTCATTCGGAAGCGCGATCATATCAGGTCGGCGATCACTTCTCAGCGGGATGGAGAAAGTGTAAGGGCGGACGCATTCGTCCGCCCCTACATTAATTGACTAACGCTGTCTTTGCGACAGTCCTTTAATTCACTGTCACGCTAACCGGCGAAGGCGGAATCCCGTTCGCCACAACTTCGAGCGTGCTCGCACCGGTTTCCATCCCGGAGGGAACATCGAAGTTCGTCGATACAGTCGCCGAACCCGTCGCCACACCCATCGTGCTGTGATCATGCGTCTTCGCATAGAAGACGTGACCACTCGCCCTGTTCGTGATGCGAACCAGTGGATAGTTCGTCGCGGTCTCGTATTCGTCACCAAACGCAGCCGCCTGTGAGAGTCCGTTGAACTGCGTGCCCGAGATCTTATACCTCGTGCCGCGGGTCAAACGCGTAGGAACAGAAGTGATCGTAGGCGCCCACGCCGCTTGATATGTCCCGGCCGGATTGTAAACCTGGCTTCCGCCCACCAGAACCTGCCCCGTCGGGAGCACGAGCAGGCTGCCAAAAGTCGCCAGGGTCTGTGTGAAGCTGGTTCCGTCCCACAGGTAAGAACCAAACGAACCTTCGACCAAAACATCTCCGTTTGGCAGCAACGCCGCGAAGCTATCGCCAGCGTTATCGGCATTGGGAAAATCAGGTCCCACCGTCCATTTGCCTGTCTTGGTGTTGAAGATCGCGGTGTGGCCAGCTCCGCTGCCGGTGCCGCTATACGAACCCGTGGCAAAGACCGTTCCATCCGGGCGCAGAATTGCTGGACCAACTTCTCCCGGCGGATAGTAGCAATACTTTCCATTCGGCCCGAACGGCAGACATCCGAACGGCGAAGGCGAATGCAGGTCGACCATCGTGCTCCCCGCGGTCGACCATGTCCGCGTCTTGGTCGAGAGTCGCTCCGAGTTGGGCGCGTCTTTCACATCAAAAGTGAGAATCGACCCGTCGGGCAGCAGGGTCCAGCCTTCCTCGGCATTGAAATCAGCCTTACCGGTTTCCGGCAACACGGTCCAAGTCAGCGTCTTGGGATTGAGCGCCGCCAGGCTCTCGGCCAGTTTATTGCCGACAAGGAATAGTCCATTCGGCAAAACCGCTGACGGCGAATCGCCAATATAGGGCCACGCCTTCGGAGCTGGAAGGTTCGTCCAAGTATTTTTGGCCGGATCGTAAATAGCTCCCAGGTTCGTAAGCGTGAAATTGTCGTTCAGATATTCGCCGCCAACAATCACGACTCGACCGTCGGCAAGTACGGCGGAAGCGAAAGCATCAGGCACATAACCGGCAGGCAGACTCGCCGCCTGCGCCCACGTACCTTTGACATAGCTACCGGTAATATCGGGAGTGAGTTTCCACCAGTCCGACTCGGCGCCAGCCTGATAGAGGACCGTGCCATCGGTCAACAGGAAACCGATTCCTGCACTGTCAGGCGGCTGGTGAACAAGATTCTGAATGCTCTGAGAAAACAGATTTGCGGCAGAAAACACCAACACTACAGCGAGGAGAAGAAATTTCCTGGGCAAGGGATTACTCCTTCGTTGAACTTTCTTTTGTTGGACGTCGATCAGAACCCGTGAAAGAGGCGGCGGAAGAATACAACAATTTGCGCTTCAGCCCTAGAGACCTTCGGCTGAAAATTTGCCAGCGATTTTGAGAAGGTGAAAGGAATTGCAACTTTATACGGCGAACAGCACGTTCAGTCCACCGTATGTTTTGCCGTGTAGCCTTCGCGTGCAACAACCTCGATCTTGACGTCTTTCCCCTTCTGATCCCGAACCTTCAGTGGCCCGCCGTCGGGTGCAACGACTTGCACCTTCAGCTTGCGATACGTGCCGTCAAGCTTGGTATTGCTGGGAGAATACGAGAGCGTGTACTGGTTGCGAATGTCGCTCGAGATATCCCCGAACAGCTCAGGCAGTTCTCCTTCGAAGCGCGGAAAATAGGCGCGTCCACCGGTCATCGCCGCGAAGGTACGCATCTCGTTGTCGGCCTGAAGATAGTCGATGTTCTGAACCTCGATCCCCATGCCGTGCGACATCATGCGGCAATAGTAGCTCGGGTGGGTCTCACAATACTCACGCATAATGAATCCCACGCTGATCGGGAAGATCGTCACATCTTTCGTGTCTTTCACTTTCTTCAGGATCTTGTCGTACGTGAGCTTGCTGAAGCTATCGATTCCAGTGGTGACAAGAATGACGTATTTCTTGCCTTCCACCCGGTCCAGACGATCGAGCGTATCGTACAGCGCATCAAAAAGATTCGTTTCAGAGAATCCGGGGATGCGCATCTGGTTCAGCGCGCCATACACGGCCTTCTTATCCTGCGTGAAATCGACGATGATGTGCGGTTGCATGTCGTAGTACGCCACCGCAACCCAATCGTCCTTCTTGAGTGTATTCGCGAACGCGTAGGACGCCTGTAGTGCCTGGATCATGAAGACGTAGTTGGTCGAAGCAAATTCAACCAGCAGGACGGCGGTGATCGGCGCCTGGGAAACAGCAAAGTGCTTCAACGGTTGCGGCACGCCGTCTTCGGCCACACGGAAATTTTCTTGCCTCAGGCCAGGGATAAACTGCCCGTCCTTGGTGGTCACCATCACGTCGACGTTGACCAGCGGCACGTTTACCTTAAGCGAGTAGTCGGGCAGATCTTCGGCCTTTTTCGGGGCGGGTGGCGGAGTGGGCGGAGGTGGATCCTCTGCCTTCTTTTTCGGAATGGCGTAGGGACCAACGCTATCCGTGGGACCGCCGGCTTCGGGAGGAACATCCTGCTTGGGCTTGCCGTTATCCTGGGAGCTCGACTGGGCCGGAGCGGTTGAGTCTTGGGCCATTGCGGACAGGCCGGTTCCCGCCAGCACCAAACCGGCAATCACGGCCAAGACTAGGGATTTCCCGATATGACCTCGCACAATACTTTCCATTTTACAGCTGAACATAGGAGTGAACCTGTTAAAAGCCCTGTGCTAGTATAGACGCAAGGATTCGCAGTTGGGATGTTTTTGGCTGGTCCCGGTCATCCCCCGTCCGTGCAACGCGTCGCAATTGGTCTGGATCTAAGCATTTAGGACCCTTCACTGGGTCTTGTCGGGGCATCACATGAGAAAAGTTGTTCTCTCTCTGCTCGCTATTGGTGTATCTCTATCCACCTTACTGAACGCTCAAACCTCGCAGCCCACCATTCCGATCGGTCAGATTCATACCGGAATGCGCGGTGTCGCATACACCGTGTTCGAGGGAATTAAGCCCGAACCGATGGATGTCGAAGTCCTGGGCGTTCTGCACAATGTCAACGGCCCCAAGGGCGACATTATTCTGGTTCGCCTGCACGGGCAAAAGGTGGAGTACACGGGAGTAGTGGCTGGCATGAGTGGCAGCCCCGTCTATCTGAACGGGAAACTGGCTGGCGCGCTCGCCTTCCGCATTGGTGAGTTCTCAAAAGAGCCGATCGCCGGCGTCACCCCGATCGCTGACATGCTCGAGATCAGTGCTCTCGACAAGTCCCCCGCAGAGGAAGTTTCAACCATTAAACCGGCCGTCACAAATGCAGCAGGAAAGACAGCCGCTCCCGGCACTGGAACTGCCCTTCCCGGCTCAGCGCAGAATTTTGCCGACTACCTGAAACCCATTGAGACGCCCCTGGTATTCAACGGATTCTCCGAGGACGCGGTTCGCCAGTTCGCCCCGCAATTCGCCTCCGCCGGAATTGTTCCGGTCATGGGCGCCGGATCGGTAAGCGAAGAGAAGCAGCCTGAACCCCTCGAAGCCGGCTCTGCAGTCAGCGCGATTCTTGTCCGCGGCGACATGGATATCGCCGCCACTTGCACCGTTACCTATATTGACCCGCAGCGCTTGCTTGCCTGCGGTCACCCGCTGCTACAGTTCGGGTCCGTCGATCTGCCGATGAACAAGGCGCAGGTGTTGGCCACTCTGCCCTCGCCTCTGAACGCCTTCAAGATCGTCAACACCACTGAGCGTGCTGGAGTTTTCGTCCAGGATCGCCACACCGGCATCATGGGTGTCTTCGACAAGCAGCCTGACATGATCCCGGTGACGCTGACCATTCATGGCGGCAGCGGCACGAAAGACTTTCACTACGAGGTGCTGAACAATCCGCGCCTGAGCCCGGTCGCTATCATGGCGACGGTCTACAACGCGTTGCATGGCGTGAACGAATACGGCGAAGAGATTACCTATCGCCTCAACGGAAGCATCGATGTAAAGGGATTTCCCGCGGTTGGACTCCGCAACATGTTCGTTCCCACAGAAAACGGACAGCCCGCCGCAATGGCTGCTGCTCTCTCGTTAGGAGAGCGCTTCGGGCGCATCTACGATAACCCGTACAACGCACCCGCGGTCAACAGCGTAAAACTCGACTTTGACTTGGTCCGTGAACGGCGCTGGGCGCGTCTTGAGAGTGCCCGCACTGACGTTTCTGAAGCACGTCCCGGCGACGAAATTATGGTTGAGACGGTACTCGCTCCGTATCGAGGCGAGCGCGTCGTACGCCAGATTCCGGTAAAGATTCCAACCTCTGCCAGCAAGGGCAACCTGCACATCCTGGTCAGCGACGGCGAGACGCTCGACCGCATGAACCGCACCAATCCGGCCTTCGGTCGCAAGCTCGACCTGGCGTCTACGATCTCTCTCCTTAACAAAGAGCACTCCAACAACCGCCTCTACGTTTCCTTGCTCGAAGCCGACCCCGAAGCTCGCGTGGCCGACAAGGTCATGCCGACGCTGCCAATCAGCGTGATGAATGTGATGGATGGCATGCGCGGCAATCAGGAGATGATCGTCAGCGGCGAGTCGAACGTAGACGAGACCGCGACTCCAGCGCTGGATTATGTGGTAAGCGGCGCGCAGCTGCTCACCGTGACTGTAAAGTAGCAATTAGAGCTTAGGGTGGCGCAGCGGTTCAGCGCTGCGCATGGCGCTAACCTCTTTTTCGCGGCTTTGAGCCACTGAGGTACCTTCCAGGGTCGGGCTACCCACGCGCCACTACTCATCGTCCTCGCCCATCTGCATGGTGAGGTACCGCTCGTAGCCAAGTTCCTTAATCATGTGCATCTGGGCTTCGAGAAAGTCCACGTGATCTTCCTCGTCTTTGAGTAGCTGCACCAGCAGATCGCGCGACCCGTTGTCTCCTTCTTTCGTTGCCACTGCCACCGCGTCGTTGTACTGTTTCACAGCGGAGACTTCCAACGCCAGATCGCTCTCGATCATCCCCTTGACGCTCCCGCCGACATTCAATTCCAGCGGCATCATCGACGGGCTGCCATCCAAAAACAGAATCCTCTCGATCAGCACTTCTGCGTGCTTCATCTCTCCGATGGACTGTTTCTTGATGTATTCGGAGAGCTTGTGATACCCCCAGTTTTCGCACATCTCGGCGTGCAGAAAATACTGGTTAATCGCTGTCAGCTCTTCGCGCAGCGCCTTATTCAACTCTGCAAGAACTTTTGGATTGCCTTTCATAGCACCCTCGAGTATCGCAAAAAGAAAAACGGCCTCGCAACATTTAACGTGTAGTCCCGCATGAAACAGTCCCAAGACGGGAATCTCCCTGGCGAAGAATCCCCTACCCCAATACTTCATCAATCGTCTTCAACAACGCCACCCTAGTGAATGGTTTTTCAAGAAGCCGAATACCACCCTGCTGCCCCTGATCCGCCACCAACTCCCCGGTGTAACCGGACATATAAAGCACCTTCATCTCCGGATGGGAATCCGTCAGATGCAGCACCAATTCCGGCCCGTTCATCCCCTTCATCACGACGTCGGTAAGCGTGAGATCAATCCGTATATGGTTTGCCGCGATTGTATCCAGCGCGGCTTGCCCATCGATCGCTTCAATGACCTTGAATCCATGCTCCTCGAGCATCTTGCGAGTAAGCTTGCGCATGATCGCATCATCTTCCGCCAACAGGATCGTCACTCCGTCCCTACGGGCGGGCAACGCCTCCGCCCGAGACTCAGCCCCGGCCTCCAACTTGTCTTCCGCGCTCGGCAGGTAAATCTTGAATGTCGTACCGCGCGAGGGCTCGCTGTAGACCCAAATGTGTCCACCACTCTGCTTGACGATGCCGTAGACGGTGGACAATCCCAGCCCGCTTCCCTTCCCCATTTCTTTCGTCGTAAAGAATGGTTCAAAGATACGGGACCGTGTGGCTTTATCCATGCCGATCCCGTTGTCGCTGACGGCGAGCATCACGTAGCGCCCACGCGTCATGGAATGTTCCAGGGCAAAAGCTTCGTCCAGGTCAACTACTCCTGATTGGACAATGAACTTTCCGCCACGAGGCATTGCATCCCGGGCATTCAATGCGAGATTGAGCACAATCTGATCGAGTTGACTGGGATCCGCCTCGACGACCGCGGCGCCGGAAGGAACTGGAAGCACGATCTCGACATCATCGCCCATCAAAGGCTTCACCAGTTTGCTCACTTCCTTGATTCGATCATTCAGATCGAGAATCTGCGTCGCTACCGGCTGCCGTCGGCTAAAGGCGAGCAACTGCTTTGTGAGAGAAGCCCCGCGCTTTGCGGCTTCACGGATGTTGTCGATGTATTCCAGGCCTTCGGAATCCACTCGTCCACGCAGAAGTTCTGCGCACGCGGTGACGATACCCAGCAGGTTGTTGAAGTCGTGCGCAACTCCACCGGCCAACCGCCCTACGGCCTCCATCTTTTGCGATTGCCGTAACTGATCTTCAATCTTCTTTTGCGCGGTGATGTTCCTGCCAATCGCCGACGCGCCGATGATGTTTCCTTCGGCATCATGCACGGGGGAAACTGCGACCGAAACGTTCAACCTGCGCCCGTCCTTGGTAAGGCGGACCGATTCGAAGTAGTCGACACATTCTCCACGGCGGATCCTTGCCAGGATTGCCGGAATCTCGTCCGGCCGATCCGGCGGACACAATACCGAAACATTCTGGCCGATCATTTCCATCGCCGTGTAACCGTACATCTCCTCGGCGCCCTTGTTCCACTGAGTGATGATGCCGTCGAGAGTTTTACCGATGATGGCATCCTGTGACGAGTCGGCGATCGCGGCCAGCCGGTTCTGAGAATCGCGCAGCTCGCGCGCTCTCCGCCGTTCGAGCTCTTCGTTCGCCCGCCGCAGCTCTTCTTCGATCCGTTTGCGGTCGCCGACATCCCGGATGGCGGTCAGCACGACCGTCGCGTCTCCCGCGCGAATCGGGCTCAGACTGATCTCGACCGGAAATTCCGAGCCATCGCGCCGTCTGCCGCGCAAATCAAGGCCTGACCCCATACGACGGATTTTGGGCCGCGCGTGAAATTCCGCGCGATGCTGATCGTGCGCCCCGCGCTGCCGCTCGGGCACCAGCACCTCCACCCTCTGCCCGATCAGTTCGTCGCGGGTATAGCCGAACATGGCTTCGGCATGCAAATTCGTCTTGATAATGACGCCCTGCTGATTCACCGCCACCAAAGCATCTGGGATCGCCTCAAGAATGGCGGACGACAGCAATGTCTCGGCTAAGACGTTTGGATTCGTCTGCGTCACGCGATTCGATGAACCCCTCAACGAACTCCGCCCCACGCGGAGAACAATGCGCTTACTATACTGGAAAACTTGTCAGAGATGCGGGATGCCTCGGAGGGGATTCCCAAACTGGGAATCGAAAGAAGTCAGGTGGCTAGTACTCCAGCAGTCCCTTGGGCATATGCGTAAACCCTCGCGTCCACAACACTGCGAGCAACATCTGTGTCCCGTTATATCCGACGTGCACCAGGAAGCTTGCCCCAACAGACTTTGTTACGGCGCGCACGGCCCCGCAGACAATGCCCACAATTAAGATCACCAGCAACGCCCCCCAGGCATAACCATATTGAGGCATATGCATTGCGGCAAAGGGTAAAGCTGTAAGGAAGACTCCCCAGGCCACCCCCCATCGCCGAGCCAATACAGGATAAAGAAATCCGCGAAAAAAAAGTTCTTCCACCAAGGGACCAAGAGTCACGGCAATGATCGCTAAAAGGTAAGCGTCGCTTGGGCGCGCGAAGAGTTTCTCGAAAGGGGTGTCTTTCGGCATCGGAAGCAGATTCTCGAGCATGCTGAGCGCAAGAAGCATCAGCGCGCCGAGTCCCAGGAGCCTCCACCCGCTCTGCGGCCAGTTCCACCGGATCGCCTGCCAGAAGCGTACGCGGTACTTACCCTCGATCCAGAGGAAGAGATAGACCGCCACCGCGGCATCAATCACGAACTGAGACACCAGCAACAAGAGTGGCTGCTGCGCCAGATCCGTGAGTGGAATGCCCTGATAGAACAGAAAATGTGCTCCAAACAAGATTACAGCCTGTGACGCAAGGATCGTAACCAGGGCCAGTCCGACGATCGCCAGCACATCCCAACCGTTCCATTCCGGATTCTCGACCGGAGGTGGTCCCGCAGGGGGAACAACAGGAGGCGGAACTTCCAGGGAGCTTGCAGTGAACGATTCTGGCGCCCCCGGCTCATTCGATGCCGAAGGCTCGTGGCCGATCGATGATTGCGGATCAAATTGTGGATTATCGGGAGCTGACAAACGAATTCCTTTAACTAAGAACTGGGACTTTAGAATTGGGAAGCGACCTGCCGAAATATTCCGCCAGCGCTTGCCCCGTATACGACTTCTTTACTCGGGCCACCTGCTCGGGCGTCCCTTGCGCAACGAGACGTCCTCCGTCTTCGCCGCCTTCTGGACCAAGATCGATAATCCAATCGGCGTTACGGATCACATCCAGATTGTGCTCGATGATGATGATCGAGTTCCCCAGGTCCGTTAGACGATGTAATACGTCAAGGAGTTTCTTCACATCGTCGAAGTGCAACCCGGTGGTCGGCTCGTCGAGCAGATAGAGCGTCTTGCCCGTCTGCCGCTTGCTCAACTCGCGCGCCAGTTTGATGCGCTGCGCCTCGCCCCCGGAAAGCGTCACCGCCGACTGCCCTAGATGAATGTACCCCAAGCCGACGTCGACCAGCGTCTGCAATTTCTGTTTGACCTGCGGAATGTTTTCCAGAATCGGCAGTGCGTCCGCAACCGGCATCTCTAAGACATCAGCGATGGAGTATCCGTTGTATTTCACCGCCAGCGTTTCCGAGTTGTAGCGCCGCCCGCCACAGACTTCGCAAAGCACATACACGTCCGGCAGGAAATTCATTTCAATGCGACGCTGACCTTCGCCCTGACATGCCTCACATCGTCCACCGGAAACATTGAACGAGAATCGTCCGGCCTTGTATCCACGCTCGCGAGACTCGGGAAGCATGGCATACAGATCGCGAATCGCTGTGAACACTCCGGTGTATGTCGCCGGATTCGAGCGCGGCGTTCGACCGATCGGCGATTGATCGATCCGGATGACCTTATCGATATTCTCCGCCCCGGAAATCGCTTTGTGCTCTCCAGCCTTTTCGCGCGAGCGATAAAGCTGTCGCGCCAACGCTCGATAAAGAATGTCGTTGACCAGCGTCGACTTCCCCGAGCCCGATACACCGGTGACAACCGTCATCACTCCCAACGGAAATACGACGTCGAGATTCTTGAGATTGTTTTCTTTCGCGCCAAGAATCGTCAGCGCTGCACCATTTTTCTGACGACGCGCCGGACGCATCTCGATCTGCGTTCGCCCCGAGATATACGCGCCGGTCAACGAATTCGGCTCGCGCATGATCTCGTCCGGCGTTCCACGCGCGACCAAGCTACCGCCATGCCTTCCCGCACCTGGACCAAGATCCACCACGTAATCCGCGCGCCGGATCGTCTCCTCGTCATGCTCGACCACGAGCACGGTGTTGCCCAGATCGCGCAGATTCTCGAGCGCGTTCAGCAACCGTCCGTTATCGCGATGATGCAATCCGATCGAAGGTTCGTCGAGCACATAGAGCACCCCGCGCAGCTTCGATCCGATCTGCGTCGCCAGCCGAATCCGCTGCCCCTCGCCGCCCGAGAGCGTCGCCGCCGATCGCGCCAACGAGATGTAGCCCAGTCCCACGGCATTCAAAAACTGCAGCCGCTCAACGACCTCGTGCATTACGCGCCCAGCAATCGCCGCTTCGCGCCCGGCCAACTTGATCCCTTGCGCTACCTCAAGCGCTTTAGACACGGGCATCGCGGTAAAATCGGCGATCGACATTCCGCTGACCTTGACCGCCAAACTCTCCGGCCGAAGCCGTTTTCCGTGGCATACCGGACACTCCGTCGCCGACATGTGGTCCATCAGCCAGTCGCGGTAACCCTCCGAAGTCGACTCCTCCAGATTCTGCTTGAGATATCCGAAAATTCCGTGAAAACCGGTTTTGCCGCCGCGCCCCTGCTCGCCGTTGAGCAGAAAGTCCTGAATCTTGTCCGGCAATTTCTCGAACGGTGCGCTGAGATCGATCGCGTACGCCGCCGACACCACTTGCAACTGATGAATCAAATTTTGTGACGCCGATCCCGGCCCCAAGCCTCCATCTAGCAGCGGCTTCGACCAGTCGCTGATCACCTTCGCCGCATCGAAATCATATTTGCTGCCGAGCCCGTGGCACTCCGGACACGCCCCATACATGCTGTTAAACGAAAATGACCGCGGCTCCAGTTGTGGAACGTTGATGCCGCAATCCGGACACGCCAGGCGCTCGGAGTACAGAGTCTCCTCTCCCCCAACAACCGCGACTTGGACTAGTCCCCCGGCCAGCTTCATCGCCAGTTCAACTGATTTTTCTAACCGAGGCTCAATCCCGGGCTTTACCAGCAGCCGGTCGATGACTACTTCTATGGTGTGATTCTTCCGCTTATCAAGGTTAACGACGGTGTCATCGTCGAGGCTCACCAGTTCGCCGTCGATACGCGCCCGCGTGTAACCATGCTTGACGAGCGTTTCCATCTCTTTCTTGAATTCGCCCTTTCGTCCACGCACGATCGGTGCCAGTACCATGACCCGGTCTTCCGGCGTGAGCGCCATCACGCGCTGCGCGATCTGATCTGCTGACTGCCTGCTGATGGGCCGCCCGCACTTCGGACAATGTGGCACCCCAATCGAAGCGAACAGCAGGCGAAGATAGTCGTAAATCTCGGTGATGGTCCCGACAGTCGATCTTGGACTGCGGCTGGTTGTCTTCTGCTCAATTGAGATCGATGGGCTAAGTCCATCAATTCCATCAACATCCGGACGTTCCATCTGATCCAGAAACTGCCGCGCATAGGCCGAGAGAGTCTCGACGTAGCGCCGCTGTCCCTCGGCATAAATCGTGTCGAAGGCGAGAGATGACTTTCCCGAACCGCTGAGGCCGGTCACCACCGTCAGCGTGTTCCGTGGGATCTCAACGCTGATGTTTTTGAGATTGTGCTGCCGGGCGCCCCGGACAGAGATTTTGGTAATCGCCATTATCCGCCCAGGGACAAGCCCCTTCCGTAACGTCGACAGGTACTCAGAATTGTCCGAAAGTAAGCGTGCACAGCTCTACTCCGTATCTTAGTCGTCACTAGTAGGAAGCGTCAACGCAAGTAGATTTAAGGACGCCGGCCTTCACAACTCGACAGATGTAGAACTAGGCGTTTTGGGCAAGACTTTTGATCGTGCAGATTTGCGGAAAAGGACTTTAAGATCGTGATCGCGTTCCTGATGCCCGTTATCCTCTGCCTCACCGTTGTCGCCTCCGTCAGCCTCGGAATCCTCGCCGCCTACATCGCAGTCTTCGGCATCCTGAGCACGTTCGGCCAACCGACGCGCCCCGAACCAGCCCCAGCCCGCACGCGCTTGATGCTAGTCCCGACCCAGCACCACGTCAGCGGCGACTGAGGATCATGTGGGGACGGCCGCCTCGGCTGTCCCCACGGCGCAGCCGCAGCACAAGCGTTGTTTTTCAGACTCAACAGCGCCAGCCAACAAGCATCTCTGTTCCGATTTCCGAACGTCCTGCAACTGCCCTCCGTCGCTCGCGCAAGCGGGTTAAAATATCTCCGGGCCCT
>Ga0126371_10000300_pt1 | contig 39927 bp, 60 predicted proteins | sample PanSoiMetaPlot_4_FD_110145 | JGI IMG/M metagenome (GOLD analysis project Ga0126371, IMG submission 110145) | Tropical forest soil microbial communities from Panama - MetaG Plot_4 | ecosystem: Environmental > Terrestrial > Soil > Tropical forest > Bulk soil | place: Panama | collected 2016-02-17
CACGGTGGGGGGCTGGGGCGCAGGCAAAGAAAGGCTGGCGTGGTGAAACTCACCGGCAAGAAAAACAACGTGTTCCACGAATACGACTACAGGGTCAAGGACGGCCCCATCTTGGAGGGCTGGCTCGATCCGACCATCCCCAACTCCCTGACGACAAGGCGCAGCCGGGTGATCATCGGCGGCGAGGAGATCGTCCCTAAGGCAGTCAGGGTTCTCGTCAATCAGGTCACGTTCCGGGTCTTCCCCCAGGAGAAGCCCAAGCCCTACATCGACGTGTTCGTCCACGGCACCCGGTGCGAAACGGGGGGGTCGGACATGCACCCCGTACTCATCCATGAGATGCACATCAAGCGCCCTCTGCTGGAGGAGTTCCTCACAGAGCATCCGGAGTACCGATGAGCACCCGTCTCGTACAGGCTGACGCCAGGGCCGTGTCCCGCTGCCTGAGCAAGCAGAACGTCGCCAGAGTCAACAAGAAGGGCCGCGCTCACTTCGGCCCTGCCACCAGTGTCTCCGGGCGCTACGGCGACACCATCGTGGAGATCCACCTGTCTCGCTGGGACGGTCAGGAGGACGCGGCGGGCCGCGCTCTCTACGAGCGGGTCAAGGAGGTGCTCGCTGCCGCTGGCTATTACATGGTCGACGCCAACCTCCACGGCAACCGTCGCTGGGGCGTCAACGTGTACCGCTCGATGAATCAGTACGACGAGTACACCTTCTTCAACAACCTGCGCCACAGCAAGGTGCTGACCGACAACGGCAGCATCATCGACGCTCTGGACGACCCCCAGGTCTTCGCTGAGAAGGCTGAGAGGGACGCCCTGGCGGCTGCCCAGGCAGAGGCTCACAAGGCTGAGCAGGAGGATCTCAAGGCCCGCCAGGAGGCTGTCCTGGCCCTCCTGAGGGAGCGTGGCATCAACGCTCACGGGGACTACCACTACGTCAACTCCACCAACATCATCATGCATGTGGAAGACCTGGAGAAACTGCTTGGCCTGACCCCACATGCAAGTGCGAGCACTGGTATGGTGGAGTCATGACGCTCTCCACCCACATCCGCCTGGTGGACCCTGTGCCACCTGAGCGCGTGTTCCAGTTCTGCCAGTCCCTCCTGGGTGATCCCGAGATGATGCTCTGGGAGCACGAGGACGGCTACATGCCCGGTTGCAAGATGTACCACAACCGGGTGGGTCAGGGCTACGCCTCCATGCTGTTCGTGGAGTACCACCCGGACGGCCCGTTGCCTCGCTACGAAGACCTGGAGCGCTGGCCTGACGAGCCTGACACCAGCCCTTCTGGATGCTGCATCGACATCTTCCTCGACACCACCTATGGCTACACCGGGCCGCACGGTGGCGGCTGCGCTGACCTGCATGCCTGGATCATCACCCAGGTGGTCGCTCAGTTCCCTGGTGCGTTCTGGTGGAAGAACGAGAACACGGGCGAGTGGTTCGACTCGCTCGACTCGCTCGACAAGCTGGGCAACCCTGAGAAGGGAGCGCTGCGATGACCCCCAAGCAGCAACTGGTCGCTCACCTGGAGTGCCAGCACAACGACCACGTCCATCGCGGCACGCACCAGCAACTGGTGCTGAGCCACATGATCCACCATGACAAGCGCATCCTGAGCCACAGGCACAGCGCTGACGGCATGACCACTGGCACGGGACAGATCGCTGTTCGCATCTTCCTCTCGCCACCGAAGAACCCCAGCGCCAGTCGCAACCAGGATCGCAACTGGGTGCTCAACGTCACTCTGAAGGATCGGGGTCAGCGCTGGGAGATGGCTGGCACCTGGAGCGAAGACATCGAGGGTGCCAAAGCCGCCGCCAATCACATCCTGGGCTACGAGGCCAACTGGGTCGCTGTGGGCTGGGGATTCCAACACCAGGAGGTGTCCAATGGCAACTGAGGAGGAGCACCAGGCCACTGACCGCATGCTCCAGGAACTGAGCACATCGCTGGCCCAGGCTCGCAAGGAGCGGGCCACCCTGGTCTTCGCTGACCACTACCAGTACAAGATCACCAGTGAACTGTGCGAGGAGATCCGCTCTGTCGGCGGGGCCATCCGCGACGCGGTCAACGACATGGCGAACAGCTTCGACCGGGCCTGCGCCGCTATCGAGCGGGCCGCTGCCGCCTGGGAAGACAAGGCGGTCACGTCATGACCACCCAGGAGATCCCTCCGCTGTACCAGGCAGCCCACGAGGCAGACATCGCCATGATGCGGCTCAATGATCAGATGGAGGCGGTCGCTCGTGCCTGTGGCATCGCTGCCAAGGCTGCCGAGAAGCTCAAGGACGACAACGCCTACCGCATCTGGCGTGGTCGCCAACGTCACATCACTCGCTGGGCGCAGGAGATCTACTCCGAGCGCCGTCACTACACCTGGAGTCCGTACCCATGAACACCGTCGCTGGAGACATCAATCACCTTCGCAAGCTGCGCCGTGCTCGCCGCAAACTCGCTGAGACCATCTACTGGACAGATGACGCTGACTGGGGCACTGACGTCCTACGCCTGGCGCTACAGGACATGGACGACACCCAGGTGGAGATCCAGGTGCCCTGTCTCATCTGCAAGCGCACCTTCCCGGAGGTGTACCCCGTCGCTCAGGAGCCTCCCGCTGAGCCGCATGCAGTGCTCTGTGGTGACTGCGACGAGAAGATCCTCGCCAGCATGAAGGAGAACAGTGAAGATGACTGAGACCGACATCATCGTCCTCTGCATCGGACTATCCACCGGAGTGATCCTCGCTGCCATCCGCAGCCTTCGCTCCACCATCATCAAGAGCCGATGATCGACATCCGAAAAGAGTCATGCACCGCCTGCCCCTATCGCCGCGACGTTCCCTCCGGCGTATGGGCAGCCAGCGAGTACGACAAGCTCGCTGGCTACGACAAGGAGACCCCAGACCAGCCCATGGGCGTCTTCCACTGCCACGCCACGCCTGAGGTCATCTGCCATGGCTGGGCCGTCGTACACGGTCGCCAGGACAAGGGGCATGACCTCCTGGGGCTGCGCCTGCTCGCTGGCATGGGTCAGTTCGACTTCAACCAGTTGGATGAGGTGAAGGAGGGCGTCCCGCTGTTCTCCTCCGGCACTGAGGCATGCGAGCATGGCAAGCGTGACATCGCCAACCCATCACCGGAGGCCAGGGCGGTGGTGGAGCGCTTGGGCAACAAATACGAGAGGCTGCGCTTCAAGTGACACGCGGCTGGTGGGGCATGTACTGCTGGAATGGCCTGAGCGCTGACCAACAGGTCAGGCTCATCACCTGGGGCAATCTCCCCCTGGGCTACAAGCCTGAGGGGGAGTGCCACAACCCAGCCACATGCAGCATCGAGTCAGAGGAGGACGCGGCCCCAGGGCCACGCTTCTACTGCTACGACTGCGCTATTGCTTATCTGGGGCGTCTTCGCGACGGGACCGACCGGCTCCCCGAACGAACGGCCACACAACTCCAAATGGAGGGGCTGTCCAGTCATGACAGTTCCCGCAGTAGCCCTCCTCCAGGTCATGAGGGTTGGCCGACACTGATCCGCAAACGGGACAGGTGAAGGTCTCACTCATAGAAGGACATGTTGGCTCGCACCGATGAGGCGTACGGCTCCGGCAGATCCTGGGTCAGCAGCCAGTCGGTCAGTGTCTTGCCGCGCTCCTTGCGGCCCATGTAAAAGGCACTGACCGACTGCTCGTACGCGGCCCTCCACCCGACAGCGGTGGTGTCCACGAACAGACCGTCATGGTGGGGCAACATGTTGCCTGGTTGGGCGAAGCACCACTCAAAAGCCAACTCGGCTGCCTCGTAGGCCAGGAACCAAAGCTCTCTGGCCCGGTAGTACGAGGCCAATGCCACCAGTGGCTCAGCCCTCTGCGGCTGTTCGGCCCAGGCGTGCCACAGGTGCCCACAGCCCTCCTCCATGGCCCCCATGTCGAGCAGGCACATACCCAGGCAGTAGCGGGCGTAGAAGGTCTCCTCGATCCATCCTGGCAGGGCCAGCCTCTTGCGATACCAGTACACAGCCTGGGCAAGCTGGCCGAAGTCCTGGAAGGTGCGGGCCAGGTAGAAGGCGGCGCGCCCGTTGGTCTCGTCCTCGTTCCAATCCCTGGTGAGCAGGTCTATGTCACGGGTGAACTTGTTGATCCGGTCACTGCCATCACCGTGGTGCTCGACGTAGAACCAGTCCTGTTTCATGGGTGGCTTAGCGATGGGCGAGACGTAGTACTCATGTGCCCTGCCTCGTGACTCCCAGCCCCGATTGGAGCGGAGCATTCGGGGCAGCCAGAACCTCATGCTTCCGTTGTGCTGCTCAGCCTCCAGGCAGTCAGACTCGACACCGGCATCGAAGTTCATGGGCAGGCTGCCATGAAACGTCTCGTCTGCATCCAGACAGAGCATCCAGTCACAGTGCGGCTCAGCAGCCCTGAGAGCAATGTTCCGCGTCGGCCCAAAGCCATCGAACATATGTTCGATAACCTGGCCTGGCACCGGGGTGAAGATGCGGTCCAGCACCTCCAGGGTGTCGTCGGTGCTGCCGGTGTCGACCACTGTCCAGTAGTCGATGTGGTCGCGGACGCTGTCAGCCAGCCGGGGCAGGATGGCCGACTCGTTCCGCACGATCATGACAAGTCCGACCGTCATCAGCGTTTCTCCTGGGGAAGGTCACCGTTGTAGAGGCGTACATCACAATCGGTGCAGTAGACACAGCCACCGATCTTCCGCCAGTTGTGGTCAATGTGCTGGGCCAGCATCCGGTCGAATGCCTTCCAGGCTTCCTCGATGCTGGTCACTCCTCGTCCTCCATCATCTCCCTGATGGCCTGGGCCAGTGCGTCACTGGCCTCCGGGTTGATGCCCTCAGGTAGACGCACCACCTTGTCAGCCACCTTCACCAGCTTGGGTGGGATCTCGGTGTCACCCAGCACCAGGGCGATGATTGGCTTGTCGTACATGATCGAGGCCCCCAGTTCCACCCAGTACTTGACGTCTCCCTCACTCCTGCCGTTGGGCACCATCGAGATCACCAGGGCGCTGTCAGCCAGCTTGGGCACCATCTCATCCAGGACGTTGCGTACCCAGATCTTGGCGTTGGGGTCATCCCAGATGTCATCCACGGCGGATCTCCTGGATGGCGTTGAGGGGGTAGAGGCGTTCGCGGTAGCCGTCCAGGATGAGGTACGTGGTGACGGTCTCCCTGATCTCGGTGAGCACCCCTGTAGCGTCATGCCAGTCGATGTTGAACACCAGGGTCACCTCCTGGCCCAGGAGGGCCTCACAGTCGGCTCTGGTGGGCTGACCGCTGTGGAGCCGTGCTTCGGAAATAAAGGCGTTCTGGTACTTCGGGTCGGAAACATTTTTTGCGCCGCTCCTGCGGGCAGCTACGGGCCTCTCAGGGGAAGGCACAGGCAAACGTGAGCGGTCGTATGTGACCTCGACATCGGGGACGTCTGGCTCCCCCCTCTTCTGGGTCACCAGGGCAGAGGCCAGGTTCGCCATGGCGTTCACGAAGTCGCTGCTCATCTCGTTCTGGTGCTCAGGCTCCTCCATCCACATCAGGACAACGTGATGGGCGGCGTCGCGGAGGGGGTCGTAGCGGTGAGCAGAGGAGTGGGCATCCAACCTCTCCTGGTATTCGTCGGGGTCTCTAGCCATGACACATCAGTTAAACACAACGTCCATGTGGTTCAGGACGGCGTAGCGAAGGCCCCGAACGAACTGTTGAGTCATGAGCACCCAGCGCATATCCCCACCACCCATCAGGACGGCACTCAGTTGCTCCAGGCGGTCAGCCAGGTAGGGGGCATGCTCCCTCTTGATCCGGCCCATGTGCTCGTGATGAGCCAGGAGGATGACCAGCGGATCGTCAGGGGCACCGTCAGGCCACTCCCCGTGCAGGTCTTCATCAGTGAAGCGATCCCAGGGCAAGTTGGGCATGACCGGCCCGCCCTCGTGGCGAAAGTCAGCTACGCCATAGCCAGCCGCCATCGAGAGCACGATCCGCAGGGCATCGAACGCCTCACAGGTGCCGCTGTAGCACCCACACGAAATGTCAATCCCCGCGCCGTTGTGCATGCTCATACTTGTCCCAATCCACTCCTGGTATCTGTAGCTGCTCACTCTCCAGAAGCCTGACCTGGGGCCTGGGGGGGATCCGGCTGGGCGTGGGACCAGCTTGACCCTGGTAGTGGCTGTGACGCTCCGGATGCCCATAGGCCCATTCACTGGGACGAGTCATGGTCACGAACCGCATCTGGGCCACCAGGAGGCCAGGCCACAGCTTGATGGCACAGGGGCTGATGTTAGAGATCTCCAGAGTGGCGACACCGTTGAAGCCTGGGTCGAAGAAGCCAGCGGTGGCATGCACCTGGAGGCCCAGGCGTCCGATGCTGGACTTGCCCGTCAGTTCACCAGCCAGGTCAGGCGGGAAGGTGAAGGTCTCGACACTGGACCCCAGGATGAACTCACCTGGGCGCAGCAGGTAGTAGCCAGCGTCGTAGTAGGGCTGCTCATCGTCATCGATGTTCACCTCCCTGGTGTAGTTACCCAGAGCTAGTGGATCGATGACATCGACCAGGGGATCGAACACCAGGAACCTGGAGCCGAGCGCCATCTCGTAGCTGGCTGGCTGCAACCGCTCCCTCTCCCAGGGCGTGATCTTGAGATCCCCATCATTGACGACGCGGTTGAAGATGTCTGCGGACTCCAACAGTCCATAGACTCCGGTACCTCTCATGTGTTGGCTCCTGGGACGGGTGGGAGGACAGAGGCAACCTGGCTGGCCGGGACGGCAACCCAGCCACCAGGAGACTGGAGGTGATAGGTGCCGTAGGCCGCGCCACCGGCCATGATGGCCGCATTGGTTGACGGGTCATTGGAGATCCTCGACGCCGACTGTGTGTAGGAAATACCCGTGATGATTCTGCCATCGACGGTCTTTATTGTCACCTGGGTGCTCATTGTCCGTTCACCAATCCAGTCACAGTGAGGCTGCCGGAAGCAGCCATGATGATGTGAGTATCAAAGTCCTGACGTACGACCGACAGGGACGTCTCACCGACCATGGCGACGGTGGCGTAATCGACTGAGGTGGCGATGGCGTCGACCTCCATGTCGCCCTCCCCAACCATCTGCACCCCAGGAGAGGGGTCATCGGCATTGACGGTCAGGGTGCTGCCGACGACCATGATGACTGCCGGGGGAAGCTGCGGGGGCACGGGCGGCGTAATGATCGGCGGGCGCGGTACCCACACCTCCTCCTGGAACTCATAGACCCAGGACGTGTCCCAGGTGTCGTAGTCCGGTGCTCCTGGGTTGGGCGGTGGTCCCGGCCCTGTGAGGGCGTAGATCGCCACCAGGCCCAGTTGAATCGGGGTCTGGTTGTCAGGGGCGAAGGTCTGGTAGTTGGGGAGATCGAAGCGCATCTGCCAGCCGACCGTGGTGTTGAGATCCAGGACAACCTGTCTCTCGCCATCGAGCGGGCCATCCTTGAGCCGCATCTGCTTGGTCATGAACCCACTGTAAGGAGGGCCACAGCACCGCCTGGGGGCACCGGGGATTACCTCCGGAGGTGATCCCCCAGGCCCAGGCGCGACCCCATACAGGGTGGGAAGCTCGACGCATGACTACCGCAGACGAAGACTGGGACGAGGAAGAGGCCAAGTACATCGTGTTCAAGCTGAGCGACTGGAAGCAGTTCACGCTCCCACCTACGCCGCTGCCCCTGGACGATGCAGTGGTGATCCGGCTCAAGGATCCCTTCGCCGCCACCGCCCTGTTCACCTACTGCAACACGATCATGTCCTCCCTGGAGCTACTGGAGGGCTTCATCACCGAAGAGGACGAGAAGCGGCTCCTGGACATCGCTGACTACTTCCACCAGCAGGCGTGCGAGAGCCAGCAGATCAAGGGCAAGAGGCTCCCGGATTGACGTGCCAGTGCGGCCACGAGGAGGTTGATCACACCGGACCTGGGGGCATGTGCAGGGCCATGGTGGGGCAACTGGAGTGCAAGTGCCATCACTATCAACGCCTCCAGCTACGAGAGCCTCCTCCACCCGAATGAAGTGGCTCCGGTGGCGCTACAAACTCTGGCGCGCCAGACATTATGAATGGCGCGCCCTGGTGGAGCTATGGCAAGGGAGAGGCGGCTACGGAGCCTGGGAGCGGGCCAAAGCCCACGCCGAGCAGATCTACATGGATCCGCCTAGAGGAAGAGGATCGCTAGGAAAACACCACCAAGTGCCGCCAACGCACCCACCAGAACCGACCCCACGATGAGGAACACCCATTGCCATCGGGTCAAGACATGGTGCGCCTGACAGCATCCTCCGCTCTGTCCGGATCCACCCGTCTCAAAGTCTCCGCTCGTTCCGCCCCGAATAGCCTCGACAGTACCCCTGCCTGAGCACGGCCCTCGACGGTCACCTTGAGGAAGTCGCGGTTGTCCTGGATGTCCTTGACACGCTGCGTCATGGTCATGAACCGGTCAAGCTCCATGCTCAGGTTGGCGTCTGGGTAACCACCCTGGAGTTGTTCCGCCAGGAAGGTGAACTGGACACGCTGGGACTGTAGCTCCAGGAGCGAGTACAGCACCCCCAGCAGTTGCTCACGGTTGCGGATCTCGGAAGGGATCCGGTACTTGCACGAGGCCCCTGACTCGTAGAGGTTGCAGACCGCTGCTAATGCACACGAGTCGCATTTACGCAGGTCAGCATCCCCCATGTGGGCCACCATGGACGTGACCTCGACAGTCCCGGCCCCGTCCGGGTTGGGCACCACAGCGGTCACCGGGCGGAAATCGAACACTGGCAGGGTCACCCGGTCGTCAGTACCATTCCGGCGCAGTTCAAGGGCCTCGTGACCAACTACCTGGACGGGGGCGGATCCATTTTCAGAGACTCGCCCGTTGCCCTCGTGAGTTACTCCCGGCCCCTCCATGGACTCCTCCAGACGTCGCCAGGCCCAGATGGTGTACCGGGCCACCTCCCGGTTGTTGTCCCGGAGGATGGCATCAGCGTCGAAGCCAGCCTGGGTGAAGTGCTGGCGGTGCCGGGTGCGGATCTTCAGCTTCTCGTCGGCTGGGTAGCGCCGGAGACGGTTGGCGTCCCAGACCACCGTCTCCCCGAATCTGGTGGGGGAGATCCAGGACGAGGAGACGATGGTGCTGTAGAGACCGCCTGGCGCATCATAGGGGTGGCTGAAGCTCAGCCCGTGCAAGCTAATCCTCGTGCGTCGGACCAGTCCGGAGATTACGTTCTGGATGCGCGGGGTGATAGGAGGCACCCCCAGGTTGGGGTGCGCCTCAACCATTGATCTGAGGAGAGGCGCACCCCACGTCTCATGCCAGACCGGGACCAGCTTCTCGTCGGCCAGGCCCTCCCACACCTCACGCTGGCGTAGCACCCAGTCGACACCGAGTGCCAGGGGGTCGTATTCGGTGAAGTAGGACAGGCGGTCCACGTTCTCCCGGACGAAGTCGAAGTAGCTGGCGAAGAACTCCTCGTGCTGCTCGACGGTCCAGCCCTTCTTCTCAGTGCCGGAGGCCCCTGACACCAGGAACAGCTTGGCCTCCTCTGGGAAGTGCCCAGCCAGGGTCCAGGGCTTCTCCTGGGGCAGGCGGGCCTTCAGATGGAGGTAGTTGATAGCGACGTGGGGCACGCGCTCACTGACGAGCAGCTTGCGCCAGGTGGGTACCTCCCCGCCACCGAAATAAAGCTCGACTGTCATTCTGTCGCTGGATCCCTGTGTAGCTCACCCTTGATGGAGGGGCCGTAGTAGCCCCACTCGTTCAGGTCGTCTCCTGCATAGCGTACGTGCCGTGCCGGGACATGAGCCTTGATCGTGGGCGGATCCTGCCTGGGGTCATCAGGGTGGCGATCATGGGACGCGGCATAACCAGCCGACAGAGTCACCCAGTCACCATGATTGATGTGCTCGACACCCCTGGGCACCGTCCGGTAGATGGTCGCCACGCCATCCGGCTTACCGCGTAGCTGACGCATCTGGCGTATGGACTCCTGGGGGGCTTTTGTGCCGGTGTAGTAGTGAGGATGGGTGTAGATGTCATCCGGCATCATGTTGCCCTGATGCAGGTCATGAAGAGGAGGGCCTTCCTCCCAGGGCTGGTGTCGGCCCCGGTAGTCATCGAACTGCTCACCGAGCGCTTCGTGGCTCACCGCTTGCGTACCTTAAGCCCTGGAGGGGGCCGGTAGCCACGCTCTGCCTGGGGGCGTGGCGTCTGGGTCAAGTCCCACTGTCGACCCAGGCGGTTCACACCCCAGCGGCGCTTGACCTCAGGGTCGTATCCACCCCTGGCGTGGGTGATCCGGCCATGGGTCAGTTGCGCTGCCTTCTGGTAGACCCCAGCCCTTATTTCCTCTGGGGTGCCTCTATCCCCAAAGCCTTTGATAGGTCGGGTGAAGACGCGCTCAGAGCCAGCCAGCGGCTCATCCAGCATGGGGCGTAGGTGACGCTCTACCTTGCCGCTCTCCTCCAGACGTTCACCCATATAGGGACTCTTGGGAGGGCGATTTTCCATACCCAGTTGGGAGGCATAGTCAATGGCACCACTGGTACCAAACTTCTCCACCGTCTGACCCCGAGCCAGGTAACTGTGCGACCGTGGATCAGTACGGCCACGCCAGCGGGTGTTCCGGGGATCCTCCCGGTAGTGCGCCATCATGTAGGCGTCAGCAAAACCCTCTTCACGCCCCTGCTGAGAAGGGGTGCGGTAATCAGAGTGCCTGGTGCCCTCATGGACAAGGGAGACATGGTGGCCGATCTCATGTAGCAACGTCATCTCAGCGTCGGGATCAACCGGTCCTCGTTGCTGAGGCTGCTTCACATGGGGTGGGGCGTCTTCTTCAGTCCAGGGGCCTCCACCCATTGACTCATGGGAGGTTCCAGTGACGTGCAGCTTGATGCGGCCACTGCCTCCGGCTCCCTCTGGACGATGGTAGGTACCAGCGAACTCTTCGCTCTTCGGGTGCATCCAGATGTCGCCCAGACCTTTCAGATGCTCAGGCTCGACAGTGGAACGGGCCAGCGTGTCGATCAGCTTGGATCGAGCGCGACCCATGCTCTTGGCTAACTCGTTGTAGGAGTCGAAATAACCAGGAGGCTTTGCCTCCATCTCCTCCTGGGTTTTCTCCCCATGATGCTGGGGGCCAAGGGGAGCAGGTCCGAAGGGGTGCATACTCACCCCCACCGCAGGCGTAGTGCCTCTGCTTTCACTGGTGGCCTGCCAGTACGGTTCTCCTGGCTCCCGCGCCCGGTAATGCACACCCAAGCCCGTCTGACCTGATTGACGCGTGAATCCCGTTCTGGGGGCGATGATCTCGTTGAACTGCCGGGAGCGGTTCAGGCTGTAGCCACGAGGACCGATCTCCTCACCGGTCTTGGGCAGCGTCCTGACGTCAAAGAGCGTGCCCTGCTGCGGGTTGCCCTTGAACGGCCCAGTGAAGCCGGGGGTCGTCCTGGTGGCCTGACGTCCCTTCTTAGGCATCAGACCTGCTTCCTCCTGGGTAGACGCTCACCCAGTGACCGCGCCCACGCCTCACCCGCATCGGTGCGCTCTTCTGAATGCCTGGGCGGGCGAACTCCTCTGGTCTCTCCGGCGATCCGGCGAGCTTCTCCCAGCATGCGGGTAGCGACACCCTGTCGCCTCCATGGCTCGTAGGTGCTGATGCCCATGATCTCCCCCGTCCTGTGGTGCCAGGACATCTCCCCAACCCGCCAAGGACCGGTCTCCGTTACCCCCATCGCAGTCAACCGGTGCATGGGATCACCATCCATTGACCTGGGTGTGGCCTTCGTGAAAGCGAAGCTGAACTGCTCAGGATTCAGTGCGTTCTGGCTCATGGGTCTCCAGCCCTATGTCAGAGGGCCTGAGGTCAGCCGGGATGTAGCCGTGACGTTCCATGGCTGGGTCATGTCCTGGTACCGGTCTGCCCTGGTCACCCCAGATCCGACTCTGGCGGATGACCCTGGTGGGCAGGGCCGGGATCCCAGCCAGGTGGGCCGCAGCCAGGCGATGGTTGCCCTCCCCCAGATAGGCCAGGCGGTCCTGCTTGCCGTAGATGATCAGCAGCGGCTCCTTGGTGCCGTGTTCCTTCATGCTGTCGGCCAACTGCCGGATGTGCTCCCTGGCGTGGTAGCCGGTGTGGGGAGACTCGTTCCAACGGTCGTACTCCCGGAGCCGATCAAGCTCATGCAGAGGGACGTGCTCGACGTTGGTATAACCACCAAACTGGTGTTTATTACCCACGGCGCGGTCGGTCATGTGAACCCCTGGGGCAGCGTCCACCTACGTCTTCGAGACCCGCCACCGGGCTGGTGACGGGTATCGGTCTCCTCGTTATGCAGGATCGGGGACACCCGGCTGATCCGGTCGAACGGCACCGGTTGCTGGGTCTTGATATAGCCGTCGTTGTCACGCTTCCAGCCGTCCTCTGGGCGGTGATCAATGCGGAGGATACGGTTGGGGCCAGCGGCGACGTAGAAGCTGCCAGTGGAGTCTTCACTGGCGCATGTACCTTCGTCCTTGCCCAGGTTCATGCCGCCATGAGTCTGGAGGAAGCCGCGCTTGGCAGCCTGCTGGAACTCAGCCTCGTGAACGATCCGGAAGACATGTCGGATGGGACGTTCAGAGCCAGGCACCTTGGCGAGGGCTGTGGTCGAACCATCGGGCTGGGTCTGGGGCATCCCTGACCCACCCGTGACGATCTCGTGCTTCTCGCGCTCAGCCCAGGGCACCGGAGTGACGTCGTACTGGCTGGCTGTACCGTCTGGCAGAGTGCCGTAGTGACGTTCGGTATGGCCTGCTCTGAGGCGCACGCCCAAGCCCCGTTCAGGGGTGAAGTAGCGATCCGGATGGCGGTCCTCCGGCTTCACACTGGGTTCCGGGGCACCTACGGACTCCCAGGCAGCACTCACCGGGTCATGTACTGGGTGGCCGTTCCACTCCCGAATGTCGGAGGCGATGCGGCCCTCAGGGACACCATGGGTGTCGGAGGCAGGGGTGGGGTCGTACTGCACGAACTGCATCCCCAGTGCCCGGTGACTCATATATCACCTCCCGTACAAAAGTGCGCGCCGAACATTGACTCTTTTTGGCTTGATGGGCTTCGGCTCCGGCACCCCGGCCTCCCTGAAGGTCTTGCTGGAGTGAGAGCGCGGCAAGCGTCGGTGATAGGTGAAGTCCTCTGTGTCGAGGGCCTCACCCCGGCGAACGTCCCTGGGATCAGCCCGGTAGTGCTCCACCATGTAGCGGTCAGCCCTGGCCTCCTCAGTCGGTCCTGGGGGCGAGTCGGAGACATGGTGACCGATCTCGTGGATCAGGGTGGCCTCTGACTGCTGCACCTGGCGACGCTGGGTCTTGGGTACCCAGTCACCCCCACCGGGCTGATCCATGCTCTCGATGAGCCGTTGCCCTGCCTGGGCACCGCGTTTGGGACTCTTGGCCGGAACCGGGAAGAGCCGCACCTTGCCAGTGCCTTTCTGTCTAGACCCGGTGTACTGGCCGAGTGCTCCTTTCGCGCTAGTCAGGCCCACCTTGCGCTCACCCGGCAGGATGATGCTCTGGAGGTTCTCCAGGTGCGATGTGGGCACCGTAGAACGGGCGACAGCCTCCCGGATCATTCTCTCCCCACGCCCCCGTGGTTGATAAAAGGGATGATCGAGGGAGGCTGCCATGCCTCTCTCACTGGGGGCGGCGATCTGCTTGTAGCCCTTGCCCCCACACGACCAGCATTGCTTCCCAGGAGCCGACGCCACCACCCCGTTGTGAACGATGCCCTGGCTACGCCAGTGCTGCTGCATGTCAGCATTGCGGAGCATGTCCGGGGTCACCCGGAAGCTGGGGTCATGTCCCTTCCCACCACAGGTACTGCACGGCTCCTTGCTGGGCGGGCCTGGCGGCTCTCCGTACCGGGGCATCTCGATATTGGGGGTGGCAGCGCGCACGTCGGCCATGCGTTGGGGCGTGTAGCCGCGCTGGTAGCGCAGGGCGTCGGCAGGCTTGACCTGACGCTGATCGAAGAGAGCCGGTTGAGCCTTCAGATGCGCTCTAGGGTCTGGGCGAAGAGGTTCCCTGGAGATACTGACCACAGGTCAATCCTCCTCGTCCTCTCCTCCAGGCCCAGCAACACTGGTGCCTGCGAAGGCCGTCCCAGAGGGCATCGAGCGGACCTGGGTGTAGTCGGAACCGAAGGCGGGCAGGAACTTGTTGGAAGTCATGTTCTGGTAGCCGCGCACCCGGTTCGTAAGTTCGTCCATGTTCCCCTGGGCCATCAAGTTGCGCTCGACGCTGAACTGCTTGTTACTGAGGGCATTGGCACTCATACCTGCTCTCCTTCGTACTCTCGGAGCCGGGGGTCACCGGCCCGTAGCTCCATCTGTCGGATCATCTCGTCATCGATGTCCTGCCAGGCCCTAGGCAGCCTCTTCTTGTCGGGCCGGTACTCCCCCCACCGGTAGGTCGGGTTGGTGAACAGCAGAGCCGGGACGCCCATCTCGGTAACCAGGAGGATCGAGGCCGGGTCTGAGGACACGACCAGACCCAGATCGTTGCCCATGCGCCTCAGGTGACTAGCCTGTTCGGCTCTCAACACCGAATCGGACAAATCGGTCCATCTCGTCTCACGCACCAGAAGGCTGTCGTAAAAGGCGGGCTGGGTCATGCCGTTGATGTGCAGCCAGTGCTCCACCGAGTTCTGGTCTGCCTGACACGTCCCGAAGACGAGCCGATAGCCGGTGCCCAGGGCGTGGGCCAGCCTGACCCCTTCAGGGACCGGGTAGAAGCCATGGAGGACGCTGTGCTCACCGAGCACGCCCTCGACGGTGATGAAGGCGACGCTCATCCCCGAGATCTCCAGTCAGAGCCTCCACCACCGATGTACGCCTGGTCAGCGACCTTGTTGGCCTGGCTCCTGGTCAGGCCCCCGGCCTTCTCGTGGGCGCGGAGGGCCTCAACCGACTCAGGGTCGTCAAAGCCTGCTCCCTTGGAAAAAGCCAGGTGCTTTTCGTATAGCTCGTCCACGGTGGGTTTTTTGGAACCCTGGATCACCTTCAGCTTGGGGCGTCGAGGAGCCTGGGCAGGCTCAGGAGGTGCATGCGACCCCGTGGAGTGTCGACGGTCGGAGAAGATGTCCCCCAGCGAGACACGGGCGCGCTGAGCCAGAGCGATCATGTCCTCAGTGGGGGCAGCGGATAGCTCCGGATGCTTGGCGCGAATGTGCGCCGCACGCTCTTCAGGGCGGTAGAAGCCCTCTGAGCAGCCAGGACAGCCCAGACCCGGCTCGTAGGTGGGCATTAGCTGGTGTACTGACTAGCTCGTGCCCCCCTGCTCTGCATGTTGTCCGGGCCGAACGGGTACGGCTGGGTCTGGCCCCAGCGTTCCTCCCAGGACCGGCGCAGGAGACTGGGCCAGTCTCCAGGATCGCGTGAGCCATTTGCAGAGTCGTAGAAGCTGCTCCAGTTCGTTGACTTCGGGGACCGACCCCCAGGAGGCTTCTTCATTTCACCCGCCTAACACGGATCTTGGTGTCACCGCGCTCCATGGCCCCAGCCACCCGGTGATGACCATCGAGCACCTTGTACCGGCCCTTGTAGGGGGCCACCAGGGGGTCGGTGCCATCGTTGGCGGGTCCAGCAGCGATCTTCCTGACCTTGGCCGGATCCAGCCTCAACTGGGTGGCGTCGATCTTGTCCAGACGCACCGTGGTACGGGGCATCTTCGGGTTGGGCTTTTTCTCAAACTGCTGCGTGCTGAAGGGAACCGACACGCCCCAAGCCTAGGTGCCTCAGGTCGGGCCACCCCGGCCACCTAGGCTGGTCGCGTGGCTGACGCCCAGGTGCTCACAGGATGGTGTTACCTCTGCAACACCGCCGTCGAATCTGACGTCCTGGCGCATTTCAACCAGAACCATCAGACACCGGCAACCAAGCCCAAGGTGCCCATGCTCTCCTGGGAGCACCGGACGAGGAACGTCCTGAGCGACTTGAGCCAGATCCTGGACGAGTCCGACCGGGGCCGTCAGATCCAGATCATCGATGGGGTGCTCCAGGAGCTATACCTCGTGCGAGCAAGACTGGGTGAGATGAAGCGCGCAAAGGAAGGAAACTGAAATGGCCGTTACCGACTGGAGGGCCTGGACTGCTCAGAACGGCGGCACTCTGCCGACTGGCACCTTCCCAGTGCCCTTCCCTGGCGTCAACCCGATCACCGACCTCATCAGCGGGGCCAACTCGTACCCGACCTATGCCGACACCCCGACGACCATCAACGCGGTCGACCCCTTCTACGTGGGCACGGTTGGCACTGGTGCTGGCTGGATCAACAAGATGTCCGAGTACTGGTACGACTCAGCCGGAGCGGCTCACAGTTGGCCTGCGGGATCCCCGGCTCACCCGCCTGTGAGCACGGGCGCGAGCGTCCCGGCAGGCCCCATCATGCGACCTGCGATTGCCGGTCTGACGACTCCTTAGGCCAATGCCGCCTGCGGAGTCCATGCGGGCTGAGGCGAAGCGTCGAGGCGTCAGCTTTGCCAAGGTCAAGGGCGAGCGGCTCTATCAGGAAAAAGGGATCTCCTACCGGACCAACCGAGAGGAGAAGTTTCGTCAGCAAGTAACACGGTCACGTCAGGCGAGAGGAGAGGTTCCCTACTCCCCTCTGCCTGAGGTGGCAGAGGACGTTGCTGACAGACCCTGGGAGCCTGGCTACGGCGAGCAGAAGGGCCTCCAGGGGCCATTCGGCCCCAGCCCCAGTCCTGACTGGGACTACTACTGGCCTACGCGCACGATCAACCCACCCCGACCCCGGACCCTACAGGCCCGATATTCCCACAAGCTGCAACGGTTGGAGGTCATCTTCCGGGACGGCACCCCCTGGCACTACGACGAAGTGTCCCCAGGCATCTGGACCCGATTCAAGCGGGTCAGTTCTCCGGGGCAGTACATCAATGCCGTGCTGAACGGTTACCCCTACGGTCAAGGCGGATGGGGCAGCATTGTCGGGGAGTAGTCCATGCCAAAAAAGTGCGAGCCGTCGAAAAAGGCCGCTGGGACCAAACAGCGGATTGACGATCTTTTAGCTCTGATTGACTCAGCCCTAGAAGAGAACGACAAGGCCCTGCATGGAGATACACCCAGACCCCGCCTACGACGATCCGGAGGAAAACAAGTGGGTACTACCCAGCCTCCCAGACGCCTCCTCAGTTCCTGACAACACCTCTTCGTGGTGGATCCTGTACTCCTGGCGAGGCGAGCCGCGCCGGAGCCGATGGCCGGTGGGCCTAGCGATCACCCGCGAGATCACTCCTCCCTGGAGACGTGGAGCAGGTATCATGCTCCGCAAAAAATCACGCGCTTATGCTGTAGGCGTCTGGCTCCGGGGAAAGCCACCACGTATTCTGAGCGACTCTCCCCTGGAGAAGGACTGGCAGCAGGTTGCTGCCAGGTCACACCGCTTGGAGAATGGACTTGAACGGAACTGAGGCTTGGCAGAAAATCACCGGCTTCAACGGCACCATCAAGATGGGGAGGATGGGCTATGTCCCCATCTTCGATGGAGAGTCTTGGATCTGGTTCAAGAACACGGCCACCATCTGGCCTGGCATGGAGTACTCCTCTGACCCTGAGCGGGTCGACAAGCTCCGACAGAATGTCGTAGCCCTCACCCTGGCCTTCCCTGAGACCGTCCCTCAGCTAGAGAAGCTGGACATCCGGGTCAGGGCCATCCTCAAGAAGGAGATCCGGACCCAGGAGGACGTCGAGGCATGGGCCAACTCGATCTTCAACACCGGGCCGACCAACGGCCTGCCGGTGCATGTCGAAGATGCCCTGGCCCTGGCGAACAGTGAGTTCAAGATCGTGGTGCGACGAGGGCCGCGTGCCCAGTACGTCCTCCCGGCTCCTGGTGAAGCCAAGGTCACAGTGGACTACAACAGCCCCGGAGCCAGAACAAAGTTCGGCCCTCGACATGCCTTCACCAAGACAGCATTTTCCATACCGCCCCCTGGGGCCACCAAAAGCCGCCCAGAGGGGTCTATGCGGCCCCGTGGGCGTCCCAGGAAGGACGGCTTACCTCCGGGGAGCAAGGAAGCCAGGGCGGCTGACAAGGCCAAACAGAGGGCAGCGGAACGGGCCAGGGCCAGGCGGGCACGAGAACGAGAACGAGCCAAGACCAAGAAGGCCCTGAAGCAAGTCGAGCATGTCGGGGCAACGATCACGAACATCAAGAAGGCTGCTGCGGCCAACGGTATTCGTCTGGTCCGGGTGGGCAAGACGGTCAGTGGCGTCGGCTCTTAAGCTCTGGCGGCAGTCAAGGCGGGATGCTGGCTTCTGGAAGAGGGCCAGGGACCGCTCAGCCTCACTCACAGAGGCCGAGATCGTCAACGAGGTCGACGTGGCGGTCATGACCATGGGCCAGCGCATCAGCAGCTACCGGCACAGCGGTGCAGACCGGGAGGCCCAGCTAGACCAGCTACGAGAGGTACGTCTCCACCTGGAGGCGTGTCTTGGGATGCTGGAGAACGTGATCCCTGGTTAGGGAACGGGGCGACCAGGCCCCCTCCAGAACATGCCCAGGAGATAGGCCACGGCGATGATGCCCACCTCCACCACCAGGATGCCTGCTTGCAGATGCGACATGTCCTGGTTATACCCAGACTGAGGCCCAGGGACTGGTGCGACGGCGGTTAGCCTCCCAGGCCCTGGCAGGGCTGGCGTCCCTGCGTACATCCGTGGTTTTGTTTGCCTCAGTCTGGTTCTAGCGAAGCTCCCGGCTACCTTACTCCCGGCCTAGGTACCCTCCACCGGTTTCATCCACTCCTTCCCATTGAGCACCGACCCCTCTCCGCAGTCACACACCAGCGGATCAACGAGACCGGGCTTATGCCCTTGCCGGGAACCTCACTAGAAAAAAGGTACTACTCTTCAGCCTCCTCTGTCCCCTCAGATTTTTCCAGGGCCAGGTTCTCAGCGTTGACCTCCCACTCCCCGTTGTTGATGATGGCGGTGACGAACTCGTCACCAAGCTGGACTAGCTCAGTGATCACCAGGGGAGGGTCCATGCCTGCGGTCTTGTAGGTACCGTCAGGCTGCTGCCAGTCCGGGTTCTGGTAGACGACGTGGTCACCAGGATGCAGGCCCATGTACTCATCGAGGAGCCAGGGCGACTCAGCATCTTCGGGATCGATGTCGTAGAAGTGACTCACTTACGCGGCTTCCTCACTAGCTTGCGGACTGGCTTGGCCTGAGGGTCAGGCGGCACGTTGTGCGACCAGTAGGTCTTACGGAATGCCTCGACAGCCCTGAGGTACGCACCGTACGCGGAGATGGCCTTGGCTGCTGGATAGCGATGCTTGGCTTCCTTCTCCAGCAGTTCCCACAGTGCCCAGAAGGCCCCGGAATCTAGCTGCACCAGCATGGTGGGGTGGCGGGCCTCGACTAGCTTGCCCCCGGTGTAGTTCGGAACAGGAGGCGGGCCAAGATGCTTAGGGAAGTCATCCTCGTAGGTGTGAACCTCAGGCGAGACTTGGGTCATGGCCTACAGCATAGCACAGCGAGCAGACAAGTGTGGTCACCTCTCCACATGGGGGTGACAACACTTACATGTGGAGGTGTGCTACACTGTGTACATGGCTAAAACTACCCATACCCAAACCGTGTTGGAGATTGACATCGCGGGCTTCCGCGAAACCTTGCAGGCAAAGGGGAAACCCCGAGTCATGATGGAAGCCCTCTCCAATGCGCTCGATCCCAAAGGAACCACGGTGGTGCTGGTCACCTTCTCGCAAGAGAACGGCTGGGCCACCCTTACAGTCAAGGACAACGATCCAGACGGCTTCAAGAACCTGAAGGATGCGTACACCCTCTTCGCTGCATCGGAACGGCGCGGCGATCCCACCGCTCGTGGCCGCTACGGCCAGGGGGAGAAGGAGATCGTCGCCCTCTGCACTGACGGCAGGTACGCCGCTCTGTCCATCCAGTCCACCACTGGCACCGTCGACTTCAGTGAGGCGGGTCGCAGTGAGTCCACGCAGAAGACCACGATGGGCACGGTACTGACGGCCCACTACAAGATGAACAAGCAGGAGGCTGCCGAGTTCGTCACCCTGGTGCAGGCCATCATCGTGCCGGAGGGCATCACCTTCAAGTTCAATGACACGGTCATCGAGCGGCCCGCTCCGGTCAAGGCAGTGAAGGAGACCCTCGACACTGTCTACTGGGACGCAGAGGGCCAGATGCACGAGACCAGACGCCAGACCGACGTTGAGTTGTTTGAGGCTCACGGCCCCGCCTGGATCCTGGAGTTGGGCATCCCCGTTGTCGAACATGACGGGCGGTTCCACGTCAACATCGGGCAGAAGGTGCCGTTGTCCACCAGCCGCGACAACGTCAAGCCCAGCTACCTCCGCAAGCTGCGAGAGGTCACTCTCAACGCCACCTTCGACATCCTCACCTCAGTCGACCAGAAGTCCACCTGGGTGAAGGACGTGGTCGCCACCGCCAGCGACGAGGCGTTCGACTCAGTGATGGAGGGCATCTATGGCAAGAACGCCGTCATCATGGACCCCTCCAATCCAGAGGCAGTCAAGCGGGCCTACGACCAGGGTCGTCAGGTCATCGGCGGTCGAACACTGAGCACTGACATGTGGGACCGCATGCGTGAGCGACAGACCTTCAAGCCTGCGGGCCAGGTCATCCAGACCCACGTTCCGACAAGTCCGGACGGCATCCCACCCATCAGGCGGGCCGACTGGACTCCGGAGATGTTCCAGGTGGAGGACTACATCCACGCCTTGGGCAAGCACGTCCTGGGCTTTGCTCCCGACGTCGAGTACTCGATGGCGAGCACCGGGCAGAAGCGATCCTCTGCCTCCTGGGGCGGGCGCACCATGACCATCTACTTCCGCAACGTCGGGCGGCACTTCCCCAAGACCGTGACCCAGGAGGCCCTGGACGCCCTGGTGATCCACGAGTTCACCCATCACACTCAAGGCGACCACTTCACTGACGGATTCATCCGCGACATCGCAGACATCGGAGCCAAGCTACGGTCCTGCCCCGCCAAGCTGTCCGACTACCGGTCATGATCGAGGAGGGCACCCCCGAGTACGAGGTGTTCCTGGCTGCCATCGAGGTGGCCTGTGACCCTCCCCTCAATCCCAGGAACCCTACCTGCCAGGTCTACGTGCCCTACATCACCAGGCTACGTAATGCCCTGGAGGCGTTCGGGGTCGATTGGAAGAAGGTCAAGACAGGAGAGGGGGTGAACGAGTGAGCAAGCGCTACTACGGGGACGAGGACACCACCTCTCGCAGCCAGGTGGTCCGCTACCTCATGGAGAACTACGTCCATGCGGACGGCAAGCCGGTGAGCGAAGAGGATGCCATGACCGCAGTGACCGAAGCGAAGGAGGCCCTCGACAAGGCCATCAACGTCTTCCGGTCACACGTCAGCTACGTGGGCGATCAGATCGGCTCAGCCAAGGGCTGGGACGAACTGGAGCCTGACGAGGACGACGAAGACGAAGAGTGACATGGTGACGCTCACAACTCCATGCCGCATGCTATACTGAGACCATGGCAATCGAACTACCACAGAACTACGGGGGCCACCCAAAGTATTACCCCTACCTGCTGGAGTCCCAGAACTACTGGGCGCAGCTACGTGGGGATGAGAATCCTCCGGCTCCCTCGTACCGCATGGTCAGAGGCAAGCGTCGGCTGGGCCGGTACATGGACCCCTACGGGTGCATGGGCCTGATGGAGAACCAGAAAGACCTCTGGTCGCGGTGGTACACCGGCTTCCTCTTGGGGGCCGGTACCTCCGTGCTGTTCATCGAGGTCGACTGGGTATTCATCGTCTTTTGCTTGCCCATCCTGGCTCTCTGGTACTGGCTGGGGCGGCGCAAGCGGCGGGCGAAGTACGACCGCTACTACCGGGTCATCGAGGAGATCGAGGACACTGGGCAGCCAGTCTGGGTGCCCTACGACAAGGAACGACTACGCCGCATCGAGCGGAGTCCTGAGGCGATCTGGCCGTGACCACCGTCTACCGACCCATCGATGTCCTGGAGAAGCAGGTCGACCTCGTCCGCTGGTGGTCGACATCGAGCTACCGGCACGGCTTCATCGAGGAGTTCCAGAAGATCGTTGATCACTACGCCATCATCAAGGACAAGGCAGGCAACCCGGCCAAGATCGATGAGTACCTCATATCCCGGCTCGACACCGCTGAGACCTTCTATGTGCGCCGGGAGATCATCGCCCGCCTGTGGGACTTCACCGACGCCTACCAGGCCCACGAGCACGAGGTGGTGCTGCCCCAGGACTTGCCCTGCGAGCGGGGCTTCATCTACCTGGAGCGACCCATCCACATCCTCGATGCCAGGGGCCGGGTCATGTCCATCAAGGGCATCCTATGGTCTGAAGAGCCTCAGGGCGTGGTCATTGCCCAGTTCACCGACGCTAGAGACGAACTGGATGAGATCAATCGGGATCTCTACCAACGCTGGGGCAAGCAGGACACTGTCTCCCTGTGCGAGCTACCTCTCCAGCACATCAACCCCATCCTGTGGGGCCAGCGGGTCCAGAACCTGGCTGCCAGGGACTTCGACAACGGCTTCCTCGTGGAGCTACACGGTGACCCCAAGGCAGCCCAGATCTACCAGGAGAACGCTGACAGCTACGCGGTCTCCCAGAACCGTTTCTATGGCTTCCTGATCTCCCTCTGGGAGTTCGTCCAGGAGCAGATTCCCTTCCGCATGCCAGCCGACAGGCCCATGCTGAAGCGGCTCAAGCGGGCGCACAGCCCGCTATCAGAGGTGACTGTCGTAGAGCTACGGCCCGTCGACCGTCCCACACAGCACACTGACCCCGACCATGTGCCCCAGACTGTGCTCTGGACCCACCGCTGGCGCTCCAGGGAGCACAAGCGACGGTGGATCGACAAGCACGGCAACTACCGTGAGACCACTGTGTCCGCAAGCATCAAGGGGCCTGAGCACCTACCCCTCATAGAGAAAGACCGAGTGTTCCATGTCAGAAAGTAGACCCAGGAAAATGACTACCCCTACCAAGAAAACCACTCCGCGCAGCAGGACTCCGGCCAAGACCAACGTCACCCCGTTGACCGAGAGCCTCCTGGCCCCTGAGATCGTTAGCCGGGTCACCCTGGCTGACAACCGAGAGGTGCGGATCACCAGGATCAAGACCGGTCTCCGGGAGAACCTCATCCGGGTGGGCATCAACCTGCTGCCCAACGGAGAGAACATGTCCGGGGCCGTCTTCCCCGAGAGCTACACCGACGACATCATCGCGGCTCTCAGGAAGGTGGGCTGATGGCTTCGACCAAAGCGACCTGTCCGTACTGCGGCAGGCGTGTCGCTCTGACCAAGACCGGCAAGCTGTACCGACATTTCCCGCGCAAGGGAGCGTCAGTGAAGTGCGCCCGTAGCGGAGGGAGGCCGAACTGATGGCTGACGAAGAGCTACTGGAGATGCACTGCCGCTGCTGCGGCACCTTCATGGGGGCGCGCCGTCGCATAGGACGGTTCGTGTTCTGGTGTAGCCAGGACTGCTCCGAGTCGCCCATGGCGAAGTGGGACGAGTCCCAGATCCGCGACGAGACCATCGTGGAACTGTTCCTGGGAGGCCAGGGGATCATGGAGATCTCCCGACTCCTGGGCAACTGGCCCTACCAGTACGTGCAGCAGACCCTGGCTCGCCGGGGCCTCCAGGAGTTCAAGAAGGACTCAGACGGGCAGGAAGAGACGGCCCAGGAGAGCCGGGTGCTGGTGCGCTCCGGCAAAAAGGCGTCGTAACCTGCTACAGTGAGGCCCACCACGGGAACCTCCACTCGGTTGGTTGTTGCGGTCAGAGTGTGGTAGCTCTGTAGCCATGCAGAAGGCCCCCTGGAGAAGGGGGCCTTCTCGCGTCCCTGGCCTGGGAAAATGCGGGCTAGATCATGCTCCCTATCGGCCCGATATTTGCACGCTCCTTGTCACCACCACCGGTACCGATCATCCCTCCGATGGCGCTCGTGATCTTCTTCACGGGCAGGTCATTGAAGTCCGGGGTCATGCCCTCACCAGCACCAGCCTCACCACCTCCAGCCCCAGCCTCAGCGGCGATCTCCGGAACCTCAGCGAATGCCATAGCAGGATCGTAGCCGGGTGGTCAAGGCCCCCCTGAGCCGGTCGACAAGACTATGGGCATGACTGACGCTGCCCCCACCCGTGAAGACCTGGAAGCGATGGACCGCGAGGATCTCAAGGCCCTACTGGATGAGCGCGGCGTGGAGTACTCCCCTCACGCCCATACGTCCACTCTGGTCGACCTCGCCGCTGGCGACGAGCCTCAGACTGAGAGCGAGGGCCAGGTAGAAGCCAGGGAAGGCGAACTAGACGAGCCACCGCCTCCGATGGATGCCTACTACCCGCCCACCGTCTTCAGCCCCTGGGAGCTACCGGCCAGGACCGGAGCAGCCCAGCAGTTCATCGCCCAGGGCGTCCTGGTGGACGAGTCCTTGGTGCCAGAGGATGACCGCCTGGCGGCAGCCAACAACGAGATCGAGTTGTACGGCCATCCAGAGGATCCTCGCCTCACTGGGGGGAGCCTCCTGGAGTCTCCGCTGAGCCTGGAGCAGTTGGCCCATCCTCCTGCCGTCGAGCTTGAGGAGCCAGAGCCAGAGGACATGGAGACGCGGTACCTCACCGTGGGCCAGTTAGCCGAGCGGGAAGAGGGCGGCGAGGTCGAATCGGAAGCTGAGAAAGAGGAGGCCAACGCCTGATGGCAACGCCCTACAACCCCCTGGCAAACCCCTACATCCTCAACACCCTGGAGCTTCCGGCCAACCAGGCTGCCGCTGCCGCCGTCCCGGCCTGGAACGTGAGCACCACCCTGTGGTCCCAGTCGCCGTCCTACCTGCCTCTCTGGGGTGACGAGTCCCAGGGTCCGCAGCCTCCTCCCTACAGCCCCGGCCCCGGTGCCCCGGCTCAGGGGCCAGCCCAGGCCCTCCAGGGTGTGGCGACAGCCTCAGTGGTCCGACCTGATGCCTCCATCAACGCCCGTGAAGCGGCTGCCAACATCTCCCTGGCCGCTGAGAAGACCCGCCAGCAGACGGCCCAGACCAACGCTGGCAATGCCGTCACGGCCATCACCGGCATCGTCACCAACCCGGTGGTGGTGCAGTCGTGCCAGCCGAGCATCCTCACTCACGGTGTCGCCACTGCTGTCCAGATCCAGGGGGCCGACTTCACTGGAGCCACCGCTGTCAGCATTGGTGGCGTAGCGCAACCTGGCTTCACCGTGGTCAGCCCGAGCTTGATCACCGTCACCACCACAACCACCCTGACGACGGCCATGTCCCCCGCCAACGTGGTGGTCACTGCCCCTGCTGGCACCGGCACCCTGACCGGGGGCGTCATCATCACCTGATGGCGACTCAGAAGGGCATCATCACCTCCCAGAACCTCCCTCGCTCTGGGCGCACGTTCCTCGTGCATGACGAGTCCGGTCCCCCCTGCTACCGCGATCCTTGGGGGGACTGGGCTTGCGGCCATGAGCACGCTGACCCTGTACCCCTGGAAGACGCCTACCAGTACTTTGAAGGCTGGACAGCCCAGATGCGGCTGTAGTCGGTCACAGGGGCCTCTAGGGGCCTCTGGAGACGCTTGTGAGACCCAACCGCTCAGACCCGGTTACCTGGAAGGTGGAGGTTTTCAAGCGTCTCTATGAGGCAGGTCTACTGGGCAAGTACTGCGAGGCCATGTTGGAGGCCCGAGCCAGGGGCGAACTATGTGACCCTGAACGTATTGGGAGCGGTGTAGTTGGCCCCATCGACAGTGACCACAACCGGGAGATCACCCTTCTGGGGGGGTGTGTAGGAGGGCAGGGTGGCGGTCACCTGGGTGTCACTGTTGACGGTGAGGTTGGTCAAGTCCTTACCGATATTGACGTTGGTGGTACCGCTCAAGAGAGTCCCCAAGATGACGACCGTGGTGCCCTGACCTCCGCTGTTCGGGGTGAAGCTGGTGACCTCCGGAGAAGAGGGAGGCGCAGACTCAGTGACTTCAAAGTCCGGGCCTTCGGTGACGGTGCCATCTACAAAACTGACCAGGACGGGATAGACGCCTGGGTCGACACCATCGGGGAGGGTGCCGATGATGGTGGCATCGGTGACCGTGAGGTCGGTCAAGTCCGCCCCGATGTTGACAATGGTGGCGCTGGCTAGGGTCATGCCCCGAACCTCGATCACGGTGCCACCTGGCCCACTGGTGGGAACCACCTCAGCGATCACAGGGATGACAGGTTCTCCTGGTTGCTCAGGAGGCAGAGCCGTCGTTGGGGGCAGGTCAGGATTGAACAGGCCACTCCAGACTGTGCCGTTCGGGTTGTACCACATACTGGCAACGATGGGATAGCTCTCCACAACTGCCGCCTGAATGGCGTCATCAGGTACCTGGCTCTGGTCCGGTGGATCACCGGCAGCATCCGCGACACCAGGGAACCTCGCCACCATACGGATCCACGCCTCCATGACGTGGTCCGCGCCCCGCAGGGTGTCATAGGCCAGGTTCGACCAGTCAGGGTGATCGAAGTCATCCAGAGTGGCCTGGCACTCCTGGTAGGCGCAAACCCTGACACGACCCTGGAAGTCGGGGTCATTGCCGAGCTTGAACATGCTGTCGTAGCTCATGTCTCCTCCGACTGACCGGCAGCCTGGCTGGCCTCCTGGGAGGAGCGGGCCATCTGCATCTGGAAGCTGAACATGGCCTCAGCAGTCTTGAGGCCCTGGAAATCAGCCAGGACGTTGGCGAGCGCCGGGTACACATCCTTAGGGGTAGCGATCCGCTGCGCCATGAACCGCTCTTCGGTGTTCAGGACCGCCCTGGAAGAACCGTCCGGGTCGACCACGATCAGGAAGAGGGTGACCACCTCCTGGGGCGGCGTTTCCTGGGGGACTGGGTCTGAACCGTTCATTTCAGTCAACCTCGCCAGGCTCCTTCTTGTACATCCCAGCCGCCCAGCGGATGGCGGTGTCGACCGAGACCTTCACCGGGCAGAAGTCGCACAGGTAGACCGACTTATCCTTGGGCCAGTTCCTGCCCGAGAGCTTGCGGCTGTCGTCGCGGTAGTCAATGCAGTCGGTGCCTTTCGGCTCCCGGTGGATCCGGTAGCAGCGCAGGGCGTCCTCTGCGTAGGTATCCTTGGTGGCGTAGTACTCCGGGTGGAAGCCGGTCCAGCGCTCCTTGAGGCCACCCAGCACCTCGTTGCGGTGGGCGTCCCAGAAACTGCCACTGCGGCCCCGGCACTTGACACAGTTGCAGGGATCCTCAGAGGCCACCAGGAGGGCCGCGCTGTCCGGAGTGATGTCACCATGGGCCTGGACATGCCGACGCACGAGATTGTCCAGGAGGGGATCCTGGGCCTCAAGCTGAGGCGGGCCGTCATAGAGCGGGAGTTGCTCGATGGTCTTGCACTCCCGGCAGACCAGGAGGCGAGGCATTACCCCGTCACAGGGGGGATGAAGCCCTGGTCATAAGTGAAGCGACCATCCGGCGTGCGCTTCTCCGGTAGCTCAGCCACCCCGAAGCCACTGCCACCCTCATGGCACAAAGCCAGCTTGTCGGCGCGCTGGAGTCGCCGGTCAGGATCGGGGTAGTTGCTGCGGTCGCGGATGACCCGCTTGTAGGTGCCGTCCACCATGCCAGCGAGTAGCTCTGCGTTCATGCTGCGGTCTTTGGTCTCAGCCATGTGCCCTCCTAGGGCGTCCAGTTTCTCAGGTCGGAGGTATCCATGGGCTTGTGGGACGGCACACCCAGGCCGAACGGATCCTCCTTGATGGGCCGATGCTTCGGGGTGCCTATGATCTCGTGATAGAAGGAGCGGTTTGCCTTGCCCATCTTCCTGGCGTGCTCAAACGCCGCCCTTTCCTCCTCCGGACTGGCGAAGGGATCCTCGTCACCATGGGTGGCATGAGATGCCGCCTGAGCAGGACTCCAGGGCCTGGAACCACCCATCTGGACAAGCCTGCCGCCCGCCTGACCCTTGATGTCGAAGGTCTCCTCGTCGTTGTAGTCCTTGGCCCCATGCCTGGCGATGGTTGCCCCCGCCAGGGCACCACCGACCGTGCCGACGACACCAAGGGTCTTGAGGGCCGGGATGAGTCCGACGATCCGCCCGTGCGGATTAGCGGCTGGGGGAGCCAAGCTGCCGATGGGTCCGATGTCAGTGGGTACACCACGAGCCACGAAAAATCACCTCCTACCAGACGTCCTCCACGCCTACGTTACGCGCTGCGCCCTGCCAGCCAGCGACCCCCCCGGACAAGTCCCACCGCTGGTTGGGGTAGCTGCGGTCGACGTCGAGCACCTGGGTGATGGAGGGCTGGCGCTCCTGGTAGTCCATGTAGCCGTACCGGGGCGGGAAGCTGTCGCCCAGGGTGGCGATGGGGGGACGCACTTCAGCCACGATCTCATCACCAGGGATCAGTGCCGTCCGCAGGGCAGCCGTGGTCAGTAGCTCCTGGCTGGAATAGTTGGGGCCGAGTTCCCGGTAGATGTCCCCACTATTTTGCAAGCGCACAGGGCGCGGGCCGTCGATCACAATAAAAGCCTATCCAGTACCAACGAAGTCGACCGTGCAGAAGTTACCTGCGCCTCCTTGAGCCATATACCCGGCAAGAACAACCGAACCTGCATATTGGGTTTGGATCTGTGCAGCAGCCGAAGTAATAAAAACGGTGTCGGCTGTGGGGCTTACGTTGCCAGCCGCTCCAGCGTGTGCTGTCGCATAGGCAAGGTTTCCTCCAACGGTGGGGGCTATCAGACTGGCAGTCACAATCTGTCCTACTGCGGTTGCAGCCACTGAGATATGCATACAGATACGCCACCAAGCGGCGAAGGGGAGGTTGATATAACTGCTACCCGACCCTTGGAATAGTGAGTACGGATCACTTACCATCGCATCCCAGTTGAATGCCTGTAGAGCCGTGGCGGTGTTATAGCCAGCATTCCGATACCACTTAGCGTGCATTACGTCCCTCGCCCGCCTGTATACCCCCCCATTCACACCGTTAGCTGCCACCCACAACTCACCGGTCGGATCGGTGTAGGTCTGGATACCCGACCCACTGGTGAGAGGGGCAGGGATGGGGACAGGGTCGGTGTAGTTGATGAGGGTCATGGCATCACCTCGCTGACTGCCCAAGACATATAGTCACCGCTGAAGTACCAGACCCCACTGCCCGTCTTAGAGAGTGCAAAGGTGATAGTGACGGAACCAACGGCTCCGGACCCACCAATATTGCACATCCCACCCCATGAGTGGTGTTCGTTAGCGTTGTTCATGGTGAACAGACCAAGTGTGGTGTAGACACCGGACTGGTACCCCACGTTATAAGTCACGGTGTCTGGGGCCACGGACACATAGAACGATGAGACTGCCTCGACAGTCATAACGGAATCGCTACGCTGCTTGGTGAGGCCGTAGTTAAACCAGACCTGATTCGTTACGACACCAGTAACACTGGCGGTCACGCTCCTCTGGCCTATCTTCCGCTGGATGATCGCCCCTGAAGGCGTACTGTACTGCCAAGCTGACCAAGCAGTAGCGCTGTACTCTCTGACCGCGAAGGACGTGGGCTGAGCGATGCAGGTAGCCCGCTGCTGGACATAGGCGTAGCTCCCTACTGACTGCACCTCCAGAATGAACGGTCCTGTCGGCAAGGGCGGACTGTTGGGGTTGCTGCCAGAGCCAGCGCAGTAGTAGTTGCCTGGGTAGTTGACCGTGTTGAGGTCGACCGCTGCCCCCAGTGTGCCCCGGTCGGTGTCGGGTAACTCAAAGTGGACAATGCTCATACGTCACCCCGTTCCCATGTATTCAAATACGCAGAAGGCAGCCCAGTTCCCAACCGCAGCAGTCCACGCGGCCGCAGCGGCGAACTTAATGAGAAGTTGCGAACCAGCAGTCAACAGTTCTTCGTCTAGTAGCGAGGCCAATGTCCAGTTCGTGGTGCTTCCCGCAGCGGACCAACCTTCGCAAATAACGGTCGCACCGTTGTAGAGATAGAGGGTTCCCTGTTGACCAACCGCAGTCGCGATACCAGGGGCCTGTGCATAGATTCGGTACCTACCAGTTACAGGGATCGTCCAGGTAGACCCACCCATCGTGTAGAACGAATAAGGGTCAAAGCTAACTGTGTCCCAACCATAAACGGCTTGGGTGGTAGGCCAGGCACTGAATCCAGCAGCACGGTAGACACGAGAGCACAACACATCCCGCGCCCGTTTCCAGTTCCCGTTGTAGACCCCGTTCGCCGCTATCCATACATCACCAAGGACATCGGTGAAGGACTGGATTCCCGAGCCGGAGTTGATAGGGGGCGGAAGGTTGGGGGTGCGGGCGTCCACGTATGCCTTGTTGACCCAGTCACTGGCGACGTTGGGAGCCGGGGCCTGGCCCACTCCCATGACCACCACGTTCACGTTGTTGGGCATGTTGGTGGCGACACTGATCTGCACATGGTTGGCGTCGAGGACGTGTACCTGGGCCTCCACCAAGTTGCCAGTCACCGCGTCCCAGATCTGCACGAAGGGCGTTGTGGTGTTGAGGTTGTGGGTGACGGTGTAAGGCGAGGAGGCCACCGTGGGAGCGCTCAGCGTCTGATAGACCGCCAGGTTGTACATGACGCTGTTGAGGTAGCTCTTGGTGACGATGTCACCGGGAGCGACTGGGGCCGGGGAGGACGGCGCACCCATCACCACCACGTTGACGTTGTTCGGCATGTTCTCCGACACGCTGACCTGTACGTGGTTGGCATCCACGACGTGAACCTGGGCGGTCACCAAGTTGTTGGTGACGGTGTCCCAGATCTCCACGATGGGAGTGGTGGTGTTGAGGTTGTGCGTCACCGTGTAGGGCGACGAGGCCACCGTTGGAGCGGTCAGGGTGACGTAGGCCGAGATTGGGTACATGACCCCAGGACCGGTGGGACCGGTCGGGCCGATGGGTCCAGGCAGTCCCGGCAAGGCAATGTAGCCAGCCTGGGTGGTGTCGTAGTAGCGGAGGACTGGCATCAGATCACCGGTTGTATGTCGAGGTTGCAGTAGTAAAACCTACCGTCACCTGTGGGTATATTCAGCGTTCCTGTTCCGGAGTAACGCACAACCGACCAAGTGGCGGTGTCGGATCCAGTATTGGCGGGATAGAAGTACTGGCTGGAAAATGTGACCGGTGTATTGGTTGCAAACCGTGCGATCTTCCAACCTCCTGGCAGGTTCTGGGCGACGTTCCAAGTGGTCGAAAAAGTAAGCTGGAATACGTCGGTTGCTACTGAGAACGGTCCACCTGATAAAAGCACATCAACACGAATCACCCGACCGTATGGAGCATTAGGTATGGTGGCCGTACCAATGGTGTATGACGTTGTCCCACTGGTCGTACCTGCCGCAGTGGGCAGACCGATGTAGGTGGGCTGGAAGTTTAAGTCCAGCACCATCCAGTTGGCTCCATCAGAAATGATGGTGATGCTGTCGTACTGGGACTGGAGCACCCAGCCTGAGGCGAAGCCGTTGATGACGTCACCACCGTTAGGAACCAGCGTCACTGCACCCGTGCTGGCATTCACGATGGTGTACATGCTCAGATTGCCCGGTGCCGGGGGCAGGTTTACCGACAGCGTGCCGATGCACTTGACGACATACTCGGTGTTGACCGCACTGGGCAGGGTGGTGGTAGCAGAGATCGTGATGACCTGAAAGGTCGAACCGGCTGCCCCTGCTGCGCCGGTCGGGCCGGTCACCCCGGCTGGCCCGGTGGGACCAGTGATGGTGTAAGCCGCCCAACTTGGGTTGGTGCTGGTGTCGATCCAGATCAGGCCCTCAGGAGGCGTGATGACCGGGGCATTGGGGTTAGGGGCGGTCGCTGACACGTCCGCATAGGCAGGGCCACCGCCTCCACCCGAGCCTTGGATCTGGTTCCACTGGGTGCCGTCCGAGATCCAGAAGGTCTTGCTGGCGGTGTTGTAGTACATGTCCCCCGCAGCACCAACTGCCGGGGCGCTGGCCCAGGGGGCCGCGTTGGTGATCCCATAGCTACGAGGCACTAGCCCATCACCACCACTCTCCATCCGGTCCCCAGAGCGGGGTTGTAGGTGATCTGTACGGTGTTGACCGTCAGCGCGGCCCAGTCCACCTGGATGAACTGGAAGGGCGATGCGCTGTTGTGAACCATGACCGTGATGTCCTGGGTGTTCAGGTTGTGGGTGATGGTCTCCGGTGAGGCTGAGCCATTGAGCGCTCCGGCGTACTTCTTGACCATGCCAGCCACGGCAGTATTGACCGATGCCACCGTGGCGATCACCGTGGTGTCCACGGCCACCTGGCCCGGTGTCGAGAGAATGCCGGTGCCAGCACCGACCGCGAAGACATTGCCAGTCAGAGTGAGACCGTTGCCAGCGCTGTAGGTGCCTGCCCCGGAGAACTGGACGTAAGTCAGCGAGGTGGTGCCAGGGGTGATGGGCATCTGGGTGGTACATGTCCATCCCGTGCCCGCCAGAGTGGTGCCCTGGTCTATGTAGGTGGCCTCGTTCTCGATCTGGGCACCCGTGGTGGAGTCCGCTGATCTGGCCCAGGCGGCAGCAGCCACCACATAGATACCGTTGCCAGAGGCTGTGGTCTGGTTCTTGACCAGCACCCGGTCACCAGCTACCACCGCCACGCCATCGATGGTCTGCGTGCCCGACAGGGTGATGTTGGCCGTCGTACCAACGCGACAAGGGGCCTTCCAGGACAGGCCCTGAAGGGCACCGTCCACGTAGTTCTTGGTGGCTGCGTCCGAAGCCAGAGTGGGGTCAGCCAAGCTGGTGATCTTCAGACCATTCATGGAGACATTCGCCACGGGTGCAGGTATGGCGTCCAGCGTGGGTAGGACCGGCGTACCATGCGTATGGTCAGCGTGGGCAAGAGTGAGGGCTGAACCAATGGCGCTCGCCAGACCGAACGAAGTCGCAGCAGTGACGGTGGCGGCGAAAGCCTCACGCCCGTGCTTATGATCCTCACGAGCGAACGTGACCAGTGTGCCGACTGTCGGGGCGTCACCGACCGCCTGGGTGGTGACCGTGGTGGCTGGGTTGGGAGGAACCGCAGGAGCCGCTGGAGTGCCGTGAGTATGGTCGGAGTGAGCGACTGTGGCAGCGCTACCGACGGCACTCGCTTGACCGAAGGCAGTCTCGGTAGTGACCGTCGCTCCGAAGCCTGGCATCCCATGGGAGTGGTCGCCCTGGCTGAAGGTGCCCGCTGAACCGGCTGCCGCTGCGCCTCCGATTGCCAGGGTGGTGACCGTGGCCGATGCCGCTGCCCCCGCTGCACTCACCCAGGCGGTGCCGTTGTACCAGAAGAGGGTGTTGGACGACGAGTTGAAATAGATCTGCCCCTTGAGGGGCGTCGCTGGGGCTGACCCCAGGTTCTGCATGATGGCATTGCGAAGCTCGTTCTGGACTAGGTCGACGGCTCCGTAGAAGGCGGGCATGGCAGTCTCCTAACTCAGATACGCGAAGCCGCCTACGGCAGCGGAGAAGGTCAGTTGCACGGTGGTGGCGTTGGGATACTGGACGTCTCCCGGCCAGATCTCGCGCCCCGTCGAGTCGACCACGGTGACGTTGGGCATGAAGGAAAGGTTGTGAGTGATCGTCCAGACAGTGGCTGCATTGGCTTGTGTGTATTGGTAGGCCAAGGTCTGTGCTGCTCCTGTTGCTCCTCCGGCCCCCACTCCTGCACCCACCACCACGTTGACACTGTGCGGGGGCGTGGCCGTGAACGAGACCGTCACGTCGTTGTTGTCCACTATCGCTATCTCGGCCGCGAGCATCTGGCCGTTGGTGGCATCCCATAGCTGCACCAGGGGATAGAGCGAGTTCAGATTGTGAGTGATGGTGTAGGGCGATCCCGCCACTGTTGGGTTGGTCAACAACTGGTGGTAAGCGATACCCGGAGGGCCGGTCGGCCCAGTAGGTCCGGGGATGTTGGAGATACCTGCGGCACCGGTAGCGCCAGTGGGTCCAGTAGGTCCAATGGGACCAGTCGAACCTGTGACACCGGCTGCTCCCGTAGCTCCAGCAGGGCCGGTCGGCCCAGTGGGGCCAGTGATCTGACCAACATCAGTCCACTGCGGCGTCGGGGTAGGGCTGAAGACCCACAGGTGCCCGGTGTCAGCAGTGATGTAGCCGTCGCCAGCATTCAGCCCTGGTGTAGTGACCGGAGGAAGACTGGCGGCATTGGGGACGGTGCCAAGAATCTTGACGCTTGATCCCTGGGCACCAGTCGGGCCAGTGGGGCCGGTGGGGCCAGGGATTGTCGAGGCAGCACCTGTCGGCCCAGTCAGCCCGGTGGGACCAGTCGGCCCGGTGGGACCAGCTATACCCTGAGGCCCGGTGGGACCGGCTGGGCCGGTGGGTCCGGGCAAACCAGAAGCCCCGCCAGTGACCACCACGTTGACGTCATGAGGGGGCGTCGCGGTGAAGGACACCTGGACATCATTGGCGTCAAGGATAGTGACCTCACCCTGGATCATCTGACCTGTCACCGCGTCCCATAGCTGCACGAGAGGCACAGACGTGTTCAGGTTGTGAGCGATGGTGTAGGTGGTCCCCAGCACCGGGCCGCTGATCCGCTGGATGTAGGTCAGCCCTGGCGGTCCCATCGGACCAGTGGGGCCGGTCGGTCCACCGAAGGCACCCGTCGCCCCTGTTGCTCCCGTCGCCCCTGTCGCTCCCTGAGCACCAGTAGGGCCAGCGATGCCCTGTATTCCCTGGGGGCCGGTCGGTCCTGCCGCTCCAGTGTTCCCAGTGGCTCCTGTAGGCCCAGGAGGGCCTCCTGAGGGGCCTGTGGGGCCTATCGGACCCTGGTTCCCAGTCGCACCCGTAGCTCCTGTCGCTCCCGGTGGTCCCTGGAGTCCTGGTGGACCCTGAACACCTGGCGGTCCCTGCGGGCCTTGGGCACCACCACCGGTCGTCGGCGGGAGATACGTGGGATGGGACGGGTCACCACCATGGAAGATGCACCAGACCACAGTGCCGACTGCCGGTACCGCTGGGGGCATGGAGATCGGAGGTGCCCAGATCTTGACCGGGATGAGGCCGAAGATCTGGGGGATGTACATCTGGATCCGCTTCTGAACGAGCGGGTCGTTGTTGGCGTAGACCTTGGCCGGGTAGACGCCAGGGAAGAGCGTTACGGTCTGGTGCTGGGGGTTAACTGACGTTGACATTGAACTGATGAGAGGCGCGCCAGCGATTGTTGACGAGCTTGGTCGGGGGAGCATTGACGACGGTGTAGGCCAGTGGGTTACTCGGAGCGAAGCCCACCGCCGTGCCATTGATCGGGCGCATGCCACTGTCACCCTTGGAGTCGCGGCCCAGGGTCACGTCCATGGAGTAACCCACCGTCGAAATCTTGTGAATCACTTCCTGCACCCACCACACCCCGTCGTTGACCGAGTCGATCCCGTTGAGCACGATGGGCGTGCCCTGGTGGACCGATGTCTTTCCAACGAGCGTGGCGGTGGCCTGATAGTTGAACCGGTTGGCTTCGGCCAGACCAGCCAGGGTGTTCTGGGCCGTGCCCTGGCTGATAACCACTTGATCCGAGACCTGTTGACTGAAGAAGGGGTAGACCGATGTGCTCCCCAAGATGGTGGTCTCGTTGCCATCGTTGATGGCTCCAACGATGGTGCCGCTATGCACGTCCATGCCTGAGACAGTGCGAACAGCGCTAGTAGCACCGGGGGTGGTGAAGGACTCACCAGTCACGGCGTGGAACTCGCTGATGCCCTGGAAGGCCACACTGGGGGCGGTGTTGCGTGTCTTGAACACCGGCATGTTCGGGCCATAGGCGCGCACAGCCACGTCGACCGACATGAAGCGCAGCAGTGTCTTGTTGACGGCCAGGGTGTAGCCGTTCTTGTTGGCAAGCTGGATGAGGAACTGCCAGGCCGAAATCCCAGGATTGGACAGTTGAGGCCAGAAGTAGTCGTCGTTCTCGATCACTGACCCCAGGAAGTATGTACTCGCCACAAGCTGGGCCAGAGTCGATGCCTGCACCTGGCTCCAGGCCCCGGTGAAGGGATCCTTCAAGGCGTAGCTCGTTCCCATGCAGACCACATCCTCAAAGGAGGACTGATCTGGGAGGGAGCGGTGGTAGCAGGTCTCCACATGGTCGACATATCCGTAGAACCAGTCGGTGTCAGAGGGATTCCACCCGTATTGCATCTGCACCGGGGTGCCAGGCTGTAGCTCCGGCAGGTCAGTGCGCTCACCGCGAAGTCTGATGATGGCGGTGTCATGCATCCCCTCAGTCATCATCACCTTCACGGTGTTGACCTGCTTCCTGGCCCTGAGACCACCAGGGTCAAAGATCGTGTTGGCAATGGCACTGACGGTCATGACGACGTCGGGATCCTGATGATGGCCCCGGTCACGAGGTAGTCGGGATAGAAGATCTCCGGATTGGCATTGGCGATCTTCCACCAGAAGCCGGGATCCCCGTAGACCTTGAAGGAGATGGTGTCGAAGCGGTCACCAGCCACCACGGTGTAGTAAGCGAAGTTCACTGGGCCGGTCGGGGGAGGGCCGAACACCGTCTTGGTCATGTCGCCTGCGGTGTCAGTGGGCACCATCACTACCGGCTGACCAAAGTAGCGCGAGAAGGTGTTGAACCCCATTACGAACCGGTGCCCTTCTTCAGATTGAACTGCTGGGTGGCAGCGCTACGAGGCCCAGTGGCACCCTGGGTACTCGACAGGTACTGTCCCGCCGTCGCTGCTGTCATCGGAAGGCTGTTGACAAGATCCGGACTGGACATGTCGGGCTGATAGATCCGCATGATCCCGATGTCGGCATACGCCTCGATAGGGATCATGTTCCTGTCAAAGAGGGTGTAGACGTAGTCGAACTGTGAGATCACGCCCTGGAACTGGTAGGAGTTCGCCCCGCCGAAGACCACCTGGAGCGGGTAAGTCATGGGCGGATACCCACCGGCCCCGTAGTTACCGACACCGACCGACGCCTTGGCCTGGGCGTCAAAGATGCCTATCAGACGTTCCAGGGCACGGATGTCCCAGCGGCAGCCGATGTCGGAAGGACCGGGCACGTTGCCCTGCCACACCTCGTACATGCGGTTGAAATAGACGGTGAAGCTGACAGTCTGGTTGGTGACCCAGTAGCTGCCGTTCTGTAGGACCGTAGGGTCTTGTTGCAGCGGCGAGGTGAGGTTCGTGGTATCGATGTTGGAACCCATCGAGATCTGCTGTGGGTTCATCATGAAGTAGCAGCGGAACCTCTTGGTGGTCAGGTCAATGATCCCGCCGCGCACCAGCTTGTTGCCTGGTTGCATGTGCATCGTCTGGAAGTACTTGGAGAACGGAAGGTTGTCCCGTGGATCAGGGAACGTGTTGATGATGGCCTGCTGAGCAGCCGCCTCCTGCTGCCAGACCGCTCCTGTCGTGCTCTGGGCATTACCAGATCCCTGACCCGAGTCACCACCAGTACCGGCAGCCCCAGGCCCACCACTAGGACGTAGGACTCCCAGGAAAGGATCCGAAGAACTCGCTCCTCCAGGTGCGTATAGGGCCTGCTGAACTATCGGCGCTCCATTCGGGCCGGTCTCCTCTATGACCTGCCCACCCCCGACGTACATGCAGACGTGTCCCTGGGAGCCACTGATACCAGGGGGGCCGAAGACGATCAGATCTCCGACCATGAGTTTCTTTTGCAGATCCGCCGACGTTGCGATGTTGTCGACCTGTTGGTCAACAATGATGGTGTTGTACCCGCTGTTCCAGAAATCTGCCACTGTGCGCCCACCGAGAGCAAGACCAGGCGCACCAGGACCGGTGTTGTAGCAGTAGATCATGAGACCGGAGCAGTCAAGACCCGGTCCCTGAGGCGGGGGCATATTGCCGCCCCAGTAATAAGGGCAGGGACCAACACCCGGAATATTCATCAGGGTTTTCGCTACATTGGCTGCCTGGACACCAGAAGGATTCTGGACCGGGGCCTGGTTCTGGGCGTAAGGGCTACCTGGAACGTCGGGCGGATTCAGGCGGGGCATTTATTTCGACCTCACCGATGCCAGCAACTGGGGCTTGGAGATCGCGGCGACAAACTGCTTGGCGATGCCGTCCATGTCCTGCTGGGAGGAGCCGGGTGGCACTTGTAGCACGATGGAGCCTGACTTGAAGTTGAGATGCACCACACTGGCGTTCCCCTGTGCCCCGCCCTTGTTATAGGGGTTGGACGAGTAGTTGTCAGCAGCAGAGACCACCGCCTCACCACGGTGCAGCAGAGCCAACTGACTACGGGCGATGTTCTGGGTGCCACGGGCGTAACTGGCCCCCTTGGACGCCAGAACCTTCTGGGCATAGCTGATGCGGTTCGCCATGGCGGGCGTGCCCGCAGCCTCATAGCCCTGCTCAAAGACCGTGGTGGCGTCGGTGACATTCGCCGTCCCCTTCAGTTGTGCCAGCACACCCGCGTAAGCACCGGCCAACTCGACGTTCCACATGTAGTCAAGCTGAGTGGACAGGCTCATCGGATCACGGTTCTGACCCTTGGCCCAGGCCGTCAGCGCATCCCAGCGTTGACCTGAACCAGGCCCGGTACCCCACTGAGCGATGCCTCGCCCAGGCCCACCCGCCTGTGCCCGTGTTGGATCAACCCCGGACTCTTGGGCGAGATTGCCCAGGATGCCTGCCGCCTGGTAGTCCTTCAGGCCCTTACCAAGGAAGTAGTTGTACGCCTGCTGGACGTTGCCGCTCCCGCTCAGATTGGTGGGCGCACCAGCACCAGTGCCACCTGAGCCACCAGATCCACTACCACTACCGTCTGAGGTTTGGCTTGTGGGTGCGAACATCCCTGACAGATCCATCGGCCCCAAGCCCGCCGACTTGTAGTTCCAGGGACTGGTCGTTGCAGCATTAGCGGCGGTCCCGGTGTTGGTGGTGCTCGCAGCACCTCCTGTCCCTGCCCCTCCCCCAGCCAGAGTTCCACCCAAGAGGGCGGTGAGATTGGCGGCTGCCGGAGTGCCAGGTTGGATACCCAGACTTGACATCACGCGGTCAAGGCCCCCGACAGCAGTTACACCAGCATTTCCCTTACCGCCAGCCTGGGCAGGAGCAGCCGTCTTGCCTGCACCCTGCTGAGCACCCGGCTTGAACATCTGCGCTATGGCTGACCCACCAGGAAGGGGATTCAGTAACTGGCCGAGCACGGTGTTAGTGACAGCCGCATCGCTGGGCTTGGCCGCGAGCAACTGACCGATGGTCTGGTTACCACCCTGACCACCACCGCCACCAGCACCAGCAGCCAGGAGACCGGCACCGTTCCCACCACCGTGACCGCCCTTCTTGCCCTGCATCTTGTCGACGTCGTCCTTGGTGAGGACGTACTCACCGCCGTGGACGACAGCCAACTGCGGGCCGGATCCTGGGACAAGTCCACCCTGCTGGAAGATGCTCTTGATGATCCCGCCGACACCAGGGATCTTGCCGATAGTGCCACCGATCAGAGACTGAGCGATGCCACCGCCTGGGATCATGTTCATGACCCCGCCCAGCAGGCCCTGTCCACCGAAGAGTTTGCCGATCCCACCACCAGCCAGGGCAGACAACGGGGTCACGGCCTTGAACAGAGCAGCAGCAGCATCGTTCAGATTCTTGGCTGCTGACGCCAGACCCGGCTCAGCCTGAGACTCCATGCGTGACTTGGCTGATTGAGCCTGTAGCTGGGCGTAGGCCGCTGTGTTGCCGACACCACCCATGGCCTTGGCTCCAGCCTTCGTGCCGATGTTGGAGGGCATGGCCTTGCCCTGAGCAGACAGGCCGATCTTGGCCTGGGCGTAGGTCATGAAGCTGGCGTACATGTCAG